>Ga0307511_10000495_pt1 | contig 42571 bp, 48 predicted proteins | sample 13_EM_MG_FD_200266 | JGI IMG/M metagenome (GOLD analysis project Ga0307511, IMG submission 200266) | Populus trichocarpa ectomycorrhiza microbial communities from riparian zone in the Pacific Northwest, United States - 13_EM | ecosystem: Host-associated > Plants > Roots > Unclassified | place... | reverse complement strand
CACTTTATGCTCATTTTCCAGCAACGAGCCACTTTTGACAGGCTTTGACATCACTTCTTCGGCACGTCATCGCTTTTTTAGACTTTATTGACTTTTTGTCTTGGGGAAAATTCCTGTTTTGCTGATGCGAGGGATCACATTCCAGGTCAATCGCAACGATTAACAAGCAACTGACAATGACTGAGATTGAAGGCAAGGGGGACTGGGACAGGGAATGAAGCGCGAAGCGGAGGAGGCCACGGGGGACCTTCTCGTGGCTTTTCTGTCGGCGCCAGAACCGGGCAGTCTTGACAAGAGCATGAGCAACGATGGCATGTTCGTCGCTGGATGGCTTGTAGTCCTCCCACCGGGGGAACCGCTGGCGAGCGAACCGGTCTTCTGGGTGGAGGATCATATGGATTGGGCCCAAAGTGTAGGAAAACGGGAGGGCGCTGAAATCAGTCCCGTGTGGGAAGACCCTATCATATTGCTGGCGAACGCTTCCAAGGGCCATCACTATCGAATCCTCGACTGTGAGGTGGGAAAGCGTGCGCAGGCAACACAATGCAGCTGCCGGTGCGAGCTGCTCCGTCCCTCGGGTGACCACTGCTTTCTCGTCGATGACTTTGACGCAACCGGTGAGGATATCAAAACAATCTGCCACAAGGGTGGGGTCGAAGTCGGCCAGTGTTGTCATAGCGAGGTGGTTCAGGGTCGCCAGACGAATCGGCCCATCCGGCGATGACCGGAGTATCCACGAGATGCAGCGCAGGTCCAACATTGCCATTGAAAGCTCTGACACCCGTCGCGACCAGAGGCGCATCCTACGAGAAAAACCAACCAACAACCAAATCGTAGCCCTGCAGACGTCCGCGAGAAACCAGACGGGTAGGAAGACGATGGTTAAGAGTGCGAGGTTGATATTGGTTAGAGTGTGGGGGACAGTTGTTAATTTATTCCATGCGTCGTTGAGGGTGATACGACAAAGGCATTTTTCAACGGAATTGGAGAAAACTGGACGCAGTGTGCCAAGAATTTCGGGGAAGGTGCGGCGGAGGATGTGCGCACCAGGGGTTTGATATGGGCAGCTCGCAGAAGCCGCCCCGGCAACGATGATGAGTAGGTAGAAGAGAACGCCAAATGAGGTGGCTCCGATGACGACTGATGCAACGGTCGTGTTGAGCTCCCAAAGGTAGCGGGAGAGGGCACAACCATGCAGCAGCAGTGCGGCCTGCAATATCAACGGTAACGACTCCATCACATGGTCGAAATACCAGGCAACAATCCCATCAAGCTTCCGCTGCCGATTCTGGCCGCGCTCGATGGCCGAACCTCGCACGTCAGCTGACGCGTATCGGTTCAACCACTGCTTGCCGAGCATCGCGAGGAATGCAGAGAAGAGCGAGGTAGCGAGACTCGCGAAGAGGATTGCTTGTACGTGGACTACCGCGTGCGGGGGACCAGTCCACTGCGGGACTGTGGGAACATCACCCCCGAAAGTTGTGTTGTCCGTCTTGTAGATCAGGACACGGAGGAGAGCGGCGGTCTCTTCATTCGGGTCCGGCTTGAGCTCGGAGTTGACTTCGATGATGAAGGCGGAAGTCACGACGGAGAACAGACCGGCCTATCGTCCGAGTTAGCACGTGTGCGTCTGCCAATCAATGCGAAAGACTCACGAATATCAGTGTGGTGTTCAGGTCTCCATCGTACTTCTTAATGAACTCCTTGTCGTGGTCCTCCGCTTCTTGGCGGTATATTTCATAGAACCGCGCCCGGTAATCCTCTGCGGTTGGCGGCAGGCCTTTTTTCTGGCTGCGCAATTGTGTAAACGGCGCCCTAGCGGAACACCAAGCGACACTCACCCAACCGCGGGCTGCTCAACCTGTTCCTCTTTTGCACCTACGTCCGAATCTCCTCGATTCTGACTGCCATCGGGGATCCGGGGGATTTGGTACTGGGGGACATGCTGACCATACCCTGGTGGTGAACAATTTCCAGAGTCTACGCCATTCGAATTCTTGCGTTTCCTGGACCCAACTTCAGCACCAAGTAAGGTGATCAGCGGGTGATAGGACATACCGCCTCCTCATGTTCTTTCCCGTGCGCATGGGTGGGTCTTCGTTAGTTGGTCTCCCCGTTTCACCTCCCCGACTACACACCCCACGGCTCAGCCGAGCTGAACTGCGAAGAATGTCAGAGAGCTCACTTCGTCACTGTGATCTCTTCCAGATCTGCCATTGTTGGTGGTATCGATGTGGTTCACCGGGAGGGGATAGGAGATGAGGGGGGTAGATAAGGGCGGTGGAAATTTGGCGCCCGTCTACTTGGACGGCAAGCTACCACGATACAAACACATTTCCAGATATCCTTCTGTAGTAGGTATCCGCCAAGGCCAAGGATCGGCAGGGTCCGAAATACCACCGTTGATAGTCCTCGCGTCACCGGCTTGAGGAGGAAACAGGATAATCCGCTGACCAATCCAATGGAGGGTAGGTGAACGGCCCACTCCAGCCGAAGGCCGTGCCGGTCTCTGTTCCGGATAACTCGAGCTCAATCGTGTTTCTGACTCGCGAGGTAGCGGTGGGAGGATCGGCCACAAACTGGCCCAAGAGCATTAGCTACCCCGTACGGATAGCAACAGCCACGGTCGAAGTGGGAGGGAATTTGCGAGGCTGATCGGAATGTGCGAATATCGTTCCCACCTCGGTCCGCAACCGGCGTACCGTATGTTCTGGTGTAAGGACTACCAGACCAATTGATATCCAAGTAGGTGCGGGTGCGAGAATGAAAAACGCGGCAAGGTGTTGTCGTCGTAGCCAATATTCCGCGTAGAATCGGTAAACGCGAACCCGTCGGAGTCTACCGAGCGATCAAGCCCAAACTTGAAGCTACAAAAGAAAAGGGGTCCACTGTTTCCTCTTTGGGTTTTGGGCTTATCGAGCAACTCCACGTCTGGGTCAAGGACGCAGTCACGAAAAGTCGTTTTACTGGTGACCACCCCCAGTAGCCGAGTCGTCGTGTACCGACAAGAACCCAGGAACTGGGGCCAAGGTTGGACGTTGAACTTCAAGTGACTGATACTTAGCTGCTCATTGGAACTTCTGCGCCTACTTCGTTCCTCTCGAATCGGAAGCAGACAACTCACGGCACCTTGGTGATTGTGGGGATTATTTGGTACCCCTGTGGTCAAGAATGTTTCAGTTTCGGGGCCAAAAAGCGACTGGTGAACTAGGGTCTCCCAAGTGATAGTAGGGACAAGGTTTAGCTATTCAGTGTCCAACGGGCAATATGTTCCATGAAATGAAAGACGAAGCGAAGAGTTACAGCTCTAAAAGGGTGGTATGAAATTGGAATACAGAATGAAACGCTTGATAGCGTCACTAAAATTAGTCTACTGTAGTACTCGTCCATTGTCGATCGGGAAAACACGGGCGGCAAGTGTCCAGGCAAATTAGGGCTACACGAAGGTGAAAGGAAAAGGGAAGAAACACGGACACAGAAGGTGATGTACAGACGAAGTGGTCAGCTGAAGGGACCAGCCCCAAGTTTCCGAAGGTGAGACCACGGTCATGGGGGAAGCAGCCTGATAGCACACATGAAGGTCTTGTGGGATCCTGTCCGTGTGGGTGAGTGCAAGTAGACTGAACAGGGTCGAATTGGGGGACGTACGTCTGAGTGTATTCACCGCCTCCATATCCACTTCCAATAGCACCCTCCTGAGTTCCTCATATTGTTGCTTTGCCAGTTGTACATCACCGTCATGAAATTCTAGTGACTCGTACCGCCCCAGGATGTAATTCAGCCGTTCGATGAGGTCCCCCCGGTGGTGTCCCATCCCGATGCCGCTAAATTCCCCCCGGATTGATGTCAGCATCTCAGCAAGACCTCCAGATTGGTCGTCAATAGGATCATACCCCGACCAGACAATAAGCAAGTAGGCTTTGAGGATTTCGATGTCCCCAAGTGCTCGGATCTGCCGGATAAGGTCTCCCCCAGCTCCATTCGATTGCTCCGGGAACCCATCAGGGGTCTGTGGCCGTAGGGGGTCGCTGAATACAACGCGCAGCAATCTAGTGACCACGCTCCGGCCGACCTCCCCCGTGTGCGTGCTTGTTGTTGCCCGTCTGGTAGGCACATTTTCATTGTACGACCGACCACGCAAAGGTACCGCGAGTTCAAGAAGCCAGCTCAGGGAAGGAGGGTTCGGTTTGTCGAACATTGCAACAACATATGGCCCAATGCGATTCCACAGGAATTTGCGATGTTTTGAGGAGGCCCTTGCAGCACGTAGGATCGCGTCGGCCATCCCTGGCTGTCCACTCCGCTCCAGAAAGAACGCATACGGTATCAGCGCACTGACAGCCTTCCGCATGTCGTAAATCCGGAATGGATAACCGAGTGCAACCATGTTTTCGAGTTTCAGAATTATCTTGAATGTGACTTCACTCAATTGCTCACTGATTCTTAGTCAGCGAGGCAAATGTCCGTAAGGCATGAACGCACCTCTCATCCAAAGTTGTAGCACCCAAGAGATCACATTGGAGGTCAGTCGCAATGATCGAGAGGGAATTGATGATGACCGAAGTTGGGGGCTGGGGGGACTGGGACAGGGATTGAAGTGCAAAGCGGAGGAGCCAACGGGGCACCACCCCCCAATCGCTAGTCCGGTGTGTATACTGGGCAATCTTGGTGAGAGCACGTGCAACTATGGCGTGGTCATCATGGGACAATTTGTGATTCATCCATTGGGGGAACTGGCCGGAAGAGCGGATGCCTGGGTAGAACACCTTATGTATCGCGCCTAGGGTGTGGGAGATTGGGAGGTCGTTGAGATTGATCTCGCTCGGGAAAGCCCTGCCGTACCGTAGGCCAACGGCGGTTGGGACTGAACCCGTGACCACGAGGTGGGAGAGTGTGTGGAGGCAACATAGTGAGGTCGCCGTTGCAAGCTGCTCCTTCCCTTGAATGATTACTGCTTTTTTGTTGACGACGTTGACGCAACTGATAAGGATGTCGAAGCAGTACCCAACAAGGGCAGGGTCGGGATCAACCAGTGTCATTCTCGCAAGGTAGTTCAAGGTCGACAGACGGTCCTGTTCATCCAGCGATGTCTGGAGTGTCCACAAGATGCACTGTAGGTCGACTGCGGTCGTTTGAGTTTCTGATCCCTGTTGTGACCGGAAGTATGTTGTAAAAGGGAAAACAACCAACACCCAAATTACAATCCTGCAAATACCCACGGCGAACCAGATGGGTAGAAGGAGATTAAATAAGGGTGAGAGGGCAGCATTGACTAGCGGGTGGTGCGGGCCGTATCCTTTAAACAGCCTCCATGCTGTTGTGAGAAGGCGGTCGGATCTGGAATCACCGAAGATAGTGGAGAAGACTGGACGAATTGCGACGGGGAGGTAGGGGATATGGCGGACGACCTCTAGAATATGATAGAGAATATCCGGGATGTGACGGAGGATCTGAGCAGCTGGGGTTTGATACGGACAGTTCACAGAAGTTGCCCCAGCAACGACAATGAAGAGGTAGAAGAGAAAACCGAACGAGGTCACCCCGACGACGACCGACGCGACGACCGTGTTGACCTCCCAAAGGTAGCGAGAGAGGGCACAACCGAGCAGCAAGAGTGCTACCTGTAGCATCAATGGTAACGACTGCATCACGTGGTCGAAATACCAAACTACAATCCCTTCAAGCTTTTGCTGTCGACCCTGGCCACGACCGACGGCCGAACCCCGCACGTCAGAGGTTGTGTACCGGTTCAACCACTGTTTGCCGAGCACCGCGAGGAAGGCGGAGAGAAGTGAAATTGCGAGGCTCGCGAAGAGAATCGCCTGAACATGGACGATCGTGGGTGAGGGACCGGTCCACTGTGGGATCGTAGGAACATAGTTGCCAAAGGTGGTATTGTCCATTTTGTGGATGAGGACACGGAGGAGAGCGGCAGAGTCTTCGTTTGGATCGGGCTTGAGCTGAGAGTTGACTTCGATGATGAAGACGGAAGTCACGGCTGAGAACAGACCGGCCTGTCATCCAAGTTAGCACAGGTGGATGGTCTATGTGACGTGAATGACTCACAAATATCAGCGTGGCGTTCAAATCTTCGTCATGTTTCTTCGTGAACTCCTTGTCGTATTCCTCCGCTTCTTGACAATATGTTTCGTAGAACCTCGCCTGGTAATGTTGTGCGGTTGGCGGCGAGATTGCTTGGCTACACGGGGGGTCTTAATGACGCTGTAGCAAGACGCAAAACAAAACTCACCCAACCGCTGGCGGTTCGACCTGTTCCTCGTTTCCAGAATCTGTGCCGCTCGAATCCTTGCGTTTCCTGGACACGATTTTAGTACCGAGCGATGTGGTCAGCATATAGTACAACGCACCCCCTCCTCATGCTCTTTCTGGTGCGTGTGGGTGGGCTTGGGTTCGCTGGATTCACTGGGTTCATTGGGTTCATTGGGTTCATTGGGCTTGCTGGGTTCATTGGGCTTGCTGGGTTTATTGGGCTCGCTGGGTTCGCTGGTTCATCTGTTTCGGCTTCCCGACTACGACCCCAACCGCGGCTCAGTCGAACTGAACTGTAAAGAACATTGGAGGACTCACCTTGTCACGGTTACCTCCTTCAGGCTCGCCATGGTAGATAGTTTTGATGGGGTTCGTTGAGGGATGGATGCGGCATAGCGTCACCGAACCCAGTTTTGACCAGGCGAGCTCGTGGCTGTGTCCCAGGGCTTTTGAGGGGTGAGTACGCTTTGGAACCCATAGGACGTTGGACAGCTGGCAGCGTCACCGCTGAGACGTGGGAAAGTGCTGCCAGCTTTCGTCCTGGCACGGTAAGGATCATTCTCGATAACCCTCACGCCACCGACCTGAAAGGAGAAACGACACGCCCCCTGGCTAATCCGACGAACGGTGGGTGAATGGGCGTGCCAGCTCAAGGGCGACCCAGGCTACCCCACTGTCGGTCCCGGAGTTCGAGCTCTGTCTTTTTCCTTCACCAAACCGCGGCAGGGATATCGACCGAAAACAGGGCCAGGAACATTGCATACCACGTAGGGATAGGTGTAGTTAGGGCGGGAGGGTTCCACAGTGAGGCTGGGTGGTTGGATTGTAAGAATGTCGTGGTGGCGAGTTTTCACATCTGACAGCAAGATGATCGGCTGTGAACGACAACCGCCAGTGGCTTGGAGGATGGACTCATTGACACCCAGGTGTGGGTGAGAGAATAAAATACAGGGAGACATTGTCATAATCAAGGTGTGGTATGGACTGTGTACAAAAGAAGAGAAGGGAGGTGCCCGCTGCCCCCTCCCCCGAGGCGCTGCGCTTGCTGAGAAACTTCTCGTCTGGGCTGAGGGCACAAGATGCATCGCGAGACGTCTCCAGGAACTGGAGTGTGCCTCCCAACCAAGTGGGCGGCCCGCTGAACAACGTAAAGGCGGGATGCACCGCATGATTGGTATCTGGTCTCCGTCGTCAGACAGCCGTCGGTCATTGAACGGGACTGTAAGCGTACAATGCACAGGGCCCAGGGGATTACCACATTCTGGTGCAACATTCGTTGAACGTGGACGATGCCCGGAACCTCCGAGGAGGGGAAACTGCGTGGCCAGGTAATCCCTAAACATCCTCCAGTGGTACGCCTGATTCGACTGGAATCTAGTCATACGGTCGGGTTCCTGCCAGATAAAAGGGGGAAAGTGCGCTTGGGTCAGAACATTCCAATAATGATCGCCACTTGTCAACGGGCGGAAGCTAACCGTGAAAATGTCAGCGTTCCACAGGAAAGCGGTGTTCGTTGCATAGATTTTCCATTCGACTCTGCAATGCCATTCATCATATTCGACTTCCATATACCCCCTTTGTGATCCTCGAGTGAGAAGTCCGAGTCCTCCGAGTACCCCGTGGAGACCTGGAATGGATTGGCATTTCCAGACCCCCCCCCAAAGAACACCAGACCCAGTTACGCACGCGCGTTCGCCCGAATATGTTTGACCCCGTGGACTAGGTTTATACCCTGCGGGATCGCTGGGGTGGAAGATCACAGTAATGGTAACCGGCGTGGATGGGTGGTCGCCTACCGCACCCCGGGCTTCAATTTCGGTGCATGATCCGGACATCTCAAAGGAAGTTCTCGCGGGTCATCGATGTCACACGAGCCTCGTGCCTTTGTTAGAGGACGCTTTCCATTCTCGATCACAACTTGATGTGGAATTTGTAGGCGTCGATTGCGGGAGGTGGCACTAGGGTTGGGGTGAACGAAAGGTGTACAATTGGCGTGTTATACGTTCCGCGTCTGATACATTCTACTTGGCGTATTTTCTTTCTACCGTACGTTTCAAAATTACTTGCGGCGGACGATAATGAACGGAAGCTACAATGCAGAAAATCAGTACGATGGCAAGCGGTGGAGGGATAAACACCGTACCTCCACATCCTCTCCTTCCTCATCGGAAGCCATGACCTCCACAATAAAGTAGGTGACATGGGCAGGAACTTGCTTCTTGCTCACATGCTCAACGAGGCGTGTGAAGCTCATGGGTTGCCTCTCCTCGCTCTGGAATCCAGCGTTGTCAATAACCTCGGCTTCACCTTATTTCAATCTGACAAACCTTCTTCTTTGTAACGAAGGAACTCCACAACATGCTAACACCCTCGGACACCATCATGATATCCAACTTCAACTCCTTCCGGAACCATTCGACGAATTCCTTGAGGGTGGGATCTCCCTTGAACTCGATCCTGTCCCACAGCGTCCAGTCCTTGCCCGCATACTTCTTCTTTGGAGCGGCGATGGGCTCGGAGAAACCGAAGAAGGGAAGAGCCAGGTTGACGAATCCATTCTTGTACAACTCGACGTTCTTCTTACCGTCAATGACCTTGTACAGCTCCAAACAGACGAGGCCAGTGACGAGTGAGGTTGTGGTGGCAATGGCGGGGATGATTTTTCCAGCGATCTGCTTGGTGGAGTGGCGGTCGGCAATGGGGATGCTGTAGTTGATAGCTCGCAAGTTCGAGGCAGCAGTGATAAAATCGATGTGGAAGTTGGTGTCGTCGTCCTTCTCGAACTCAACCGGATTCAGTCGGTAGCCTGCCAAAGAAGATGGAGAGGGGAGCTTTTCGAGAATATCCGAAGCGTCTCCACCGCCAGCGGCAGCCTCCGGATCAGCCTCGTTCTCGTTCACCTGGATCCTAATACCGCTCTTGGGGGTGAAGTTGGGAACCGCGACGCCATCGGCAACCTTCCTGAAATAATTTTCGTCGGAAGTTCCCTTCAACCCATAGATGAACGCACGCAGGTTGGCGGCGGCGATTATAAACGAGAGGTGGGTAGGCTGGATAGCGGTTTCAGTACACTACCGATGAAACTGGGTTACCACTACGCACGTCGCTAGAGTTGAAGGTAAGGGGATCGGGAGCGCGTTTGGGACCGCTCCAGAACGGTTGGCCAGTGGTTGTCGTAGCATCTCTTGGCAAACTGAACAACAGTTGTTGGATCGCGTTGTTGTACTTGTCCTCAAATAGCAACCTCGCCCAGACAATGCATTCGTCGAATGTCAGTGGTTTCTGGGTGACCAAAGATGACAAAATTTGCTCGGCTTGCTCTGCCTGCTGCCCAGAGTACCTCAAGTTGCTTTCGACGTAGTTTGGCTCGCTGAGGAAAGAATTGGCCAATTGCGGTGGCTTTGTGAATATGGTATCGAACAGCGTGCGCGCCCACTATGTTGCTTCCTGTCAGCTCGACTCGGCTGTCGAGGTTAAAACATACCTCGATCGTGTGAGCGATGGCGTTGGGGAAACTCTTGACTGTGCACGATGGTGCTTGTTTCTCTGGAGGATCCTGAGACGAAGAGTAGGACTCCGTGATGTACGGCAGCACAACTTGTGTATTTCCCTTGGTTCCGAGGGTTCCTGACTCCAACAGAGGTTTCTCGTAGATGATGCACCTCCTGTCCATGTATTGCCCTACAAGGCGTGAGGTAGTCAACAATGAAAACGATAGAGCTCGGCTTACGGGCAACAACATTGTCAAGGGCGTTGGTGACACCATCAATACCTGCGAAGAAATCGTCACCGTAGATGTCTAAAAAGATGTCAGCGTGTGCGAGTGGACTCCGTTCACATATTTGTAACCTACTTTCGGTAGCGGCGCCGACAGCCTCCTGCTTGGTGAAGATGTGACCCTTCAACTCAGGGTTCATATCCGACACGGCAGCGGCAGCAACTTCAGACTTGAAGTTGCCCAAATCCTTTGCCCTGAACAAGAACTGCCGGTTGAGGTTACTTTTCTCGATGGTATCCAAATCCGTAACGTGGATGACACCATTCGGCCCGGTTGCAAGACCAATCATACTCCAGTTCTTCAGCATCTCGCATCCGATGGCACCAGCACCGACCAAGAATTGCCTATGGTTGGCGATTTTGTCTTGGAACCTCTTTCCAAACACAGCAATCTGACCATCATATCGGGAGTTGAGAGGTTGGGTGTCCGCCTCAGTGGGCAATTCATCGGGCAGAGATTCCAGGGAATCGAAATAGAGGTGAATGGCAGGAGTAAACTTGCCAGAGATGGCCTTGAGGACCTCCTGGGCAACGAAACCGCCGACCACGGCATTGATAGGCGCAAGTTCTCCAGCAGACTGGAAGGACAACTCCTGGACAACCTTCTCGTCGATATCACCATCAATGGCCTTGGCAAGTGAAACGAGTTCTGCAGCATCCTCTGCATTTCGTGGTCGCGGAAGCCTCTCATGCTGTTCCCGGAATTGGGAGAGGGCTTGAAAGCCGGCGTGCAGGGCGGCGGGACGATCGAATTTGGCGAAGTCGGTGATGAAGAACTCTGGGGATGCCAGGGAGTCTTTGAGCGGTTTCTGAACGATCATCAGTATCGTGCCGTGCACCAATCTAGTTCCAAAACTTACGAAGTCGATGATCTTGGGCATCTTCACCTGGGTGAAAATCCCTCCGGTCTTGTATTCACCCAATCCGATCGTGTCCCCGATGGAAAATGTATATGGACCCTTCACGGACACTTTTCGAGGTTCACAACCGTTCAACTCCTCCATTCCCTGCACTTCCCTGAAGGTAACGAAGTCGCCATCCTCGAGGCCGTGCCGAGTCTCGTCCAAACATGTCACAATGCCCTCCTTGTCCTGTGGTACGCGTCAAGACGCGCTCCGGACTTGAAGTGAGTTTTATATACCTTCTCTACAGACACGATCATTCCGGTGAGGGGTTCTTCGCCCGTGGGATCCACGACAGTGAACTTGGGGCCGAAGTCATTGAACACGGAGCTGTGTAGGTAACTCAGCGAGCGAAAATGAGGGTCGGCTTGATGAGTGCCCACCCAAACAAACCACGGGTCTCCGTAGCAATGAAGTGAACACCATTGGCATGCGTCCACTCGTTGATTTCGAGTTGTTTGCTGAGGGGAACGCCAGAGAGAACGACGACCTGCGGGATTTACGTCATTCTCGTGTGACCCGTCACGTTGTAGGGAGGCGAACCTGAAAGCCCTTTATCAAATCGGGCGAGATTTCCTGTCCTGGGGCGCTGGGGAGGAGTCGCACCGGGACGTAGGCGTTGAGTTCAGCTAACCGGGGGAGTGTGGCTTCTGCTCGCGGTTTTCCGATATCCGATTCGCGAAGGAAGAACTGGAAACTCGTCAAAACTACACATTTCGGAACAGATTGCGGACGAACTTGTGTGCCGAGATCCTTGATGGTTACCGGTTGAGGGTCAAAGATGGTCAAGGACTTGACACCGGCGAGGGCGATGTTCTTCGCTGGAAAACAACTCAGTCTCCGCAGAAGTGAAGATGAGTGGGCGGTACTTACCAATCTCGACTCCAAGGCCATCCAAACCAACGATCAACACGTTCGAGGCAGACATCCGCTTCATGGCTGTATCCTAGTTGAGCTCGATGTAGTTCTGGAAAGTTTACACGAACCTTCGTGGCCTAAAACATAACTGTTGGTTCGCGATTAGACTTTTAAAGCAGCGAGATCTAGCCGGGACGCTTACAGTTGACGAGAGTACAAACCCTCATCGATAGCAGCCTCGTCAACATCCATAGCGGCGGTGGTTTCGGAGGCCATGATTAAGGTCGTAATGTGGTGTGGAAGAGAGGATGGTAGTAAGTGGCAAGCCACAGGTGAGTGTGACCAGCGGAGCCGTTGATGTTTACTAGGATTAGTCACCTTGGAGTCACTGGGGCAGGACCGTCTCTTTTGTTACTGTTACCGTACATACTTATGAAGTGAGCCTGTTTCTGTAAGCTAACCAGCCTTCAGACCGATACCGTTCCGCCTTTGCGCGGACGTCGGTAACATCGAGGTTCTTCCCGTCTCCGTATATACCCCTGCCAACAATTATCACATCACATCCCGACTCCTCGATGACCTCCTTCGGGGTTCGGTACTGTTGTCCTTTGTCGTCCCCTCGTGAATCGAGTCCAACTCCAGGCGTGAGGATTAGAAGGTCTTTTCCAGCACCCCCCAACTCGGTGGCGAGGCTGTCCATCCTGCTCTGGGCAATAAAGCCGACAACGAATTCCGGATTGTCCAACGCCATTCGCACCGACGATTTTGTGTATTCTCCGACGGCCAAACTGCCTTTCGTACTCATTTCTGCGAGCAAGAGGAGACCTCTTCCCAGAGGTAGACCCACGGACGCGAGACCGCTGACCACAGATGGTCCGGGTACGGCGTGGGCATTTGTAATGTGTGACCAGCTCGCGATTTTGTAAATCCCACTTGAGTATTGTAACCCAACGGTGTTGCCTGAGGGTGCACAATCAGTACCTAGCCCTGGCGGGTGCCAAAAAGTGAAGGACTGACCTATGTCGGCAAACTTTCTATCCTCAAAGATCAGGAAATCGTGCTTTTTGCTCAGCGCGGTCAGGAGATCGATAACCGATGGTTCAAAATCATCGAGTACATCGATGTGCGTCTTGATAGGCAAATAAGGTCTCGCATACACACATTGGTTTAGGAGCACCCACCTTGATGAGTGCGACGTATGGACCGACTGTTTCAATCACCGAGATGAAGTCCGAACTCCTGGTCACGTCGACACTGACGCAAAGGTTAGACTTTTTACGCTCCATGGTCTCCAGGAGCTGCCTGGCCGCTCCATTTGAAAAGTTGGCTGCCCGCTGGGCGTACGTCTGTTGAGCAAAGCCTGGCGATGTCATGGTGGAAGGAGTTTGGGAAGATTTGTAGTGGATTGTAATCTTATCTTATCGGGAAGTGACCGTGGGTCATGCTGTCGTAAACAGCTCTGAGTGCTCTCTGGTGAAATGATATCGTGAAAATGTGTTTTCATTACAGGCTTCTGGAATCTGCCCTCGTCCCCCGGCTAATGGGGGTCGTCGACAGATGAGACTGCAGCGAGCGATCACCCGATCACTTTTTTGCCAATGGCCGACACCGATACCACCACCCTCGACCATCCTCGCGAAGACGATACTTCGGTCGCGAACCAGCCACCAACGAAAAGACAGAAACTCGATGATCACCAAATACAAACCCCGTCAGAAGTCGCGAAGGTTCCCCTCCTGCCACCGAGTCATGCCCTGCTTGGGATTACCAGAAATGAAGGGCCCGACGGAGATGGGTTCACGCAAATGCTCGAGACCGACGTAGGGATTTCCGAATATATTGGACGGGATATTCCTCCCATACACGCGGTGATAAAGCAGAGGTGCGTACGACACTACAATGGGACGTTCGATACTTCACACCTCGTATCTCAGGTTCACGGATTTTTTGGTCTTCGAGATCGACCAAAACGACAGGGTGGTTCATTTGAAGTCATTAGAGCCTCCCGAACCCTCCTCAGCGCCCGGCGCTCTCAACGATGCCACAACACAGGAGAGCTCGACCCCCGCCCCCCAATCTCAAACCGCGCCTTCGACCGACCTAGTATCAGCCTCGGGGGTCTCTGGGGACGCGCCTGGTCCCATTATAGCGGCCCAGGAAGGTTATGTGTGGTCTGAAGATTTCACGATAGTACTCGAGAAGTTCCTATCCCCGCTGGCAATAGGCCAACTGAAGCAAATGTACGAGGAAGGACCCGAACCACCCTTCGTCAGCGACTCGGGGTGGGGTGGTCGCCAAGCGAAGCAAGAAGAATCCGAGGCTACAGATGAACCTCCTGTAGAAACGACTTCCGGACGCGGCCGGGGCCGGGGTCGTGGGGGACGCGGGGGTCGCGGCAGGGACAGGGGTGTCCGCCCCGGGACGAGGGAAGATAACAGAAAGGTTACCACAGAGGTTTGTACCTTTTCCCTCCGTAGTCGCACCACTGAGCGAGGCACTTAGCCTATTGCAGATAAAGGCGTGCGCACTGAGCTTCATAAAGCCATCCGGCAGTTATTCAAGGGAAACCTTGACAGTGAGACGGACACCACATCTCCGAATGACGATGATGGGTCGCGAATCTCTATAAAATGGGTCAGAGGTGGCGGCCGCCGTAGTGGTAAAGGCGCTGAAAGAGGTGTGACCTCTGTCGCCCCCAGTAACGGCTGTTGAGATCCATTCACAGGTGGTCGCGGCAATCGGCCGTCCCGGGGGAACTTCCCACCGTACATCCATTTCACACTACAAAAAACGAACCGCGATACACACGACGCTCTCTCGTACATTGCAAGATTTCTTCACACTAACGTGAAAGACCTCGGACTTGCCGGAACGAAAGACAAGCGCGGGGTTACTGTCCAACGTGTTTCTCTAAAACGTGGTAACAAAACTGTAGAGGACGTCTGGAAGCTCGCAAGCAGCCAAAATAGCCGAAATCTTCCTGGGGATAGCACCACACGGCGTGGAGACCATGGTGTACGCATTGCTGATTTTAACTATCGGAAGGCGCCTCTGGAACTCGGAATGCTGAAAGGTAACCAGTTCGTAATCACGTTACGGTGAGTTCTCGGCCTTTTAGCAGGGCACGCGCTGATGTACAAACGCAGGAACGTTCAAATCGAGTCTATGGAAGTCCTCGAGAGTGCTATGAATACCATTAAACACGGTGGATTCATCAACTACTACGGTGAACATCGACGTTACACCTTGGCTGTAACCTTCAAACTCATGGATTTTAGGGATGCAAAGGTTCGGGACGGCGTCGATTCCAACCCACCTCATCGGCCTAGCACTACTTCAGTCAGATTGGCATAAAGCCGTCTCGTTGATCCTCCAACTGAGGCACGGCGAACATCCCGAGGTCTGCGCCGCTCGGAAAGCATGGCTAGATGAACGCGATCTGGATAAGGCACTCCAACTCATGCCAAGGCGGCTGGTTGCGGAACGCGCGATTCTGGAAAGTTACAGGAAACAGAAAGGCGATACTCGCAATGCCATGGGTGCCTTATCGACGGTTCGCCCTTTACCATGGGACCCTTTTGGTTATTCATGAACAAGGCCATAGATACCGCGCAACCTGCGGCTCATGTATATCCATGCGTACCAGTCATACGTCTGGAACGCAGTTGTCTCCGAGCGGATCAGGACGTGCGGTGCTGGAAGCCCTGTTGTCGGAGATCTGGTGTATGATGAACCGCCGGAGAAAACACGGGAAGGCGTCGCAAACCTGGGGGAAGAAGGGGAGCCAGATGATGCAGGTCCGGGTTCTTTCCGTGATCGTTTGCCGGGGTCGGGCTCATTGTTCTTCAGATGAAGAGGTTCCTGGAGGTCGACCTGCGAAGAAAATATGGGTGGCACCGAAGGTTAAAACTCTGGCAGAAGAGGATCTCAACAAGTATACGATCTTCGACGTTATCATGCCCCTCCCTGGTATCGACGTAGCCTTCCCGGGGGGCAAACTAGGAGATCGCTACCGCGAGTTCCTGACAACGGATGGGCTCGACCCTAACAATTTTCACAGGAAACAAAGGTACAGATCCATCAAATCCCCCGGGCAGTTTGTGACTTGACGTACCATCACACCAGGGATTATTGTTTGGGTGGCTCCTACCGACATATACTCCACCTCCCTAAGGAATTGTCATGGTCCGTGCTCCGGTACACCGACCCAGATGTTCCCCTCGCCCAGGCCGACGAGGACAAGCTGCTTGGATTCGATCCTCCGGTAGTGGTCGAGGATGAGAAGTTTGTGGCTCTTCAGATCAATCTGAGCCTAGGAACTGCCGCATACGCAACGATGGCTCTGCGGGAGGTAACTAAAGCGGAAACCAGTTCGCATTATCAGTCAGCCCTCACGCAGACCTCGGAAGACCAGAAATTCAAGAAGCCGACGGAGTCGATTACACCGATGGATGTGGACCCTTCGGCGGGTTGATTCTGAGCTGGTCGGGAGCTCGAGGGATGGCCGTTCAGACCCACACGTGATCGGGGTTGAGATCGTTTTCCTCCCACTTTCCGTCTCTCGAATACTGTACCTCCTGTCTTGTGGTTATAAAAAACTGCCTGCGCTTTCGTTACCCCGACCAGTACCTCCTCCTGCCTTCTGCGAATCGTCACCATGCGATCTGGCCTCAACAGCTACTTGAAGTCGAAGTTCATGGGTGCCTACATTAGGACCCCCCGACTGGAGTTGAGGATCGATGACTACATCAACGCTGGGTGCATTGGTGCTGTCTTCCGCGCTACCGAAACGTCTTTAGGGAGACCTTTCGCCGTCAAGATCGTCTCGAAAACCCCCCGCTGGGCTCTGGAGGGCTTCTTCCATGGGACCGTCTCAGCACACCCCAACATCGTCACCTTGCACTCCATCTCCGAAAACAAAGACTTTGGTTTTCTCGTCCTTGACTACTGCGATGGCTTGGACCTCCATCGCTCCGTCTACTACTCTCGCGCGTTCGCTGGGGATACAAACGCCATCAAACACGTTTTCCTGCAGATAATCGAAGCCGTCCAACATTGTCACCAGAACACCGTATACCACAGAGATCTCAAGCTAGGGAACGTCCTCTACGACTCGCGTACTGGCAAAGCTTTCCTGACCGACTTCGGCGTATCGACTAACGAGAGTCGTACCACTGAATACCGAGCTGGGACTGTGAGGAGCATGAGTCCACGTGAGTTTCAAATCCGCCTTCTCCTGAAATCGCAGCCTCTGACTCCGGAGTTTACAGAATGTTATTGGAAACAAACAGCCGACACCCGTGACGGAGGTACTGGCTACTCTTCTGAGGCCAACGACGTGTGGTCGTTGGGGGTTATGCTGTACAACCTCATTACTGCCGACAACCTCTGGGCGCGTCCGACGGTGCATGACCCCGTCTACTCCGACTTCTTCTACAACCCCGACTTCTGGCGAAAGCGCGCGCCCCTCTCACTCGAGACGGTGGCCCTCCTGGACTACATCTTCTACCCGCCCGAGAAAGAACGGATAAGCCTCTATCGTCTGAAGCAAGCAGTAGAGAGGATAAAGACGTTCTATATGTCCCAGAGGGATCTTGTGTCCGCGAGCAGGAAGGTCCAGGAGTCGGCGAGGAGGCATGGACCGTGGACGCGCCCGTCGCGTGAAGTATACGCGACGTCGGTCGAAAGAAGGGAGGAGAGTTGCGCTGTCCTTTGGGACGCCAGAGAGAGAAGGACCTCCGGACGGATCGCCCAACCCGAGCATGATAGACTCTATCCCTCCTCTGCTGCACATACCCCTGTCAACACCCCTCACGCCGCGAGCTATGGGAAGTACATCTGGACCGATTACGTACGGTAGTTTTTTGTCATTTTTAAATGTTCTCCTGTGGAAATACCCTATGGAGATGAGAGAACGTGGGAATTTCCGAACCCCGAACGCGATCCAACTGATCGGGGCGGAACCGGAGTCCAACACGACACTCTATCCGGCTTTGCCACCGCAGCCAGTGGCTACGGCTTTCCTTTCATTCCATATCACAGAGTCTCCTCGAATAGCCCACTCAAAGAATAGCCCACTCAAACCCGATTCGAAGCCCTCTAAGGCCACAGCGCTGGTCGACAGCCATACTGGTTCGCCATGGCAATCAAAGTCGAGAGGGTCGTGTTCCTTTCGCTATTACTGGACCTCTTTGCTTTCACAATTCCTCTACCGCTATTTCCTCGTATAATTGAGTGGTACACTGTTGTGAGTCGTGGCATTCCCGCGGAGCCAGACGAGGCACTTAACGAGATCTAGCGTGAATCCGCATACCCTGATGGCTTCTTGGCAAGAACACTCGGCCTCGTCTCGAGTACGAGAAACTTCCTCTTGAGGACTCCAGCGAAGAACCCACAAAAGTGGGATATCGTGCTGTTGGGTGAGTCCGGAACCGAGATAACGGACGATACATGTCCTCAATAACTCGCCTAGGAGGATTCATGGGGTCAATCTTCTCGTCAGTCTAACCGCTTCTCATTCTACACACCGATTGACGGAATGACAGTGCACTGCAATTCGTCGTCTCTCCTCACATCGGCTCGTTGTCTGACAAGTACGGCCGGAAACGTGTCCTCCTCATCACAATGCTGGGCAACATACTCTCCGCAGTGGTCTGGATTCAATCGACGACGTTTGCCTCTTACATACTGTCAAGAGTAATAGGGGGGTTGAGTGAAGGCAACGTTCAACTTGCCGTAGCCATCCTGTCCGATGTTACTTCAGCTGCGGATCGCAGTCGGGCGCTGGCGTCTGTTGGGATCGCATTTGCAATCTGTTTCTGCGTAGGACCGCCCATAGGAGCGTATTTCGCTTCCCGACCATTTCCACCAAACATTATCCAAGGCTTAGAACTCAACATCTACGCGACCCCTGCTGCCCTGACTCTCGTCCTACTCGTCCTGGAGACGATTTTCCTCGCTGCAGCGCTTCCGGAAACACGCTTCTCCCAAAAGAAGGAGGGTAAATCCACGGAATTCGATCTGGGAGACGAGGCTGCCCCATCATCCACCACTTCTAGGTCGGTCCAATTGCGTGGAAAGTCTGTCAAGGACCGTTTGCGGCTCCTCAAGTCGATGTCTACCATACACTTTTTGTTCCTTGGTGCCTTTTCTGGGGTAGAGTTCACCTTGACGTTCCTGACGTTCGATCGTGAGTATCTGATTCATTCGTCAGCCTAGTAGGGATTTGAAGTTGATTGTTCGGTTTCACGTTCCACGACGCTCTCCGGAAACGATGCGCCTTTCTTCCGAATTGGATATGACACGCACGAACATCACGAAAAAAAACCGCCCACCTGGCGTGACTGTGGTATCAATTCTGTCGGACCCATTGCACAACTAGTTTTCGATTGGAACAACAAACAGAACGGTGCCCTGATTGGGTCAATAGGGATCCTGAGTGCATTGCTGCAGGGTGGCTATGTTCGGCGGGCCATACCAAAGGTCGGGGAAGGAGTTATTGCTCGAAGAGGAGTCCTCAGTTGCTTCCTCGCCCTCCTGCTCCTATCTGGGGTTCCCCGTCTCGTTGACCCACAGCACTCGTCCAATGCCGCTGTCCGAGTTCTTCAACTGTCCGCGGTGTTCATCGCGTACACGTCCGCGACGGTCGTCAATTCGCTGACGTCGTACGCGTCACTACAATGCGATGATATCACAGAAGAAAAGGACCAGGTGACCGGTAAGCTAAAGGGTGAACAGCACCCGGACCTAGCCAAGGGTAGGGCACTGGGCGGGTTTCGCTCCAGGGGTCAGCTGGGTAGGGCGCTCGGCCCACTTTTGGGTATGTGGATCCAATTCTATATCATCTTTCACGATCATCTCCATCTGTGCATCCCCGTGCCCACGCTTGGTCTAAGGCCAAGTGTATCGGTATCGGTGTATCCCGCCCGGCGATACCCGACCTTTCTCCCACAATATGTCACAGATGACGCCCTATCTCCGTATCTCCGTATCTCCGTATCCCCGCATTCTCTCTCCTTTCACCCTTTAATTTTTGGTACCCTACTTTCCGCAACAAACAGCTGACCCCTCGCTCGATCCTTCCACAGCATGCGCGTCATATTGGTCATTTGGACCGTCCACTACGTATCTCGCGGGCGCTTTCGCGATGCTGATCTTATCATTCAGGATGAGATCGTTGACCCAGTGATCATAGATTGACGCTAAATCCGAGATTTCAACCATTCGTAACGTATTGGTCGTACATAAGCACACAGTTGCCTGCGACCGCGCCCCGAGAGTAAGTAGTGTGTTCTGTCGTGTTGTTTGCTCGGCCAGGTTAGGTGTTTCAGACCCCCCGAACGTCTGTCAAGAATCATCATCTTTTTTTCTTTTCTTCGGTCCGGAAGGGAACAAGGGTGCTCTGGGGAAGCCAGGCGTGTAGAGGGTGTTTCCTAATAAGTAACTTCCGGTACCTGTTGTGCCTGCCTTACAAAATACATCTGATTTTCCCGGAAGTAAAGTGTGTTGCTTTGGGAAGGCGCAGAAGCCTGGCGGGGGGTGCATACTTCTGAGTTGTGAGAGAACCAGAAGCGCCGAATTAATCACACCCATGAGAGAATGGGGGAGGCGAGGCAGGAGCGAGACCGGTCGTTCTGAATTCTTAGACTGAAGCCGGTGCACACGAGGTATTGTCAATGAGATGTGTATGCGGTATATTTCTCCTTCCGACTTCGTCCCCTTGCTGATTAAGAAACTATGTACGGGAAAAGTGGGAAGGAGAAAGGAAGAAAAATGCGTAGTATATACAAGAGGAAGAATGCGAGGATCGTCCCGAATCGTGCACAACAACTTCAGATGGGCCAGGGCAGGCAAACAAAAAGAGATAATGTATAATATAAACGCACCCAAACGAGGAAAGGAGAAGTCGAGAGGGGTCACGACCGGAACGAGAGAAAGCATGTACAAAAATAAGGCACGGCGGGACACCGAGCCACGAAGTGGATAGAGATATAGTGATGCAGAGTGGGCCAAGGAAGAGAGGGGAAAAGTTGATTGTACGTTATACTGTATGCTAGAAACCTGCACGGATAGGGGAGGGAAACAAGTGAATGGCGGAGGGTCACAAGTCACAGTGATGCACTCGTGGGGCGGGGGGGGGGAACGTGGGTGGAAAAACAATGGTTTGTAAAGTATTGTACTGTTCTTCCCCTCTTGAGAGCGGGGATAGGCAAAAGGACGGACGGACTTTAGTCCAAAAGAATGCCAAGAATCTCTAATGTGTCCTGCAGGGAAGCCAATGGCCCGAGGCATGGAAGTGCCGCAATTGCGATGAGGGGGCGGGTCTCCTACGCTTCCCATGCCGATGATTCTCCGTCTGACGAGAATTGGTCCTCATAAGACGAGTTCACAGATCTCCGGTGAGCGTGCGCCGTCAAGTCGATGGTGTCAAGGTCGTCGTCGTACCTTCCTTTATTTGAGAGGAGAGGCGCCGATGATGGCGAATGTCTGTGGCCGTGGAAAGGGGATGTGGAGCGGTTTGCGACGCGGGGTATTGGAGCTTCGATGTCTCGTGATGAGGGCGTAAAGATAGCAGGCAAAAAGTAGAGCACGCCCCGCTGGTGATTTGTCCGTCGCCTGGGTGAATGGAGTGTGGGCGTAGGTTGATATCCGAAAAAACCCATGAACCGAGCGCCGGCTCGCTTCACGGTCTCGACAACAGGGTTCGTGGAGATTGCGCTGCCAAAGGCCGGAATGACCTCTCCGAGAGATGTCATGTCTGATGGCGCGGGAGAAGCGGATCGGACATCAAGCGGGAGGGGAAGAAGTGGTAACTGGTTCTCCAGCGCTGATTCTGACGGCGATATAGGCGATGCCGGATGGGTCGTGTATCCGGAGGCAGGGAGGGTGAACAATCCAAGGTCCAGATACCACCTCCCGTTCCTTTGTGTCCACTTGGGTAAGACGACATCATAAGCGGCCATACGTCGCCGATTGTTACTTGGCAACGCGAGCCGAATCATGCCTAAAAGCAAGATTATGGTGCCTATGACAAGCAGTCCCTTACCCCATGTGCCCAGGAAGCCGATGAAGGCCGCGTCGTCGGCATGCCAGCTGCTCCCGTAGAAGTGCGAAAAGAAGCTGTGGGGAGCCTCGAACAGCTCCGCGTTCTTTCCGTACAACGATTTGGGGAGGATGCGGACTTCGCCAAGGGTTTCCAGTGAGGTGGGATTGGAGGAGGTGTAGAGGCCGTATTGGGCGGACAAGAACATCGGCCCGGTGGAAAACATGACGGTCGGGTAATTGAGAATCCACGAGTGATCGAAAGTGACCAGGTTGTGTATCGTTTGCGCCATGAACGGATGCCCTCTCTCCGAGAACATGAGGTCGTTGGAAACACCAACAGGTTTCGTTTTGGGGAGGATAACTGGGTATACGAGGAGGGGATCGAGGGGGCGAAGGCATCCGATGTCCAAATCGACGTACACACCACCATAGTGGTGGAGGACGAAATATCGAATGGCGTCGGCGCGTTGAATGGGGTAGGTGTATGCGTCGAACGTGTCTAGGAACCAAGAGTAATGCTCAGTGATGAACTCCCGAGAACTTGTGTCCGTCCAAAGCATATATTCGCTGAAAACGACACATTCAGCACGAGGCAAGCAAACGAAAAGGGGTCAAAGAAGAGAGCTCACTAGTCGGGCATCATTTCTCTGCAGCCATCTGAAATACCCTTCCACCGAACGGGGAGGGTGTCTGTTTTCCAGGTTTGGTGCAAAATGCGCGGAACACGTTCTGTTTTCCCGTGCCGGGAGGCATTCCATCTTGTGTCGTAACGTGGGGCGTCGAGTTCCTCCTCGGTCAAATAAGCAGCGTCGTCGATTGAGAGATAATAAGAGAAGGAGGTGAGGACGATGATTGTACCGAGCAGAAAAGCAGCGAGAAGGGATAAATAGATGTGGAAAGTCCGTCTTCGCATCTCAAGAGAGTCGAATGAGGGAGAGGGGGGAGGAGGAGGAGGGGGAGGGGGAGGAGAAAGAGTGTGAGGTCAGGCCAACTGCGGTATAGGACCGCTGTCGGTTGTAGACTGAAAGCGCGCCCTGCAGTGCCCGTGACAGCGGTAATGTCACACGACCTCTCCCTCATGAATTGTCACACTGTTGGCCTTATTGGACGTACTTATTAGCCGCTATGCAATCTATGGACGGCGGTAAACCCAATCGGCCTATTGAAACCAACCCTGAAAGGAAAGAAACGTCGATAGGAAAGATAGCCTGCCTCGTGCGCCCGCCGAGATCAAGTGGGAAGCTTGAAGTGGTCTTCTACAGCAACCTTCAACAGATCAACAGACTCCCCAATCGCTTGATCTTCGAAACGTTTCCCCACTCCTTCCAACATCTGTATCGCAGTATCCCACTGCACTCGTGTCCAGTCCTGTCCCCGTCTCCGGCCTCGGGCGTTTGGGTCCCTGCAATGCGGTTTACTCATAAACGATTCGAGGCGTAACGCCGGTGATCCGGGAATCTTCCGCAGCGTCGCCAGGTGCCCGACGCAGTCTGCGGCGGCCCATTCCTCCAACGGTTTCGTCAGCGCCCCTGCGTGCATGGACAAACTCGCGGCATCCTTCCCGGCCGAACGCGCAACCTCAGGGTCGATCCGTTCCACCAGCTCCCTCAGCAGTATCGTAAAATGGTCCACGAGTTGCAAATGCAGGTCGTCCAAAACGTGTGACGGTACCCATTCCGCGCTGTGTTCGATGTCGATATTCATTCTATCGACCACGACCGCTCCTGACGACGATTGAATATGGGCAGAGGTCCGGCCTTGGCGTATCTGAGACTGAACATATCCGTCAAATCCTCGGCACGCGTCAGGCCCGAAGATCCTGCTGGCGATAACTCGGCTCGACCAGTCTTTCCTCGGCCCTAAGCTCTGAATATCTGCGAGAACAACCAGTGTTGATGACACGAATGATCAAGATCAAAACGCCGATACTGCAAAACACATCCAGTAACCCACCATCACTCTCTCCTCTGATGGAGAGGTTTATGTCCCCGCTGAGGAGAAAGACAGGGTCTCGGGTATTTCGACGGAAGTATCGACAACAGTCCCTGATCGAGATGTCATTTTCCGTATTCCGGTCTGGTTGCTAGGTGAAATAGATATTATCATGAGTCCCAGCGCACCGCTGAGGATAGAATGGATAACCACAAGGGGTCACTTACCAGATCCTTCGAGCCCGACCCTTCAAGGGTTTCGTCGCTGGCTTGCACTCTCAAGACCTTCTGCTCCTTATCTTCCTTCAACTCGTCTAGGATCCACCTAGACGCGGCACGAGCGGACCAAGAGACGCTCTTCCTCGTATTCTTTTGCCTGTGGCGACCGGAACAACCTTGGTTCAGACCACTGGCGGCCGGATGATGGACATTCAGGGATGGGGCCGACGTACCAATCCAGTTCCGAGATAACCACGCTCGGAATAACGACAACGCTGGGCCACTTCGTCCTTTCAATATCCGCAACGAACTTTTGAATCACCATGAGGTAATCCAGCAGAACGTTCGTGTCGACTACAACCGTGACCCCGGTTATCGCGTGCGGTTGGGGTGGTGGCGTTGGGGTTGAGTCTCCGAATCGAACAGCGTTATCGCCCCGGCGGGTGTATTGTTGTGGTGGCAGTTGCGGTTGCGGTTGCTGCCACTGGGAGTGGCCATAGTAGGGTTGAGTGTAACCGTAGCCATTCAGGATGTGTCCAGAAATGCCATGATGCTGTTTACAGAGATGCCCGCCCGGAATCCAGGAATAGGCGTGATCCAATCGTCAGCGTTCGGTGTAAAGATGGAACCGACGATGTGTTCCAAACAAGAAACCCGCTCACGCTGTAGGGGGCGTCCATATCGACATCCATATCCATCTTCTCTTACTCGGTGATGTGGAGGGATATCAGAATTTTCGACGGAAGGGAACCGATGAGATGAGTCGAGGTAGCGGGTTTGAACCAGGGCCAGATTATGAGTAGATTTGAAGTGTAAAAGGGCCTGAGGGTGTAGATGGATTCAGTGGTCTCGTCGGTGCCAACGCACCTCAAAACATCCACTGTGGTGAGGGTAGGCCGGCGAGAGGTCCTCGCGTCGGGATCTGACGTGTATGTTGAACGACACGGAGTTCACAAACAGCGATCACAACGATCACCTGTCCATGGCAGCCCCAAATGGCTCAAGCTTCTCACTCAAGTGCCCGCAAAATGAGATAAAACATGGATAAGATTACGATGCAGGCTTGAACTGTGTAAGTAGTACAATATGATTTTCTACTGTAGAATGCAGAGTTCAAATGCGAAAGAAAAAAACAATGCCGGGCATAAACCTAAAGTGAAATCTCCAACTTCTTTGTGGGAGGAGTATCGCCATGGGAAGGCTCATCACCATCCGCCTTCCTCTTTACACCACTAGTCCTGGCTGGAGATGGAGACAAAGATGCTCTCGGTTGAAGGGTCCTAGGTGGTGTTGAGCGAGGCGGGGTAGAGATGGTAACCTCAGGCGTTCCAGAACGACTCCTACTCTCCCTCTCTTCGTTCTTAAGCCGTGCTGCCAGCGTATTCGTCGAGATAACAGCTTCAGCATGGCAGGTGGCGTGGTAGATCTGCGAAGAGCCATTAAAATTCAACTTGATGTGTCGAACGGAATGGAGGGGACATACCTTGTCGTCCTTCTTCACCGCATTCTTCCAAACCCATTCCTCTTCGTCCTCCAAGAACTCACACTTCATCAATTCCTTACAGACCGGGCACGAAAACGGTTTGGCCTCCTCTCCAGGAGCCACAACGACAAACATAGCTTTCAGTTCGGCCTCGTGCTTTGCCTTCTCCTCAGCGGCGGCCAGTTTACCGGTGAGTGGTCGGTCAGCACGGCTCTTGCTTTTCATATCACCGACATCGTGAATCCAGTCCTGCAGAAAGTAGGTTAACGCCTTGAGCGAGCCGTGCATAAATATAGAGAAACTTACGTCCAGAGCAGTGAACCAGCTCCGCGAGTGTCCACGACCAACGTTCTGGTTTGCCTTCCTCTTCTGCCTGAAATGCATGTCAAGGTGGTCTTCCAGTTGTTTCTTTCCAGTCACGTCGTCCGAGAAGCGGCGACCACACTGTTTGCATTGAACTGTCCGCCCCAAGAAGAGCTCATTGAAATCGGGCTTATATCTGGGGGTCGGTCATAGCTTAGTCACGTAACCCCCATGGAATAGGGTCGGCCAACTTACCTAGCAATTCCGGCGGTCGAGAGCTCGATCCTCTGGGAAAGGAGCTTACGCGCGTGCTCTGAAATACTCTTACTTGAGGAGTTTGTTGACTCCGGTTGTGGCTCATTCACATTGCTCGAAGCCGTGGGAGGAGTTCCAGTGGCACCAACTACGCCCGCCTTTATAAGGGCGCTGTACAAGCTTGCAAGATCGCTTACAGCAGGCAAAGCAGGGGCGCTGGGCTGGTTAGTGGGTGCGGATGGCACAGCAGATGCAGGTTGCACAGGGGGAGTGGGAGGGAAAGACGGCTTCACATCAAGAGTGCCTTGAGGGTATGGAGGTTGAGGCGGATACGATTGAAGCGGAGCAGAGGACGGGCCAGCATGATTGTAGCTATAGTGTGAGTATGTAGTGGGAGGCGGCAAAGCTGACATGTTGGGGGCAACGGGGTATGTCTGAGGGGGAGGTTGGACAACAGGGCGAGTGATGTTTCTAAGTTGATTCAATATTTGGCGGAGTTCATCCTGAGAGAGGCCCTTCTCCACGAATTGCCGAAGCTGGAGAAACAGCATCAGATATGCAATCGTACGGAAGCGAATGAAAAACAAATCTCACCTGGTGCAAGACCGGAAGCTGGTTCCTCGTGGTGTTGTTGTACGGATTAGACTGGATCTCGCGCTCCGCCTGACCGATCGCAAACTGCAACTCGCCTAGGACCTGCGTAGGCGATATGCGGGTGGTGTCCTGTACTCCTGGCGTCACGAACAGAGAAGCCAATTGACCACCGAGGGAACGTACCGACGAAGCGCCGGTGCCAAAGACCTCCTGTTCGATGGCGAGTTGCGGCACCGCACCGAAGAGCTCCCTTCCGTTGGGAGCGCCGGCTCGCCAGGTTGCAAGCATCTCAATCATCTTGGCCTTAGTCGACTCATCCACTTGGGAATATGTATCCAAAAAGAGTGGTACAACGACAGGTCCAAAGTGACGAGCATACGGTTCGTACAGGTTCTTCGAGATCGCGTCCAGTAGATAGAAGGCCGTGAGCTTGAGTGGCGGTGGGATCTGGAGACAAATTGGGCAATGATTGGTCAGCAATCCGCGGAACGACAAATAAGGCAAGCCAGAGCAAAAGTGGCATCGGGACCCGCGCCGCGCCGCTCGCTGTGAGTGCATGCCTTCGCAGCCTGGCGGCAGGGCGCAAGACTATGTTCTTTTCTTTGTCTCATGCGTGAAAATTTTACAGGTAAAGTACATAGGTGGTGTGGTTTTACAGGAATAAAAACACAGAAGGCAGCACAGCAGGGACGGTGGCCCTCGACACCAAGCTCGTCTGGGTCAGACTGATGGAAGGAAACACGATGACTCACCCTTCGGATGTGGTTCTCGATGCACTGGACGACTACATCGGCCCATCGGGCGAAGTCCTGGGCGATCATCGAGAGGGCATGGATGGCCGGCTTGGAGTTTTCTGTGAGACCACGGAGCTTATGAGCGTAGAACTGGCGGAATTGGATCGAATCTGAAAAGTATGGGATGGGTTGCTGAACAGGTTGTGGGTAGCCGTACTGGAGAGGGATGGAGGGGAATGCGGGGTGGGGGTAAGGAGCCTGCTGGAGGTGGCTTGGCGGGGGGTACACAGACATGGCAGGCTCAAACACCGCGGGTCCGTAATACTTGTGCGTAATGGGATATCTTCCTTTTACCGTCTCTCACAAAAGTATCAGACGAACCGCAACAACAAGTGGTCGCTGTACGCGGTGATGATGGTTCAGGTCAGAGTTGGGGATGAAGGGTCCGGGCGTCGCCGGCTCGGACCTTATGAATTTTCAAACACCGCCGTGGCAACAAACTCCCATCACGTGTCAATTACCAAATCTGGCGATTTGTCAGCACTGTACAGCTGGATCAGCCACACGGTCCATCCACTCACTTATCCGCCATCGCAAACACCCAGAGCCTCAAGATCTCGTTAAACAATCCACAGTACGCATAGTTCGTGCCGCAATATCGGTTCACTGACTCGCTGAAGTAGATGCGGGACGTCCATTCGACAGAAGAACTCGATATCCCCGAGGGTGTTGATGTTACCGTCAAGTCTCGTATCATCACCGTCAAGGGTCCACGGGGCAACCTTGTCAAGAACGTCCGACACATCGACATGGACATCCGGCTGGTAAAATCCAAGAACGCCTCCAAGGTTACCCTCGCCGTCTGGCAAGGTGGCAGGAAGCACGTCGCCTGCTTACGAACGATCAGGAGTCTCATCTCAAATATGATCAAGGGTGTTACAAAGGTCCGTCTAGTATGCGGTCCGTAGCTCACTAGTCCAGGCTAACGACGGATTTAGGGCTTCCAATACAAAATGAGGGCAGTGTACGCCCATTTCCCTATCAACTGTATTATCCAGGACGGTGGTGCTTCCCTGGAAATCCGTAATTTCTTGGGCGAGAAGGTGCGGTCAACTACCTCAGTTCGTATGCCACAACCAGCTCACCGTCTTATGTAGATCGTACGAAACGTGAAGATGTTGGAAGGTGTAACGATATACGAGTCGAAGGCACAAAAGGATGAGCTGATTCTCGAAGGCACCGACGTCCAGAATGTCTCTCAATCAGGTAGGCACGTCCCTGAGGCTATAAGGACCTCGTATCTAACTTCTAGTTAGCTGCCTCCATCCACGGCGTTTGCAGGGTACGAAACAAGGACATCCGGAAATTCCTGGACGGTATCTACGTCTCCGAGAAAGGTACCATCTCTGAGGAGTAAACCTGTACTGTGTTGTGCCATATGTCATTTTTTCACTATTCATCGCAACATGACACTGTGTATTCGGGGAAGTACGGTAAACAAAATTAAAGGTTCCGACCGGTGAAAGACGAAGGTAATGTAAGCCTGCGAACCCTCAAACAACCCTCTCAAGGGATTAAGGGTATCAATGTATGCGTTGTCTTGCGATACTCGCGGTACTCGTCTCCAAAGAAGTTGATTAATCGGTTCTCCTCGTCTGTTTTGGTGGACTTCAGTACGGATCCCAGCGGTGGGTGAGGAGACACTTACATCTTATGCGGAAGTAGAAGAACCTCCAAAGCATGAAGGTGAATATGACGAAACATATATGGTTCTGGAGGACCATCTGGGTTCCAGCTGCCCAGTAGAAGAACCCGGTGTATGACGGGTGTCTGAACCACCTGTGGTCGAATGTCAGGATAAGTCCTGGGAGAGTATGTCATCGCTCATACGCGTATACACCCTCTTTCACGAGCCGGTGGCTCGCGGCTTTATGGTGTGCTACCATGTGCGAGAAGTTGGTCGAAGCTTGAATCATAGCCATTGACCTTAGCGCTTGACCTGCAAGCACGATTGCGATTCCTGGATACATTCCTTGTGAGGCGAAGGCTTCGAGACGTGGAGGGTGACCCTACCGATTTGTGTCACATATGGGTTTGCCTTCCACGAAGGACGGAAGAACATGACTATCTCGTGTTCTACGACAGCCAATCCGTTCACGATGAGATACACGCTGCCGTTCGTCAACAGGAACGCTACGGAGTTTCAACGTCGGGTAAATAAGGAGCAGCAAAGCGTACACACAATCGATGCTGCACTTCTCAAGGTTCCAGCCAGCAGTGACAGCAAACTCTCCCCAATGGAACCCTGACCAAGCGGCCACAAAGAAACCCAGCTGGTACGAGTTCCACCAGGAACCAAAACCGCCTCGCAAGAAAGTCAACACTCCTAAAGAAAATGCCCATCCTAGAACGAAGGAGACTGTCGAGGCAGTAAGTGGCGTGTTGGGTAGTGTGCCATCTGGTCGGTATGTTTTCGTCTTCGGGACGGTGCTGAGTGGGTGGTTTTCGAGCTGAGCCTTCCTCTGTCTCAGTCTTTCGTCGAAGCCGTCTTGAACATCCTGCTCGGTAGGTTCAGCGGACATGTTGGGGGTCGGTGAGTGGTGGTGGGGATGAGAGGTGAGAAGAACGGGGATCGCAAACAATCATCTTAATGCAAGAGGCGAACAATAAGCGTTTCTTGATCACCTCCGCCACCTCGATCTGGTCAAGTTTCGAGTGCCGCCCCTGGAATGCATGCTCGCTTGGCCAGGCAGACAATTGCGAGGTACATAAGGAACTACGCCACCGCACCCACGAATGACCCATCAAAAATTCGCAATATCGCGCTCGTGGCGCACATAGGTGCGACCCATTTTCCTGGAAATTCCGGTTTCCGAACTTTGACGTTATATGCAGATTCCGGGAAGACCACTTTGACCGAGTCAATCCTCCTCGCGTCGAACTACCTCTCCGCTGCTGGATCTGTGGACACCGGAAGCACGACCACCGATTTCTTACCAGCGGAACGAGAACGCGGGATCACCATCCAGTCCGCTAGTATCCCAGTGGAATGGAAGAATTGGAGATTCAACCTCATCGATACCCCAGGACATGCAGACTTTGGGATGGAGGTGGAGAGTGCCAGTCGGGTTGTCGACGGCGCCGTCGTACTCATAGATTCGGTCGAGGGCGTGGAGGCCCAGACGAAGGGTGTGTGGAAACAACTGGATAGGTAATGTGAGAGTCTACGCGCGTCGTTTCCTTCAACCGCTGACCTCTACCCCCCAGGTACAAGGTACCGACAAGAATGATGTTCCTCAACAAGCTGGACCGACCTGGCGCGTCGTTCAAGTCGTCTTTGCTCTCCTTGATGGCCCACCGACTCCACCGCAACCCCGTGGCTCTTACCCTCCCCATCGCTTCCTTCAACCCAGGCGACTACCAACGTGCGGAACCCGGGATCGCGGGCTTGGTCGATCTCGTTAAATGGGAAGTTTGGAAATGGGACGGACGGGAGGAACCCACTCGACACCCCCTCCCTGGGAGCCAGGAATCCATACTTGCCTCCGGAATATTCCCGGAATCACATCCAATTACTCCCCATCTCATACCCGCAAGAGCAGCGCTTCTTGAGAACTTGGCCATGTTCGCTGAACCTTTGATGGAGCGGCTCTTGGAAGTTGACTCAGCTGGAACTGGGTACACTGACATTGAGTCAACCGCGATCTTACCACACCTCCGCAAGGCGACACTCTCAAACGAGATCCTCCCCGTACTCTGTGGTTCTGCTATGAAGAACATCGGGACGGACTTGGTTCTGGATTACGTTGGGGAGCTGCTCGCAAGTCCCAAGGACGTATCTATTGACCTTTCGCCCACGGACAAACCCCTCCTCATGTTAGCCTGGAAAGTTGCTTGGGACAAGCGCAAGGGATGGATGACAATCGTCCGCATCTACTCAGGTAAGGGGAACTGTTGATCACCAAGCCCATGACGCTCGATATGACATTCACCTCCCAGGTACCCTGAACAAACAGAGCGTAATCATGAACAAGACTTGCGGACAAAAGGAACGTGTATCCAAACTCCTCCTACTCTACGCCTCCGACGCAGAGGAAGTGGATTCCCTCTCTTTTGGTTCGGTCGGTGTGGTCCTAGGGCTCAAATTCACGCGTACGGGAGATACACTCGTCTCCACTCGAGGCTCTGCAGAATCCTCATTGCCAGAGATTGTCCCCCCACCTGCTGTCATGTCAGCATCCATAATTCCGCAGTCCCACTCCGACCTCGAACCTGTACAAGAGGCTTTGGAAGCTCTCTCCCGGACGGACCCTTCTGTACGACACGAAGCGCAAGAGGGTCAGCTTCTGATTCATGGTCTTGGAGCCCTACATCTGGAGATCGTTGAGGACCGTTTGCGAAACGAGTGGAACGCCCGGTTTGAGGTTGGACAACGGCGAGTTAGCTACCGCGAATGCGTGGGATCTGGGGTCCAAGCGTCACTCGATACTTGGTCCAAGGAGATCGGGGGGAAGAAGGTGGACGTCACAATTGACCTCGAAGTCCGCCCCGCCCAAGAAGACGAGCCAGGAGACCCGATGTGGGATGGGAATATCGTCCTCGGAACAGATGGGAAACCACTCCCCTCCCCCGACTCCTTCCCGAATTCAGACAGCCCACTTGCTTTCCTCGTACGTGGCTTATCCAGCGCGCTCTCCAGCTCCCCGCACACTTCCCTCGCCCTCTCTCGTGTCCACCTCCAAGTCAAAGGTTTCTCCGAGCGCAAGGACGCTCCGCCGTCGGTCCTCGCGAGTGCTGCGGCTTATCTCCTGCGTCACCGACTCCTCGACTCGGGTCCCGGTCCAGTGATGGAACCGTATATGAATCTCAAGGTCTCAGTGACCGAGGAGACTCTCGGGAAGGTGGTCAAGGACCTTACCGAACATGGCGGTGAAGTTCTCGACCTAGGATCGAACACCATCACCGGGGGGCTAGATTCCGATAGCATCGAGGTGTATCCACTGGACGGGGTATACGTGCCCCCAGAATGGCTGTCCCCTTCGTCCACCCCAGGGAAGTTCTCTGGAAAGGGAGGGCCATCGTTAAGGAGGTCCGCGTACGCGGTTGTACCGCTGAGTCGGATGCTAGACTATTCAACACGACTTCGTGCGTTGTCTGGGGGTCATGGGACCTTCGAAATGTCTGCAGCGGGATTTAGGGAAGTTTCCTCTACCCGGAGGTTAGAGATTCTCAAGGAGATCGGACGGGCGTGAACCAACCGAGAGATGGGACGGATTGCAGGCTACAGTATACTCCATCTCCTACTCAGAGTAATAAAAGTACGAATGATAGATAGCGTAATAACTCATGATAATTCCTTCCGCTCATCCGCATCTCCGAACAAGATTGCACCGTCGAACCCGTCTTCATCGTCGGCGTCTACTCGTAAACCGCCAGTTGCGCTGAGTAGCTCGCTGAAAAGCATCATACCACCCTCCTCGCCTTCTTCATCCTGCATGTCGTTGTTGGGGGGAGGGTCATTAAACAGTGGGACGGGCGGCCGGTCAGTCCTGGACGTTGGTGCCGGCGTAGCTCCCCTGTCATCCTCATCAGGAAGGAACAGTGGGGTTTGACCACGACCAGACGCAGGACCAGGAACAACGCTAGGTGCCCGAGAATTCGCGGCCGTCCGTGACGATTGCACTTGAGGCTCGGTTGGCGCACGAATTACCGGCCAAGGTTCAACTATGACACAAAGGCAGCGCCCAAAGATGTTGAAACCGTTGAAAGACAGCTGAAGTTGTGGTTTGGGTTTCATCTCTTCCTCTTCCGCTTCGAGGTCTATGAAAGATGGACCCGGTTGTTGGGATTGGGATCTTGATTGTGAGCGGAGAGAGGGATCTCGTTCTTCGCTTTTGACGATCACGACTTCGTCCTCATCGCCGCTTTGGGTCTCCGGTGCTGTTTCGGGTGGATCTGAATCCATCACAAACTCATCGTCGTCCGTCGAGTCCCTATCCGTGTCGCCTCCTTCGTTGTATCCTCTGTTTACCGTCTTCCTCTGCCGTTTAGAGCGTCGAGGTTCAGGCTCGAAGGAGGGAGGCTCATCTTCATCCATAAGATCTTCATCCACCTGGATGTCGGTCGCCTTCGCCTTCCCTTTCCGTTTGCCCGTCACTTTAGCCTTGATCTTCTTCGTTCCTTCGATCCTCCCCAGACTGTCATTCTTCCGGACACGTTTTCCGGGTCTGGGAGGGTCCGGAACGGTAGGCGGCGCGGGGTTGGGCTTCTGAGCAGGGACTGCAACGAAGTGTCTGTTCTGTACTGAGGTTAGCAGTGGCAGAGGCTATCCAACATGCTCGCCAGACCTCACCTTGATGAGGAGCGAATACGGTTCCGTCTTCTTGAAGAAATAACAGAAATGATAGGTCTCTACGCCCATGGGACATTAGCGTTCCACGACATTAGGAACAGATAGGAGCACACACCTCCTCGGTGGGTACTAACGGTAGGTTTCTTCGCGCCTTGGGGCCCAGAACCAGGACCAAAGTACGCGTGAGCTTCCTCCATAAGTTTGGGAATAATGCTACATCAGACTGAGCACGTCAGCGAACGCACTCAGAAACCATTCCAAACAGAAGCGTACAGTGGTCGCAGGTCAGAAAGCACATGCTGGAGGGTGGAGTCGGACATCCAGTTGAGGTGTCTTGGATCGAGATACACCTGCAAGGCGGGATCAGACTCATCTGAGAACGGAGGCTGGCGATCGCCCTACGTAGAGGGGCAGGACGCTGTTCGCGGATATGCGTAGGTGGTACAGATTTTTGGTTTTGAAAGTTGACATGATGGTTGAACACGAAGGAGTAATTAGTAGTCACGCGCGATTCGACGCGGCTTCCTACCCACCACCCTATGCCAACCCGACGGAAAGCCGTTGGATTGCGGAATATTTATTTCTGCATGCGAACACCCATAAATCTATTCCCCCATTTGCACATCCCCATGAACCCGCGTTGAAGGGGATGTTTCACTTAGATATCGTCAACCGGAACGTCAGGACCAGAGATGATCGCCTTGATAACGCCCTTTCCATCCTCACTCTTCCCCATACGTGTGACCCCGAATGCGGTGGCGGCGTCCTTGAACGCGAACCTAGGTAAAAGCATACGAAATTAGTACGAAACTCGGAAGATTTAGTCAGGAATGGAATTCACCGATGGGTCACAAGGGGCTTGAGGTTGATTTTACCCTGGGCAGCGAGACTGATTGCGAGTTTGTAGTCACCAGGCTGGGGTGGGGCGCGTACGTCAGGGTGGGTGAACTTGTGAAGAAAGAGAAGAGGGCTTACTCCATATCGGAAGGAGCCCTTGACGTTGAGCTCCTTCACCAACAGCATGGTGATGGGGATCACAACCTCTGCGGCACCCATTCCAACCTGGAGACGTGAGTCAGAGATAGAAGCGCACGCGGTTAAACCCCCATACCTGAACATACGTACCACCGGTCTTGACGACAAACAATGCGGTCTGGATCGAGACCTCTGCGCCGCTGGCCTCGATGACGACATCTACGGCGGTAGGACCACGATCCTCAATTCCAAAAGCCTGCTTCAACGCCACCGCACACCTCTTCGAGTATTCGACCCCGTTCTCGCCGGCGTTCGAAGGAGGTGGCACGAAGACGTCGGTGGCAGCGTAGTTTTTGGCAAAGTCTAGACGAGCTGGATTGATGTCGATCGCAACAATCCTTGAGGCACCGAGGGCTTTTGCAACAGCCATGCACAAGAGACCAACTGGTCCGGCCCCCCAGACAGCGATAGTTTGGCCGGCCTTGAACTGTGCGAGGGTCGCAACCGAATGGACACCAACGGAGAGCGGCTCCATCTAATTTCCTGGATCAACACCGAGAATGGGAGTAACGAGGAGAACGCAGACGCATACCAAGGCACCATCTTCCAGGGTGAGGTTATCTGGAAGTTTGTAGGTTACGTGACCAGGAATTCGGTAGTACCGAGCCAAAGTGCCGTCGTAGGGCGGGGTAGCAGCAAAAACTTTGACCAGGAAGCGATCAGCAAACGGACAGGAAGGATCAATTTCTCCCTTACTAATGTCTTCGCAAAGCTAGGAGGATGAGGCAAATTAGTATGAATTTGGATGGAGAATTGGGTTGACCTCCGCTCAACATACCTGGTACCTTCCCGACTTGCAAAAGTCACAGGAACCGCAAGTCGCACCGGGCTCCATAGCAACTCGGTCGCCAGCTTTCAGGTGCTTAACCTTGGGCCCGACTGTCCCGGATGTCAGTAGATGTGCCTCTCGTACCTAACGACTGTACAAACCTTTGAAAACCACGCCAGCAGATTCATGGCCAAGAACCTGGTTTCGAGTGGCCTCAGCAATCGATTAGGAAGTCCTCAAACCCCATACCATCGGTTTTTTTACAACAAAGTCTCCGATGCGTCCGTGAGCCAGATAGTGAACCTGGAGAACTCATTTTCGGACCTCGGTCACTCTGCCAGGGTAGGAACCAGTTACATCGGATCCACAAATTCCTTTCAGGAAAGTGTTAGGACAACGTAGCGTTTGCTCCGCATATCCGTCACTCACCGGTCTTCTTCACCTTGATCAATACCTCAGTATCGGCGACTAACCGTGGACACCACACGCCAGGTTAACATAGCGGCAGTTTGCAACCTCACGGGGCTAACGCACTATCAGGGATAGGCCGATCCTCGTAAAAGACGTCGTTGATGCCTCTCAGGACGAACGAAGGGTTATCAGACATGATCAACGGGGAGAAGAGTGCTGTATTGTCTGTCAAACGATGGGCGTCAGTGGCCCACCCTGCTGTGAGAATTACCACGTGACGCCAGCGTCCACTCCCCACCGGCCGCCCTACCGTGCGCAGCGAATAGGGTCTAACTCGCGGATATAAAAGCTATGGAGGGCGGGGCGATAGGGGAAGTCCCTCTTGGTCCGCTCCTTCCACCTGCTTCGTATCTTCGCGCCTTACTTCTACTTCACTCTTTATCGCTCTGGTAGCAAACACATCCTTGGCTCTGGTAGCTTAAGCGGCATCATGGACTTCCCTCCTGCTGATCTTCCAAACATGGCCGGAAAGACCATTGGGTCTGGCCAGATCGAACTCGTCGAGGAGATAGGGACTGGCGGGTTCGGCGCCGTCTACCGTGCTCTCGAAATCAAGTCTGGCTCTATCCTCGCTGTCAAGTGCGTGCGCAAGCGACGGGAGAAACCTGGACGGGAAACTCGAGAGATCGCTCTTCAGAAGCTCGTTTGCAAGCATCCGAACATCGTCTCCGTTCGAGGCTTCTACGACGACCGGGAGTTCGTGTATGCCGCCTTGGATTACTGCCCTGGAGGCGACCTTTTCACCGCCGTCGTTGACCGCGGCGTGTTTCACATGCAAGACGACTTGATCAAGACTGCCTATCTACAAATCCTGGACGCCGTCGCCTGGTGCCACAGTCACAGGATCGCCCACAGAGATATCAAGCCGGAGAACGTGCTTTGCAGCGAGGACTATTCGATGATGTATCTTGCGGATTTCGGACTCGCTTCTCAGGACGCATTTTCGAAGGATTTTGGTCGAGGGAGCCCCTTTTACCTGAGCCCGGGTAAGTTCTACCCCTATCCCTTCGCCACCTTTTGCTCAATCCCTTCAAGAGTGCCTCGACGAGCACCGCAAGTTTGTTCCTTATTCCCCTTTCCACGCCGATGTCTGGGCCCTGGGCGTCGTCCTCGTCAACATGATAACTTGTCACAACCCCTGGCATCTGGCTTCCATCAAGGATCCGCTCTACAACGCATATCTTAGGAGTCCTAGTTCTCTTGCTCTGATGCTTTCGATCTCCCCTCGTACCCTCACCATCTTGAAGCGCGTTTTCATTTCCCACGGTCTACGGGTCACCATTCCGGAGTTGCGCAAGAGAATCGAGGCCGTCGAATCCTTCTACCCGGAGAGTGCCGAGAAGCCCGAGGCCACGCCGAAAGTACGCAATGTTGCGGCTTCTAGAGCCTTCTCTCATCGCTCTGTGCGCGTCGCCGTCGTCACCCCCGTCGCCACTCGGTCCAACTCGTCCCCCGTTGAGGTGACCTCGGATAGCAGTCGATCTTCCGCCGAGGGTTACCTTTTCTCCACTCCCCCCACGCCATTCCCTGGTCGATTGCCCCGCAAGACGTTTGCCCGTCCCCACCAGAAGACACCTGGGCTCACGACGGACGCATCTACGACAGATGAAGAGAGTTCTGTTCCGATCACGCCCTTCTCACGACCTGTTGATCCATCGGTTGATGTGCTGCCTGTGGACCCGCTGGATAGCCCGAGTGCGGTGAAGAGATGTATTGCTGGGATGAGGAATCTGGTTATCAACGACAAAAGGAGAAAGGCACGGAGGTTGGATCTGTAGATACAGTGCACGATGTACAGTTGGAACGCGTTCTCCGCCAATAACTGCGATTGATCGAGGGTAGATGGTGTGACAATCCAAGTGGCACTCGGGTCTCCTCATTGGGTCCACTCAAGTCCAGGAGTATAAGATCCCCAGAAATTTGTCAAAGGCCCTATTACTCTTCCTCCCCTACCCCCATCCACAAATCCGCCATCTATCATGGTCCTCTCCAGTGTCCTCGGTTTCCCCCGTATCGGTGCGATATACACATCGACCATCTAATCATCAGATATCCTGACATCGCCCCTCGTCCTCTTCTCCCAGGTGCGAACCGCGAGGTGAAAAAAGCAGTCGAAGCCTACTGGGCTGGCAAGATCTCGGCCGATGACCTGACAAAAGCCGCTGCCGACGTTAAGAAGGCTTCCTGGTCTGGTCTCAAGCAGGCCAAGGTTGATCTGATTCCAAGGTTTGTCGTTATCGCCGTCTGATCCGATTACCGCAGTTAACGCTTTCACCTCCCCAGTGGCGAGTTCTCCCTGTACGACCACGTCTTGGATCATTCTGCTGCCTTCAATGTTATTCCAAAACGTTATTTGGGACACAACCTCTCCCCTCTCGATATCTACTTCGCCATGGGCCGTGGTCGCCAGGCTGAAGGTGTCGATGTCCCCGCTTGCGAGATGAAGAAATGGTGAGCGTCCTTATCTCTCCTTATGTCCCACGAGCTGCCTCTAAATCGCGTTTCCCGTCAGGTTCGACTCGAACTACCATTTCGTTGTGCCCGAGCTCTCCGAGTCCACCGACTTCAAGCTCAACTTCAATAAGCCTGTTGAAGAGTTCAAGGAGGCCAAGGCCCTCGGTATTGCGACCCGCCCTGTCGTCTTGGGCCCCATCACCTACTTGTGGTTGGGAAAAGCCGCCAAGGATGCCTCCCCCGACTTTGCCCCTATCTCCCTCCTCCCAAAAATTCTCCCCCTCTACAAACAGCTCTTGACTGAGCTCAAGGCCGCCGGTGCCGAGTGGGTCCAGGTCGACGAGCCCGTTCTTGTTCTTGACGCTGGTCTCCAGCTCGAGAGTCAGTTCAACACCGCCTATGCTGAGCTTTCCCCCGTCGCCCCGAAGATCCTCCTAACCACCTACTTCGGTCGTCTCGACACCAACCTCGGCTTCGTTTCCAAACTTCCTGTTGCTGGTCTCCACATCGACCTCGACCGTGCCCCCGCTCAGCTTGAACCCACCGTCGCTGCTGTCAAACCCACCTCCCTCGTCCTCTCTCTCGGTCTCGTTTCCGGTCGTAACATCTGGAAGACCGATCTCTCCGCTGCCATCAAGGCCGGCCAGACTGCCGTCGATGGCCTTGGTGCCGATCGGGTTGTCGTTGCCACTTCTTCTTCCCTTCTTCACACTCCCGTCACCCTCGCTTCTGAGAAGAAGTTGACCGCCGAGCAAAAGGATTGGTTCTCCTTCGCTCTCGAGAAGGCTTCTGAAGTTCACATCATCTCCGCTATCCTTTCCGGATCCCAGGACTCTGCCGTCTCCAACGCTCTTGAGGCTAACAGGACCTCTATCGCCAAGCGACGTGAGTTCGAGCACACCTCCAACGATGCCGTCCGCAAGAGGGTTGCTGCCATCACCCCCGATCAGTTGGAGAGGAAGAGCCCCTTCGCTGTTCGTCAGGAGGTCCAGAAGAAGAAATTGAACTTGCCCAAGTTCCCCACTACCACCATCGGATCCTTCCCTCAGACCAAGGAAATCCGTACCGCTCGTGCCAAGTTGGGCAAGGGTGAGATCACCGAGGAGGAATACGAGACCTTCATTAAGAAGGAGATCGAGAGCGTTGTTGCCTTCCAGGAGAGGATCGGTCTCGATCTCCTCGTCCACGGTGAACCTGAGAGGAACGACATGGTTCAGTACTTCGGTGAACATTTCGATGGATTTGTCTTCACCCAGAACGGTTGGGTTCAGAGCTACGGCTCTCGATATGTCCGTCCTCCCATCATCGTCTCTGATGTCAGCCGTCCCCACCCGATCACCGTCAAGTGGAGTAGCTACGCTCAGAGCGTCTCAAAGAAACCAATGAAGGGAATGTTGACTGGGCCGGTCACCATCCTCAACTGGTCCTTCCCCCGTGCCGACGTCACTCGTGAGCTCCAGTCCAAGCAGCTCGCCCTCGCTCTTCGCGACGAGGTGGTGGATCTAGAGAAGGCTGGTATCCAGGCCATTCAGGTCGATGAGCCAGCTATTCGTGAGGGTGTATGTAGTCCGCATCAGTCTTGCCTACCGCAGCCAACTGACGATCATCATCTTCTCTTTAGCTTCCTCTCCGCCGTGCTGATTGGGAACACTACCTCACCTGGGCCGTTGACTCCTTCCGTCTCGCCACCGCGGGCGTCACCGATGCTACCCAGACCCACTCTCACTTCTGCTACTCCGACTTCGATGATATCTTCCCGTCTATCCAGCGTTTGGATGCCGATGTCATCTCTATTGAGGCATCTAAGAGCGACATGAAGTTGCTCAAAACCTTCCAGCACTACGGATACGCCAACCAGATCGGTCCTGGTGTTTATGACATCCACTCTCCTCGTGTCCCCGGAGGTGAGGAGATCCAGAAGCGTTTGGGAGCCATGCTCCAGTTCCTCCCCGACTCGTTGTTGTTCGTCAACCCAGACTGCGGTCTTAAGACCCGTGGATGGAAGGAGACTGAAGCGTCATTGGTCAACCTGGTTAACGCTGCCAAGTGGGCCCGCCAACAGTACCCTTGAAGGAGGTTTATTTTCTGAATTTCGCATCCCGTGCTTATTTGTCGTCGATTTTACACACTTCATCTCGCTTGCCTACTAGGAGGACGTTAAAATTCAAATCTGTACTGCTTTTTGTCGTAGATCACGTGTAATCATATCTCACTTCGTATTCCTCCACGTCGCAAGTGCGAACGTATAAAGTCCCGGTGTATAACGGTCCCACGTCCTCCCCGTCTTTAATCTCCCCGCCAATGGCTGCCCCCACCAAAACCAAAACCGCTTCCACCAAGGATTCGCACACTAAAAAACCAAAACCCGCCACCCCCAATGGACACGGTACCCCGACTTCCACGGAAACGACCACGACCACGATTCCCCCGGCTTCGACCATCACACTCATTGAGTATGGTGCTGGCAGACCCGACAAGGCTTCGTACGACAAAGAGCAGGAGACAATCAAGAGCGGAATTGACGCCCTACAGGCCAAAGCCGTATGTGTCGCTTTCGTATTGAGTTTCCAGTTTGTTCCGTATTCCCAGTTCGAATCCCACTGCTCCGTCCATCCCTGCGCGTATCGGCGGTGTTATGTTATGGTCGTTTACACGATCCGCTGTTTGTGTCCGGGGGCGTCGGCGCATACAACGTCTTCTTGACGTGTTTCGTCTGATTCAGGATCACAGCCCCCACTCGAGCCGTCCGCCGCTGCCTATTCAATACCCACTTCACGCCCTTCTCGTCACCGTCCATCGGCCCCCTTCCCACCCTCCTTGTTCTTTCACTCTTTACCGCCACCATCGCGGTCGCTTAACCGTCTTTCCCTCCCCTTCACTTCCCTTCGCTCTCGGATCGCTCACTCACCCCCCTCCCGTAGAGTGCTGTCAAGGAAAAGATTAGCCTATCAAAGGGCGACTCAGGCAACGACAGGAAATCGCAGATCCGGAAGGAGCTCGACGAAATTCGCAACCAACAGTCGGAAACCAAGTTCAACCGCGGAAAAGTGCTCGACGAGTTAAAGGCTGTCCAAGAGAGAATTCAGAAAAAGGTGCCACTCTCGTCCAGATCTACTTGTGCAGATTCTAACGAGCGCGTGTGGTAGATCAAGGACCTCAATGCTTCCAAGGGCAAGACCAAGTTCAGGACTGTTGAAGAAATTGACGCTCATATCAGGTAAGCTCAGGGTTCTTTCCCTCTTCGATCAGCCGCCAACACTATCCCTCGCCACGAAGCACTCTTGACCGTAGAGTTGAGTCTGGAACACTCAAGCTCGGTGACGAGAAGCGCGCCATCCAGGAGATCTCCAACACCCGTCGCCTCCGTCGTACCGTTGAAGGTTTCCAAGCAGAGCAAGACACCATCGACCGAGAGAAGGAAGAGGAAAAACAACTCCGAGCACAACTCGACGACCCAGAGGCCAAAGCCATCTCGGAACATTACGAGAAACTCCAAGCAGAATTTGACGGTCTCAAACGGGAAGGCGATGAGGCTTTTGCCAGCCGAAGCAAACTCTTTGACGAACGGGATGCCCTACGGCGGGAGATCGATGCGTTTTGGAGTTTGAAGAAGGAGTCGCACCAGAGATACAAGGATGCGAACGATAGGTATTGGGTGAAGGCTAAGGAGGAACAAGCGAGGAGGAACGAGAGGCTGCGGCAGCAAAGGGCGGCGGAGGAGCAGCAGAAAAAGCTGGACCTCGTTGAGAGGTTGCGGGAAGAGGCATCAAGTCCAGCATACCAGATCGAGATCCAGGATTGTCAAACGCTCATCGACGCCTTCTCGAAAGGTACCACTTCGGAGGTACCTGTCGTCACCTCTGCCGCCGCTGACCAGAAGGCAGCGGTCGTTACCGGCGTCCCTCAACTCGACATTCGCAAGGTCGAGGCACCCACCGATCTGGTTGCGAGGAAGAAGAAAGGGGACGAGGAGGAAGCTTACTTCGTTGCTGGGAAGGGCAAGAAGTCGAAGAGAGGACAGAAGACCAGCGGTCGCAATTCACCCGCTCTCACCTCTCCTTCCACCTCGAGCTCGCAGTTCCACATCCCCTTCTCAACACTGACTGCCCTTCTCTCACTC
>Ga0307511_10000494_pt1 | contig 42578 bp, 40 predicted proteins | sample 13_EM_MG_FD_200266 | JGI IMG/M metagenome (GOLD analysis project Ga0307511, IMG submission 200266) | Populus trichocarpa ectomycorrhiza microbial communities from riparian zone in the Pacific Northwest, United States - 13_EM | ecosystem: Host-associated > Plants > Roots > Unclassified | place... | reverse complement strand
GCCGAGCCCGCCTGCGGTGACCGGACCAGTGCCGCTGCGCCGTTCAGCCCGGGCCGATCGGCCGCGTTGACAGCGGATCCGCACCGGCCGAGGGTTGGGGCCATGGATCCCTTACGACCAAGTCGCCGAGGTTTCCTCGCCGCATCCGCGGCGGCGGCCGTCGGCGCCGCGACAACCGCACCACCGGCAGCGGCCGAACCGGGCGTGGCGGCATGGCCGCCGGGCCCCGGGCAGCCGCTGCGACCCCAGGCCCCGGACGCCGAGCTGCGCGGCATCCTGGCCCGCATCGACCGGGATCGCCTCGAAGCGACCGTGCGCAAGCTGACCACGTTCGGCACCCGGCACACGCTGTCCAGCCAGACCGACCCGCAGCGCGGCATCGGCGCGGCCCGGGACTGGATCCTGGCCCAGCTGCAAGAAATCGCCGCCACCTCGCAGGGCCGGATGACCGCGGCCGCCCAGTCCTACCTGCAACCGGTCGCCAGCCGCATCCCCACGCCCACGGTGATCACCAACCTGGTCGCCACGCTCACCGGCAGCACCTCGCCCGAACGGGTCTACGTGGTGTCCGGCCACTACGACTCGCGCGTCAGCGATGTCATGAACTTCACCAGCGACGCCCCGGGCGCGGACGACGATGCCACCGGGGTGGCGGTCGTGCTGGAAATGGCCCGGGTGATGGCCACGCACCGGCCGAAGGCCACCATCGTGTTCGCGGCGGTCGCCGGCGAGGAACAGGGCCTGTACGGCGCGGCGCACATGGCCCAGCTGTTCAAGGCCGCCGGCACGGACGTGCAGGGCATGTTCACCAACGACATCGTCGGCAGCAGCCGCGCCGACGACGGCACCCGCGACCCGCACACGCTGCGGCTGTTCTCCGAGGGCGTGCCGACCACGGAAACCCCGGCGCAGACGGCGGTTCGCCAGGCGGTCGGCAGCGAGGCGGACTCGCCCAGCCGCCAGCTGGCCCGGTTCGTCACCAGCGTGGCCAACAACTCCGCCACCGGCATGACCGTGCGGGTGATCTACCGGCGCGACCGGTACCTGCGCGGCGGCGACCACATCCCGTTCCTGCAACAGGGTTTTCCGGCCGGGCGGTTCACCGAGCCGCACGAGAACTTCGCCCACCAGCACCAGGACACCCGGGTGGAGAACGGGGTCCAGTTCGGCGACCTGATCGAGTTCTGCGAGTTCGACTACGTGCAACGGGTGGCCCGGGTCGACGCGGCCGCCATCTGGTCGCTGGCCACCGGCCCGGGCACACCGAAGAACGCGCTGCTGCTCGACGCCCAGCTCGGCAACACGACCACCCTGACCTGGCAGCGGGGCGCCGAGCCCGATCTCGCCGGCTACGAGGTCGTGTGGCGTGAGGCCACCGAGCCGGACTGGACGCACGGCGTGTGGGCCGGCGACGTCACCTCGTTCACCGTGAACCTGGCCAAGGACAACGTGTTCTTCGGCGTGCGGGCGGTGGACCGCACCGGCCGCCACAGCCCGGTCGCGTTCCCCACACCGTCACCCTGAGCGCTCGCCGGCCGTTCTGGCGATCTCGACCCGGGACTGCGCCCCGAGCTTGCCCAGGATGTGCGAGACGTGCGTCTGAACGGTCCGGCGGGACAACAACAACCGGGCCGCGATGTCCGGATTGGACAGACCGTCGGCGACCAGGCCGGCCACTCTCAGCTCGGTGGCGGTGAGGGCGTCCCAGCCCGTCGACGGGCGGTTTCGCGGGCCGCGCCGGCCCCGGCGGACCCCGTGCTGCCGGGCCCGGTTGTCGGCCCGCATCACGTCCCAGGTGGCCCCGAGCGACAGGTAGACGTCCACGGCCTCGGTGAGGGTGGCGAGCGCGGCGGCCCGGTCCGTTCCGGCCATCAGCACCGCCGCGTCCTCCAGGCTGTTGCCGAGTTCCAGGGGCCGCTTGGCAATGCGGAAGTACTCCGCGGCGGCCAGGACCTCCGCCGCGTCGCCGGCCAGCAGGCCACGGCACCACCGCACGGCCGCGAGTCGATGCGGGGTCGGCTCGCTCTCGGCCACCTGCGCCAGCAGCTCGGTGGCGGTCGAGGCGGTGTGCCGGTCCCCCACCTCCACGGCCAGCCGCACCAGCAGCGGCGTCCAGCGATGCCGCCACACCTGGTACTTCTCGGCCCGGTCCGGGTCCAGCGTCTCCTTCAGCACGGCCAGCGCCCGCTCCGGCCGCCCGGCCCGTTCCTCGGGCAGAGCACGGGCCCTGATCAGCAGAATCGAGTCGGAGTCGCGCACCCTGGGCCGGGCCAGGGCCGCCTGGACGGCGACCATGTCGTCACGGTGCCCACCGATGAACGCCCTCATGCCGCACACGCGTTCCCACATCTCCGGCCAGGCGTCCGCCTCCGGCATGTGCTCGACGGCCACCTCCATCGCGGCCAGGGCGTCGTCCCACTCCCCCATGGCCAGCAGACAGTCGGCGGCGGTCGTGTAGACCGTGCACAGCCGGGACGTCGCGGTCCGCTCGGCCAGCTCGATCGCGGCCCGCATGGATGCCCGGGCCGCGTCCCAGTCGTCGAACACGGCGAAAAAAGCGGTCTGGTTGATCAGCAGCAGCTGGCGCAGGTCGATGGTCTCCGGGTCGTCGCCGATCACCTCGAGCGCACGGCGGACGGCCCGCAGCGCGCCCGCGGTGTCCCGCTGCCGCACGCGGACCAGGCTCACCTCGTGCAGGGCGTGCCCGATCGCGGTGGGGTCCTCGGCGAGTTCCGCGTGCGCCAACGCCTTGTCGGCCGCGCTGTCGTCGAACCGCCGGCCGCTGCGGCGCAGCCGAGCGCTCATCGCGAGCAGACGGGCCTGCCACACCTGGGAAATCTCCGGATCGGTCAGGGCACTGTCCACAATGTCCCGTGCCTCGCCGAATCGCCGCGAGCGCTGCAGGCTGCTGGCCAGCGTCCAGGCCATCGCCGCGGCCCGGTCGGGTTCGTCGGCGCGGGCCAGCACCTTGCGCGCCATGCGTTCGCACAGTTCCCGGTTGCCCAGCAGGTACGCCGCGACGGCCAGCTGCGACTCCAACCGGTGATGCAGCGGATCATCCGGCGGGACCCGCTCCAGCGCCCACCCGATCAGCTGCTCGGCGATCTGCGAGGTCTGCTGGGTGAGGAAGGCGCCGTGCCGCTCCAGCCACGACGGCACCCACTCGGCCATTTCCCCTTGCGCCGCGAGCAACTGGGCCGCGACCCGCTCGACCGCGCCGCCGGTTCGCACCAGCGCGTACGCCGCGTCCTGGTGCAGGGCCGACCGCAGCGCCTCCGGAATCGCCCCGTACAGCGCCTGCCGGATCAGCGGATGCCGGAACGCGAACCGGTCCCCGCGCTCGGTCAGCACGCCCGCGGCCAGCGCCTCCTCGATGCCGGCAGCCAGCTCGGCGATGGACCACCCGCTCACGGCCGCGAGATCCTCGACCGAGAACTCCGTGCCCAGCAACACCGCCGGCCGCAGCGCCTGGGCCGTCGGATCGGACAGGAACGCCAGCCGGCCGGCGATCGCCGTGCCCAGTGACGCCGGCATGGCCACGACATCCGCCGCCAGCTCGGCGAACCCGGCATCCTCGCGCTCGACGTGATGCTCCCGCACCAGGGCGTCGACCAGTTCCCGCACGTACAGCGGATTTCCGCCGGCCTGGCGGGCCATCGCCCGCAGCCGTGGCCCGGACGGCGCGCCGACCAGCTCGTCCACCAGCTCGTCGACCTGCCGTGCCGGCAACTCCCGCAGGCTCGTCACCAGCGCGCCGTGCGCGGCCAGCGTCCGCCGCAGCTCCGCCACCGGCGGCCGGCGCGGCACCGGGCGGCAGGTGGCCACCAGCAGCAGCGGCAGCTGGTCGACCGCGCGGCTGAGCCGGCCCCACACCAACAGGCTCGCCTCGTCTGCCCATTGGAGGTCGTCCAGCACCACAATCACCGGCGACTCGGCGCACAGCTGGTCGACCAGGGCCAGAAACCGTTCCACGTTGGCCAGCACGGGATCGCCGGCGCCCACCCCCGCGCCGATGGCGCCACGTTGCCCCGGCGTCAACGCGTCCAGCAACGTACGCAACGGAAAACGTCCCACCAGCTCGTCCGCCGCCGCCCACACCACGCGACAGCCCAACGCGCTCGCGTCGCCGAACCCGGCCGCCACCAGCGCCGACTTGCCGACTCCCGGCTCGCCCTCGATCAGCACGGAGCGGCCGCGACCGCCGACCAGGTCCCGCAGCAGCGAACGGAACAGGTCGAGTTCGGTGGCGCGACCAACAAGCACCACCTGAGAATAGGACCGATCGCCCACCGCCCCGAACCGCCCTGCCAACGGCGGGCTGCCCGGACGGTCATTTCACAGCCGAACGGTCACCGTCACCTGGTTCCGGCCGGTCCGCTTCGCGACGGCGTGTCCGGTTCTGTCCCCGCCGGGCAGCTCAAGCGTGAGCGGGCCGCCCTCGCCGGTGAAGTTGCGCCACCACTTCTTGACGTCCGCGAACATCACCTGGATCGTGACCACGTCGCCGGAGCGCCGGTAGCCGACCGGCGTGCGGAACGTGCGGCCCGAGCGCCGGCCGGTGTAGCTGACCGCCGTGAGGTAGCGGCCGAGCAGCGGGCCCAGCAGCCGCGACGTGCGCAGGCCGTCCAATCCTCGGTTGAACCCGTTGACGATTTGCCGGATCCCGGTGCTCATGCCGCCTCCTCGTTCAGCGCCCGTCGAACTTGGGCTTGTCGAACTTGGCCAGCAGCCAGTCCATCGTCTCGTCCGTCACCGGGTCGACCGCGTCGGCGAACCTGTCGTGCTTGTCCAGATACGCCTTCACCGCCGGGCACACCGGCACGATCCGCATCCCCGACCCCGTCGCGTCGGCCAGCGCCTGCTCGATGAGCACGGCGGACAGGCCCTCGCCCCGGTGCGCCTGGTTGATCTCCGTGTGATGGAAGATCCGCTGCCCGTCCCGGTCCACGAACGCCGCCAGCCCGGCCAGCCGGCCGTCCACCCGCAGTTCGTACCGGTTGTCCTTGCGCAGCACCTCGGTCTCGCTCACGTCCGAGATCCTACGACCGGCGGCGGCGTGCCATAATGTACGAGTGACATCGAACAAGGCAGTCGGGGTCGGAATCGTCGGGCTCAGCGCGAACGGCGGCTGGGCAGCGAACGCGCACGTGCCCGCGCTGCGGGAGATCGAGGGCTACGAGCTGCGGGCGCTCAGCGCCAGCTCCCCCGAGTCGGCCAAGGCCGCCGGCGAACGGCACCGGGTGCCGCTGGTCTTCTCCGACCCCTCGGACCTCGCCCAGCATCCGGACGTGGACCTCGTGGTCGTCACGGTCAAGGTGCCGTACCACGACGAGCTGATCCGGCCGGCGCTGGAGGCCGGGAAAATGGTGCTGTCCGAGTGGCCCCTGGCCGCCGACCTCGCCCGGGCCTCAGCTCTCGCCGATCTGGCCGGCGACGTCCACACCGCCATCGGCCTCCAGGCCCGGTCCGCGCCGCCGCTGCGCTACCTCCGCGATCTCATCGCCGACGGCTACGTCGGCGAGGTGCTGTCGACCACCCTGATCGGCACCGGCGGGGCCTGGGGCGCCACCTACGAGACCGGCAGCAAGTACCTGATCGACGCCGCCAACGGGGCCAGCCTGCTGTCCATTCCCTTTGGTCACACCGCCGACGCCCTGACCATGGTCCTCGGCGACATCGCCGACCTGTCCGCCCGCACCGCCACCCGGCGGCCCGTGGTCCACCACGCCCGGACCGGCGAGCCGGCCACCATGACCTCCCCCGACCAGATCGCCGCCACCTTCACGCTCGCCTCCGGCGCCGTCGGCGCCGTGCACATGCAGGGCGGTCGGACGCAGGGCACCAACTTCCACTGGGAGATCACCGGCACCGAGGGCGTCATCGTCGTCAAGGCCCCGCAGGCCGCCGTGTGGATGACCCCCGTGACCCTCCACGGCGCCCGCGGCGACTCGCCGCTCGCCGAGCTGCCCGTTCCCGCCGGCTACGAACACGTGCTCGCCGGCCGTTCCGCCGAGCCCGCCTACAACGTCGGCCACGCCTATTGGCAGCTGCTCCAGGACATCACCACCGGCACCTCCGAGGTTCCCTCGTTCGCCCATGCCGTCCGGCTGCACCGGCTGCTCGAGCCCATCAGTAGTAGTCACCGCCCGTGAACTGCTCCTCCAGCAGCTCCGCCGAGCCCGCCACCAGCTCCAACGGCTCCACGAACTCGTTGATGTCCAGGTTCTGAAGCGGAAGGGAGTGCCTGAGCACCAGGTACTCCCCCATGATCACCGCGCCGCCGACCACCGTCGTCGCCCCGATCTCGGCCAGCACCTGCCGGACGTCCACGTCCCCCACCCGGGCGAACGGCGTGGCGATCTGCACCCATTCCTGCCCGTCCACGTCCTCCCGGGCCACCACCGCGATCTGCGTCCGCTCGTCGTCGTCCACATCCTCGCCGCTGTAGTGGATCCGCACCCGCACCTCGTCCGCTTCCCGCCGGGTCACGTCGTACTCGCGGTCGATGAACCGAACCAGATCCGCCCAGGCAGCCATCCCCGGCTCCTTCTCCAAGCCCCCGGCCGTCCACGCTACGCCCGGGACCTGTCGTCGATCCGGTGACGTGGCCCTCACCCGGTCGACGGCACGAAGCCCGGATCCACCTGTGCGGCAAGGTCTTCGCCGGCCCAGGCCCGGGCGTTGCGGAGGTGGAACTCGACGGCCTGCCGCTGGTAGGCGGCCCAGTCCCGGACCGTGCCGTCCAGCTCGGCCCGGATCGTGTCGAGCGCGGCCAGGTTGTCCGGCTCCAGGTCGGTGATCGGCAGCACCCGGCCGCGCTCCGCGGACCGGACATGCCCCGAGCGGCCGAGCCAGCACAGCAGGTTGTCGCCGACCTCGGCGCGCAGGAAGTCCAGATCGTCCTGGTCGCACACCTTGTTGCCGATCACCGCCACACGGATGCCGAAGTCCTTGGCGTAGCCCAGATACTGCCGATAGACGCCGATGCTGCGCAGTGTCGGCTCGCACACCAGCGCGGTCAGGTCGAACCGGGTGAACAGGCCCGACGCGAACGAGTCGGCGCCGGCGGTCATGTCCACCACGACGTACTCGCCGGGCCCGTCGACCAGGTGGTTGAGCAGCAACTCGGCCGCCCCGACCTTGGAGTGGTAGCAGGCCACGCCCAGGTCGTCGTCGGTGAACGGCCCGGTCAGCGCCAGCCGCGCGCCGTCGATCTCGCGCACGCAGGCGGCGTAGATCGGGTTGTCCTCCACCACCTTCAGCAGCCGCGAGCCCGCGCCGGGCGGGGTCGTCTTGATCATCTGGTCCGCGGACGGGATGCGGGGGTTGCTGCCGCGCAGCCAGTCCTTGATCAGCGGCAGGTGGGCGCTGAGCGTGGGCAGCATGAGCGCCTGCTCATCGGTCGCGCCGAGGGCGGCGGCGAGGTGCTGGTTGATGTCGGCGTCGATGGCCAGCACCGGCGCTCGGCCGGCGACCAGCCGGCGGGTGAACAGCGCCGACAGCGTGGTCTTGCCGCTGCCGCCCTTGCCGACAAACGCGATCTTCATTCGGGTGACCCCTGTTGATAATGATTTCAATGTTCAGTAGAACGGTAGCAGCCCACCTTCGGAGGTCCGAGCCCCATGTCCCTGGACGTGTCCGTCACCCTGCTCGACCGCGCCGCCAGCGGCGAGGTCACCGACGCCGAGTTCGTCGCCTGCGTCCGCGACTCGCTGCCCTACGCGTGGCAGGTGATCAGCGGCGTCGTCGCCGACCTCGGCGACAACGACTTCGCCGACCACGCCACGCCCCCGCCCACCGAAGCCGAACGAGGCCAGCTGCTCCGTGCCCTCGCCTCCGACGCCATCCGCGGCGGGCTGGAGCGCCACTTCGGCGTGACCCTGGCCTTCCAGAACTGCCACCGAGTCGCCGCGTTCCGCCCGTCCGCCGTGGACGGTCCGCGCTACCGGGCCTTCGTGTCACCGCGTGGGCAGCTGCTCAACCAGAGCCCCGAACTCCGCGACTGCTGATCACGCCAGCGTCTCGTCCAGCCAGTCGAAGATCACCTGATGGGACCGGGACATCGCGCCCATGTGGCAGTGCTCGCCGGCGCCCTCGGCCTCCCGCAGCGTGACCAGCGTGGTCGGGGCGTTGGACAGCGCCTTGGCCACCTTCTCCGGCTGCCCCTTGAAGAACTGGTCGTTCTCCGCGTCCAGCACGAGCGTCGCCGACGTGATCCGGTCGGCGACGCCGTCGAGGGTGTAGCGCCGGAACTCGCGGGCCAGGTCGGCGTACGAGTCGACGCCCATCGCCCACACCCCGTTGCGCATGGCCCACCGCGCCTGCGTGTTGATCGCCATCAGCAGCGACACCACCGGCAGCGCCACGTCGTCCCGACCCTGGTTGATCCACTCCGCGACGAACGGCGGCAGCGAGTTCTCCATGGCGGCGTGGAAGTCGTAGATGCCGTCGTCGAGGATGACGGCCGCCGGCCGCCGGTCGAACGCCGCCGCGCGGGCGACGAGATAGCCGCCGAGGCTGTAGCCGAACAGCGCGATGCGATCCGGCGCGATCTCCGGCCGGGTCAGCGCGAAGTCGAGCACCGGGGTGATGACCGCCTCCCAGTCGGGCCGGAACACCAGCCCCTGCTTGCGCAGCGCCATCCCCTGGCCCGGCCCGTCGAAGGCGAGCACGTTGTAGCCACGGGCCAGTGCCGCGGCGCCGATCGCGAAGTACGACTCGTCCAGCGTGGAGTCGTAGCCGTTGTTGTAGATGACCGTCGGCCGCGGCGTGTCGTCCACAGTGTACAGATAGCCGGGCAGAGTCGTTCCCTCGTAAGGGATCTCGATCTCCTCGAAGCCGAAGTCGAACAGTCCGGCCGCCGTGACGAACGCGTCGCGCGACCGCGCCGGCAGCTCCACGACCTCGGGGTCGTGCTTCGGATCGTCCCGACGGTAGAACTCCGCCGTGCGGAAGTAGTTCGACGCCCGCAGCAACGCCTCCCGGGCGCTGACCTTGTGGCCCGCCGCCAGCGACGCGTGGCCCAGGGCCTCCGCCCGCTCCGCCGTCGCCTTCCACTCGCGGTGCCAGGCCACCTCGTCCGCCTCCGGGATGCCCCGGACGGTGGCCAGAACCTCGCCCAGCTCCGCCCCGCCGTAGTTGGCAAACCCCGCCGCGCGCAGCGTCTCGAAGGAGAACGACTCGTCCTCGAACAGGAACTTCATGCCTCTGACCTCGCATCTTAAGCGGAACGGAACGGCCTCGTTCCATGAACGGTAGCGCGCCGACCCAACGAGACGCAACCGTTCCGTTCCGTGATAGCTTGTCGGGCATGACCGTGGGCAAGGCTCTGCGCGACGACGTCACCGACGCCATCAGCGCCGCCTTCTTCGAGGAGCTGGCCATGACCGGCTACGGGCGGCTGTCCGTCGACTCCGTCGCCCGACGAGCCGGCGTCGGCAAGGCCGCCATCTACCGGCGCTGGCCGTCCAAACAGCGCATGGCCATCGAGCTCATCTCCGCCGTCGCCGTCGCCGCCATCGAGGCCCCCGACACCGGCTCCCTGCACGGCGACGTCCGCGAGTTCCTCGCCAACGCCCGCGCCGCCCTCGCCCACCCCCTGGCCCGGTCGATCGTCCCCGACCTCCTCGCCGAGGCCCACCGCAACACCGAGCTCGCCGACGCCCTGCTGTCCACCGTCCGCGATCCCCGCCGCGCCAAGGCCGGCTCCCTCGTCGAACGCGCCATCGCCCGCGGCGAGCTCCCCGCCGACACCGACGTCGACCTCTGCCTCGACCTCCTCGCCGGCCCCCTGTACTGGCGCCTCACCGCCATCAACACCGACCCCGGCCCCGACTACCTGGACCGCCTGACCGACAAGCTGGTGGCCGCCTTCCACGCCTGAGCTCCCCCAGGGCCTCGCGGGATTTGCCCGAAGACGTCCCGCTTGGACGGTGCTCGGCGGATTCTCCCCCGACTGGCGAAATGGTTGACGCCGCGGCAATCGAGCCGGTAGCAATCCTCGGTTGAACCCGGCGGGGCTCCCCCGCGTATCAGAGCATGGCGACCCACGTCCTGGCACGGATCGGGAGAGGCACATGGCGGCCAATCAGCACTCGCGTCCCCCGCAGCACCAACTGCGTCCCTTCCTCCTCCCGGTCCTGGTCGCCGCGCTCGCCGTCACCGGCGTGGTCGTCGCGAACGCGGTGGCCTCCCCGCACTGCCACGGCGACACGATCCCCCTCCGAGTCGCGGTCACGCCGGCCATGCTCACCCCGGTCCAGGACATCGCCGACGCCTTCAACCACGACTCGACCAGCGTCAACGGCCCCTGCGCCACCGTGGACGTCACCGCCGAGCCGGCGGCCCAGGTCGTGCAGGACCTGCCGGTCAACCCCATCGACCCGCCCGCGCTGTGGATCCCCGACTCCGCGCTGTGGGTCCCCACCGCCGCACAGCTGGAGGCCAAGGTCAGCGGCCCCACCCCGCGCCTGGCCGAGCACCCCTCGATCGCCTCCTCACCGCTGGTCATCGCCGCGTCCCCGCAGCAGGCGACCAAGATCCGCAGCTGGCAGCAGCTGGTCGCCGGCAAGGTCAGCATCGCCGATCCCCTCAGCAACACGGAGGGCATCGCCACCCTCGCCCTCGCGCAGCGCCTCGCCCCCGCCTCCACCGGCACGCCGCCCCCGCAGCTCATCGCCGTCCTGCTCAAGCTCCGCGACTCCACTGTGGACAGCACGGCTTCGGCTTTCGCCGCAATGCAACAACATCCCGACACGCTCTTCACCGCCACCGAGCAGTCCGTCGTCTCCTACAACGCCTCGTCCGGCAACAAGGCCGTCGCCGTCTACCCCACCGAAGGCAGCGTCCTGTTCGACTACCCCGTCGTCCGCGTGACCACGGCCAACGAGCCGTCCGGCACCAACGCCGCGGCCACCGCCTTCGAGGCCGAACTGCACTCGGCCCGGTCCATGGGCATCCTCAGCGCCGCCGGCTTCCGCGACCCGAACGCCGTCGCCTCCGCGTCGTGGGGCGGCAAGGACGGCGTCCGCTCCCAGACCCCGTCGCTCATTCCGGCCCCCACCGCCGACCAGGTCACCACCGTCATGCGGGCCTGGAACGTCGTGCACCTCGACGGGCGCACCCTCGCCATCATCGACACCTCGGGCTCCATGAACGAGCCCATGCCCGGCGGCCAGACCCGCATCGACGTCGCCCGCGACGGCGCGCTGGCCGCCCTGTCGCTGATGCCCGCCACCACCTCCGTCGGCCTGTGGACGTTTTCCCTCACCACCAGCGAACTCGTGCCGCTCGGTCCGCTGGGCGGCCTCGACAACGGCGTCCCCCAACAGCTCGCGCTCCAGCGGGCCGGCGCCAGCCTCCCGGGTCGCGTCGGCGGCAGCACCGCTCTCTACGACACCGCCCTCGCCGGCTTCGAGGCCCTCAAGACCGGATTCGACCCCACCAAGGTCAACGCCGAGGTCCTCATCACCGACGGCCGCAACGACCGCTCCGGCGGCCTCGACCTCACTTCCCTGCTGACCCGCCTCCGGTCCGAGGTCGATCCCGCCCACCCGGTCGAGATCATCGGCATCGGCCTCGGCCCGGACGCCGACATGCCCGTCCTGAACCAGATCGCCGCCGTCACCGGCGGCCAGGCCTACCAGGCCCTGGACGCCGCCACCTTCCGCGCCGTGTTCTTCGACGCCCTCAGCCACCGTCCCTGCAACTCGGGCATCTGCTGACAGTCCTTATTCCGGCGGGTCTTCCACGCCGGCGCGCTCGTCCCGGTCCGCCCACTCGAGCAGCGGCTCCAGCGAATGCGCGACGTCGTCGATGCCTTCGTGCAGGTCGCCGAGCTCCACGAACCGGGCCGGCACGGTCGCGATGGTGAAGTCCCGCGGCTCGACGTCGGCGAGCTCGTCCCACCGGATCGGCGTGGACACGGTGGCCTCGGGCACGCCGCGGACGGAGTAGGCGCTGGCGATGGTGTGGTCCCGGGCATTCTGGTTGTAGTCGACAAACAGCGTGCGCGGGTCCCGATCCCGCCTCCACCAGGTGGTGGTGACGACGTCCGGCGCCCGCCGCTCGACCTCACGGGCGAACGCCAGCGCGGCCCGGCGGACCTGGCCGAACTCCCAGTCCGGCCGGATCCGCACGTAGACGTGCAGGCCGCGGCCGCCGGACGTCTTGGGATAGCCGGCGATGCCGAGCTCGTCGAGCAGCTCCCGCACCACCCCGGCCACCAGACGCACGGTGTCGAAGCCGCACTCCGGCATCGGGTCGAGGTCGATGCGCCACTCGTCGGGACGCTCGGTGTCGGCCCGCCGCGAGTTCCACGGGTGGAACTCGACGGTCGACATCTGCACGGACCAGATCACGTCGGCGAGCTTGGTGACGCACAGCTCGTCGGCATGCCGCTTGTAGCGGGGGAAGTGCACACGCACGGTCTCCAGCCACGGCGGCGCGCCGGCCGGCACCCGCTTCTGGTGCACCTTCTCGCCGCTGGTCCCGGTCGGGAACCGGTGCATCATGCACGGCCGCTCACGCAGCGCCCGCACGATGCCGGGCCCGACGGCCAGGTAGTACCGGACCAGGTCGATTTTGGTCTCGCCGCGGGCGGCGAAGTAGACCCGATCCGGGTTGGAGATCCGCACCGGGTAGCCGTCGACGTCCAGTTCGACCGGGCTCGCCACCCGCTCACGGTAACCCGGGCGAGGCCCTGGCACCCGGCAAGCGGGCCACGAACCGGGCCCCGGCATCGCTGTCCTCGACACGGAGCGAGCCGCCGTGCCGGACCGCGATGTCCCGGGCGAGTGTCAGCCCCAGCCCGGAGCCGCCGACGTCGCGGGCCCGGGCGTCGTCCATTCGCACAAACCGGTCGAACACGCGTTCCCGATCACCGACGGGAACACCAAGACCATCGTCCACCACCTCCAACACCACATCACTGCCGCCGGACAACCGCACCGTGACGGTGGACGCGGCATGCCGCACGGCGTTGTCGAGCAGGTTCCGCAGCATCCGCTCCAGCTGCACGAGCTCGCCGTGAACCAGCGCCGGGCCGTCCACAACGGACCGAACGACCGGGCCGGCGCCCAGCGACCGCTCGGCGACCTGCTCCGCGACCACGTCGGCCAGGTTCACGAGCTCGACCGGCGGGGCCGCCTCCTCGACGGCCAGCTGCAGCAGGTCGGCGGTGATCCGCTGGAGGCGTTGCACGTCGAGCAGCGACCGTTCGGCGACGGCCGGCCAGTCGGCCCGTTCGGGGTGCGCCAACGCCACCTCCAGCCCGGTGCGCAGGCTGGCCAGCGGGCTGCGCAACTCGTGGCTGGCGTCGGCGACAAAGCGCTCCTGCTGGTCATGGGACCGCTGAAGCCGCTCGAGCGTGTCGTTGGTGGTCGAGGCGAGCCGGGCGATCTCGTCCCGGGACGGCGGCACCGGCACCCGCCGGTCGAGCCGGCTGCCGTTGACCCCCGACAGCTCCTGCCGGATCGCCTCCACCGAACGCAGCGTCCGCTGCAGGGCGAACCACGCCACCAGGCCGGCGATCAACACCGCCAGCGGAACGAAGAAGGCCATGGTGTCGTCGAACAGCCGCACGGTGCTCGCCGTGTTCCACGGCAGCACGAACAGGTACACCGTGAGCCGATTTCCCTGTGTGTCGTCGACAACCCGGCCCTGCACGCTGTACGTGCGGAACTCCCGCCACAGTGGATGCTCGGCCGAACGCAGCGTCACGTCGACGGTCGTGTGCCAATCCGCCGGCGATCCAGCGGGCGCGGGCGCCGGCGGCGTCCACTGTGGATGCAGACGGGTGATGCTCTCACTGACCACGACCACCTGCCCAGAGCCGCCGACCACGACGTACATCGCGTCACCGCTCAACCCAGCCGCTTGATCACCGCCCGGGAGACCGTGCTGATAGGCCAGCGCCAACTGGTTCAGCTGTCCCCGGGCCGCGTTGGCGTCGTCGTTGGACAGCCGCTGCTCCACGAACGTCCGGATGCCCAGCCACCCGAGGGCGAACAGGACGCCGCACACCAGGAACGTCGCCAGGGTCATGCTGCTGCGGACCGAGGCCGGCCACCATCTACTCATCGTCCACCAGCCGGTAGCCGATGCCCCGCACGGTCTCGATGGTGCGCCGCCCGAACGGGGCGTCCAGCTTGCGGCGCAACGAGCTCACGTACACCTCCACGATGTTCGGGTCGCCGCGGTAGGCCATGTCCCACGCCTGCTCCAGGATCTCGTGCTTGGCGACCACCTGCCCGCCGTCGCGCAGCAGGCATTCCAGCACGGCGAACTCCTTCGAGGTCAGCGTCACCACCTGCCCCGCGCGCCGAACCCTGCGCTTGGCCGGGTCCAGCGACAGGTCGCCGAACGACAGCACGGTCGAGGTGCCGGCCCGGCCACGCCGGGCCAGGGCGCGCAGCCGGGCCTTCAGCACCACGTACGAGAACGGCTTGCTGAGGAAGTCGTCGGCGCCGGTGTCGAGCGCCTCGGCCTCGTCGTACTCGCCGTTCTTGGCCGTGAGCATGAGAATCGGCGTCGTCACGCCGCGTTCCCGCAGCGCCTGGCACACCTTGTACCCGTTCAGCTTGGGCAGCATGATGTCCAGCACGATCACCTGGTACGAGTGCTCCTGCCCGAGCTCGAGCCCCTCGAGCCCGTCGTGCGCGAGATCGACGGCGTAGCCCTCCGCCTCCAGTCCCCACTGGAGGCCCTCGGCCAGCCGCCTCTCATCTTCCACGACGAGCACTCGCATGGCTCGATCCTCCCAGATGCGGCGAACGGACCCTGAAGCGAACTTCAGGTTGCTTCAGCTGCCGTTCAGCCTCCGCCCGGCACGATCGTCGGGACAGCGCGTCGAGCGAGGAGAGCACAGTGGACAGTCCCATGGCGGCCGAGGTGACCGATGTGGTGAAGGTGTACGGCCGCGGCGCGACGGCGGTGCGGGCGCTCGACCACGTGTCCGTCGGCTTCCCGGCCCGCCGGTTCACCGCGGTCATGGGGCCGTCCGGCTCCGGCAAGTCCACGCTGATGCACTGCCTGGCCGGCCTGGACACCGTCGACTCCGGCCGGGTGCGGATTGGCCGGCACGAGGTGACGGGTCGGTCCGACGCCGCCTTGACCCGGCTGCGCCGCGACCACGTGGGCTTTGTGTTCCAGTCGTTCAACCTGCTGCCCACGCTGACCGCCGAGGACAACATCCTCCTGGGTCTGCGCCTCGCTGGCCGGCAACCGGACCGGCAGTGGTTCGACACGGTGGTCGACGCGCTGGGATTAGGGGCGCGGCTGGCGCACAAGCCCGGCGAGCTGTCGGGTGGCCAGCAGCAGCGTGTGGCGTGCGCGCGGGCGTTGGTGGGCCGGCCGGACGTGGTGTTCGCCGACGAGCCGACCGGCAATCTCGACTCGCGGTCCGGGGCCGAGGTGCTGGACTTCCTCCGCACGTCGGTGCGTGAACTGGGGCAGAGCGTCGTGATGGTGACTCACGATCCCGTCGCCGCCTCGTACACCGACCACGGCGTGCTGCTCGCGGACGGCCACATCGCCGCGCATCTCCAGCAGCCGACCGCCGACACCGTGCTGTCCGCGCTGACCACCCTGGGGGCGTGATGCTGCATACCGTTCTCGCCGGCCTGAAGGCGCGTCCGACCCGGATGTTGTTGTCGGCCCTGGCCATCGCGCTCGGCGTGGCGTTCGTGTCCGGGTCGCTGATCCTCGCGGACGCGGTGCACGCCGGTGTGCGCGCCGCCGTCGCGTACCAGCTGCGCGGTGTGGACGCGGACATCACCATGAAGCGCGGAGATCTGGACGACTCCGTCCTGAGCGAGGTTCGCCGGCTGCCGGGTGTCGCGGCGGCCGAGGGCCGCACGGTGATCAGCGCCCCGCTGCTCAAGGACGGCCACGCACGGGATGCCGGTGCGATGGCGCTGCCCGCGGACGAGCAGCTGCGCCCGTTCGACGTCGCCGACGGGCGGCTGCCCGACAAGGCGGACGAGGCGGCGACGGCCACCGAGGCCGGCTACTCGCCCGGCCAGCGGGCAACCGTGTTCGACCAGGACGGCCAGCAGCACCAGTACACCGTGGTCGGCACCTTCAGCCGACCGACCGATGCCGGCATCGGCGCACCGCAGCTGGTGCTCACGCCGGACGCGGTTCGCCGGCTCGCGCCGCAACAGGGCTACGACAAGATCGTGGTCCGCGCGGCTGCCGGAGTGGACCCCCGGCAGCTCGGGGACACCATCGCGCAGGCCTTGCGGGGCGTCGAGGTGGCGACCGGCGAGCAGGCGGCGGCGCAGCTATCGAGCACCGCCGCCCCGGACTCGGCCAGCCTGACCAAGTTCTTCACGGCGTTCGCCGTGCTGGCGATGGTGGTCGCCGGCCTGGTGATCGTGAACTCGTTCACCATCCTGGTCACGCAACGGGCCCGGGAGCTGGCGCTGCTGCGGTGTGTCGGGGCCGGCCGGTCGCAGGTCTTCACCAGCGTGCTGATCGAGGCCGTTGTGGTCGGGGCCGTCGCCTCCGCGGTGGGGCTGTTCGCCGGGCTCGGTGTCGCCGCCGCGCTTCAAGTCGGGAATCCGTCTGGTGTGCACGTGCCGCTCACGGTCCGAACGGCCGTCGAGTCGCTGGCGATCGGCGTGCTGGTGACCGTGCTGGCCGCGGCGGTGCCGGCGCGGGCGGCAACCCGGGTCGCGCCGGTGGAAGCGCTGCGCACGCCGATCGAGGGCAAGTCGGCCCGTGCCGGCAAGCTGCGTGCCGTTGCGGCGGTGGTGGCGCTGGTGGTGGGTGTCGGGGCGGGTGCGCTGTCGCTGTCCGCCGACATGGACACCGGCACAGCGCTGGCCGTCGTCGCCATGGTGGCGCTGCTCGTCGCGGCGCTGTCGATCGGCCCGGTGCTCGTGGGCCCGGTAGTGCGCACGTTGAGCGCGATGTTCGCGCCAGTGCTGGGGCAGACCGCAGTGCGACAATCGGTGAAGCTGGCGGCGCTCAACGCCGACCGCAACCCGAAGCGCACCGCTGCCAGCGCTGCCACGCTCACCATCGGGCTGGCCGTGGTGTCGCTGGTGACGACGGTGACGGCCGGGGTCGAGGCCGGGCAGAGCCGCGGCATCGACCAACAGCTGGCCGCGGATTTCACCGTCACGACCGCCGTCTCCTCCCGGCCACTGCCCGACAACCTGGCCGCCACGCTCGCCCGCGTGCCCGGTGTGGCCGCCACCGCGCGACGAGTGTCCTTCACCGGCGACCTCGGCTCACACGGCGCCTACGGCATGGCCGCCGTCAGCGGTGACGCGGTGGGCAGCCTGGTGCGCCCGGTGGTGCTGTCCGGCCGGCTCGACCATCTCGGCCCGGGCGAGATCGCCGTCAGCAAACAACTCGCCACCGAGACCGGGCTCGCGGTCGGCGACATCGTGGACGCCAAGGCGCCGCTGCACGTGGTCGCCGTCTACGACAGCGTCAACGCACCCGGCGTCGACCTCGGCCTGGCGCTGGTCGACCTGACGCAGCTGCCCGCGATCACGCTGGCCGGCGGCGGCGGCTACGACGGGAGCCTGCTGGTCAAGCTGGCGTCCGGTGCGGACGCCGACCAGGTGCGGCCGGCGCTGGAACACGCCCTGTCCGCGGAACCGCTGGCCCAGCTGAACAGCATCGCCGAGATCAAGGATCAGATGACCGTGCCACTGCGAGGCACCCTCAACTTGCTGTGGGCGCTCACCGCGCTGGCCGTGTTGATCGCCTTCGCCGGCATCGCCAACACGCTGTCTCTGTCGGTGCTGGAACGCACCCGGGAGTCCGCCCTGCTGCGGGCGCTCGGCCTCACCAGAGGCGGCCTGGGGGCGGCCGTCATGACTGAATCAGTGTTCGTCGCGCTGCTCGGCGCGGCGTGCGGCCTGCTGGTCGGCGTGGTGTCCGCGTGGTTGCTCACCCGCGTCGCCTCCACCGACGCCGAGCCCGTGCTGTTCACGCTGCCGTGGCCCCGGCTCGGCATTCTGCTGGCCGCCGCCGTCCTGGCCGCTCCCCTCGCGGCGTTGTTGCCCGCCCGCCGCGCGTCCCGACAGTCACTCACCGCCGCGATGGCCGACCGATGACCGTCTTCAGTCGCGGATACACACGGAGGGCGTTGTGCGCGTAGACCTTGGCCCGGTCCACTTCAGACAGAGCTGCCGCGTCCACGTAGCGGCGGGTGTCGTCGAAGTGGTGGCCGGTCCGGTCGTCCACGCCGCGGACGGCGCCCAGCGTCTCCGAGCCGAACAGCACGGCGTCCGCGCCGACCACGTCGAACAACAGGTCGATGCCGGGTTGGTGGTAGACGCAGGTGTCGAAGGAGACGTTGGACAGCACGTGGTGGGCCGGGTCCGGACGGCCCAGCATGTCGGCCAGCCCGCGGTAACGGCCCCAGTGGTACGGGACCGCGCCGCCGCCGTGCGGGATCACCAGCCGCAACTCGGGCAGGTCGGCGAACAGGTTGCCCTGCACGAACTGCATGAAGGCGGTGGTGTCGGCGTTCAGATAGTGGGCGCCGGTGGCGTGGAATGCCGGGTTGGCGGATGCCGACACGTGCACCATCGCCGGCACATCCAGCTCGATCATCGCCTCGTAGAACGGGTACCAGCCGCGGTCGGTGAGCGGCGGCGCGGTCCAGTAGCCGCCGCTGGGGTCGGGGTTCAGGTTGCAGCCGACAAAGCCCAGTTCCTCGACGCAGCGCCGAAGTTCGCCGACGGACCGCTCGATCGGCACGCCCGGCGACTGTGGGAGCTGACCGACGCCGACGAACCGGTCGGGGTGGAGCGAGACAACCCGGTGGATCAGGTCGTTGCATGCCCGCGCCCAGGCGGCGCTGGTCGATTCGTCGCCGAGGTGATGGGCCATCGCGGAGGCCCGCGGCGAGAAGATGGTCAGGTCGATGCCGCGTTCGTCCATGAGCCGCAGCTGTTCCCGCACGGACTCGCGGATCTCGTCGTCGGTGATGGTCGGGTACGTCGGGGCGTCGCCGGCCAGTTGGCGTTCCCGCCACCTGGTGTGCGCGGCGGGCGCGGTCGTGTAGTGGCCGTGGCAGTCGATGATCACGGAGACAGCTCCTCCAGTGCGCGATTACGGGTCCGGGGCGTGAACTGGGCCAGCACCGCGGCGACGACCAGGAAGCTCGACACCAGCAGCAGCGCCGGCAGCGGGGCGAGCAGCGGCACCAGCGGGGCGACGACCAGCACGCCGGTCGCGCCACCGAGCACGCCGATGCCGTCGACCAGGCCGAAGCCGGCGGACCGGATCCGGGTCGGGAAGCTCTCCGCGGACAGCGCGAACGTCGGCGGCACCCACACGTTGAAGCCGAAGAACACCAGGAAGGAGCCCGCGAGCGCCCAGCCGATGTCGGTGCCGAGCAGGGCGATGACCACGGCCCCGAGCACGGTCATCGCCGCCCCCACCGGCAGCCAGTACCGACGCTCCAGCACCTCCGAGTACCGGGCGGAGAACAGGCCCTGCACGAAGAAGCCGACGCCGCCGGCGGCGGAGATCATGCCGGCGACCGGCGGCGTGAAGTGCAGGCTGGTGAGCACAACCGTGGAACCGGTGGAATAGGAGAAGACCGTGGCATAACCCGTGAACCACATGGCGATCAGCAGCAGCGCGCGGCGTCGGTAGCGCGGGGCGACGAACAGCTCGCGGTAGGCGTGCCGGGCATGCTCGACCGGCGGCGGCACCGCGGACGGATCGGGCTCGGGCAGCGGGCCCTTGGCCCTCGCCTCCAGCCTCGTCACGACGGCGTCGGCGTCGCCGATGCGGCCGTGTTCGGCCAGCCAGCGCGGTGATTCCGGCAGCCGCGACGTCGCCGCGACGGCGAGGGCGCCCAGGATGACCGCCACCCAGTGGATCCAGCGCCAGCCGTTGGCCAGCCCGAACGCGACCGGCATGCCCTCCGGGAACGGGGCTGCCTGGGTGGTAAGCACCAGCCCTAGGCCGATGCCGACCATCGCGCCGAGCGTGCACAGCACAAAGGTCGTCGCGGTGTAGCGGGCCCGGGCCCCGTGCGGGGCGAGTTCGCCGATGTAGGTATTGCCGACGGCGAGCACCGCGCCCATGGCGACGCCGGTGACGGCCCGGCCGATCGTGAAGGTGGCGTAGTCGCCGGCGACCGCGGCGACCAGCGACCCCACCGCCGCGAAGCCGACCGACGCCGCCAGCACCGGCCGCCGGCCGAGGCGGTCGGACAGCGGGGCGACCAGCAGGCATCCGACGACATAGCCGGCGAGGTAGGCGCAGACCGGCAGCGGCAGCCAGGACTGCGCGTTCGCGGGGGTGCAGCCGTCCACGATCTGGCCGCACGTCTGGAGAAAGGAGACGTTGATGTCGAAGTTGCAGTAGAAGATCACGAACATCGCGAGGCCGACAATGCCGGTGGCCGCGTAGCTCACGGCCCGCCGCGGCAGCCGGTCCAGCCGGGCCAGCACGATCGCACGGTCCCTCGTTGGCACTTGCGCGCTGCTGGACATGAATCCTCCCTCGGTCTGCACCCCAGGAGTCGATGGCACAGACCGTAGCTCCGCCGACGCGATTGTCACAAGAGTTGCCGACAGGATTGTTGACAATCTTGTGTGAGATGCTTAGCGTCCGATGTAGAGGAAGGGAGCCGCCATGTCGAGCGATGCCGCGCTACAGGAGGGTGAGGCCGGGAAGCAGGCCGCGGTGGCGGCGTTGCGGGCGGCGCTGATGGCGGGGGACGTGGTGCCGGGTCAGCGGCTGGTCGAGGCGGAGCTGGCCGAGACGTTCGGGGTGACCAGGGCCAGTGTGCGGGCGGCGCTGATCGACCTGACGGCGGAGGGGCTGGTCGAGCGGATTCCCAATCGGGGGGCGCGGGTGCGGGTGGTGTCCGTGGCCGAGGCGGTGGCGATCACGGAGTGCCGCATGGTGCTGGAAGGGCTGTGCGCGGCCAAGGCGGCGGAGAAGGCCACCGTCGACCAGGTCGAGGCGCTGCTGGAGGTCGGCGAGCAGATGCGGGCGGCGGTGGCGGACGGCGAGCCGATGAAGTACTCGGCGCTGAACCGGGAACTGCACCGGATGGTGCGGGAGATCGCGGACCAGCCGGTGGCCAGCGGGCTGCTGGAACGCCTGCACGGGCAGCTGGTGCGGCATCAGTTCCGACTGGCGATGCGGGACGGGCGCACCCACGTGTCGCTGCCCGAGCACCTGGCGATCGTCGACGCGATCGCCCGGCACGACCCGGAAGCCGCCGAGCGGGCCGCCCGGGAGCACCTGCGCAGCGTGATCACGGCGCTCGAGGAGACGGAGTAGGCATGGACACGGTGGTGGTGACGGACGTGCCCCGGGCGCCGCTCGACGCGATCGACCGGTTGGCCGGCTACGGGGTGGCGACGGTGCACGAGGCGTTGGGGCGCACCGGTTACCTGGGTCCGGCTCATCGGCCCACGCACCTGGGCCGCCGGATCGGCGGCTCGGCGGTCACGGCGCTGTGCTGGCCCGGGGACAACCTGATGATCCACGCGGCGGTCGAGCAGTGCCGGGACGGCGACGTGCTGGTCGTCACCACCGCTTCTCCTTGCACGGACGGCATGTTCGGCGAGCTGCTGGCCACTTCGTTACAGGCGCGGGGAGTTCGCGGGCTGGTCATCGACGCCGGTGTGCGGGACATCGCCGAGCTGCACGCGATGGGGTTCCCGGTGTGGTCCAGGGCGGTCAGCGCCCAGGGCACGGTCAAGTCGACCGCGGGGGCGGTGAACGTGCCGATTGTCGTCGGGGCGCAGACGATCCGGGCCGGCGACGTGATCCTGGCCGATGACGACGGCGTGGTCTGCGTGCCCCGGGACGACGTGCCGAGGGCGGTTGAGCTGGCGCAGGCCCGGGTGGACAGGGAAGAGGCGGCGCGAGAGGCGTTCCAGGCCGGGCAGCTCGGCCTCGACCGGTACGAGCTGCGGGACAAGCTGGCGGCGCTGGGTGTCCGATACGTGACGGCCGCGGAGTACGGGAGCCGATGATGACCGGTGTTCCGTGCGTGCTGATGCGGGGCGGCACCTCCAAGGGCGCCTACTTTCTCGCCGCCGACCTGCCGTCGGATCCGGCCGAGCGCGACGACCTGCTGATCCGGATCATGGGCAGCGGGGATCCGCGCCAGATCGACGGCATCGGCGGCGCGACGCCGTTGACCAGCAAGGTCGCCGTGGTGTCGCCGAGTTCCCAGCGTGACACGGACGTCGACTACCTGTTCCTGCAACTGGGCGTGGAGGAGGCGACCGTCTCCGACCAGCAGAACTGCGGCAACCTGCTGGCCGGGGTCGGGCCGTTCGCCGTGGCACGCGGGCTGGCGCCGACCGGTCGTCCGGTGCGGATCCGGATGGTCAACTCGGACAGTGTTGCCACGGCTCGCTTTCCGGTCGAGGACGTCGCCATCTCCGGGGTTCCCGGCGCCGCCCCCGGTGTGGTGCTGGACTTCGATGACACCGAGGGGCCGAACGGGGTGTTGCCGACGGGGAACCTCGTCGACGTGATCGACGGCGTGCCGGTCACCTGCGTGGACAACGGGATGCCGGTTGTCGTTGCCCGGGCGGCGGATCTCGGTGTCACCGGCTACGAATCGGTCTCCCAGCTGTCGGACGATCTCGCGCTGCGCGATCACGTGCAGCGGCTGCGGATGCAGGCGGCGGCGCTGATGGGGCTCCGGGACACCACGTCGGTGCCGAAGACCACGCTGGTGGCCCCGGCCGTCGACGGCGGCTCGATCTGCACCCGAACGTTCATTCCCCTGAAGCTGCACACTTCCATCGGCGTGCTCGGCGCAGTCAGCGTCGCCACCGCGCTCCTGATGGACGGGGCCGTCGGCCACGAGCTGTTCACCGGCTCGTCCAGAGTGGACGTTGAACACCCCACCGGCCACCTCCAGGTGGAGGTCGAGCTGGACCCGGCCGGCCGGGTGCGGCGCAGCGGCGTCGTGCGCACCGCCCGCATGCTGTTCGACGGCACGGTTTTCCCTCGCTAGCAAGGAGATCGCATGGCTCCCCGGCACGACGTCGCGCATCTCGGGCATGTCGAGCTGCTCACCCCGGAACCCGAGCGCAGCCTGTGGTTCTTCACCGAGCTGATGGGGCTCACCGAGAACGGCCGGGACGGCGATTCGGTGTTCCTGCGCACGTGGGACGACTACGAGCAGTACAGCCTGGTGCTCACCGCCAGCGAGACGTCCGGTGTCCGCCGCACCGCCCTGCGCACCGCCAGCCAGGACGCCCTCGACCGGCTGGCCGCCGCGATCCCCGACGGCCGGTGGCTGCCCGCCGGCGCCGGCATCGGCCCCAGCTACCTGTGCGCCGATCCCGACGGCCACGAAATCCAGCTGTACTGGGAAACCACGTGGTTCGAGGCGCCGCCGGAACTGAAGCCGTCGCTGAAGAACCAGCCGCAGGCCTACCCCGGCCGGGGCATCGGCGTGCGGCGGCTCGACCACGTCAACTTCCTGGGCTCCGACGTCCCGGCCAACACCCGCTTCGTCGCCGACGCCCTGGGCGGCGAGGTCACCGAGCAGATCGTCCTCGACGACGGCTCCGTCGCCGCGTCCTGGCTGCACTTCGGCAACAAATCGTACGACCTCGTCTACACCAACGACTGGACCGGCAGTTCCGGCCGCCTGCACCACATCGCGTTCGCCACCGACACCCGCGAGGACATCCTCCGCGGCGCCGACATCTTCCTCGACAACGGCGTGTTCATCGAGACCGGCCCGCACAAGCACGCCATCCAGCAGACGTTCTTCCTCTACGTCTACGAGCCCGGCGGCAATCGCGTCGAGCTGTGCAACCCGCTCACCCGGCTGATCCTGGCCCCCGACTGGCGTCCCATCAGCTGGACCCAGGCCGAACGGGCCAAGGGGCAGGCGTGGGGGCTGAAGACCATCGAGTCCTTCCACACCCACGGCACTCCCCCGGCGCCAAGCTGATCTGCGCTCAGAGCGAACCCGACGGCGGCCCCGACGTCACGCGGCTAGCGTCGGCGGCATGGAGATCGTGCCCTTGTCGCCGCAGCTGCACATGGTCAAGCCGGTCTTCGGCCAGACCTACCTGTGGCGGGACGGATCGGAGCTGACGCTGGTGGACACCGGCGTGCCCGGCTCGGCGGCCGACTTCGAGCGGGCGTTCGCGGAGTTGGGGTACCGCAAGGCGGACCTGCGGCGGGTGATCATCACCCACTGGCACGGGGACCATGCCGGGGCAGCGGCGGACGTGCGGGCCTGGGGCGACGTGGAGGTGCTGGCGCATGAGGCGGACGCGCCGGTGATTCGCGGCGAGCGGTCCGGGGCGCCGCCGGTGCTGACGGAGGCGGAGCTGCCGCTGCACCGGCAGGTGACGGCGGGCAACGCGGAGGCGCCGCCGCTGGCGCCGTGTCCGGTGGACCGCGAGCTGCGGGACGGCGACCGGATCGAGTTCGGCGGCGGGGCGACGGTGATCCACACGCCGGGTCACACTGACGGCAGCATCGCGATCCACCTGTCGGCGCACGGTGTGCTGTTCACGGGCGACATCGTGGCGAATTCCCCAAACGGCCTGCTGCTCGGGCCGTTCAACACGGATCGGGAGCTGGCCAACGAGTCGTGCCAGCGGCTGACCCAGACGCCAGCGAAGCTGGTGTGCTTCGGGCACGGGGACCCGGTCACGGAATGGCGCGGGCCGGTTCCCGACCTGTTGGGCTAGCGCCGGTCACAGCAGCCCGGCCCAGTCGTCGAGCCGGTCGACGTCGCCGGGGCCCGACATCAGCGTGAACAGACACCGGTCCACACCCGCATCGGCGAAGGCGCGAAGCGTTGCCACGTCCGGAATCGCGCCGAACAGCGTGACCGGCACGGGACGGGCGGCGCGCTGACGCAGGCCGGCGATCCGGTCGGCCAGTTCCCGCACGGAGGCGAGCGGGCCGCACTGCGGCAGCCAGCCGTCGCCGAAGGCGAGGACCCGGTCCTCGACGCCGGGCCCGTTGCCGCCGACGAGCACCGGCGGATGCGGCCGCTGCACCGGTTTCGGCCACGACCACAGCGGATCGAAGTCGGCGTGCGGACCGTGGTGCTCGGCCTCATCGGCGGTCCAGATCGCCCGCATCGCCCGCACCCGGTCAGCCAGCACGGCCATCCGCTGCCGCGCGTCGGTGCCGTGGTTGGCCAGCTCCAGTCGGTTCCAGCCGGCGCCGACCCCGAACTCGAAGCGGCCGCCGGACATCCGGTCGATGCTGGCGACCTCCTTGGCCGTGATGATCGGATCCCGCTCCGGCACCAGGCACACCGCCGTGCCCAGGCGGAGCGTGGTGGTCACGGCCGCCGCCGCGGCGAGCGCGACAAACGGGTCATAGGTGGCGGCGTAGTCGCGGGCCGAGCGGTTGTCGTCGCGCCGGCTGGCGACGGGGATGTGCGTGTGCTCGGCGTACCAGAGCGACTCGAAGCCGCGTTCCTCGACCGCATGGGCGAGTTCGGGCGGTGTCAGGCCGTCGCATCCACCGAACACCGCGATCCCCAGCTGCATGCCGGCACGCTAGCGGCCTGGCACGCCCCACCGCCGCAAATTTTCGTACCCCTCGGATGAAATGGTTTCCGTTGACAGCGCCGAAGCGTCAGTTCTAAGGTCGGTGCCGCAAGACATCGGATGTTCTGGCCCCATGACGGGGTCGTTCTCCCGCCGCCCGATGTGTACCCCCTGTCGTTCGCCGCCAGGAAGGACACACCGACGATGCCGGAATCCCTGCCGCAGTTCTCCCGCAGAACGGCACTGCGCACGCTGGCCGTCACGGCGCTCGCCGCGCCGGTCGCGCTGCACCCGCTGACCTCCGCCCTTGCTGCCCCGGCGGCCACCACCCTCTGGCACCCCGACCCCGCCACCGACGGGCTGAAGGCGTTCGAGGGCATCGAGGCCGACCGCGTTGGCAAGCACCCGGACCGCAAGTACGTCGTGGTCGAGGGCGGCGACCACTACCGGTTCAACATCTGGAAGGACGACCGGGACACCACCGGCGGCGGCGACCGCCAGCGGACCGAGTCGAAGGGCATGGTGCAGAACGGCACCGCCCTGAAGATGAAAAACGGCGAGACCTGGACCATCGCCTACGACATGTACATGCCGTCGTCGCTGCACGGCACCAGCAAGTTCACCCACATCTTCCAGACCAAGACGCCGTCGACCAACGGCGGCCCGTGGGTGACGATCGACCTGAGCCGCAGCGGCAGCACGGAGATCATCCAGGCCCGCGCCTACGCCAACTCGGGCTCGCCGGCGATCGCCAAGACGGACCTGGCCCCGCTGCGGGACAAGTGGATCAACATCTCGCTGACGCTGACCCCCGGCGCCAAGGGCGTGGCCAGCGCGATCATCCGCAGCGGCGCCGGCAGCAGCGCACCGATCGCCGCGCAGGGCCGCCTGACCAACGTGAACATCCCCGACCAGGGCGACTACGTGCGGCCGAAGTGGGGCATCTACCGGTCGGTGCAGAGCGCCAGCTCCGACATCCTGGACACCTACCTGCTGTTCAAGAACTACACCGCGACCAAGAGCTGACACCCTCCGGTGGCTTGAGTAGGTCAGCCTCGCCTAAGTTAGGCTAGGCTGACCTACTCGCCCACGGAAGGCACCTGCGCATGCGCGTCGCGATGTTCGGCTACCAGACCTGGGGGCACCGCACCCTGCGTGCCCTGATCGACGCCGGCCACGAGGTCACGCTGGTGGTGACGCATCCCCAGAGCGACCACGCGTACGAGCGGATCTGGGCCGACTCGGTGGCCGACCTGGCCGCGGCGCACGGCATCCGGGTGCTGCTGCGGGAACGGCCGGACGACGCGGAGCTGCTGGCCGAGCTGCGGGCGGGCGACCTCGACCTGATCGTGGCCAACAACTGGCGGACCTGGCTGCCGCCGGAGGTGTTCGACCTGCCCCGGCGCGGCACGCTCAACATCCACGACTCGCTGCTGCCGGCCTACGCCGGCTTCTCCCCCGTGATCTGGGCGCTGCTCAACAACGAGCCCGAGGTCGGCGTGACCGCGCACATGATGGACGGCGAGCTGGACGCCGGCGGCATCGTGCTGCAGCGGTCGGTGCCGGTCGGGCCGACCGACACCTCGGCCGACCTGTTCCACCGCACCGTGGACCTGATCGCGCCGATCACCGCCGAGGCGATCAAGCTGATCGAGCAGGGCTTCACCCCCACGCCGCAGGACCGGTCCAAGGCCAGCTTCTTCCACAAGCGGGCCAAGCGGGACAGCCTGATCGACTGGAACTGGACGCCCGAGTACATCGAACGGCTGGTGCGGGCCCAGTCCGACCCGTACCCGAACGCCTTCACCCACCACCGCGGCCGGGAGCTGCGCATCGTCAAGGCGTCCGTCTCCACGGGCCACTACGGCGGCACGCCGGGCCGGATCTTCTACCGCGAGGGCGAGGGCGTGGTGATCGTCGCCGGGCCGGACGCCCGCCGCGGCACGTTCCCCGGTCTGGTGATCGAGCGGGTGCGCACCGCCGACGGCGCCGAGCTGGCTGCGAACGACTACTTCAAGACGATGGGCGGCTACCTCACCGACCGTCCCTGACCCAAAGCCGAGAGACGGGGGCTCTGGACCGAGCCCCCGTCGAGGCGTCTCACGCCGACTCGTGCGGCACCGGCCACAGCTCGACCGGGTCCTGGTCGGCGATCGGCATGTCGGCCGCGATCTCCCGGGCCCGGGCCTCGTCGGCCACGTCGAGCAGGTAGAAGCTGGCCATGTACTCCTTGGTCTCCAGGTACGGGCCGTCGGTGACCACGGCCGCGCCGTTCACCCGCCGGACCAGCTTGGCCTGCTCGGCGTCGGCCAAGCCGTAGGCGCCGAGCAGCTCGCCGGTCTCGCGGTAGCGGGTGTTGAACGCCTCCTGCTGGGCGATCACCTCAGGCCACTGCTCGGCCGGCAGCGACTCCCACTTCTCCTTGTTGCCGTAGATCATCAGCAGGTACTTCATGACTGCTCTCCCTGGGGTCGTGCTGCTCTGTCAGCGCTTGGTCGGAGCCGGTCGGCCGTCCTCTACACGCTACTGAGCACCCGATCCACCAGCCGCCGCACCGCCGCCGGGCACGGCTCGTCGGCGCGGCGGTGCACGGCGATCTTGCGGGTGATCGGCGGCCCGTCCAGCGGCCGGGTCACGACCGGAGTGGCGGCCAGGAGCGGCAGCACCAGCTCGGGCATGGCGCTGACGCCGAGGCCGGCGGCGATCATGCCGCCGGCGGTGGCGACGGTGCGGGTCTCCAGGTTCTGCCGGGGCTGCACGCCGGCCTGCGCGAGGCCGAGGTCGGCCAGCCGGCGGATGCTGCTGTCCGGGCTGAACGCGATGAACGGCTCGGCGGCCAGGTCGGCCCACGACAGCGAGGGCCGGTCGGCCAGGGCGTGCCCTGGCGGCAGCACGGCGACGAACGGGTCGTCCAGGAACGGATCCACGACCAGGCCGGCGGAGGCCGGGCCGACCTCGGTGATGGCCAGGTCGGCGACGCCGTCCCGGAGCAGGTGGAGGATCTCGGCGTTGGTGCCGTCAGCCAGCCGCACCTGCACGCCCGGATGCGCGGCCAGGTAGCCGCCGAGCACCGGCGGCAGCACAACCGCGGCGATCGAGGGCAGCACGCCGACGGTGATCTGCCGCCGCTCCCCCGCCCGGTAGTCGGCGAACCGGTCGAGCCCGCGCCGGTAGCTGTCCAGCACGTGCGTGGCGACGGCCAGGAACTCGGCGCCGGCCTCGGTGAGGTCCACCGATCGGGTGGTCCGCACGAGCAGCGGCGCCCGCAGCTTGCGTTCCAGCTCGCCGACGGTCCGGCTGACCACCGGCTGGCTGAGCACGAGATCGGCGGCGGCCTGGGTGAAGGACCGGGTCCGCGCCACGGCGGCGAAGATCTCCAGCTGACGCAGCGTCAGATCCATGCCTTCAGAGCATAACCGCATGTGAAACCGGAAGTTGTGGGCCGCGGGGATCGTGTCCACGATGGACGGGTGCGGACGATCAGGATCGGCGCGGGCGCCGGTTTCGCGGACGACCGGGTGGCGCCGGCGGTGCAGCTGGCCGAGCACGGCGACCTCGACTACCTGGTCTTCGAGTGCCTGGCCGAGCGGACGATCGCGCTGGCTCAGCTGGACCGGCTCCGCGACCCGGCGGCGGGCTTCAACGAGTGGCTGCGGGAGCGGATGGCGGCGGTGCTGCCGGCGTGCGCCCGCCGCGGCACGAAGATCGTGACGAACATGGGCGCGGCGAACCCGCTGGCCGCGGCGCGGGCCACGGCCGAGGTGGCCCGGAAGGTCGGCCGGCCCGGGCTGCGGATCGCCGCGGTGACCGGCGACGACGTGCTCGGACTGGTCGAAACGGACGAGAACACGGTGTCCGCCAACGCCTATCTCGGCTGCGAGCCCGTGGTGGCGGCGCTGGCCGCGGGCGCGGACGTCGTGATCACCGGCCGGATCGCCGACCCGTCCCTGTTCCTCGCCCCGCTGGTGCACGAGTTCGGCTGGCAGGACTGGCATCGGCTGGGCCAGGGCACCTGCCTGGGTCACCTGCTGGAGTGCGCGGGCCAGGTGACCGGCGGCTACTTCGCCGATCCCGGCCACAAGGACGTGCCGAACCTGGCCCACCTGGGCTTTCCGCTGGCGGAGGCGGCCGAGGACGGCGCCTTCGTGGTGACCAAGGTGCCGGGTTCCGGCGGCGAGGTGACCACGAGGACCTGCACCGAGCAGCTGTTGTACGAGGTGCACGACCCGGCGGCCTATGTGCAGGCGGACGTGGTCGCCGACTTCTCGAACGTCCAGCTGACACCTGACGGCTTCGACCGGGTGCGGGTCACCGGCGCGACCGGGCGGCAGCGGCCGGATCGGTTGAAGGTGTCGGTCGGCTATCTCGACGGATTCCTCGGCGAGGGCGAGATCTCCTACGCCGGCCCGAACGCCGTGGCCCGCGGGCGGCTGGCGATCGACATCCTGCGGGAGCGGCTGGCGCCCACCGAGCTGAGGTGCGACCTGATCGGCGTCGACGCCGTGCATCGCGGGGCTTACCGGAAATCCGTTGAGCCGCAGGAGGTTCGGGTCCGAGTGGCCGGCCGCGCCGCCACCCTGGCCGGGGCGCGGCGCATCGGCCGCGAGGTCAGCGCGCTGTGGCTGAACGGCCCGGCCGGCGGGGCCGGCGCCACCCGACGGGCCGAGCAGGTCGTGGCCATCCGGTCGACCTTCGTGCCCCGCGACCAGGTCCGACCCCGACTGTCCTTTGTGGAGGCGTGAGATGCGGCTGCACCGGCTGGCCCACGCGCGGGCCGGCGACAAGGACACCACCTCGGACATCACGGTGATCTCCTATCGGGCCGAGGACTTCGAGCTGCTGCGCCGGGAGGTCACCGCCGAGCGCGTGCGGGAGCACTTCGCCGACATCGTGCGCGGCGAGGTGCGGCGGTACGAGTTACCCCAGTTGCACGCGCTGAAGTTCGTGCTGCACAACACCCTCGGCGGGGTGACCCGCACCCTCGACCTCGACATCCACGGCAAAAGCCTTTCCTCATCACTGTTGGAGCTGGAAGTGTCCACAACAGACGAATCACAGCGGGCGATGGCCGAGATGATGCGGCAGTTCGCCGAGCTCGGCGGCATGCGGCCCGGCGAGCCGACCGTCACCGTCGACGATCCGTTCTTCGGCTACGACCGGCCGGCCGAGTTCGGCGTGCGCACCGAGACCATCCAGGTCCCGGTGCGGGACGGCAGCCACCTCGTGTGCGACCTGATCCGCCCGGACGGCGACGGAACCTTTCCCGGCATCGTCTACGACTTCAACGGCTACGGCGCCCGCGCGGTCTTCGCCGGCGGCGCAACGCACTTCGTCGAACGTGGATACGTGGTCCTGGTGCCGTCGGTGCGCGGCAGCGGCGGCTCGCCCGGGACGATCGAGCCGTTCGGCGTCCAGGAGCAGGAAGACGGCTACGACCTGGTGGAATGGCTGGCCGCGCAACCGTTCTGCACCGGCATGATCGGCATGCAGGGCGTCAGCTACGGCGGCCACAGCACCCTGCTCACCGCGGTGAACCGGCCGCCGCACCTGGAGGCGATCATCCCCGTCCAGGCGATCAGCGACTGGTACGAGAACACCATCTACCACGGCGGCATCTACAACGCCCGTATCCGCGACTGGCAGGGCAGCACCGCCCCAGCCACCCTCGAGACGTATGCGCAACACCCGCTGTACGACGACTTCTGGCGGGAGCGCAGCCTGAAGCACCGGTACGACAAGCTCACCCTGCCGGTGCTGGACGTCGGCGGCTGGCTGGACCAGTACCGGCAGGCGATGGTCGAGAACTTCGTGGCCGGCGAGGGAAACACCTGGATGGTGGCCGGCCCGTGGGCGCACGGCATGATGCCCGGCCAGGCCGAGGACATCGCCGCCGCCGGCTACCTGGCCTGGTGGGACCACTGGCTGGCCGGCCGCCCGGCCCCGCTGCCCCGGTCCAAGGTCACCTCGTACGAGATGCCGAGCCACGGCTGGCGGCACTTCGACACCTGGCCGCCGGCCGATTCCGTGACCACACAGTGGATTCCCGTGGCCGACGGCACTCTGCAGACGGCCGCGGCCGAACCCGGGACGGCCGAGTTCGAGCAGGACGGCGGCCGGCTGGTGTTCACGACGCGACTCGCCAAGGACCTGGTGGTCGTCGGTGGCCTGGAGATGAGCCTGCGCGCCGGCGTCACCGGCGAGGACGGCAACATCGCCGTGGTGCTGGACGATGTCGACGAGAACGGCGAGACCACCCGGATCAGCCAGGGCTGGCTGAAGCTCAGCCACCGCGACGGCCACGACCGGCTCGCGCCGGTCGAACCCGGGACGCTCTACGACATCACCGTCCCGATCTGGGCCGCGCACCACCGCGTCGTCGCCGGGCACACGCTGCGGCTGACCCTGTCCAGCGAGGACCACCCGCAGATCGACACCGAGCGGCTGCCGGGCCGGATCCGCGTCGAGTTCGGGCCGGCCACCGTAGTCACGGCCCGCACGCTGCGCTGAGCTCCCGACCCGGTTCCGCGAACGGAACCGGGTCGAGGCGGTCAGGGCAGGCTCAGGCCGTAGGCGCTGAGCGCCGCGGGCACGGGCTGGAAGAAGGTCTCGCCGCCGGACTGGCAGTCGCCGCTGCCGCCGGAGGTGAGGCCCAGCGCGGTGTCGCCGTCGTACATCGCGCCGCCGCTGTCGCCGGGCTCGGCGCACACGTCGGTGTCGATCAGGCCGCTGACGGTGCCTTCCTGGTAGTTGACGGTCGCGTTGAGGCCGGTGACCTGGCCGGTGTGCACGCCGCTGGTGGAGCCGCTGCGCGTCACCGACTCGCCGACGGTGGCGTCGCCGGCCTGGCTGATCTGCTGACCGGTGTTGACCGCGCTGGGGGCGTCGACGCCCTGGTCGTACACCGCGTACGAGTAGTCGGTGCCGGGGAAGTCGGCCTGGGCGGTGGTGGCGATGTGCTCGTTGTTGCTGCTGTCGGCCCACCAGTCGTTGGTCGCGACGCCACAGTGCCCGGCGGTCAGGATGGCTGGCTGGCCGCTGGAGTCGTGCACGTTGAAGCCGAGGGAACAGCGCAGGCCCTGGCCCCAGATGGCGTCGCCGCCGGCGATCAGCGGGCGCAGCTTGCCGGCGGTGGTCTTGAGCCGGGCCTTGCCGCCGAAGCCGTTGACCTCGGTGGTCAGCGAGGTCAGCTTGGCCCCGGTGACGGTGGAGTCCGCGGTCACCAGCACCTGGCCGGTGCGCGGGTCGACGCGCCAAGCCGTGCCGGGGATCCGGGCATTCCGGTCGAGCTGGGACGTCACCGCGGCCAGTTCCGACGCGCGGTAGGGCACCTTGGCCGGCACCGCGCCGAGGGCGCGGACCTGGGCCGCGGCGGCATCGTCAGTGACGCTGACGACCAGCCGGTTGTGATCGTAGTAGGAGCCGACGGTGCGGTCGCCGAGCAGGGACTGGGCGGTCGCGCCGAGGTGGGCCGCTTGCCGGGCCTGAAGCGGTGTGGCATTGGCCGCCGGGGCGGCGGCCGCCAGGCCGGCGACCAGCAGGGCGGCGATGGTCAGGCATCGATGACGGGCAGGGATCATGAAGCCGTCTCCGTTTCGTGGGTCACCACAGGGGGGCACCGGTGCCACCGGAGTGCGCGCCAGCCCAGGTTAGGGGGCCACGACCGGGGCAACCACCCGCCGTTAGTCGTGCGCCGCTCACATTTGTCAGCTGGTCCCCGATTTCGGGCGAGCACTGGACCATGCCCGGCCGTCGGCGTCCGGCTAACGTGCCGGTCATGGCTCGTGTTCTCCTCGCCGGCGCGACCGGGGCCCTCGGCCGCCGCCTCGTCCCGCTGCTGCTCGCCCACGGACACCACGTCACCGGCTTGGCCCGGTCCACGGCCAGCGCGGACCGGATCCGTGAGTTGGGGGCCGAGCCGGTCGCCGGCGACGCCCTCGATGCCGACGGCGTGCGGGCGGCGGTGCTGGCCGCACGGCCGGACGTCGTCATGCACCAGCTCACCGACCTGGCGTCCCGCGACCTCGCCGCCAACTCGGCGATCCGGGTCGTCGGCACCCGCAACCTCGTCGAGGCCATCCTGGCCGCCGACGTGCGGCGATTTGTCGTGCAGAGCATCGCTTTCGCGTACGAGCCGGGCGACGCGCCGGCCCGTGAGGACACTCCGCTCGACGTCGACGCCCCGGAGCCGAGGCGCACCACCGTACGTGGCGTCGCCGAGTTGGAGGCCCAGGCCGGGCGGGTCGACTCGCATGTCGTGCTGCGCTACGGCACCTTCTACGGGCCTGGCACCTGGTACTCCCCCACCGCCCTGATGGCCGAGGCCGCGCGAGCCGGGCAACTGCCGGCCAATCGCGACGTCACCAGCTTCGTGCACATCGACGACGCCGCCTCAGCCGCTCTACAGTCGCTGGACTGGGACAACGGCCCGGTGAACGTCTGCGACGACGAGCCGGCCACCGCGGCCGAGTGGGTACCGGAGTTCTGCGCCCTGGTCGGCGCCGAACCGCCTGCGCCGTCGAATCAGCGCACCCCCTTCGCCCGCGGCGCCGACAACGCCCACGCCCGTGGCCTCGGCTGGACGCCGGCTCACCCGTCGTGGCGCACCGGCTTCAAGTCCCTTAGCTAGCCCCGAACCACCGGCGCAGCGCCGCCCGCAGCTCGTCGGTGCCGGTGCCGGCCCAGGCGATGTAGCCGTCGGGGCGGATCAGCTCGCCGTCGCCCGATCCGGCTTCGACGGCGACGCGATCCGCCCATGGCGCAACAACTTCGACGTCCGGGCCGACATAGCGGGCGCGGCCGTCGAGAAGTCGGGTGCCGGTGGCGAAAGTGCCGATCAGCGGATTCTTGTCGTCGCCGTAACGGATGCGCAGGCCGTGGCTGAGTTCCAGCATGGTCCGGGCATCCAGGCCCTCGGCGAGCACGCCACGCAGGGCCTCGGTGTGTGGGTCGGTCCGGATCAGGGCCGACTCGGCCCGGCTGTCGCGAATCACTTGCGCGCCAACAGGATGCCGCTCGGCGGTGTAGGTGTCCAACAGCTCCGGACCAGCGAGGCCGCGGACCACGAGGGCGAGTTTCCAACCGAGGTTGGCGGCGTCCTGGAGGCCGAGGTTGAGGCCCTGGCCGCCGATCGGCGAGTGCACGTGGGCGGCGTCGCCGGCGATGAGCACCCGGCCGCGGCGGTAGGTCGAGGCCTGGCGGGCATTGTCGGTGATCCGCAGCGGCCGTTCGATGGCCGTGACGGTGAAGTCGTGGCCGCTGACCCGGCGCAGGCTGGCCTGGAACTCCTCGGCGGTCAGCGTCGAGTCGCGGTCGAACGGGTCCGGGTCGAACTCGATCATCATGCTCGGCGACGGCGGCGGGGCGACGGCGAGGATGCCACCGGGAAGCCGGTGAATGCCGGGCGGTAGCGGCAGATCGCCGTCATACGTGGCGACCGCGGTGCGGGCCAGCATGGACGGATCGGTGCCCGGGAAGTCGAAGCCGGCCCGGCGGCGCACCGTGCTTCGGCCACCGTCGCAGCCGACCAGCCAGTCGGCGGAAATCCTTGTGCCGTCGGCGAAAATCGCGGTCGTCTCGTCCGCTACGGCCACCAGGTCAAGACCCCGGCGGACCTCGACGCCGAGCTCGGCGACCCGGTCGGCCAGCAGCCGTTCGAACTCGCCCTGCATGACCATCAGCGGCGGGGCCAGGTCGGCCAGCTCGCCGTCGTGGTCGATGAACGGCAGCATGGCGAAGTCGCCCTTGAAGTCGGCCATGCCCAGGCGGGCCATCAGCTCCGTGAGGTCGCCCGGATCGTCCCCGGCCGTCTGCTCGCTGAGGCCGGCCAGGCGCCGCAGGGCCGCGGCCGTCATCGCGCGCACCGGGTCGCCCAGTCCGCGCAGGTCCAGCGTCTGCATCGTGCGGGCCGTCAGCCCGCGGTCGTCGTCGCTCTTGCCCCGGTCCGGCTCGGCCAGTCGCTCCACCACCAGCGGCGTCACCCCGGCCAGTCGCAACTCGGCCGCCAGGAACAGCCCGACCGGCCCGCCCCCGACGATCAACACCGGCACATCCATGTCACCCTCCCCGTGACGCGGAAATACTTCACATGATGTGAACAGTATGCATGCCGTAAACTATCGGCGCCAGGTTTTCCGGGGAGGCGCCAGTGGACGACAGGGATCGGCTGATCGAACGAATCGAGCAGGCCGAGGACCGGTTCCTGCGGCTCACCTCGGCCGGCGGCGCCAGCCCGCTGGCCTCCACCGACCTCACCATGCGGCAGCTACAGGCGCTGCTCGTCGTGTCCTTCGTCGACGGCGCCTCCGGCCAGGACCTCTCCCGCGCCCTCGGCGTCGGCCTCGCCGCCGTCACCGGCATCACCCACCGGCTCTCCGCCCGCGGCCTCATCCGCCGCACCGTCGACCCCCACGACCGCCGCGTACGCCGCATCTACCTCAGCCCCAAGGGCTCCGCCATGCTCGCCGAACTCCGCGACGCCGGCCGCGACAACAAGCGCCGCCTGCTCAAGCGCCTCGACACCAAGGCCCTGCACCAGATGGCCGACGCCATGGACGCCCTCAACGAGGCCGCCGAGTCCGACAACGGCTAATGGCCCCCGACCCTGTGTGCCCGATCCGCCAGGTACCCGAACCACCCCATCTAGCGACACCAATCGCCACGTGTGCGCCTTTGTCCCCACCACAAGCCACATGCGGACCACATGTGGGGTCGACGAGGGTGGGTAGCGGCGTTATAGTGACGAATGTAGCGTTGTGTAGCGGAGGAGGCTGGGCGTGAGGACGTGGTTCGTCACCGGGGGTACACCAGGCGGCTTCGGGATGGCGTACGCGAATGCGGCGCTGGCCGCTGGGGATCGGGTGGCGCTGACCGCCCGCCGGCCCGATGAGCTGGCGGAATGGGCGCAGCGGCACGGAGAACGCGTGATGGTGCTGCCGCTGGACGTCACGGACCGGGGGCAGGTCCAGCAGGCGGTGGGGGCGGCGGAGGAGCGGTTCGGCGGCATCGACGTGCTGGTCAACAACGCGGGGCGGGGCTGGTACGGCTCGGCAGAGGGCACGCCCGAGGACACGGTGCGGCGGACGTTCGACCTCAACTTCTTCGGCGCGGTCGACGTGATCCGGGCGGTGCTGCCGGGTATGCGCGAGCGCGGCAGCGGTTGGATCGTGACGATGTCGTCGGTGGCGGGCCTGATGGGAATCACGGGATTCGGCTACTACTCGGCGGCGAAGTTCGCCATGGAGGGCCTCACCGAGGCGCTGCGGCGCGAGGTGGAACCGTTGGGCATCAAGGTGTTGGCGGTCGAGCCTGGAGCGTTCCGCACGAACGCCTACGCCGGATTCGAGGACGAGCCGATCGGGGAGACCATCGAGGCCTACCAGCCGATGCTGGCCGGGATCCGCGCGGCATTCGTGGCGGACAACGGAAAGCAGGCGGGCGACCCGGACCGGGGCGCGCACGCGGTGATCGAGGCGATGAACTCGGCCAACCCGCCGGAGCGGCTGGTGCTGGGCAACGCGGGCTACGACGCGGCGACGGCCAAGCTCGAGGCGACACTGGCCGAACTGCGAGCGCACGAGAAGCTGTCCCGCGGGGCCGACTTCGACTGACTGCCCGATCGGTCAGAAACGGTCACGGGGACCGAAATCCCGTGACAGGATTGTGAAATGGGAACAACTGTAGTCGTCGGCGGCAGCAGCGGGATCGGTCGCCTGATCGCCGAGCGCGCCACCGGGCGGGGCGACACCGTGGTGCTCACCAGCCGGGACAAGGGCCGCGCGCAGGTGGTGGCGGCCGAGGTCGGCGGGGCGACCACGGGCATCGCGCTCGACCTGGCCGACCCCGCGACGATCGAGGCGGGGCTGGCCGAGGTCGGCGAGGTGGATCACCTGGTGATCACCGCGATCGAGCAGACCACCCAGAACATCAGGGAGTTCGACATCGCCGGCGCGATCAGCTCGGCGACGATCAAGCTGGTCGGCTACGCCGAGACGGTCCGCGTGCTGCACGGACGGTTCCGGCCCGGCGCCTCGGTGGTGCTGTTCGGCGGCCTGGCCCGGGAGCGTCCCTACCCCGGCTCGACCATGGTGACCACGATCAACGCCGGCGTCACCGGCCTGATGCGCACGCTGGCCCGGGAGCTGGCCCCGGTCCGGGTGAACGCCCTGCACTCCGGCGTGGTCGGCGACAGTCCTAAGTGGACCGAAGTCAAGGACACCCATCCCGCGGTGGCCCGCACGCCGCTTGGCCGGCTGGTGACCATGGAAGAGGTGGCCGACGCCACCGAGTTCCTGCTGCGCAACGGGGGCATGAACGGCCACGACCTGAACATCGACGGCGGCTGGCTGCTGACCTAGGCCATGAACCCGGCCAGCCGCTGGGCGCCGCCCGGCTCGAAGCACTCCACGAGGTTGGTCGCCGACTCGTGGGCGGCCTGCTCGGCGCGCGGGAACATGACGGCCTCATAGGCGGCCAACGACGTTTCCGCGTCTGAGCCGGCGGCGAGGGCCAGGGCCAGTTCGGCGGCGTCGAGCATGGCCAGGTTGGCGCCCTCGCCGGCGAAGGGCGACATGAGGTGGGCGGCGTCGCCGAGCAGGGTGACACCGGGGACGCGCGGCCAGCGGTGCCCGACGGGCAGGGCGTTGATGGCCCGAGGCACGAAGTTCTCGTCGGCGTCGGCGATGAGACCGCGCAGGGGCTCGGCGAAGTCGTCGAAGATCTCCAGCAGGCGCAGGCGGGTCTGGACCGGGTCGGCGAGGTCGACGAGCTCGGTGGAGACCCAGTTCTCGTCCTCGGCGCGGATGGCGAGATAGACCCGGATCCGGCCGTCGCCGTTGCGCTGGGCCATCACGCCCTTGCCGTGGTCCAGGGCGAACATCGAGCCGGGGCCGACAAAGGCGGCGGCGTCGGGATACTGGTTGTCCACATCGGACAGATGGACCTCGACGAACGACAGCCCAGAGTAGACGGGGCGGGCGTCCGAGAGCAGCGGCCGGACCTTCGACCACGCCCCGTCGGCGCCGACGACCACGTCGGACTCGATGGTCTCGCCGCCAACAGTGATCGACGACGGCGTCACGGACGTGACCTTGGCGCCCCAGCGCACGGTGCCGGCCGGCAGCGACTCGACGAGGATCCGCTTGAGCGCGCTGCGGTCGACCTCGGGCCGGCCGCCGGGCTCGGGCGCGACGTCGTCGATGTAGACGGTGCCCTTGCCGTCCATCAGCCGCATCGCCTCGCCCTCGTCCCGGGCGACGGCCCGGAACTGGTCGAACAGGCCGGCCTCGCGCAGCGCCCGCTGCCCGGACTCCACATGCATGTCCAGCGTGCCGCCCTGGTCGCGGGCGGTCGGCGAGCCGTCCAGTTCGTACACAGTGGACTCGATGCCGTTGACGCGCAGCACCCGGGCGAGCGTCAGGCCGCCGAGGCCGCCGCCGACAATGGTGATCTTCATGGCGGTTCTCCAATCACGGTATGGGGGTGCCGAGCGCACCGCTGATCAGGACGTCGAACATCCAGCGGGCCCGGTTCCCCGCCGGCCCGCCCATCAGTTCCCTGGAGTGTGCGGCGATGTTCGGGTAGGTGTCGGCCGGGGCTTCGGCGACCACCCGTTCGAGCTGGCTGTGGTTGGCCGCGGCGGCGGACGGATTCTCCTGCTGGGTGCCGTGTTCCACCGCGCTGGCGGTGGCGACCAGCAGCAGCATGTCCACCGCCCAGCCGGCCTGGGCCTTGGGCATGCCGCCCTCGGCCAGCTGCCCCAGCACCGCCTCGACCACGGCCAGGTAGTGGGGGCCGCTGAGCCGGGTGACCAGGGCGACCCGAGCCAGGCTCGGATTGTCGTGGAGCACCCGCTGGTAGGAGGTGATCACCTGGCGCAGCCGCTCGCGCCAGTCCGACGAGTCCCCCGGGTCCAGGTCGACCTCGCCGAGCAGCTCGTCGAGCATGGCGGCGTGCAGCTCCTCGGTGTCCTTGACGTAGACGTAGAGCGAGGCCGGCCCGGTGTCGAGCTCCTTGGCCAGCCGCCGCATGGTGACCTTGTCCATGCCCTCGGCCCGCATCACCGCCAGCGCCGCGCCGACGATGCCGTCCCTGGTCAGCGCCGGCTTGGCCGGCCGTTCCCGTCGGTTGTGCATGGGGCCGAGCCTAACGGACGCGTTCGTGACGAACATGTTCGTCAGGTACGCAGAAAATCGGCGATGAGGTCCAGCGTGCGCTCCGGGGCCTGCATCAGCGGGGCGTGGCCGACACCCGGCAGCGACACGAACTCCGCCTTCGGGAAGCGGTCGGCGTAGGCGCGGCCGTACTCGAGCGGGGCGACCTCGTCATCCTCGCCCCAGATGAGCAGCGTCGACACGGCCACCCGCACCACGCGGTGCGGCAGCCGCGGGTCTCCCTGCGGATGCGGCGCCAGGTAGTGGGCCAGCACCCCGAGGTTGTCGCGCACCGCCGCCGGCAGCCGCGCGGCGTCGTCCAGGTTCGGCATGGCCACCGGCAGCCCTGGGATCTCCGGCCCGATCACGTTGATCAGCACCATGCCCGCGATGCGCCGGCCGCGGTCGCGGATCGCCATCTCGGCGGCGATCCAGCCGCCGAACGAGGTGGCGATCAGCACCGCGTCCTCGATGCCCTCGTCCTCCAGGAGGTCGAGGTACTCGGCCGCCAGATCTTCCGGGCCCTCGTACCAGTCGGGTCGGGAAGTGCCGTCCCAGCCGGCGTGGGTCGGCGCGAGCACGCGGTGGGACGGCCCGAAGCGGTCCACGATCGGCTGCACCGACCGTCGCCCCGGGCCGCCGTGCAACACCATCAGCGTCTTGGTCACGACCCCAGCCTAACGAACATGTTCGTTACGAACAAGTTCGTCAGGCGTCGACCAGCTCACGTTCCCGCGGCTCCAGGCGCGCGCCCTCCAGGTCCAGGCTGGGCAGCCAGCGCAGCCAGGACGGCAGCCACCAGGCGGCCCGGCCGAGCAGGGCCAGCGCCGCCGGCACCAGGATCATCCGCACCACGAAGGCGTCGAAGATGATGCCGATGGCCAGCGCGAACGCGATGGACTTGACCGTGGCCGCGCCGGCTGGCACGAAGCCGGCGAACACCGAGAACATGATCAGCGCGGCCGCCACGACCACCGGCGCGGCCTGGCGGAAGCCGGTGGTGATGGCCTCCCGCGCGGACAGCCCGCGGTGGTGCGCCTCGTGCATGCGAGAGACCAGGAACACCTGGTAGTCCATGGCCAGGCCGAACAGGATGCCGGTGACGATGATCGGCGTGAGGCTGATCAGCGGCCCGGGGCTGTCCAGGTTGACCAGGTCGGCCAGCCAGCCCCACTGGAACACCGCGACGGTCGCGCCGAGCGAGGCCCCGATGGTGAGCAGGAAGCCGAGCACGCCGACCAGCGGCACCAGCAGCGACCGGAACACCAGCACCAGCAGGATCAGCGCGAGGCCGACAACCAGCAGCAGGTAGATCGGGAGGGCGTGGTCCAGCGACGTCGCGACGTCCACGCTGACCGCGGTGGCCCCGGTGACCGACACGGTCGCGCCGCCGAAGCCGGCGAGGTGGCTGCGCAGGTCGGCGACCAGCCGTTCGGTGTCGGCGCTGGTGGGGCCGGACTTCGGGATCACGGTGAGCAGGGCGGCGGTCCCGGCCTTGTCCGGCACGGCCGGCGCGACCACGGCGACGTCGGCGAGCTTCTGGACGGTCGGGGTCGCCTGCTGGGCCGTCTGAGCGGCGCTGGTCCCCTCGAACAACACGACCAGCGGGCCGTTGAAGCCCTCGCCGAACGCGTCCGAGAGCAGCTGGGTGGCCTTGGCCTGGGTCGATCCCGGCGCCGTGCTGGGCACCAGCGTGGTCTGCATGGACGCGGCGGGGATCGCCACCACGCCGAGCGCGATCACGGCCAGCAGCAGCGCGGACACCGGACGGCGCAGCACCGTCGCGATCCAGCCGCGCTGGAAACCCCGGTCCCGGGCGGGCTTTCGGGGCAGCGCCCGGCGGCCGAGCAGACTGAGCACGGCCGGCACCAACGTGATCGCGACCAGCACCGCCACCGCGATGGTCAGCGCGGCCGCGACACCCATCTGCGTGAGGAACGGAATTCCGGCCACGGCCAGGCAGGCCAACGCGATGACGACCGTCGAACCGGCGGTGACGACCGCGGTGCCGGCCGTGCCGACCGCCGTGGCGATGGCCGGACCGACTTCCGCACCGCCGCGCAGTTCCTGCCGGAACCGGCTGATGATGAACAGGGCGTAGTCGATGCCGACCGCCAGGCCCAGCATCGTGGCCAGGATCGGGGTCGTGGACTGCAACTGGAGGAAGCCGGTGGCGATGACGACGCCGAGTGCCCCGATGCCGACGCCGACGGCGGCGGTCAGCAGGTTCATGCCGCCGACGACCAGGGATCCGTAGGTGAGGGCCAGGACGACCAGCGCGGCGATCACGCCGACGGCCTCGCCGACGTCGCCGATCGCGGTCGGGTCGGTGACCGCGGTGCCGGTGACCTCGACGGAGAAACCGTTGGCCCGCGCGGAGTTCACGGTGTCGAGCAGGGCCTGCCGCTGGTTGTCGGCGACGTCGTCGCCGGTGTAGGTCACCGTGCTGTAGGCGGTGGTCTGCTTGGCGTCGATCGCCGGCGCCTGCGGGTTGAGCGGGTTGCTCGCCGACCGCACGCCCGGCAACGCCGACAGCTTCGCCACCAGGTCGCTAACGGTCTTGGCGTTAGCCGGCGTCGTCAGCGTCTGGCCGTCCGGCGCCTTGACGACCACCTGCGCGGTCGCGCCGCCGGTGTCGAACTCGGTCTTGATCCGATCCTGGGCGTTGGTGGACTCCTGGCCGGGGATCGAGATCGCCGACGTGGTGTGGCCGCCGAGCGTCACCGCCCCCGCGCCGGCCGCGGCCAGGATCACCAGCCACAGCAGGAGGAAGACGATACGACGGCGGTGCGCGAGCGCGCCGAGTCGGTGCAGTAGACGTGCCACGGTGATCAGGCCTTCCGCTCGTGGCCGAGTGCGTCGAAACAGGTTGCGATGATCTGGGCGCGCCACGCCGACCGGTCGCCGGCCTGGTGCGCGGCCAGGCAGAGCACGGCCAGCG
>Ga0307511_10000493_pt1 | contig 42613 bp, 35 predicted proteins | sample 13_EM_MG_FD_200266 | JGI IMG/M metagenome (GOLD analysis project Ga0307511, IMG submission 200266) | Populus trichocarpa ectomycorrhiza microbial communities from riparian zone in the Pacific Northwest, United States - 13_EM | ecosystem: Host-associated > Plants > Roots > Unclassified | place... | reverse complement strand
TGGGCTGGTCCGGGCGGGCCGGCCGGCGCTCACGCACGGGTTGCAGAGCGGCGACGTGCTGGCCAACCAGGCGACGGTGTGGGCCCGCGCCGACCGGCCGTCCCGAATGATGGTGGAAGTCGCCACCGATCCGACGTTCCGCCTGGCCAGGACGGTGCCGGGAGCGCTGCTGCTGCCGGACTCGGACTTCACCGGCAAGACGGTGCTGTCCGATCTCCCGGACGGCACGGACATCTACTACCGCGTGACCCCGATCGACGTGCACGACGCGTCGCTGGCGGGGCAGCCGCTGACCGGCCACCTGCGCACGGTGCCGCGGCGGGCCAAGGACGTGTCCTTTGTCTGGTCGGGCGATCTGGCCGGGCAGGGGTTCGGCATCGACACGGCACGCGGCGGCTATCGGATCTTCGAGCAGATGCGGGGACTGGACCCGGACTTCTACATCTGCAACGGCGACAACATCTACGCCGACGACCCGATCGAGCCGACGGTGACGCTGCCCGACGGCAGCCTGTGGCGCAACATCGTCACCGAGGAGAAGTCGAAGGTCGCCGAGACGCTGGCCGAGTACCGGGGCAACTACAAGTACAACCTGCTGGACGAGAACCTGCGCCGGTTCTACGCCGAGGTGGCGCAGATCCAGCAGTGGGACGACCACGAGACCCACAACAACTGGTACCCGGGCGAGATCCTGGACGACCCGCTCTACACCGAGAAGCGGGTCGACGTGCTGAAGTACCGGGCCCGCCAGGCGTATCACGAGTACGTGCCGATCAACCCGGTGTACGACAAGGAGAACCGCGTCTACCGGGTGCTGCGCCACGGGCCGCTGCTGGACGTGTTCGTGCTCGACATGCGCTGGTACCGGGACGCCAACTCGCCGGACAAGCAGGCGTTCAACGACGGCGGCATCCTGGGCGACGAGCAGGCGGCCTGGCTGAAGCGGGAACTGGCGCGGTCCAAGGCCAAGTGGAAGGTGATCTCCAACGACATGCCGCTGTGCGAGGTGGTCACCGACGCCGGTGGCAAGTTCGAGGCGGTTTCCCAGGGGGACAACGGAAAGCCGCTCGGCCGGGAGCTCCAGATCGCCGACCTGCTCAGCTTCGTCAAGCGCAACCGCATCCGCAACACCGTGTGGCTGACCACCGACGTGCACTACACGGCAGCGCACTACTTCGACCCGGACAAGGCCGCCTTCCAGGACTTCGACCCGTTCTGGCAGTTCACATCCGGTCCGCTCAACGCCGGTGCCTTCCCACCCGACGCCGTGGACACCACCTTCGGCGCGCAGCAGGTCTTCGTCAAGGCGCCCCCGTACGCCAACGCCTCGCCGGCCACCGAGTTCCAGTTCTTCGGCCAGATCTCCATCTCCGCCGAGACCGAGGCGATGACCGTGCGGCTGCGCGACAACTCCGGCGCGGTGCTGTGGTCGAAGGAGCTGGAACCACGCCGTTGAGTCACGGGCGGTGAGAGTTCGGGATCAGCCCGGGTCCAGGTGGGATCCCAGGTAGCCGGGGAACTTCGCTCGGATGCCGCGCCGAGGGCTCAGTGGCCTCGGGCGAGCCACTCCGGCAGGTGGGGCGCCTCGGCGCCGATCGTGGTCGACTCCCCGTGTCCGGTGTGGACAGTCGTGTCCTCGGGCAGCGTCAGCAGCCGCTCGCGGATCGAGCCGATGATCGTGTCGAAGCTGGAGAACGAGCGGCCGGTCGCGCCGGGGCCGCCCTGAAACAGGGTGTCCCCGGTGAACACGGTGCTCAGCTCGGGCGCGTGCAGGCAGGTAGACCCCGGCGAGTGCCCGGGCGTGGCCAGGGCTCGCAGCTCGATGTCGCCGACGGTGAGCCGCTGTCCGTCCCTCAGCTCCAGGTCGGGCTGGCGGTCCGGGTGGGTCTGCCGCCACAGCAGCTCGTCGGCCGGGTTGAGCATGATCGGCGCGCCGACCAGGTCGGCCAGCGCCGGGGCCTGCCTGACGTGGTCGTCGTGGGCATGCGTGCACACGATCGCCACCACGCGGCGGCCGGCGATCCGCTCGGCGATCGCCTCGACGTCGTGGGCGGGATCGATGACCAGGACCTTGCGGTCGTCCCCGACCAGCCAGACGTTGTTGTCGACGTCCCAGGTGCCGCCGTCGAGGGAGAAGGTGCCCGACGTGACCAGATGCTCGATCATGAACGCCTCCTCAACTGGGCAGCCACCGTACCAGGACGTGGTGCTGGGCCGACCTTGGTTCATCCGGGCTGAGACGCACCAGGCGACTAGGGTTGCGGTATGAGGAACGGCCGTGGAGATCAGGAGGACGCGCCCAACGGCAGCCAGGTCCAGTCGGTGGACCGGGCGCTGAGCATCCTGGAGATCCTGGCCAGACACGGTGAGCTGGGTGTCACCGAGATCGCCGGCGAGCTGGACGTGCACAAGTCGACCGCGTTCCGGCTGATCAGCGCCCTCGAGGCGCACCGCCTGGTCGAGCAGCTCGGCGAGCGGGGCAAGTACCAGCTCGGCTTCGGCGTCATCCGGCTGGCCGGGGCCACCACCGCGCGGATGAGCCTGCCCCGCGAGGGCAAGCAGGTGTGCCGGCGGCTGGCCGCCGAGCTCGGCGAGACGGTCAACATCGCCGTGCTGGACGGCGACGCCATCATCAACATCGCCCAGGAGCAGGGCACTTCCTCCATCACCGCGCAGAACTGGGTCGGCCGGCGGACCGCGCCGCACGCCACGTCCAGCGGCAAGGTGCTGCTGGCGTGGGCCGAGGACGACGAGCTGGCCATCGTGCTCGCCCACGGGCTGGAGCGGTTCACCGAGCACACGGTCACCCTCAACGCCATGCTCAACACCCAGCTCATGCAGGTCCGGGAGCTCGGCTGGGCCTACACGACCGAGGAGCTGGAGATCGGGCTGAACGCCGTCGCCGCGCCCATCCGCGACAGCGGTGGCTCGGTCGTCGGCGCGATCACCGTCTCCGGGCCGACGTACCGGCTCAGCGCCGAGTCCTTCTCCGAGGTGGCCGAGAAGATCATGGCCGGCGGGGCGGAGATCAGCCGGCGGCTCGGCTTCCACCCCGCTTGAGTTGCCTATGACGGTGGCCCTGCTGGCATTGCCGGCTACGGCACCCGCGTCACCAGGAACACCGGCTTCCGGTGCACCACAAAGCCCAACGACTCATACAACCTGATCGCGCCGGAGTTCTCGGCGGCGGTGTGCAGGAATGGGATCTCTCCCCGGTCCCTGATGCCTGCGGCGACGGCCAGCACGAGACGGGTCGCCAGGCCCTGGCCCTGGAACGCGGGGTCGGTGCAGACGGCGCTGATCTCCGTCCAGCCGGGCGGCCGCAGCCGCTCCCCGGCCATGGCGACCAGGGCGCCATCGCGGCGGACGCCGAGATAGGTGCCGAGCTCGATGGTGCGGCTGAGGAAGGGACCGGGACGGGTGCGCTCGACCAGGTCGATCATCTCGGGCACATCGGACGGCCCGAGCAGCACGGCCTCCTCGAACGGGGCGGCGGCGATGCCGTTGTCGACGAGCTGCACGCCGGGGATGTCTAAGTCGACGTGCCAGTCGGCGGGCGGCGTCACGGTGCCGGCGGTGACGGTGACCTGGGCGCCGGAACCGGCGAGTTCGGCCAGGTCACGCCAGGTGGCGGCGTCGGGCTCGTCGGGCAGCGCGACGAACGGGGCCACCTCGGCCGGGTACCGGAGCGCCCGGCCGTGGCCCTCGGCGAAGCGGGCATGAGGCCCGGTCAGCGACGTCAAGACGGGGTTGTCGAGCGCCGCGAGCGAGTCAGTCATACATACGATCATCCCGTGACACTGGCCGCTCCGGTCTCAATGTGACCAGCGAAACGCCGCGACCAGGTGCTGTCGGCGGACACGGTGACGGTGAAGTCGTACCAGCCGTTGTTGTAGGCGACGGCGTTGAAGTAGTCGCTCACGGTCTGGCCGGCGGGGACCTGATAGGTCCACGGGCCGTCGGTGCGGTAGTTGGTGGACGTGACGGTGTAGGTGACGGGGGCGCCGGAGCCGTTCGCCAGGTCCAGCCAGAGGGCGAGCTTGCCGGTGCTGGACGTGACAGCGATGCGGGAGCGGGCTTCGACGTTCTTGGCGGAGCCGTTGGCGTTGCCTTGGACGCGACGCAGGAAGCGGTTGGGGCCGACGACGGTGAAGTCGTACTGGCCATCGCCGAAACCGCTGCCGCAGTTGAAGAAATCGGTGGTGGAGCCGTGGGCCGGCACGGTGTACTGCCACGGGCCGCCGGTGCGGAAGTTGTTGGCGTACGCGGAGAAATGCGCAGCCTTCGAACCGTCGTTGGCCATGGTGATGTTGAGCTGCACGGTGGTGCCGGAGTAGAGCCACGAGGAGATGGAGGCGTTGACCTGGTAAGGCAGCGCCCGCGCGGGCTTGGCGCCGGGCTCCTGGGGCGGTAAGGCATTGTTCTTCGGCGACGGATTCGGCAGCAAGGCGCAGGTCAGGGCGGAGATCACCGAGCCGGGCGTGGGCAGCGACGGCAGGCCGTGCACCGGGTTGGCGAAGTCGAACGCCGAGGTCAGGTCGCCGCACACAGAACGCCGCCATGCGCTGATGTACTGGCAGGTGGCCGGCGTGCCGATGGCCGTGGACCAGGTCTCCATGAACCGGATCACCGAGGTGTGGTCGAACACCTCCGAGTTGACCCAGCCGCCGCGGCTCCACGGCGAGACGACGATCATCGGCACCCGGAAGCCGAGGCCGACCGGAGTGCCGTTGACGAACTCGCCGGCCGTGCCGGCGATCGGCGAGGGCGGCGGCACGTGGTCGAAGAAGCCGTCGTTCTCATCGTAGTTGAGGAAAAGAACGGTGCTGTCCAATGTGGATGGATCGGCGGCGAGGGCCTGGATCAGGCCGCTGACGAAGCGCTCCCCGTTGACCGGCGGGCCGATCGGGTGCTCGGAGGTGATCTGGTCGGTCACCACCCACGACACCTGCGGCAGCGTGCCGGCCAGCACGTCGGCCTTGATGGCGGCGAGGATGTCGTCCGGGGTGGTGCCGGTCTTCGCCGGCACGCTGGCCATGCCCCGGTCGTGCAGCGGCGATCCGGCCGGCGCGCTGGTGAACTGCTTGAAGTAGGCCAGCGCGTTGTCGCCGAAGTTGTCCTTGGCGTTCTGGTACACCCGCCAGCTGACGCCGGCGTTCTGCAGCGCCTCGGCGTAGGTCTGCCAGGTCAGCCCCGACTCGTCGCCGCCGTCGTTGGCCGGCGAGCCGAACTGGCCGGCGGCGTCGATCATGCCGCTGAACAGGAACGTCCGGTTCGGGCCGGTCGCGGTCAGGCCGGAGCAGTGGTAGGCGTCGCAGATCGTGTACGCGTCGGCCAGGGCGTAGTGGAACGGCAGGTCGCCCCGGTCCAGGTAGCCGAGGCAGCCGATCTTGTTCTTGGCCGCCATCCAGTTGTCCATCTTGCCCAGGTTCCAGGCACTGTGCTGATCCGACCACGAGTGCGCGATGTCGCCCTGGCACTGGGCCAAGGTCTCGGCGTTGCTGGCCGTGCCGCGCAGCGCGAACGGGAACTGCCGCCCGCTGCCGTTGGGCTGGTTGAACACCGAGTAGCCGCCGGGCAGCTGGATCGTGGCCCGGTCGGCGAAGCCCCGCACGCCTTTGAGCGTGCCGAAGTAGTGGTCGAAGCTGCGGTTCTCCTGCATCAGCACCACGATGTGCTTGACGTCGGCGATGGTGCCGGTGGCCGCGGCCGCCCGCCCCGACGCCATGCCGGTGAGGGCGGCGGCCCCCGTGGTGGCCAGGAATGTCCGTCGACTGATCTCGCCCATCGCCTTTGCCTCCCCAGCGCCCGTCCGGTCCGGCTCAGTCGACCGAAGGTCACGGTCCGTGTCCAGAGAACGCTGGGTGAACATCCTCAAAGTGCGTCCAGCTGGGCCAGCACCCTTCGCCGCAACGTCTCGCGCAGGTCGTCGGGGGCCAGCACGGTCAGCGGGGTCGCCAGCCGCAGCAGCCGGTCGGCCAGATCCTCGAGATCCGTGCCGCCGAGGCTGACCCGGGTGTTGGCGCCGTCCGGCTCGTGCACGCCGGAGCCGGGTGGGATCAGCCGCTGGGCCTCGGCCAGCGGCACGGGCAGCACCACGGTGGCGTAGACCGGATAGTGGCTGGTGAGCATGTCGGCAACCATCCGTGCCGCGTCCGGCGGATCATCGATGCTGGCCGCGGTGCCGGTGCGGTGGGCCTCGATCACTCGGTCGGCGCGGAAGGTGCGCCACTGCCCGCGGTCGACGTCCAGCGCGACCAGGTACCAGCGATTTGCCGTGCGTACCAAGCGAAAGGGGTCGACCTCCCGGGTGGTATGCCGGTCCTCGCGGTCCCGGTAGGCCATTTTCACGCGCTGCTGCTGGCGGCAGGCGCTGGCCAGTTCCAGCAACACGGCGGCCGACACCGGATCCGCCGTTCCCTGCGGCGTGTGCACGAATGCGTCGGCGAACTGGCTCAGCCGATCCGCCACCCGGCGTGGCAGCAGCCGCTGCAACTTGAACAGCGCCGACAACGCCGCCTGGTCGCTGCCCAACACCCCGCGCAGGGCCGCCTCTCGCAGCGCGACCGCCACCGCCAGCGCCTCTTCGTCGTCCAGATTCAGCGGCGGCATCGCGCTACCCGCGGCGAGGCGGTACCCACCCCATGGGCCAGCGTCCGACTCGATGCCGTACCCGAGATCTCGCAGCCGGGCCACGTCCCTGCGCACCGTCCGCTCCGTGACCTCCAGCCGCTCCGCCAGTTCCCGGTTGGTCCACGACGGCCGGGTCGACAGCACGGACAGCAGCCGGAGCAACCGGCCCGACGGGCTCGCCATGACCAGGACAGTATCTGACCTGGTCATCTCCTACCGTCTCAGTCATGGACGACTACACCGCCCTCGACCCGTTCTTCGACGTCATCCGCCGTGGCCTCGACGGTCTCGTCGACGGCGCCCACTTCTTCGACTTCTTCACCGACGACGCCGTCACCGAGTACGTCGTCACCGTCCCCGGCTACCCCCGCCAGGTCGACAGCCGGGCCGCGCTCATGGACCTCTACCGCCCCTACGGCGACACCATCCGCCTCGACGGCGCCGACGACCTCCGCGTCCACCACGACCGCGAACAGGGCGTCGCCATCCTCGAATACCGCTGCTACGGCCACCTTGTCGCCACCAACGCCCCCTACCAGAACCGCTTCGTCTCCATCATCACCATCAAGGACCGCAAGATCGTCCATTGGAGGGATTACCTCGACTCGCTGGCAGTCGTTACGGCTTTGGGGAACTAACACCCCCATTGGTGAATCACCCCAACAGCCCATCCGGTCAGTGCTTCACTGTCCGGATGGCAGTTGGCGCAGCGGAAGCGAACCGGCGCATCGACGAGGCACTGGCCTCCGGTGCTACCTCCCTGGACCTGAGCAGACTGCACCTCACCGAGATACCCCCTCGTTTGAGGGAGTTACCCGCCCTCACCGAGCTCAACCTCCGTGAGAACTACCTGCGGCAACTGCCCGAGTGGCTGACCGACCTGCCGCTAACCGACCTCCGCCTTGGTGAGAACCGCCTACGTCACCTGCCCGGTTGGATGGCCCGTCTGACCCGTCTGCGCCGGCTCCGCCTCGACAAGAACCGCCTCACCGAGCTCCCCCGTTGGTTGGCCGACCTCGGTCTGACCGACTTATATCTAGACGCCAACTCGTTGGCCGAGTTGCCGGAGTGGCTCGGCACGATGACCGACCTGACCGCACTTGACATCGCGGGCTGCCGACTCGAATTCGTGCCGGACTGGGTGGCCAATCTGACTCGACTCGAACGGCTCGAGCTCGACAAGAACCGACTGACTGAGCTTCCCAACTGGCTAGCCGACCTGCCCAACCTCACCAAGCTGCGCCTGCACAGCAACCGCCTCCGAGAATTGCCGAACTGGCTGGCCGACCTCGCGCTCACCGAACTCACCGCGAGCAACAATCGACTCGACGTTCTCCCCATCTGGCCCGGTACCGTAACGACACTGACAGACCTAAGCATCGGCAACTTGGGTCTGAACAAAATGCCGGACTGGGTTGCAAATCTCGACCAACTCACCCGCCTAAATCTGAATAATAACCTCCTCACAACCCTGCCTGACTGGTTCGCAAATCTAACGAAGCTGACCCGGTTCACCATCGACGACAACCATCTGGCCACGCTGCCGAATCTACCGGCTAGCCTGACGAGTTTGAGCATCGACGGCAACCGTCTCGCCACAGTGCCGGACCAGATCGGCGCGATGGTCAACCTAACCGAGCTCGGCCTCGGCCATTGCGGCCTGATTTTGACACCGGGGTGGATGCGAAACCTAACCAGTCTCGAGAAGCTCCGCCTACACGGAAATCGACTGACCGCACTGCCGGAATGGCTGGCTAATCTGACCAGGTTGGAGAGTCTCTGGCTCAACGACAATCGTCTGCCCGAACTCCCGCGCCAACTTCGGGAACTGACGAGCCTCAGGCACCTACACGTCAGCGGCAACTTGTTTCAAGGCCTGCCAGAGTGGCTCGGCGATCTGACCGCCCTCACCAGTCTTGGCATCGGCAATTGTCACCTAACTGAGCTGCCCACTTGGTTGGGCAACCTCGCCGGCCTAACCTACCTGGGGCTCAGCGATAATAAGCTGCGCGAGCTACCCACCGAGTTCACAGCTCTGCCAAACCTGACGGCACTTCGCCTCGACGGCAACCCACTCACGGACCTGCCGGCGTGGATCTGCGGTCTCAGCGACCTGATCGAATTAGGCATTGACGGCTGCCAGCTGAACGAACTCCCAGACTGGATCAGCAAACTCGCCTCACTTAAGTATCTACTAGCCGCCGGAAATGCCTTCCAATCAGTCGATTTCGATATCGGAAATCTCCCAGCACTAACACTACTCGACCTAAGCGACTGCAAACTGACCGAACTGCGGCTCCATTTCACTAAACCACCACCTCTCAACTCCCTTTATCTACCAAATAATAAATTGAAGTCGCTGCCAGAAAACATCGGCCACCTAGCCAATCTCACCGCCCTATGGCTATCCAACAATGGGATCACCGAACTGCCGGCAACTTTTAGCGAATTGACCAGCCTTGAAATCTTGCAACTTAACAGCAATCACATACAGAAGCTGCCGCACAACATCGACAGACTAAGAAATCTTACCAGCCTGGCCGTGGCCGAAAACTTCCTCACGACGCTGCCGGAGAGTATTGGAAAACTGGGCGATCTCGCCAAATTGAACGTCAGTGGCAACAAGCTTGCCGGCTTGCCAAACGGCACTAGCAAGCTTTCTCGCCTCACAACGCTGCAGGTCGCCAACAACAGGTTACGCACGCTGCCCGACTGCCTGGTGGAACTTCCCCTGTTGACCGATCTCACGGTTGCCGGCAATCCGCTGGTCAGCCCACCGCCAGAGATCGTGGCCGGTGGGGCGGAGTCGATGCTGGAGTTCCTGAGGGAAAGGGCGCAGGGCAGCGAGGCGCAGTGGGTGTCGAAGCTGCTGGTGGTCGGCGAGGGTGGGGCGGGCAAGACCTCCCTGGTGAAAGCGCTGGCCGAGGATCCGCACGACCCGGTTGAGCCGTCGACGCACGGGCTGATGATCCGGGACCTGGAGCTGGACCATCCTCAGCAAGCCGACGTGCGGATGAGGCTGAGTGCCTGGGACTTCGGCGGGCAGCAGATCTATCACGCTACGCACCAGTTCTTCCTGACGAACCGGTCGTTGTTCGTGTTGCTGTGGAACGCCCGGCTGGGGTGGCAACAGGGCAAGCTGCACTACTGGCTGGACATCATCACTGCCCGGGCGCCGGAATCGCCAATTGTGTTGGTGGCGACGCACATCGAGGACCGGCCGGTGGATCTGCCGTTGGCGGAGCTGAGGGCCAAGTACCCGAACATCGTGGCCAGTGTGCATGTGGACAACGCGTCCCGGGGCGGGACGGAGGAGCTGAGGGAGTTGCTGGCCCAGCAGGCGGCCGAACTGCCGCTGATGGGGTCGGAGTGGCCGACGACGTGGCTGGCGGCGGCGGACGCGGTGCGGGCCACGGCGGACAAGCACATCACGCCGGCGCGGATGTGGGAGATCATGTCCGAGGCGGGCGTGGAAGACGCCAAGCGGCAGAGCTTCATCGCGAGGGCGCTGCACGAGTTGGGCGACATCCTGTACTACGCCGAGGATCCGGAGCTGAGCGAGATCGTCGTGCTGCGCCCAGCGTGGGTGAACGACTACATCAGCCGGGTGCTCGACAGCGCCGAGGTCGCGGACCGGCACGGCCTGCTGACCAGGGAACACCTCAATGACCTGTGGCGCGACCTGGACAAGGGCATCCGCGACCATTTCCTTGGCATGATGGACAAGTACGACCTGTCGTACCGGGTGGACCAGTCGAGGGCGGGGGATCTGAGCCTCGTCGTCGAACGGCTCCAGTGGAATCCGCCGGACTACGAGCAGGAGTGGGAGGAGATACGGCAGCGGCCGGACTCCCGCGAGATCAAGGTGGTCTACCAGCTGAACACCACGCCACCGGGCATCCCGACCTGGTTCATCGCCCGGTCGCACCGGTTCAGCCGCGACACCCACTGGCGCACCGGCGCACTCCTCGGCCAGCGGGACGGCCGGCACCTGGCGCTGATCAAGGCCGACCAGCAGCGCAACGTGGTGGAGCTGGCGGTGCGGGGGCCGTCGCCGGTGGGATTCTTCATGGTCCTGGACGACGGTCTGAACCTGACGCTGGAACGGTTCCCGGGCCTGAACATCACCCGGCGAGTTCCCTGCCAGTGCGCGGAGGACTGTCCGGAGTTCTTCGACTACGACAACCTCCAGGCCCGGCTGGCCCGAACGCCGCCGCGGCACGAGATCGAGTGCCACCGCTCGGGCGAGCTGGTGTCGGTGCCGGAGCTGCTGCTCGGCCTGGCGCCGTCGGAAAGGGACGCCACGCGGATCAGCATCGAGGGGTTCGCCAAGACGCTGGAGCAGTTCGGCGACCGCTTCAACGAGCAGAGCGACTACCTCCAGCGCATGTTCCTACGGCTGCAGCGGCAGGCCCAGCAGCAGCAGGAGGCCCGCTGCCCCAGCGTGTTCGCGGTGGTGCCGGCCGACCGCAGGCGGATCACGGGCTCGGCCTACGAGATCCATCTCTACTGCGAGGAGCCGGGCGCGTGGCATCGGCTGCCCGGAGCGCTGGGCGTCTACCCGATCACGCAGCCACGAGAGTGGTTCGTCAAGCTGGGCCCACACCTGCAGCATCTGATCTGGGTGCTCAAGCACGCGGCGCCGTTGGTCGGGCCGGTCCTGGGCATCGCGGTGGACGTGCTGAACCAGCAGGCGAAGGCCGACTGCGACCTGATGAAGGAGCTGGTCGGCCAGTTGCCGAAGGACGTGGACTACGACGCGGCGCTGCCCGGTGACACGCCGAGGGACGGCGGACCGGCGGCGCACGCGACGACGGATGCGGACTTTCGGGCGCTGAGGGCGATGCTGGGCAAGCTGGATCCGGACGAGAGCTGGGGCGGTCTGTCCCGGTTCGACACGCCGGAGGGCCTGACACTCTATCTTTGCCGAGAGCATCTCGCGCAGTATCACCGGTGACTACGACGGAGGCCCTTGTGCGTGCACGGACGGCGTTGATCGCGGGGGCGATGCTGGTGACCCTGGCCAGCCCGGCGGTGGCTGCCTCAGTGCAGACGGTGTCGGTGACCGGGGAGGTGGCGACGCCGGCGGCGTACACGGCGGCGCAGCTGGCGGGGTTGCCGCAGACGACTGACCACGGGGTGACCGGGGTGGACCTGGAGTCGCTGGTGAAGCGGTCGGCGCCGAAGCTGCCGGAGGGGCACAACACGCAGCTGCGGTTGATTCTCACGGTGACGGGGCGGGACCACCGGGCGGTGACGTTCGCGTTGGGGGAATTGGATCCGGACTTCGGCAACCACCCGGCGGTGCTGACGGATCACCGGCAGTTGGTGGTGCCGGGTGATCGGGGGCGGTCGCGAGACGTCGATGACGTGACGAGCGTGCGGGTGGCGGTGTCTGACGCGGCGGCGGTCAGCACGCCGGCGGGGTCAGTGCGGGTGAGCGGTCCACATCGGACGGTCATGGTGCCGGCGGCCCTGTTGGCGCGGCTGCCGCGGCGCACGGTCACCGTGACCTTCCAGTCCGGCACGGGCAGCCAGACGCACACCGAATCCGGCCCGGAGCTGAGCCTGGTGCTGTTGGCGGCCGGGGTGCTGCCGAGGGCCAACACCGCGGTGGTGGCGGTGGGCAGCGACGGTTATGGGGCGGCGGTGACGATCGCGGAGGAACGCGTGGGTGGCAGGCCGCTGTTGCTGTCCACTGTGGAGGATGGCACGGCGCTACAGCAGCCGAGGCTGGTGACCGACGGCGACGTCAAGGGCGGTCGCTACGTGTCGGGGGTTGTGCTGCTGCAAGCTTGATCAGCCCCACGTCCCGGGAGAACTTCCGGAACCCGACGCTGTAGTACAGTCCACGAGCGTTGGGATGCTCCGGCGCGCCCAGGCAGGCCACGGTCATGCGGTTGGCCTCGGCCTCTCGCGTCAGCCCCATCCCGTGCAGCAGCAGCGCCCGGCCCAGCCCCTGCCGCCGGTAGTCGGGATGGGTGCCGACGGGCTCGAACTCGGCGGTCTTGTTGGCCTCGTCGAGCCACATGATCGCGGAGGCGACCATGGTGCCGTCCGGCGCCTCCAGCAGCACGTGCAGATCGCCGCGATACGGCCAAGTCTGCCGAACGCCCGCATAGGACTCGATGCTGTAGACCTTCGAGTCCCAAGCGTCCACATGGGCCTGAACCACGGCCTCCGGCCCGGCCTCGTCGGCGGTGCGGAAGCGGAATCCCACTGGCAGCACCGGTTGTTCGACGTCGTCGAGGTCCCGCACGTTGAGCTGGGTCCAGTCGCCGAGCGAAGCCGGATCGGTCACGTAGCCGTGCGCGCCCCAGCGTTCCAGACCGAAGTCGTCGGCGGCCTGGGCCACCAGGGTGCGCTCGACGCCGCCCGCCGCGTCCTCGTACCAGGCGATCACCTCGTCCACGTGACCCAGCCCCACGCGATCAGGTCGTCGCCGGCGAACCACAGCCGACGCCGCCAGCTCGGGCCGGTGCTGGCATGCCCCTTGCCCCAGATCCAGGCCAGCTCGCCGACCGAGGCGTCGCTGTTGACCAGGTCCAGGCGCACGGCCGCGACCCGCTGGGCCAGTCCCTGCATGAGCCGCACGTCGGCCGCGGTCACGAGAGCGGAGTCATCCATGCTGCGTCACTGTGCCCGGACCTTGCGAAGCCGTCGAACCATTTGGCCAGCCGCAGCGCGGCGGCGACGTTGGCGCCCGACGAGATCGCCGAGGGCGTCCGACGCCTCAGCCGGGCACTCCGCGGGTGAAGCCGCCGAGGTGTTCGGACAGGACGGTCACCGGCACGTCCGGGCCGGCGGCCAGGGAGAGCATCTCCCGAATCGCCGGCGTGGGCTCGCCGTAGACGCGAATGCTGGTCACGCCTTCGAGGTTTCCGCCGTAGGACTGGTCGGCCAGCACGCGCATGTGGTGCTCGAACGAGGCGGCGTCGGGATGGATCTGCACGAACTCCGCCTCGGCGCCGTCGGCGCTGAGGTACTCGTGGAAGCCGATCAGGCGGGGCTCGTTCTCCTGGATGAACCGCACCCACTCGGGCGCGCGCCGGCGCTCGTCGGGGAGCTTGCCGTCACGAATCTTGTTGGTGGCGACGAAGATGAACGGTCCGGCCATGATGGACAGAATAACAGTCCACTGGACACGTAACAAGGCGGGTTTCTCCCCGCGAGGGACGGGTAGCCCTTCCGGGACCTCTAACCCGCGAGGAGCACGATGCCCGACATATCCACCAGCACGCTGCGCCGCGCGGTCGCCGCCTCGGCGATCGGCAACGCCACCGAATGGTTCGACTACGGCGTCTACGCCTACACGGCCGTCTACATCGGCAACACCTTCTTCCCCAGCACCAACCCGACGGCGTCCACTTTGGGCAGTTTGCTGGTGTTCGCCGTGTCCTTCCTGATCCGCCCGCTGGGCGGCATCGTGTGGGGTCCGCTCGGCGACCGCATCGGCCGGCAGCGCGTGCTGGCCGTGACGATCATCCTGATGGCCGGCTCGACGTTCCTGCTGGGACTGCTGCCGGGCTACGCCTCGTGGGGCGTGGCCGCGCCGATCGGCCTGGTGGTGCTGCGCATGATCCAGGGCTTCTCCACCGGCGGCGAGTACGGCGGGGCGGCGACGTTCATGGCCGAGTACGCCCCGGACCGCAAGCGCGGCCTGTGCGGCAGCTTCCTGGAGGTCGGCACGCTGTCCGGCTTCACCGTCGGGGCGGTGATCGTGCTGCTGTCGGAGACCTTCCTCGGCACGGCCGCGATGAACGACTGGGCCTGGCGGCTGCCGTTCCTGGTCGCCGCACCGCTCGGGCTGGTCGGCGTCTACCTGCGTAGCAAGCTCGACGACACGCCGGTCTTCCGCGAGTTGGCCCGCAACGGCCAGGTCGACCAGGAGACCGGCACGCAGTTCCGCGACCTGCTCAGCTACTGGCGGCCGGTGGTGCTGCTGATGGGCCTGGTCGTCACACTCAACGTCGCCAACTACACGCTGCTCGCGTACATGCCGACGTACCTGGAGTCGAGGATCGGCCTGTCCTCCCAGCAGTCGCTGATCCTGGTGATCATCGGCCAGCTGGTGATGATGGTCCTGCTGCCGTTCGCCGGCCGCCTGTCCGACCGGGTCGGCCGCAAACCGCTGTGGTGGGCCTCGATCATCGGGCTGTTCGTGCTCACCATTCCGCTCTACAAGCTGATGGCCACCGGCTTCTGGCCGGCGGTGCTCGCCTTCGCCGTGCTGGGCCTGCTCTACCTGCCGCAGCTGAGCACCATCTCCGCCATGTTCCCGGCGATGTTCCCCGCGCACGTCCGCTACGCCGGCTTCGCCATCGCCTACAACGTGTCCACGTCCCTGTTCGGCGGCACCGCCCCGGCGGTGAACCAGGCCCTGATCGGCGCCACCGGCGACGACATCTTCCCGGCCTACTACCTGATGGCCGCCTGCGTGGTCGGCGCGATCGCGCTGCGCTTCGTGCCCGAGACCAACGGGGCCTCGCTGCGCGGCCGCGGGATACCGGGCGAGCTCGCTCCGGTCGACGGGTAGACTGTTCGGCGTAGCCGAGCATGGATCGGGTAAGGGGCGCGCACCAAGGCCGCCCCGCACGAGAGTCCGCCCCAAGGGGCGAGGATCCGTGGCCGAAAGTGACCGCGCGGCAACCCATCGCAGCGTCCGCACTAGGGGATTACGCCTCTGGCCGGAAGTCGCCTCGACGGCCCGGCAAAGGGGTGGTAACGCGGGAGTCTACGGCGGCGACTTCACGCGCAAATCTCATCCACAGTGGAGGTCGCGTGACATCCGTTGCCGTCATCGGGGCCGGGCCGTACGGGCTGTCGATCGCCGCGTATCTGCGTGACTACGGTGTGAACACACGTGTTTTCGGTATCCCGCTGGACACGTGGCGTGATCACATGCCCGCCGGGATGCTGCTCAAGTCCGACGGGTTCGCCTCCAACGTGTACGGGCCGAAGGCGGTCGGCACCCTGGCCGAGTACTGCCACGAACGCGGCCTTCCCTATCACGACACCGACATTCCGGTGCCGCTCAAGGTGTTCGGCGACTACGCGGGCGACTTCCAGCGCCGGTTCGTGCCGGACCTGGAGGAGGTGCTGGTCTCCGGCCTGGTCCGGGAGGGCCGCGGCTTCCGGCTGAAGTTGACGGACGGTCAAGACGTGTGGGCGGATCGGGTCGTGTGCGCGGTGGGCATCAGCCACTTCGCCCGCCTGCCAAGGGAACTGTCCGGTTTGTCGGCTGAGCGGGTCAGCCACACCTACGACGTCCGCGACCCGAGCGTCTTCGCCGGGCGCGATGTCACGGTGATCGGCGCGGGCTCGTCGGCGGTGGACACCGCGGTTCTGCTGGCCGAGGCCGGGGCCACGGTGCAGCTGGTGGCCCGGGCCAACGTGGTGAAGTTCGGCGGAAAGCCCGAGCCGCGCGGCGTCTGGGAGAAGCTGCGCAGCCCGTCCTCGGGGGTCGGCCCCGGGCTGCGGAACTGGCTGTGCGAGGCCATGCCGTCGCTGTTCCGCTTCCTGCCCGGCGAGCTCCGGCTGCGGCTGATCCGCACCCACCTGGGCCCGAAGTCCCCGTGGCACATGAAAATGCGCTTCGATGTCGGCGTGCGCACGCACCTCGGCCGGTCCATCACGGCCGCCCGCGAAGTTGACGGCAGGGTCGAGTTGTCGCTCAGCGGCGGGCAGACGGTGACGACCGATCACGTTGTGGCGGCGACCGGTTACTATCCGGACCTGGCCCGGCTGGAGTTCCTCAGCGAGGACCTACGCCGCTCGGTGCGCACGCACTCGCGGATGCCGATGGTGTCCCGGTGGTTCGAGAGTTCCGTGCCCGGCCTGTACTTCGTCGGCCCGGCCGCGGTGGACACGTTCGGCCCGCTCATGCGGTTCATGGTCGGCGCGGAGTACGTGGCCCCGCGCGTCGCCTACCGCCTGGCCCAGCGGGCCGGGGCGCCGGTCTCGATCGCCCAGGCCCGGCCGCGGCGGAGGCGGTGGTTGGTCCGTTGATCGTCTACAAGGCGAATGGGGTGCGGATCGACCTCGTGCGCGAGGGATCCGCGGGCGCGCTCGTGCTGGTGCCCGGGCTGGAGGGCGATCCCGACGAGCTGGCCGGGGTGATCGCCGGCTACACCGGGCCGCAGGCCGTCTACGTCGCCGCGCCGATGCTGCTCGACGACCGCGGCGAGCCCATCGAGACGGTGGAGCGCATGGCCGAGCTGATGGTCGCCGCGCTGGCCGAGGTGCTGACTGTCGAGGTGTTGGGCGACGAGCCGTACCATCTCGGCGGGTACTCGTTCGGCGGCCTGATCGCCTGGGAGATGGCCCAGCGGCGCAAGGCATCCGGGCGGCTGTTCCTGATCGAGGCGATCTTCGACGAGCGGTACTGGAACCGTCGGCTGTGGCTGGTGGCGATGCGTCGCCGCGGGCTCAACCAGCTGACCCGGATCTCGCAGTTGCCGCCGCGTCAAGCCGTCGCCGAGTTCGGACTGCGCGGCCAACGGTTGGTGCGCCGGCTGGCCCGGCGGTCGTCCGGCGGTGAGGCCACCGCCGTGTCCACCGGCGAAACCGACGCCGGCCGTCGCGCGTACGCGGCGATGCCTCGGTATCGCCCCACCTACTACGACGGCGTCGTGACGGTGCTGGCCGCGACCGACAACCGGCATTTCGGTTGTGACACCGCCGAATGCTGGCAGGGCCTGGCCCGCGAGATGTCGGTGCGGCGCATCGTCGGCGACCACCTGACCATCGTCAGCGATCCGGAAGCGGCGGCTTCGGTCGCCGACGGCATCGGCCGGGACATCAACGAGGGCCCGGGAGTTCGCCCCGCACCGGGCTTCGAGCGGGTGCTGATCGTCTCGACCATGCGGTGGTTCTCGGCGGCGCGGCTGGCCGACGCGATGGTCGAGGCCGGCTTCACGGTGTCGGCCTGCCGGCCGTCCGGGCATCCCCTCGAAGTCGTGGACGGGCTGGCCGGCGATCACCCGCTGCACAAGTCGCGGCCGCTGCGGTCGATCCAGCACGCCCTGGACGCGGCCAAGCCGGACCTCGTCCTGTGTGACGACGAGCGGTCGCTGGTTCTGTTGCGGCGCCTGCATTCCCGCACACACGATCCGGTGCTGGCCCGGTCGCTGGGCGAGTGGACGCGGATGACGTCCCGCACCGCGGTGGCCGAGGCCGCCCGGGAGGCCGGCGTTGACGCGCCGGAAACCGCCACCGTCGGCAGTGTCGAGGCGTTGACGCAGTGGGCACTTCCGTTCGTGCTCAAGACCGACGGCAGCTCCGGCGGCCGGGGTGTCGCCGCGGTCAGCGATCCCGGCTCCCTGTCCCGGGTCTGGCGTGCCCTGTCCACTCCGCCGCCGCTGCACGTGGCCGTGAAGCGGGCGCTGGTGAACCGGGAGCTCCAGTCGTTCGGCTCTTTGCTGCTGCGCCGGCGGCCGACCGTGAACGTGCAGCAGTTCCGGGCCGGCCAGGACGCCATCACCACCGTGGCCTGCCTCGACGGCGAGGTGCTTGCCCTGGTGTGCCTGGAAGTCGTGCTGGCCGAGGAGCTGCGGGGGCCGTCGGCCGTGGTGCGGGTGGTCGACCATCCGGGCATGGCCGAGGCCGCCCGGCGGGTCGTGCGGCGCTTCGGGCTCAGCGGCTTCTGCGGCCTCGACTTCGTGACGAGCGAGGACGGCACCGCCTGGTTCATCGAGCTCAACGCCCGGGTCACCCCGACCTGCCACCTGTTGTTCGACACACCCCGGCCGGTCGGCGAGGTGATCGCCCTGTTCCCGGTCGAGCACGGGTCCACTGCCTACGCCGACCGCGTCGACCTCCCGGTCCGCGCTCCGCGGCTGGCCGAGCGGGGCCGGCTGTTGGCGGCCCGGCGGCGGCATCCGGTGTGGCGGCGGATCCGCGCCCTGGTCAGGCGGCCCGCCATGTGAGCCTCAGCCCGCGGCCGTCGCCAGCGCGATCGTCTGGTCCACGACTTCGTGCAGCCTGGTGGCGGCCGCGGGCGGCCGATGTCAGAAACTTGTGGCCTTCTGGCCAGAGAGTTGAACCCCTCCCGGCGGAGTCGCGTATACACGCCCGGATACCTGGAAGGGGTGTGCCGCCGGAATGAGCGTGCCGATCACTGTCACTCTCAGCTATCACGTGCGTCGCGGACGGGCGAGCCAGTTCTCCGTGTCGGCCACCGCGCTGCTAGGCACGGCGGCCGCGCAGCGGGGCTACCTCGGCGCGGGGGTCACGGGCACCGCGTCGACCGGCCGCGACTGGCAGATCTTCTACCGGTTCGAGGACGAGATCTCGCTGGCCGCGTGGGAGCAGTCGAGCGCTTACGCGCGGTGGATCGACTACGTCGAGAAGTTCGCCACCCGCTCCGACGTGCAGCACGCGGTCGGCGACGAGGTGTCGTCCGTCGACCCTGCGCCGGCTCGACCTCGACAAGAGCAGCGGGTGATGGCCCCCGCTGGTCGGGCCCCCAGCCGGCCAGAGCCGGCCCCGCGCCAGGACGCCCCGGTGGATGGCACGCAGGTGATGAACGCCGGCCGGTTGCGGGAGGCGGCGCAGCAGCGGTCCGGCCGGCACGGGCGGCCCGAACCGGCGCCCCACCCCGTGGCCGCCCCGGTGGACGCCACCCAGGTGATGGACCCGAGGCTGCGGCAGGCCGCCCAACAGCAGTCGGGCCAGTACGAGCGGCCTCGGGCGGAGGCCGACCCCGAGACCACGCCGGTGAACGCCACCCAGGTCATGGACGCCGCACGGCTGCGGGAGCTGGCCCAACAGCGGTCGGGCCAGCAGCAGTCGGGTCAGTACGAGCGGCCGCAAGAGGTGGCCCGCCACGAAGACCCCCCGGTGAACGCCACCCAGGTCATGGACGCCGCACGGCTGCGGGAGCTGGCCCAGCAACGGTCCGGCCAGTACCAACAGCCTCGAATCGAGCGGTCCCAGGTTGAGCCGCCCCGAGTGGAACGTCCTCGGGTCGACCGGGCTCAGCGGGCGTCGGCGCAGTGGGAGCCCGACCAGTGGGACGCGGAGTTCCGGGAACTCGTCGCCGCCGAGTCGGGCTGGGGCCCGGTGCCGAGCGCGAATGCGCCGGTGCCGCACTCCCAGCCGCTGCCCCGGCCGGGAACGCCCCAGTGGGACGCGGCTCAGCGCGAGATGGCCCAGTGGGAAGCCGCGAAGCAGGAAACTGCCCAGCGGGAGGCGGCGGAGCGGGAAGCCGCGCAGCGGGAGATGGCTCAGCGTGAGGCGGCCGAGTGGGAAGCGGCCCAACGCGAAATGGCGCAACGCGAGGCAGCCCAGCGCGAGATGGCCCAACGCGAGGCGGCGGAGCGAGAAGCGGCCCAACGCGAGGCGGCCCTGCTCGAAGCGGCCCAGCGGGCGGTGGGCAACCCCCAGCCGGTTCCGCAGGAGGAGTCTCAGTGGCAGCAGCCGAGCCTCCGGATCAGTCGGCGCGAGTCGGTCGATCGGGAGCCGAGCCGCCGGCTGTTGTGGGGCCGCAAGCAGCGGTCCAACCGGTCCGAGCCGGACCAGGCGTCGCCGGCACGCGGCCGCGACTCCGAGCAGCGGTCGGCAGATCCGGACCAGCCCCTGTCCCCGGACGCGCAGCGGGAACTGTTCGGTGACATCGAGGTTCCGCGGCCCGAGCGCGACCCGTTGGCAGTGGCGCGCGGCCGTCGCGGGAGATAACCGTCGGCCATCGGGCACGCTGTCCGAGCGATCGAAGCTCTGCGCTACTCCGACGGGTACGAACGGGCGTTGTGACGGGCGCGGGCCGGCGGCAGCGGCACCGGGTCCGCGCCGGGCACGACCCGGTTGACCACGGTGCCGAGGCCGGCCACCGCCATGGTGACGACGTCGCCGATCTTGAGCGGCGGCGGGTCCTCGGCGCCGGTCCGGCCCCACAGCTCGGCCAGGCAACCGGAGCCGCAAGTGCCGGAACCGAGCACGTCGCCGGGGCGGACCCAGGCGCCGCGAGAGGCGTAGGCGACCATCTCGTCGAACGTCCACGCCATGTTGGCCAGGGTGTCGCGGCCGGTCTCGATCCCGTTGACCCGCACGGTCATCTCCAGGTCGAGCAGGCCTTCCCCGTTGCGGTACGGCTCTAGTTCGTCGGCGGTGACGAGGAACGGCCCGAGGGTGGTGGCGGAGTCCTTGCCCTTGGCCGGCCCCAACTGCACGGCCATCTCGCGGGCCTGGAGATCACGGGCCGACCAGTCGTTGAAGATGGTGTAGCCGACGATGTGGTCGCGGGCCTGCGCGGGCGTGAGGTCGCGGCCGGCACGGCCGATGACCGCCGCCACCTCCAACTCGTAGTCCAGCACGCGGCAGCCGGGCGGCACCGGCACGTCGTCGTGGGCGCCGATCATGGCGTGCGGGTTGGTGAAGTAGAACGTCGGCGCGCCAAACCATTCGGGGGCGATCCGGCCGCCGAAGCGCTGGGCGATGCCCTCCACGTGTTGCTCGAACGTCACGAAGTCACGCACCGAAGGCGGCAGCAGCGGCGGCAGCAGCCGCACATCGGCCAGCAGCACCGGCAGCTCCAGCACCGGACGCGAGAGGTCCCGTTCGGCGGCGGCCAGTGCGTCCTGCTCCAGCAGATCCAGCACCCGCACCCCGTACGGCAGCGGCCGGATCATCTCGCCCTCGACGACGCCGGAACGCTCGGCTCCATTGTGGACATAGCTGACGAGTTTCATGGGCGCTCCCTGAGGAACAGGGCCGCGACCAGCGCGGCGACGACGGCCGTGACGGCGGTGACGACCAGGCCCACCGAGTAGCCGTGGGCCAGCGCCCGCGTGGCGATCTCGTCCACGCGCGGCCCCAACCTCGCCCCGGCGACGGCGATCGGCCCGCCCGCGGCGAACACCGCCTGCGCGGCCGGCTGACCGGCGATTCCCTGGGCCAGCACCGGGGCCGCCTGGCTCAAGGCGACGGTGCCGATCACCGCCGGGCCGAGGGTCTGGCCGAGGTCGCGGACCACGCTGGCGGTGCCGCTGGCCATTCCGGCCAGCGCCACCGGCACGGCGTTGACCATCGCCGCGGTGAGGCCGGACACCAGCAGCACGAAGCCGATTCCGTTGAGCGCCAACACTCCGAGGATCGGCGCCAGGCCCGTGGCCGACACCGGGATGGCGGCCAGCCACAGCTGTCCGGCGGCCAACGCCAGCAGCCCGGCCACCAGCAGCAGGCGCGGCCCGATCCCCCGCAGCAATCGGGCCAGCACCGGCCCCAGCAGCAGCGGCACGGTCTGGAGCAGCACAAACGGCCAGGCGATGCCCATCGGCGTCTCGTGCTGGATCACACCGAGCCGGATGCTGAGCACGTAGCCGCCGCCGATGAACGCGAACATCCCCAGCACCGCGACGATCGCGGCGGTGGAGAAGGCCGGCACGCGGAACAGGTCCAGGCGCAGCAGCGGGGACTTGGCCCTGGTTTCGATGCGTACGAAGGCGATCAACGCGATGACGCCGACGACCAACGCCACCGCCGACCGACCGTCGATGGGTCCCTGGATCACGGCGTACAAGAAGGCCAACACGGTCAGCGCGAGCGCCGCCTGCCCGGGCCAGTCCGGCGCACGGCCCTCGGGGGCCGAGGAATCCGTCACCAGCGACGCGCTCAACGCCGCCGAGCACAGGGCGATCACCGCACAGGCGGCGAAGACCCATTGGTACGAGCGGATTTCCGTGAGCACCCCGGCCAGCAGCGGGGCCAGCAACGCGCCGACGGAGATCGCGACCGCCCAGGCCGCCAGCCCACGGGCGCGCTGGCGCGGGTCCGGCGTGGCGGCGGCGATCACCGCCAGCGAGGACTGGAACAGCGCCGCCGCGCCGATGCCGGCCACCGCCTGCCCGGCGATCAGCAGCGGCACCGTCGAGGCCAGCGGCGTCAGGAGGTAGCCGAACGCCGTCGCCAGCGCGCCGCCGACCAGGACCTTCTTGCGCCCGTAGAGGTCGCCCAGCACGCCGAAGGTCAGGCCCAGCAACGCGATCGGCAGCAGGTAGGCGTCGCCGATCCAGCTGATCTCGGCCCCGGAGGTGTGCAGCGCGGCCTGGATCGGGCCGTTCACCACGGCCGGCAGCACAACGCCGACCTGGGCGACGCCGACCGCGACGCAGCCGGCCCACAGCGTGCCGGCGCGTAACGAGGGGCCGGCGACGGCGGTGGCAGTCATGAGAACTCCTTTCCCATGCAGGCGAACGCCTGTGGGCCGAGCAGCGCGGGCAGGGATGGGTCGAGTTCGCGGTAGACCGCGTGCACGTTGACGGCCAGCCGCTCCGGCTCGCCGAGCCCGGCGAACGGGCCGAGGTCGATGTCGGCCACGGCGTCCGCGACCGGCATGCCAGCGAGGAACCGGCGGCTCGCCTCGTCGACAACGAACTCGAAGTACCGCACGGTGGCGCGCACCGTCTCCGGGCCGCAGACCGGCCCGTGACCGGGGACGACGGTGTCGGCGTCGAGACCGAGCAGCAGCCGGCAGGCCTTGAGCCAGTTGCCGATCGGGCCGGCCCAGACCACCGGCGTGGACCCGGCGAACACGATGTCGCCGGCGAACACCGTCCGCGCCTCGGGCACGTGCACCACGACGTCGGCCTCCGTGTGCGCGGGCCCGACGTCGATCAGCCGGACCGCCACGCCGCCGACGTCGAGATCGAGCCGCCCTTCGAACGTGCGGTTCGGGTACGTCGGCTCGACCTCGTCGAGGGCGAAGCACCCGAAGGCCTGGTGTGCGAAGGAACCCTCCGCGCACATGGCCAGCAGCTCGCCCGGCCCGACCGCGCGCATCTCCCTCGCGGTCGCCTCGGCCGCGATGATCTCAGCGCCGGCCAGCAGCTGGTTGCCGAACCAGTGGTCCGGGTTGCCGTGCGTGTTGACCAGCCGCGTGATCGGCCGGTCTTTGATCATGCCAGCCAGGCCGGTCAGCATGTCGCGGGTCAGCCGCACGTCCATCAGCGTGTCGACCAGCAGCGACTCGCCGCGACCGGTGATCAGCCCGGCGTTGCTCAGGCCCCAGCCGCCGGGCTGGAGCCAGGCGTGACAGCTACCGCCCAGAGCCTGGTGGGACACCCGCCACCTCCATTGGTGGACTACAGTCCATGAATGGACGTGAATCTAAGTCACGGCGATGGGCGGGTCAAGGGGCCGTGCTCTACTGGGTGCGTGTCTACTGGGCGGATGCCGAACCAACTGGGGCGTCGCGAGCGCCGCCGCCTCGAGATTCGGGACCGCCTCTACACCGCGGCCATGGAGCTGATCCTCGAGCGCGGCTTCGAGGCCGCCACCATGGACGAGATCGCCGAACGGGCCGACGTCGCCCGGGCCACCGCCTTCAACTACTTCCCGCAGAAGGCCGCGTTCCTCTACGAGTGGGGTCAGCGCCGGCGGGAGCGCGTCGCCGAGGTGATGGCCGCCGAACACGCCGAACAGGGCTCCGCCGCCGACCGCCTGCGGCGCTACCTCGCCGTGCTGGCCGAGCAGAACACCGCCAACCGCACGGCCACCGTCCGCCTCATGGACGCCGCCATCCGCCTCGGCGACGCCCTGCACGAGCCCAGCCTCGACCTCAAGCTGGCGGAACTCGTCGACGCCGGACGGGAATCCGGCGAGTTCCGGTCCGATGTGGACAGCGCCCAGGCCGGCACCCTGCTGGCCGCGGCCTACTTCACCGCCGTGCTCCGCTGGATCGGCGCCGAGCCCGAGCCGTTCGACCTGCCCGCGTACCTGGACGGCATGCTGGACATGGCGCTGCGGGGGCTCGTCGAATAAGCCGGCTCGGGTGGCGGTTCGACGACAGGCACAAGTTCCGGGTGGATTTGCGAGTAGGCTTCTGCGGATTTTATTGTTGCCTCCGGGCGGATTTTGCGTGGAGCCTCTGCGCGATGGCAGTCGAGGCACACATCGGGCAGGCTCCGCCTACCTCGATCGCCGACAAGCTTATGCCATCGCGCCCCTCCGCGCAAAATCCGCCCTCAACACGAGCGTTGACGACGGGCGGGTTCGCGATTATGCATAAAACCCCGAATTCACCCGTTAGCGATTCGAGTTCGATCTTTGAGCAGCGTATTCTGGAGACATGGAAAAACTCACCCAAGAACTGGAGTCCGCAGAGCCCTCGGGGGCTGTGGTGGATCTGCTTCTGGGTGCGAATATCTCCACTCTCAGCGCCGACCAGATGCTCACCGCGCTCATCCTGACCCGCAAGAACCTCGCGGCCCTTCAGCACCTCGAACTCACCCTTCTCCGTGCCATGGACGACACCACCGAGATCGCCATGGCCACCCACCAACCCGAACAGTCCGTGGTGCGGCAGAAGGAACGCAGTGCGGTGCTGGACCGGTTGCCCCGGCTGTGCGAGCTGCTGCGGCGCGGGGAGATCGACCTGCGGCGGTTGGAGACCGTGGACGAGCGCGTGATCAACCTGCCCTGCCAGGCCATGATCACCCAAGTCGAAGACGAGCTGATCGACGCCGCCCCCGGCCTGACCCGAACCCAACTGGCCCGCCGCGCCACCAAGACCGTCGCCGAAGCCGACTCCCTCGGCTCCGACCAACGCCGCCTGAAAGCCACACAGGAGCGGCGGGTGGAGTTCGTACCTCTGCCGGATGGCATGGCCGAGTTGCGGATCCGTCTCTCGGCGGTCGACGCCCGCGCCTGCTACGAGGTCCTCACCCAGGACGCCCGCTCCTGTCCCAAGGACGAGCGGACCACCGACCAGAAGCGGGCGGATGCGTTCCAGGACCGCTTCCTGGGGTACGGGGTGGACCGCAAGGTCCAGGTGCACGTCACGATCTCCATGGAAACCCTGATGGGGTTGACCGAGGACCCCGCCCTCCTCGACGGCTACGGGCCGATCGCCGCCGACTCCGCCCGCGAACTCGCCATGCACGGCCCCTGGCGCGGCATCCTGCTCGACCAGTACCGGCACGCCGAAGCTATGAGCACCCACAAATACCGGGCCGACACCCACTGCCGCGAACTCGTCAAGATCCGCGACGGCGGCACCTGCTGCGCTCCCGGCTGCATCAGCCCCATTCAAGAACTCGACCACACCATCCCCTGGCCCCAGGGCAAAACCGCCGCCACCCAACTCAAGGGCTACTGCGCCCACCATCATCACGAGAAGCATGGCGACCATGCCGTGGCCCTAGACCAGGACGGCACCCTGCACTGGGTCACGCCGCTAGACCGGCGCTACACCACTCAACCCCACCACTACTGACAACACCGACACCGCCACACCCGTTCTTTGACAACTCCACAGCGAAGCACCCCCCGAGAGAAGAGCCCGGCAAACGGGGCCCGACTAATGGCGACCGAACGAACCAGCGCCACAAAAACGAAACAACCCAACCAGACCACAACCGCTCCTCTCGTAGGGTGGATTTTGCGTGGAGGGGGGCGATGGCATAAGCTTATTGCGTATCGAGGCAGGCGGAGCCTGCCCGATAGCGCCTCGATACGCCATCGCCCAGAGGTCTCCACGCAAAATCCAGCCGGAGCCAGTCAGGCCATCCACCCAAAACCCTGACAACCTCACCACCGCCAACCCAAAACTCTTCCCCCATCCCACCAACCATGACAACCCCCAGCGACCCCACGCTCACGGAACGCGACCGGGGTGTCCATCGGGGCGGGATCCGTTGCCCTCGGTGAACATGTCGCGTGGTGCGGGTTTTCCGGCACCGGTAACGTGATCGGCATGGCTTCCGAGGTTCCGACGGTGGTTCTGGTGCACGGGGCCTGGCACGGCCCGTGGTGCTGGGACGGGGTCCGCGGGCACCTCACGGCGGCGGGTATCGAATCAGCCACGGTGACGCTGCCCAGTTCAGGCCCGGAACTGGGCGGCCTCCAGGACGACATCGCGGCGGTGAACGCGCGGCTGGACGAGCTGAACGGGCCGTTTGTCCTGGTCGGACACTCCTACGGCGGCATTCCGATCACGAGCGTGGCCGCCACCCGAAGCGACGTCCGGCACGTGGTGTACGTGTGCGCGTTCGCGATCGCGGCGGGGGAATCGCTGCTGGGCGCGGTGGGCGGGACGCCGCCGGAGTGGTGGGTGATCGCCGCGGACGAGCGGACAGTGACGCCGGACGACCCGCGCAAGGTCTTCTTCAACGCGTCGAATCCCGACGTGGCGCCGCAGCTCACGCCCCAGTCGATGCGGTCGTTCCGGGAGCCACTGGGCGAGGCGGCCTACGGCCGGGTGCCGGCGACGTACGTGATCTGCGAGCGCGACGCGGCGATCCCGGCCTTCCTCCAGGAGGACATGGCCAAGGGCATCGGCGCCGCGACCACCCGACTGGACGCGGACCACAGTCCGTGGCTCGGCCGCCCGGCCGAACTGGCGACGATCATCGCGGGGAGCACGCAGCAATGACCCGGTCCACTCTGGACATGGACGCCGACGAGCTGGCGGCCGAACTGGCCGCCCTGGGCCGCGCGCTGCCGCCGCTGCTGCGGGCGGAGTTCGAGAACGAGCACGACGTGGTGCGCCGCGAGGCCCAGCGGTCGGGCGACCTGACGGGCACTCGGGTGCTGCTGGCCAAGTGGCGCGGGGTCGCGGCGGCCGAGCAGAAGGACCCGGGCATCTCGCACCGGGTGCTGGCCGAGGCCGCCGAACTACAGGCCCGAAACGAGCGGCACTCACAGTAACCCTTGACATCGTAAGGTTTCTTCACGAACACTGGGCTTCCGCCGCCGGAGAAGATCCTCCAAAACCTGCCCACTGGAGAAGCTTCGGTGACAACCAAACATGTCCTGCGCGCGGCCCTGTCCGCCTGCGCGGTGCTCGCCCTGGCCACGACAACACTGTGCACCACGACGGCCGTCCTACCCGCGGCCGTCGCCGCCCCCGCGCTCTCGGTCACCCGCGTGCAAGGCGAAGGCGACCTGAACGACCCGGCGAAGAAGGAAATCGCGATGGAGCTGGTCTCCAGCGCGGAGAACTCCTCACTGGACTGGAAAGCCCAGTACAGCTACATCGAGGACATCGGCGACGGCCGCGGCTACACCGCCGGCATCATCGGCTTCTGCTCCGGCACCGGCGACATGCTGGAGCTGGTCCGCGCCTACACCGCCAGCGAGCCCGGCAACGTGCTGGCCAAGTACCTGCCGGCGCTGGAGTCGGTGAACGGGTCCGACTCGCACGACGGCCTCGACCCGAACTTCAAGGACGACTGGGCCACCGCCGCCCAGGATCCGGCCTTCCAACAGGCCCAGAACGACGAGCGGGACCGCGTCTACTTCACCCCCTCGGTCAACCAGGCCAAGCAGGACGGCCTGGGCGCGCTCGGCCAGTTCATCTACTACGACGCCATCGTCATGCACGGCCCCGGTGACTCCGGCACCTCCTTCGGCGGCATCCGCGCCACCGCCATGGGCAACGCCCAGACCCCGGCGCAGGGCGGCGACGAAACCACCTACCTCAACGCGTTCCTCGACGCCCGCAAGGCCGCCATGCTCACCGAGGAGGCGCACAGCGACACCACCCGCGTCGACACCGAGCAGCGGGTGTTCCTCAACAACGGCAACCTCGCGCTGAACCCGCCGCTGCACTGGAAGGTCTACGGCCAGCCCTTCGACATCGACGGCTGACCATGCCTACGTGAGTGGCTCAGTTGGCTTCTGGCACCAATTGAGCCACTCACGTACGTCACGACCGCACCGACAGGTGGACGTCGGAGTACTTGCCGTCGAGCACGTCGGCCACCAGGATCCGCTCCCCGAGCGCCGCGGAGACGTAGATCGAGCGGACGAAGGCCAGCGACAGCAGGGCGTCCTCGATCGTCACCGCCGGTCGGCCGCCGGTGGTGATCGCCTGCGCGACGTCGTCGTACTGGCGCCGGTGCGCGAGCACGAAGTCATGGTCACTGCGCGGCCCGGCCGGTGTCTCGGCAATGCCGACTTCGGCCTCGGCCTGATTGCCGGTCACCGCACCGCCGGTGACGCCGCGGGTGCCGCGATCCACCGCGGATGCCTTGGCGTGGAAGTACTCCAGGCGATCGTTGTCGATGATCGCGGAGCCTTCGCTGCCGTGGACCTGGATCCGCGCGGACAGCCCCGGATAGGCCGCGGTGGTGGCCAGCAGCACGGCCAAGGCGCCGGACTCGAACACCACGGTCGCGGCCACCGCGTCCTCGACCTCCACCCGTTCGTGGGCGAGCAGCCGGGCCGAGGCCTGCACCTCGACCGGGCGGCCGAGGAACCAGCACAGCAGGTCGGCGGTGTGAACTCCCTGGTTCATCAGCGCCCCGCCGCCGTCGAGCCGCCAGGTGCCCCGCCAGTCGCCGCTGTCGTAGTAGTCCTGGTCCCGCCACCAGGCGACGGTCGCGACGGCCGAGGTGGGCCGGCCGAGCCGGCCGCCGTGCACGGCTCGGGCCACAGCCACGCTGGCCGGATCGAACCGGTGCTGGCTGATGACCGTCAGCACCTTTCCGGCATCCCTTGCCTGCCGGGCGAATTCGGCCGCCCGGGCGACGTCTACGTCCAGCGGCTTCTCGATCACGATGTGCGTGCCGGCCGCGACCGCCTGCCGGGCGAGGTCGATATGCGTGCCGCTGGGCGTGCAGATCACCACCAGGTCGATCTCGCGTTCCCGCAGCGCTTCCGGCAACGTGGCGAAAGCTCCGTCTTCGACCAACGCCGCCGCGTTCGACACCACCGCATCCACCGCCGCGACCAACTCGAAGGCCGGATGCTCATCCAAGGCACGCGCGTGATTGCGGCCGATGACGCCACATCCCACGAGGGCGACGCGGATCATGACAGCTCCACCCCCAGGTCGTCGGTGATCCGCCGCAACGCCCGGGCCGCCTGGCCGAACGCCGCCGGCCCGGAGAAGCCGCCGAGGGCGTGCGCCGCCGACAGATGCGGCTCCAGCGACACGAAGCCCCGATAGCCGTCGTCACGCAGCGCGGTCAGCGTCTCCACCAGCTCCCCGTCGCCCTCCCCGGCCGCGACCACCTTGCCGTCGGCCATATGAGCGTCCTTGACCTGCACGTATTCGAGGTACGGGCGCAGGGCCGCATAGGCTTCGGTGTACGGGCGGCTGCCGACCTGCACGAAGTTGGCGCTGTCCCAGGCCACCCGCAGGTGCTCGGAGCCGACCGACTCGATGAGGTCGAGCACCCGCGCCGGGGTGTCGCCGTAGATGTCCTTCTCGTTCTCGTGCAGCAGCACGATGTCCGCCTTGGCGGCCAGCTCGGTCATGGCCCGCAGCCGCGCCAGCACGTCGTCCCGCATGTCCGCGGGATCGCGATCCTCCTGGTAGAAGGAGAACATCCGGATGTACGGCGTCGAGAACGCGTGCGCGAGATCGATCGCCACCCGCAGCCGCGCCAGCTCGGACTCCACCGGCAGCCCCAGCGAGACCTTGCCCAGCGGCGAGGCGATGGCCGACACCCCGAAGCCACGCTCGTCCAACAGCTTGCGAAGCTCGGTTCGCTGGCGGCCGTCGAAGTCGAGCACGCCCGTGCCCCAGGCGCCCCGCAGTTCGAGGTGACGCGCGCCCAGCGCCTCCAGCACCGAGAGCTGGACGACGGGATCCGGGTCGATCTCATCGCCGAAACCGGACAGCACCCAGGTCACTTGATTCCTCCCGCGGTCAGGCCGTTGACGAGGTAGCGCTGGAAGACCAGGTTGAGCAGCACCACCGGGGCGGCGCAGACCAGCGACGCGGCCATCATCTGGCCGTAGATCGGCACCGCGCCGGTGTCCTGCGTCGAGCTGAGCACGGACAGCGCCACCGCGGCGGTGCGGCTGGCCGGCGAGGTCATCACCGAGCTGAACAGCACGTCGTTCCAGCCCTGGAGGAACGAGAAGATCGCCGCCACCACGATGCCCGGCCAGCTCAGCGGCAGCACGATCCGCAGCAGCACGGTGGCCGGGCCGGCCCCGTCGATGCGGGCCGCCTCCTCGATCTCCAGCGGCAGCCCGCGCAGGTAGGTGACCATCACCCAGGTGGAGAACGGCAGCGCGAACGTCAGGTAGGTCACGAACACCGCCCACGGGGTGCCGATGATCGGCACCCGCAGCGCCGTCGACACCGAGGCGAACAGCACGAAGATGGGCAGCAGCAACAGGGTTCCGGGCACGCTCTGCAGGATCACCAGGCCGCGCAACGTGGTCAGCCGGCCCAGGAACTTGTGGCGCACCAGGACATAAGCCGTCATCACCGACACCAGCGCGCTCACCACCGCCACCGAACCGGAGATGAGGACGCTGTTGCGCAGCCCGCCGGCGAGATCGGTGGTCTGCCAGATTCGGGCGTAGTTGCCGAAGGTGAACTGGCTGGGCCAGAAGTCGCCGGCCGCCACCGCGAGGTCGGAGTTCAGTGACGCCGACAGGATGTAGGCCAGCGGCACGAGCACGATCAGCAGCAGCGCCACGACCGCGGCGGCGTGCACCGGCCGTGGCAGCACCTGTTGCACCGAGGCGGCGCGGAACCGGCTCATCGCCTCTCCCCCACGTCGAGTCGCAGCGCCCGCAGGTACACCAGCAGCGGTATGGCCACGATGATCAAGGAGGCGACCGCGGTGGCGGCGCTGAGGCCGAACCGGAAGCTCTGGAAGCTCTGGGCGTACGTGAGCAGCGGCAGCACCTGCACGCTGGCCGGCGCCGGCAGGCTGAACAGCACGTACGGCACCGAGAAGTTGTTCACCGAGTGCAGGAAGGAGATCACCATGGACAGCGCCACCGAGCCGGCGATCTGCGGCAGGATCACCCGGGTCAGCTTGGCCCAGCCCAGCGCCCCGTCGATCGCCGCCGCCTCGTGCACGTCCTTGGTGATCGACTGGAGCGCCGCCAGGGTGAGCAGGTAGACGAACGGCCAGGCGCTCCAGGCCTCGACCGCGACCAGGACCCAGTAGCTGGCCGGGCCGTTGAGCCACAGCGGGGCCGGCAGGCCCAACTGGCCGAGCACTCCGTTCACGATGGCGTCCGGCTTGAGGATCGTCCGCCACATCGCGCCGACCGCGAACGCCGGCAGCACATAGGGAATCAGGAACAGCGACCGCACCAGGCCGCGAGCGGGGAACCGGTTCTGCATGGCCAGCGCGGCGGTCACCCCGATCGGCAGGCTGATCACGCACACCAGCGCGGCGGTCGACACGCTGATCCAGATCGACGACAGCAGCGGGGCCTGGAGCAACGCCTCGACGTAGTTCCCCAGGCCGATGAACGGCGCCAGGGTCCAGTGCCGCAGCGTGTACTGGTCCAGATCGGTCAGCGACATGTAGCTGACCAGCGCCAGCGGCGCCAGGATCACGACGGCCAGCAGGATCGCGCCGGGAATCAGCATCCACAAGGGACGATCGCGTCTTTCCATGGATGTCACGGGTTTCCTCCCTCCGAGACCTATCGGGCGCGGGCCACGGCGTCCGCCGCGATCTTCTGCGCCGCCTGGAGCTGGTCGGTGATCTGCGCGTCGGTGACCCGGCCGCGGGCCAGTTGCGGGATCAGCTGCACGGTGACGTTGCTCAGCTGGAGTTGCACGTCGGCCCAGGCCCCGTTGAACGGAGTGCCGACCGATCCCTGCCCCGAGGCCAGAATCGGCCCCAGGTCGGCCCGCCCGGCGGTCACCTTGGCCGTCGCCGCCGCGTTGGCCGGCAGCACGCCGAACACGTCGAACAGGTGCTCCTGCTCGGCCTCGCTGGTGACCAGGTCGATGTAGTCGAACGCGAGGTCCTGGTTGATCGAGTAGTCGGCCACCACGAGGTTGTTGCCGGACAGGATGCTGGTCGCCGGCACGCCGCCCGACGGCAACGTGGCGTGTCCAGGGGGAATCGTCGGCATGGTGGCGTAGGCGTACTTGCCGGCGACGGCCGAGTTGTCGAGCGTGTTCTGGGAAAGGCCGCTGGTGCCGAGCATCATCGCCGCCTTGCCGGCGGCGAACGCCGCCAGCGCCTGGCTGTTGTTCCAGCCAACCGTGGCCGGATCCACGACACCCGTGCCGCGGAATGAATACAGCATCCGGTAGGCAGCGACGGTCCGCGGGTCGTCGAGGGTGACGTTTTTGCCCTGCACCAGGGGGTTGCCCAGCTGGAGCGTCATGTTGCGGACGAGTTTCCACGTGTCGCCGGTGTCGCCGTAGGCCACGTCCAGGCCGTAGACGCCGCCCTTGGTGAGCTGCTTGGCCTGGGTCAGCAGGCCGTCCCAGGAGTCGGCCGGATGGTCGATCCCGGCCCGGGCGAACAGCTCCTTGTTGTACACCAGCACATACGGCAGGCTCGTCTCCGGCACCGCGATCTCCCGGCCGGCCGGGCCGGACAGGCCGAGCGTCGCGGGCCGGAACCGCTGCTTTCCGCCAACCTTGGCCCAATCCTGGTCGGTCAGCGTGGTGAAGGCCCCGGTGGAGAACGCCGTCGGGGTGAACGTGGTGCCGATCTCGAACACGTCCGGACCCTGGTTGGAGATCACCGAGGTCTGCATCCGGGTCAGCACGTCGCTGGTCGACGAGAACGTGTCGAAGGCCAGGTCCGCGCCCGTGCGCTGCTTGAACTTCTCGGCGATGTAAGCGAACCACTGCTTCTGCTGGGTGGGATAGCTGCCGTTGACGCTGACGATCACCTGCAGGGTCCGGGTCCCCGGCTGGGCCGGCCCGCAGGCGCTGACCGCCGCGACCACGGCCAGCACGAGCGCGGTCAGCCCGCGGAACCGGCGACGACCCATCACTCCTCCTCGAGTGAGCACCCCACGCGGCCGAACGTACCGGCCGTGGCAAACACGTGACAATGTTTGCCATGTATTTGCCACGGTGCTTCACTGGGGCGCATGTCCGAAAAGGATCCGCGCCGGGTCACTATTCGGGACGTCGCCGCCGAGGCCGGCGTCGCGATGTCGACCGTCTCCCGGGCGCTGACCACGCCGGGCCGGGTCAACGCGGACACCCAGCGCCGCATCGCCGAGATCGCGCGGCGACTGGGATACGCGGCCCGCACGACCGACAGGAGTGTCCACAGTGGAACGGTGGCGGTGCTGGTCGCCGACGTGACCAACCCGTTCTACTTCGGACTGATCCGCGGGGCCCAGCGGCAGCTCAAGGCGGCCGGCTTCACCCAGCTGCTGATGGACACCGAGGAGGACCCCGAGGCCGAGCGGGACGCCCTGGCCAAGGCGGCCAACCTGTGCGAGGGCATCGTTGTCTCGGCCTCGCGGCTCAGTGACAGGGAACTGACAGCTTTCGCCGCCAACCACCCGCTCGTCGCCATCAACCGCACCCCGCGCCGCGTGCCGCACGTCCTGCTCGACACCCCGTCCGGCGTGTCCCAGGCCGTCGAACACCTCGTGTCGCTGGGGCACCGCCGGCTGCTCTACGTCTCCGGGCCCACGTCCTCGTGGACGAATGTCCAGCGCTGGCGGGCGATGAAGGCCACCGCCGCCCGACTCGGGGCCACCGCCGAGTGCTCCACACCGTTCTCCCCCACCATGGACTCCGGCGCGGCCGCCGCCGACGCCGCCCTCAACAGCCGGGCCTCGGCCTGCATCGTGTTCAACGACCTCATCGCCATCGGCATGACGATGCGCTTCCGCGAACGCGGCGTCCAGATCCCCGCCGACATCAGCGTCGTCGGCTGCGACGACATCCTCGGCGCCGACTTCTGCGTGCCCTCCCTGACCACCGTCAACGCCCCCATCGAACAGGCCGGGCGGCTGGCCGTGTCCCTGCTGCAGGACATCCTCGGCCGCGGCGGCAAGGTCGAGCGAACGGGCACCGTGCTGCCTACGCACCTGGTGATCCGGTCGTCAACCGGCCCCCACCCCGCCCCCTGACCCACCCTCACCAACATCAAGGGACCAAACCTCTCGTTCAACGTCAGGATGGGGCCCTTCATGACATCCCCGGCAAGTTAGAGGAGGCCCGCGGCGGGGTCGGCGGTGATCTGGTCGGTGTCGGTGTCGTAGTCGAACAGCTCCCCGTACCGGCCCCAGTCGATGGCGGTGTCGAGCTGCTGCTGGGCGTCGACGGTCGAGAAACCCCGCCGCAGCAGGTCGAGGAAGAAGCTGGCGCGGAGGCTGCCGTCGGCGCTGGAGGCCAGGGCGCGGCACACGGTTCGGACCAGCGGCGCGCGGTCGCGGGCCTGCTCGGCGAACAGCTGCTTGCTGCGCTGGATGTCGGCGGTGGTGAAGTCCTTGCCCACACTGGTCAGGGTGAGATCGCCGCCCTCGACCTCGACGAAGCCGAGCATGGTGGCGGCGTCGACCAGGGGCAGCAGGTCGTCGATCTCGAAGTTCAGGTCGGCGGCGATGTCGGGCAGGTCGACCCGGCCGCCCTGGGCGTGCACGATCTCCACCAGGCCGGCCAGGCCGCCGACCGACACGGCCGGCAGCGCACGGGTCGTCGGGGTGGCCTCCGGCTCGTGGCGGTCCGGCTCGCGGCCGGTGAGCAGGTCGTAGAGGCGGTCGACCAGGGCCGCGAAAGTCGGCGACTTGCGGTCACGCGGGCGCTCCAGGTCCACGGTGACCTCGGCCCGGATGTGGCCGGGGTTGGCCCCGAGCACGACCACGCGGTCGGCCAACAGCACAGCCTCCTCGATGTTGTGGGTCACGATGCACACCGCCTTGGTCGGGAACTTCTGCCCGGACCACAACGACATCAGCTCGGTGCGCAGGTTCTCGGCGGTGAGCACGTCCAGCGCGGAGAACGGCTCGTCCATCAGCAGCACGTCCGGCTCCAGCACGAGCGCCCGGGCGAAGCCGACCCGCTGCCGCATGCCGCCGGACAACTCCTTGGGATAGGCCGACTCGAAGCCGTCCAGGCCGATCAGGTCGATGGCGGCCAGGGCCCGCTCCCGGCGCTGCGCAACGGGAACTCCCTGCGCGGCCAGGCCGAGCTCGACGTTGTCCTGCACGGTCAGCCACGGCATCAGCGCGAACGACTGGAACACCATTGCCGTGCCGGGATTCGCGCCGTTGAGTTGCTGGCCGCGGTAGCGCACGGCGCCGCCGGTGGGTGGGATCAGGCCGGCGATGGTGCGCAGCAGGGTGGACTTGCCGGAGCCGGAACGGCCCAGCAGCGCCACGATCTCGCCGGCCCGCAGCTCGAGGGTGATCTCGTCGAGCACCCGGAGCTCGTCGCCGGCCGCGCCGGTGAAGCTCTTGCTGACCTTGTCCACGGTGATCAGGGTGTCCTGCATGGGAAGCTCCTAGAGGCTGAAGCGGCGCTCGGCCAGCGCGTACAGGCGCCGCCAGAACAGTCGGTTGAGGCCGACGACGTAGAGGCTCATCACCGCCACGCCGATCAGGATGTGCGAGGCGTCGCCGCTGCCGGTGGCCTGCGCGATGTACGCGCCGAGCCCGGTGGCGGTGAGCGTGGTCGAGCCGTAGCTGACGACCTCGGCGACGATCGAGGCGTTCCACGCCCCACCGGCCGCGGTGATGCCGCCGGTGACGTAGCTGGCGAAGATCGCCGGCAGGACCAGCTTGCGCCACCACAGGATCCGCGGCAGCCGCAGGTTGGCGGCGGCCTCGCGCAGGTCGTTGGGGATGGCGCTGGCGCCGGCGATGACGTTGAACAGGATGTACCACTGCGCGCCCAGCGACATCAGCAGGATGCCGCCCCAGTCCAGGCTGACGCCGGTCGCCACCAGCACGCCGGTGACCAGCGGGAACAGGAAGTTCGCCGGGAACGAGGCCAGCACCTGCACCACCGGCTGGGCCAGTCGGGAGATCCGCGGGTTCAGCCCGATCCACACGCCCACCGGCACCCAGACCAGGGTCGCGACGATCACCAGCACGATCACCCGGCCGAACGTGGCCAGGCCGAGCAGCAAGGCGTGCCCCACTTCGGCGAAGCCGGCGGTGTCCACAATGAACTCGACCATTCGCGACAGTCCATAGAGGACAACACCGAGCACGATCACCGCGAACACCACGTCACCGACGCGGCGACGGGTCGGCGAGGTCCGCAGCGGGTGCTCGGCCAGCCCGAACACCGCCATGGCCCGGTCCAGCGGCGCCACCAGCCAGCCCAGCGCACGGCCGAGCACGCGAGGAATCCGGGACCGGCGCAGCAGGTCCAGCATCAGGCTGCGGGGCGCCTGCGCGGATTCCGAGTCCTCGACCCGGAACCGCTCGGCCCACGCCGTCAGCGGCCGCCAGAACAGCACGTTCGCGCCGACCACCAGCACGATCATCACGCCGACGGCCAGCAGCACCCGGTCCAGCTGGGAGTTCTGGGTCGCCGCGGCCACGTACGCGCCGATGCCGGGCAGCGCGTAGCTGTGGTTGTTCACGCTCAGCGCCTCGGAGGCGACCAGGAAGAACCAGCCGCCGCCGAAGCTCATCATGCCGTTCCAGACCAGCGGGATCATGCCGCTGGGCACGTCCACCCGCCAGAACCGCTGCCACTTGGACAGCCGCAGCAGCCGGGACGCCTCGTCCAGGTCGCGGGGCTGGGAGACCAGCGACTGGTAGAAGGCGAAGGTCATGTTCCACGCCTGCGAGGTGAAGATGGCGAAGATGGAAGCGCATTCCAGCCCCAGCTCCGAACCGGGGAACAGGGCGATGAAGCCGGTGATCGTGACCGACAGGAAGCCGAGGATCGGCACCGACTGGAGAATGTCCAGCACCGGCAGCAGCACCTTCTCGGCCCGCCGCAGCCGGGCCGCCGCGGTGGCGTAGACGAGGGTGAACGCCACCGACAGGGCCAGCGCGGCGAACATCCGCAGCAGCGACCTCGCCGCGTAGTAAGGAAGTTCCGCCGGATCGGTGGACACAGTGGACGGTGCGGTGGCCTGGTCGAACGGCACGGTGACGCCGTGCCAGAGCCGGACCACGATCCACACCAGCGCGGCCGCGCCGACCAGCACGGCCAGGTCGATCAGGCCCTGGCGCGGGCGGGCCAACGCCTCGCGCGAGGGAAAAGTGCGCAGCAGAGCCACGACAGGGGTCCCTTCGAGATCGGTACGCGGCTACTTGGCGCGCAGGTGCGACGCCTTCACCAGGTGCACGGTGACCGTGTAGGCGGCAAGGATCCCGGCCAGCCACAGGAAATAGCCCGCGGGCAGGGTGTGCAGGCCGAGCCAGCCGGTCAGCGGCAGGGCCAGCGCGATCGCGCCGACGGCCACGGCCGCGCCGAGAACCGGCCACGACGCCCGTCCCCGGCCGCGCAGCACCAGCACGACCAGCACCTGCGAGAGCAGGCTCTCCACGAACCAGCCGGTCTGGAACAGCTCCGGTCGCCCGCCGAGGTCCAGCGCCCACCACAGGGCCCCGAACATGGCCAGGTCGAACAGCGAGCTGACCGGGCCGAACACCAGCATGAACCGGGCCAGGTCGCGGGCGTCCCACCGCCGCGGCTTGCGCAGGTACTCAGGGTCCACGCGGTCCCAGGGCAGGGCCAGCTGGGCGCAGTCGTAGAGCAGGTTCTGCGCGATCAGCTGGATCGGCAGCATGGGCAGGAACGGCAGGAAGGCGCTGGCCGCCAGCACCGTGAACACGTTGCCGAAGTTGGAGCTGGCCGTGATCCGCACGTACTTCATGGTGTTGCCGAGGGTGCGCCGGCCCTCCACAACCCCTTGCGCCACAACGGTCAGGTCCCGGTCGGTGAGCAGTAGGTCGGCCGCTTCCTTGGCCACGCCGGTGGCCGAGTCGGCCGAGATGCCGACGTCCGCGATGCGCAGCGCCGCCGCGTCGTTCACGCCGTCGCCGATGAAGCCGACCGCATGGCCGTCCACACGCAAAGCCGTGACGATCCGCGACTTGTGGGCCGGGGTCAGGCGCGCGAAGACGGTGCGCCGCCAAGCGATACGACGGAGCTCGTCGTCGGTGGCGGCCTCGACGTCCTCCCCCAGCACGATCTCGCCGACCTGGATCCCGGCCTGCGTCGCCACATACGCGGCGACGTGCTGGTTGTCGCCGGTCAGGATCTTGACGGCCACGCCGTGGTCGGTCAGCTGCCGCACGGCGTCGGCGGCGCTGGCGCGGACCGGGTCCACGAAGCCGACGAACCCCACCAGCACCAGGTCGTTCTCGTTGGGGCGCCGGACATCCTGCCGGGCCGCGACCGCCAGCACCCGCATGCCGTGCTCGGCGTAGGCCCGCACGATGTCCTCGGCGTGACGGGCGGCGGCCGGGGTCAGCTCGATCACCTCGCCATCCCGCTGGACCTGCGTGCACAGCGGCAGGATCCGGGCCGGGTCGCCCTTGGTGATCAGCAGGTGCGCGCCGCCGCGCTGGCGGATGATCACCGTGCAGCGGCGGCGGTCGTGGTCGAAGGCGAGTTCGTCGACCTTGTCGAACATGGCGTCGTAGAGCAGGTCCTCGGACTCCTCGGCCAACTGGTCGGCGATCGCCTCGTCCAGGCTGTTCAGCGGCGTGACCTGGAAGTGCACCGCGAGGTAGGCGTACTCGGCCGCCTCGCCGTCGGGACGGCCCAGCGGGTCGACGCTGTGCGCGTAGGCGACCCGGTCCTCGGTCAGGGTGCCGGTCTTGTCCACGCACAGCACGTCCATGCCGCCGAGGTCCTGCACCGCGTTGAGGCGCTTGACGATCACCTGGCGCCGGGCCAGCCGGACCGCGCCGCGGGCCAGGTTGGTGGTGACGATGACCGGCAGCATCTCCGGCGTCAGGCCGACCGCGACGGCCAGCGCGAACATCGCCGCCTGGGCCCAGTCGCCGGTGATGGTGCCGTTCACCACGAGCACGATCGGCACCATCACCAGCATGAACCGGACCAGCGTCCAGCCGACCGCCCGCACGCCGACGTCGAAGCTGGACTCCGGCCGCTCGCCCCGGCCGGCTGCGCCAAAGCAGGTGTCGGCCCCGGTGGCCACGACCACGGCCGTCGCGCTGCCGCCGACCACCGACGTGCCGGCGAAGCACAGCCTCGTCGGCGTCACCGGCAGCGTCTCGCCGGTCAGCGCCGACTGGTCCACCGACAGGTCGGCCGCCGTGAGCAGCCGGACGTCGGCCGGCACGATGTCGCCGGCCGTGAGCACCGCGATGTCGCCGGGCACCAGGTCCTCGACCGGGACTTCCCGGTCGAAGGCCTCGTGTCCGTCGGCCGCGCGGCGGCGCACCGTGGCGGTAGTCGTGACCTGGCCGCGCAGCGCCCGCACCGCGCGGTCCGACCGCGTGCTCTGCCAGTGGCGCAGGATCACGCTCAGCGCCACCATGACCGCTACGGTGAGCGCCGCGCGCAGGTCTCCGACGATGACGAACGTCAAGCACAGCACGGAAAGCAGCGCGACGAACGGGCTGCCGACCGCGTCCCGCAGGCGGTTTGCCCCGGGCGGGGACGGCAGTTCGTTGGGGCCGAACCGCTCGACGCGGGCGGCTGCCTCGGTTTCGGTGAGGCCCTTGGGGGTGCTGTCCAGCGTGCGGAACAGCGGCAGCACCGGGGCCTCCGCGAGCTCGCGGAGGCGGTCGGGCAGGGGAAAGGTAGGAACCATGGGCTTGGTCCTGTCACTGGGGCGGGCATCGGCCGTCCTGACGCGGACCCGCCCAGCGCTAGCTCGCCAGCACCCGGACCGCCGCGTCGGCGGGACTACTTCCGTCGCCGGTCATCCGGATGCACCTCCTCAGGGTTGATCGCATGCTCAGTAGACCTGACATTCAAACACTTGCGCAAGTGTTACGGCCTTCGTCACACTGGACGCCCATCCTGGAAGGACCGCGCTTGCCTGACGATCCCCTGCCGCCTGACCTGCTCCAGCGCATCGCCGGCACCTTCGGCATGCTGTCGGCCACCGCCCGGCTGCACATCGTCTGGCTGCTGGCCGACGGCGAGCGCGACGTCGGCACGCTGGCCGCCGAGCTCGGCCAGTCGGTGGCCACCGTCAGCCACCACCTGGCCAAGCTCAAGCTGGCCGGCCTGGTCCGCTCCCGCCGGGACGGCAAGCGGCAGATCTACCTGGTCGACGACCCGCACGTGGTGGAGATCGTCCAGCTGGCGGTCCAGCACCACAAGCCCCAGGGCGAACAACGCCGCATCGGCTAGGCGATCCAGCTTCCGGTCACCGACTGCACGGCCGAGCCGTCGAGGTCGGTCAGCTTGGCGCCGACAAACCCGCGGGCGGCGTCCGAGGTCTGCACCCGGAACGCGGGCTGGTCGGCGGTGAGGACCGCGACGATGGACGCGGCGGCCTCCTCGGACGTCTGGGCGGTGGTGAAGGCGTCGGTGACGCGTTGGAGGTAGGCCCGCAGCTGCGGCGTGTACGGTCCGGCCGTCTCGATCTGGGCCGGGTCGAAGCCGATGTTGGTCACGAACTCGCTGGCCACCGCCCCGGGCTCGACGACGGTCACGCGAACCCCATGCGCCGCGACCACCGGCGCGAGGGACTCCATGAAGCCCTCGACCGCGAACTTCGCGCCGCAGTAGGCCTCGTTGAACGGCTGGCCGACGACGCCGCCGACGCTGGTGACCGTGATCAGACGGCCCGCGGAGGCCCGCAGGTGCGGCAGGGCCGGCTTGGACACGTTGAGCACGCCGAAGAAGTTGACCTCGAAGGCCTGGCGGATCTCGTCGATCGGCTTCTGCTCGAGCGTGCCGACGTTGCCCGCCCCGGCGTTGTTGATCACGGCGTCGAGCCGGCCGTACGCGCTCGCGACGTCGGCGACGCAGGCGGCGGCCGCGTCGGCGTCGGTGACGTCCAGCGGACGGACGTCGATCAGGTCGCCGACGCCGGCGTCGGCGGCCGCCTTCAGCAGCGCCGAGGACTTCGAGGTGTCGCGCATGGTGGCCACCACCTGCCAGCCGGCCTGGGCGGCGGCGACGGCGGTGGCCAGCCCGATGCCGGTGGAGGAACCGGTGACGAGCACGGTGTCGGTCATGTCTGCCCACTCTCATTAGTTATGGTTCATAACCTTTATACTCCATAACATGGGCGATGACGATGTGACCCAGGACATCACCGTCGAAGTGGTGAGCCTGTTCGGTGCCATCAACCGCCGCTACGCGGCCGAGGCCCAGGCCGCCGCCGCCCCGCACGGGCTGACCGCGATGCAGGCCAAGGCCCTGCTCGCGGCCCGCTCGCCGGTGCCCATGCGCCGGATCGCCGACATGCTGCACGCCGAGCCGTCCAACGTGACCCCGATCGTGGACCGCCTCGTCGAGTACGGCCTGCTGGAGCGCCGTCCCAACCCGGCCGACCGCCGGGGAAAGCTGGTCGCCGCCACCGACGCCGGCCTGGCCGTCATCGCCGACCTCGAGGCCCGCATGCCGTTCGCCAGCGATCCGCTGGCCAACCTCACCGACGCCCAGCGGGTGACGCTGCGCGACCTGCTGCGGCGCGCCCTCGACTAGGGGACCCTGGGGTCCCGGGACCAGGGTGTTCCCCGGGTTCGAGGACCTTGTCCCGGCGCGCGGCCTTGTGCCAGCGGTCATCATCGGAATGACCCGAGACAAGGAGTGCCGGACATGACCAATGATCGGTTCGACGCCATCGTGCTCGGCGGCGGCGCGCCCGGTGAGCACACCGCGGCGGCCATCGCCGCCGGTGGCCTGCGGGTCGCCATCGTCGAGCGGGAGCTGCTCGGCGGCGAGTGCACGTACTGGGCGTGCATCCCGTCCAAGACGTTGCTGCGCCCCGGCGAGGCGGTGGCCGGGACGCAGGACGTGCCGGGGGCCCGCGAGGCGGTGACCGGCAAGGTCGACGTGGCCGCGGCGTTGGCGTGGCGGGACTTCATGGTCTCCTCGTACGACGACGCCGGCGCCCAGAAGTGGGCCGAGGGCGCGGGCATCGAGGTGCTGCGCGGGGCGGGCCGGCTCGCCGGCCCGCACACCGTGGCGGTCGGCGACCGCACGTACACCGCGGACCACATCGTGATCGCCACCGGCGCGGACCCGATCATCCCACCGGTGCCGGGGCTGGCCGACCTGCCCGGCTTGTGGACGAACCGCGAGGCCACCGGGGTGAAGGAGATCCCGAACCGGCTGCTGGTGCTCGGCGGCGGACCTACCGGCGTGGAGCTGGCCCAGGCGTTCCACCGCTTCGGGTCCGAGGTCACGCTGGTCGACGGCGCGGACCGGGTGCTGCCCCGGGAGCCGGAG
>Ga0307511_10000492_pt1 | contig 42697 bp, 36 predicted proteins | sample 13_EM_MG_FD_200266 | JGI IMG/M metagenome (GOLD analysis project Ga0307511, IMG submission 200266) | Populus trichocarpa ectomycorrhiza microbial communities from riparian zone in the Pacific Northwest, United States - 13_EM | ecosystem: Host-associated > Plants > Roots > Unclassified | place... | reverse complement strand
CGTCGTGACGTAGTCGTCGATGATGCCGCGGATCTCGTGCATGCCGACCGCGTAGTCGAAGGAGTAGTGCAGCGTCGACGTGTACGAGCGGGCCCCGCAGCCGAGCCCGATCATGCCGTCCGTCTGGCAGGCGTAGTCGTCGGCGCCCTGGGGCGGGGCGTCGGCCCGGCGGAACATCCGCATCGACTGCTGGACATAGCCCCGCGCCAGGAGGTGGTCACGGCCCGCCCGATACAGGCGCAACCGCTGCGTGTCCCACTCCGGGTCGGCTCCGGCGTCCCCCTGGTGCCGGCCGAGGCCGGTCAGCGGCCGGACGTAGAGCGGGTACAGGTACAGCTCCTCGGGCCGCCACGCCAGGGCCGCGTCCAGGGAGGCGCGCCAGGTCCGCTCGGTCTGGCCGTCGATGCCGTAGATGAGATCGATGTTGAGGACGGGGACCCCGGCGTCCCGGATCCGGCCGAGCGCCGCCTCCACCTCGGCACGGCGCTGCGGGCGTACGGCGGCCCTGGCCTCGGAGTCGACGAAGCTCTGGACGCCCAGGCTGAGGCGGGTCGTGCCGCGTTCGGCGAGGACGGCGAGCCGGTCCGCGGTGGCCGTGGCGGGCGAGGCCTCCACGGAGAGCGGGACCGCGCGCAGATCGGCGCCCATGCGCCGCTCGGCGATGTCGCAGAGGCGCTCCAGCTCTGACGCGGTGAGGAAGGTCGGGGTGCCGCCGCCGAACGCCGCGGTGGCGAACCGCACCGGCTCCGCGTCACCGAGCGCCGCCCGGACGGCGTCCGCCTGCCGTTCCAGGGCGTCGAGATAGGAGCCGGTCAGGCCGTCCGGGGCACCGATGCGGGTGAAGAGGTTGCAGAAGCCGCACCGGACCTCGCAGAACGGTATGTGCACATACAGCGAGAGCGTGCCGCGGTCCTCCGCCGCCCACAACTCCCGCAGCGCGGGCCGGTCCTGGAGGCGGCGGTACGCCGTCTTGTGCGGATAGGCGTACACGTAGTGCTGGTAGGGGCTGGTCTGCTGCGCGGTGGTCATCGGACGGCCTCGGCGGGGTCGAGGAAGAAGTGGGCGTACGGCACGGTCCACACGGACTCGTGGCCCAGGCGGTGGCCGGTGTAGCCGTCGTCGCCGTAGGCGGTGCCGTGGTCGGAGCAGACGATGACGAAGCAGGGGTGCCGGGAACTCGCGGCGGCGAACAGCCGCCCGATGTGCCGGTCGACGTACTCCAGCGCGGCGGCGTGCGTCTCCCGGGTGTCGCCCGCCTCGCGGGTCGCGCCCGGCAGGTGGAACCAGTTGGGCTGGTGCAGTGCCGACACGTTCACGAAGAGGAACAGGCGCTGCTCGGCGGGCAGTTGGCCCACCACCTGTTCCACGCGGTCGACCTGGTTCTCGAAGGAGTGCGGCGAGGTGACGCCGAACTCCTCCTCCCAGTGCGCCTCTTGGAACAGGCCGGGCAGTACGGAGCCGAGCGGGCCGCGCCGGTTGAAGAAGCCCACGCCTCCGACGCAGACGGTGCGGTAGCCGGCCGCCGCCAGTCCGGACACCAGGTCGGGCGTGTCGTAGACGAAGGTGCCCTCGGCGGTCGTCTCGCTGCCGGCGAAGCTCGCCGCGAACAGCCGTGGATGCGGGCCGGGTCGGGCCGGAGTGGGCAGGAACCCGGCGAAGATCGCCTGGTGCGAGGCGTACGTGAAACTGCCCGGTGCGTGCCTCGTCTCCCAGCGTCCGCCGGGCAGATGACGGGCCAGCCGCGGGATGCGCCCCTCGGCCGCCAGCTCGGCGGCCACGTCGTGCCGCAGCGTGTCGAGGGTGACCAGCAGGATGTCGTGGTCGCCGACGATCGCGTTCATGTCGGGCTCAGGCATGGGCTGTTCCTGTTCTGTACGGGTGACGCGGGCCGCGGGGACCTGTCCGGCAGATCATGCCGCAGACGCGGGGGAGTAGCCGCCCACCTGCGGCGTTGTCGTCGGTCGCCGACGTCCCCCAGCCTTCGGCCGGGAGGTGCCCCCACCGCGTCGCCCGCGGCGGAGCCGCTGATGTCAACGTCTCCTCCGCCTCGCAGTCGGACGCACCAGGCCCAGCCCACCGACGCTGATCGGGCACGGTCACTCTGCTGCGACCCGCTCCGCCGGACAGGCCCTGCCGGCCGGTGCGCGCAGGACGGCCGCCACCTGCGCGCCGTAGGTGTCCAGCCCCTCGGCGCCGCTGCCGGGCAGTCCGGTGAGCCGGGGCAGCAGGTCGCCGAAGGCGTTGACCTCGCCGACGAAGGCGCGCCGCCAGTCCACGGCCGGCAGCAGGTCGACCCCCACGCACAGCGTGCGCGGGAAGCAGGAAGCGGCGCGCTCGCACACGTCCAGGACCTCGGACCACCGGCCGCCCGCGGCGGTGACGGCCCGCCGGACGCCGTCGAGGTCGCCGCGACTGCCTCCCAGGTGCAGATTGGTCAGCGGCCACCGGCTGGTGCGGACCACGGCGTGGGTGGCCCGGCCGGCCACGACGACCACCCGGAGATCCGCGGCGCGGCCCGCCTGGGATGCCTTCGGCACCCAGCGTTCGAGATGCAGCCCGTCCGGCGCCAGCGCGTCCACGATGCGGGCGACGTCCCGCTCGTCGTGATACCGCCGCACCCGGAGGGAGTTGTGCAGCGCGCCGTCCGGACCGGTCTCGACGGACGTGGTCGCCCTGATCCGGCCGCCACCCGCCGTCTCGACCGCGAGGACACCCGACGCCGACGACCCGTGGGCGGGCTTGACGAACAGCCGGGGCATCCGGTGCTCGCGCATCAGCGCCCGTACGTCGTCCCAGCCGTGCACGCGCGCACCGAGCGGACCCGACGTGGGGGACTCCGGGACGGGCACACCGGCCGCGTCCAGCACGGCGTGACACGTCCGCTTGTCGAACAGCACCGCCAGGTCGTCCGGGTCGGCGAGCGGGGTGCCACCGCGCAGCGTGCGCAGCGCGGCGGTGAACCGCGCGTACCAGCGGGCCGAGCCCTCCACCCGGGTCGGCTCCGTGGCGCCCCGCAGCAGCCGGTCGACCTCGGGGTTCTCACCGGGGGAGTCGACCCGGACGAACTCGTCGGCGGCGAAGTCCGCTCCCCGCGCGCGCAGGACGTCCGTCCAGGCCACCACGCGGGGTGCGGGCAGCCCGGCCGCGCGTACGGCCTCCGCGAAGAGGGACACCCTGCGGTTCTCGGGATTGCCGACCACCGCGAACCGGAGGCCCGCGCGGGCCGGCGACGTGACGGCGGCCGGCCCGGCCGCGGCGGACGCGGTCACTCCCCGACGGCGACGTAGCGCCAGACCGTGCCGTCGTCCTCCGTGTCCTCGTCGGCGTCGTCACGGTCCAGGTCGACCTCCACGCCCGCAGCCACCAGCGTCTCCCGTACCCGCTCCGCGACGGTCTCGCTGAGGTAGTTGTGGTGCAGGTCCAGCTTCTTGAGATGCGTCAGCGGCTGCCCGCTCAGCAGCGCGACCGCGCCCTCGTCGGTCAGCACGCCCATCGACAGGTCCAGCACCTCAAGGCGCTCCACCACCGGAGCGGCGGCGACCGCGGCGGCCACCGCGTCCTGCATCTCGCTGTTGCGCAGGGCCAGATGGCGCAGGCGCGGCAGCCGGGCACCGGACAGGATCGGCTCCAGGTCGGCGGCCTCGCTGTCACCGCCGTAGTCCGGCGTGCCGAGCCACAGGTCCAGGTGCTCCAGCGCGGGCAGGTCACTGGCGCCGATCCCGCGCACCACCTCGACGGGCAGTCCGCCCGTCTCCGCCACCAGCCGGCGCAGCGCACCGTGCCGCAGCGCGGTGAACTCAAGGCCGGTGCCGCCGCGCACACCGAACTCCTCGAGCGCCGGGTAGGCGTTGAGCAGTGGGGTGACGTCGGTCTGGTGGATCCAGGAGATCTCGCACTCCTCCATCACCAGGTCGCCGAGGAACAGCGCGCGCAGTGCGGGGAAGGCCTCCCGGGCTTCCACGAGCGCCTCGACGATCGGCGTGGGCGCGGTGTCGTAGGCGTCCTCCCAGCCGCCGACGATCAGGGCCCGGACCCGGGCCGTGTCGACGGCTGCGCGGAAGCGGGCGAACGCGTCGGTCCACGTCTCGTCGTTGTCGTACGCGCCGCTGCCGAGGCGCCAGGCGACCGAGCCGGGCTCGGGCAGGCGGTCGGCCGGGGCGTCCGGCCCGGGAAAGGTGAACGAGGGCAGCCGGTACAGCGCGTCGAGATGCTCACCGATGGTCATGCGGCCGCTCCTGAGAAGAAGAGTGCGTGGTGTGTGATGCGCATTTCTACCAACCGGCACTGACAGTGCCCATCGGCGGGGCGCGGCCCGGGCGTTGTCAGTGGTGGCGCCTAACGTCGTGGTCATGAGGCCGGTGCGCGACGCACCCGGCGGTGAGGGGACAGCCATGTACCGACAGGGAGACGTGCTGATCGTGCCGGTCGCCCAGGAAGCGGTGCCCGCCCACGCGGCGCACGCCCCGCGGGAGCGGCGCGACGGACGCGGGCGGCTCGTGCTGGCGCTGGGGGAGGTGACCGGCCATGCCCACGCGGTCGTCGGGCCGGGGGAGTTGGTGCGCGAGCCGGGTCCCTACGGTCCGTTGCTGCTGCATCTGCCCCAGGGCGGGCGGGTGGTGCACGAGGAGCACGCGGCGATCGCGCTGCCCAAGGGGTGGTTCCGGGTCGTCAGACAGCGGGAGTACGTACCCGGGTCCGTACGGATCGTGGCCGACTGAGGAACCGGGACGCATCGGCGGTACGAGAGCGCCGGGCAAGGTGTGGAGGAGGGGCACGTGGGCGGGACGGACGTGGGAGTGGACGGGACGATGGACTGGAAGTCGGGCGGGGGAGCGGGGAGTGTGACGGCGGTCGAGGAGTCGGGTGCCGACGGGCCCCAACTCGGCGATGGGGGAACGCCGTTCAGTCTTTCTCCCGACCTCGCGCAGTGGCGGGCGTGGGCTTCGGCCACCGGTCCCGCAGACCGGTCGCGGGCCGAAGAGGGCGTCCGGCGGGCCTACCGGCTGGCGGGACTCGCGGAACCGGAGCGCGTGGTCTGGGCGGGTTCACCGCGCGCGGCGGTCGCGCTCGTCCGGGAGCTGACGGACCGGGGCCCGAGCGTACGGGACGCGGTGCGCAGCGCGCCGTGGGCGGCCGCGAGGCGGCTGCTGCACGCCGAGTTGGGGCCCGCCGGGTGGTCGGCGCACTGGGCGGCGACCGGCGGACGGCTGTGGCCGTCGACGCAGGCCCTGGTGGACCGGATCCGTACGGGCGTGATCGAGGACCTGGCCGGGAGCGACACCGGCAAGGAGGCCGCGGAGATCCGGCTGCTTCTCCTGGACGCCGTGCTCGGGCAGCACGACGCGCCGTGGCTCGCGGCGTTCCCCGCGGACGACGGCCCGATCGACGCGCTGTCCGCGGTGTGTACCGGAGCCGGCTGGTGGTGGCCGTTCGCACGGGTCGCGGTGCTGTCGGAGCGCCCCACGGCCCTCCACCGCGACGAGGCCGGACGACTCGACCACGGGGACGGCCCGGCGCTCGCGTACCCGGACGGCTTCGCCCTGCACGCCTGGCGTGGCATGCCGGTCCCGGCCGCCTTCCTGGCCGAACTGCCGACCCTGACCCCCGAACGCGTCCGGGCCGAGGAGAACGCCGAGCTGCGCCGCGTGATGCTCGAGTACTACGGCTACGACCGGTACCTCGCCGACTCGGGCGCTCGCCCCCTGCACCGGGACGGGACGGGCACGCTGTGGCGGATCGACCTGGCCGACGACGAGCCCGTGGTCATGGTGGAGGTACTCAACTCCACGCCGGAGCCCGACGGCACCCATCGCACGTACTGGCTGCGGGTCCCCCCGTCGACACGCACGGCCAGAGCGGGGGTGGCCTGGACCTTCGGCCTGGACGCGGAGGCGTACGCACCGGAGCGGGAGACCTGAGAGCCTCCGTACGCCGCCGGACGGGGCCCGGCGTCGACCGGCGGCAGGACGTGCCTCGCCCCGCGGCCCATGATCGTGGGGGGAGCCGCGGGGCGAGGGGTGAGCGATGGTGCAGCCGGTGGGATCCGGACGCCCGGGGGACTACGGAACGGACCTGACGGTTCGGCTCAGCAGCCGAAGTTGATCAGGTTGAACGTGACGTAGTGGTCCGAGGTGTAGTAGTCCTCCTGGGTCTTCTTCCCGGTGACGATCCGGCGCGCTCCGCGCGTGGACGAGCCGGGAGTCTTGACCGTGTACTCGTGGTAGTAGCCGGACGCCTGGCTGGGGAGGACGCCTTCCTGGTTGCGGAAGACGACGCCGTCCTGCGAGTACGGGAAGGGCCCGTTCGTCGCGATCAGGTCGAGCGTGTCGTACGCCTGGGAAGGCAGGTCGCTGTAGCAGATGCTGCCGACCGCGGCGGCCGCCGGGGTCGCGGTGGCGACGGTGCCGCCGATGAGGAGAGTGGACAGGACGGCGGCTGCTGCGCCGATGCCGGTGATCCGTGGGGGGAATCTCATGGCTTCATGATGACGCGCGTAGATAGTGGCATGTCAATGACAACAGCGGAGATTTTCCCGTCAAGTCCGATGAGTTTTCGGGAAGTTAACCTGGCGCGCGCCGTCTCCACGCGGCCTGCGCACGGGCAGGGAACACCTCCATGGGCCGCGGGGCGATGCGTGTCCGCCGAAAGTCTGCGATGCCGAGACTTTGGTCGACGATCCCCGTCAGGGGGCGGTGACCGAGCCCGGCCCTGCGTAGATTTGTCGACCGTGACTGATGACAGGACCGCGCAGGTACCGACGGCGTTCGCGGGGCGCCGCTGGCTGCTGCCGTCCGCCGTGGCAGACGAACTCGATCCCGACGTCGAACGGCCGGGACGGCCCCGCCGTACCGCACGCGACTGGGTCGTCGACACCTCCTGCTTCCTGCTGGCCGTGATCATCGGGCTGGCCGCCGCGCAGACCCTCAACAACGACACCGCGACCCCGCACCCCCTCGCCGTCGTGGACCAGCTGGTCGGAGTCCTCGCCTGCTTCTCGGTGTGGCTGCGCCGCCGCTGGCCGGTCGGACTGGCGATCGCCATGATCCCCGTCGGCCTCGTCTCGACGACGGCGGGCGGCGCCGGTCTGGTGGCCCTCTTCACCCTCGCCGTGCACCGCCCCTTCCGGTACGTGGCCTGGATCGGCGGCATCCAGCTCGCCCTGACCCCGATCTTCTTCTGGCTGCGCCCCGACCCCGACCTGCCGTACGCCGGCGCGGTCGCGTTCACCGAACTGTTCACCCTCACCGTCATCGGCTGGGGCATGTTCGTCCGCTCCAAGCGGCAGCTCATGCTCAGCCTGCGCGACCGCGCCCGGCGCGCCGAGACCGAGGCGGAGCTCCGCGCCGAGCAGGCCCAGCGGCTCGCCCGGGAGGCCATCGCCCGGGAGATGCACGACGTGCTCGCCCACCGGCTGACCCTGCTCAGCGTGCACGCCGGCGCGCTGGAGTTCCGGCCGGACGCGCCCCGCGAGGAGGTCGCGCGGGCGGCCGGCGTCATCCGGGAGAGCGCCCACGAGGCGTTGCAGGACCTGCGCGAGATCATCGGCGTCCTGCGCGCGGGCGAGCCCGACGACACGGGACGCCCGCAGCCCACGCTCGGCGCCCTGGACGCACTGGTCACCGAGTCCCGCGAGGCCGGCATGAAGGTCACCCTCGTCAACCGGGTCACCGACCCCGCGGCCGTGCCCGCCTCCGTGGGCCGCACCGCCTACCGCATCGCACAGGAGGGCCTCACCAACGCCCGTAAACACGCCCCCGGCACCGAGGTCACCGTGACCGTCAGCGGCACCCCGGGCGACGGCCTGGTCGTCGCCGTGCACAACCCGCCCCCGGAGGGCGCGGTCCCGCACGTCCCCGGCTCGGGCCAGGGCCTGATCGGCCTGACCGAGCGGGCGACGCTGGCGGGGGGACGGCTCGACCACGGCCCGGAGACGGGCGGCGGATTCCGGGTCCGGGCCTGGCTGCCCTGGGGGTGACCGGGCTTTGGGCCGCGGGGCCGTGGTTACGTAGCCCCATGACTGCGATCAGACTGCTTCTCGTCGACGACGACCCGCTGGTGCGGGCCGGACTGTCCCTCATGTTGGGCGGCGCCGCCGACATCGAGATCGTCGGCGAGGCCGCCGACGGCAGCGAGGTCGAGGAACTCGTCGACCGCGTCCACCCGGACGTCGTCCTGATGGACATCCGCATGCCCTCGGTCGACGGACTGACCGCCACCGAGCGGCTGCGCGCCCGCGGCGACGCGCCCCAGATCGTCGTCCTCACCACCTTCCACGCCGACGAACAGGTGCTACGGGCCCTGCGCGCGGGAGCCGCCGGCTTCGTCCTCAAGGACACCCCGCCCGCCGACATCCTCGACGCGGTACGCCGGGTCGCGGCCGGCGATCCCGTCCTGTCGCCCGCGGTCACCCGCCAGTTGATGGAGCACGCGGCCGGCACGGGCACCGGTACCGACACCCGTCGCGCACGCGCGCGTGCCCGCCTCGCCGTCCTGGGCGAACGCGAACGCGAGGTCGCCGTCGCCGTCGGACAGGGCCTCGCCAACGCCGAGATCGCCGCCGGCCTCTTCATGAGCGTCGCCACCGTCAAGACCCACGTCTCCCGCGTCCTGGCCAAGCTCGACCTCAACAACCGTGTGCAGATCGCCCTGTTGGCGTACGACGCGGGCCTCCTCGAAGAGGACGGCGACGCCGGGCACTAGCCGCTGCCGCCGCGCGTTCCCACTGCACTGGGAGATCTCGGGGAATCGTCCGGAGGGGGCAGCACATGACCGAGGTAATCGATTTAGGAGAGTTCGGCGAGGAGTTCCGGCGGAACCCGCATCCGGTGTACGCCGGGCTGCGCGAGCGCGGCCCGGTGCACCTCGTGCGCCTGCCGGAGCCGGAGGAGCACCATGTGACCTGGCTGATCGTGGGGTACGAGGAGGCGCGCGCGGCGCTCGCCGACCCCCGGCTGGCCAAGGACGGCGGCAAGATCGGGGTGACGTTCCTCGACGAGGAGCTGATCGGCAAGTACCTGCTGAGCGCGGACCCGCCGCAGCACACCCGCCTGCGCGGGCTCATCACCCGCTCCTTCACCATGCGCCGCGTCGAGGAACTGCGCCCGCGCGTCCAGCAGATCACCGACGAACTCCTCGACGCGATGCTGCCGCTCGGCCGCGCGGACCTCGTCGAATCGCTCTCCTACCCGCTGCCCATCACCGTGATCTGCGAGCTGCTCGGCGTGCCCGACATGGACCGCGCGGAGTTCCGCAAGCTGTCCACGGAGGCGGTCGCACCCAGCAGTTCGGGCAGTGAGTACGACGCGTTCGTGCGGCTCGCCGAGTACCTCGGCGACCTGATCGAGGACAAGCGCTGCGCGGGCCCGAGCAGCGACCTCCTCAGCGACCTGATCCGCACCACCGCCGAGGACGGCGACCGGCTCTCCCCGCAGGAACTGCGGGGCATGGCGTTCATCCTGCTCATCGCCGGCCACGAGACGACCGTCAACCTCCTCACCAGCGGCGTCCACGCCCTTCTCACACACCCGGACCAACTCGCCGCCCTGCGCGCCGACATGACCCTCCTGGACGGCGCGATCGAGGAGATGCTGCGCTACGAGGGCCCGGTGGAGAACGGCACGTTCCGCTTCGCCGCGGAATCCCTGGACATCGCGGGCACGCACGTAGTGAAGGGCGACGCCGTCATGGTCGGCCTGACCGCCGCCGACCGCGACGCGGGCCGCTTCCCCGCCCCGGACCGCTTCGACATCCGCCGCGACAGCCGAGGCCACCTCGCCTTCGGCCACGGCATCCACTACTGCCTGGGCGCGCCCTTGGCCCGCCTCGAAGCACGCACGGCGATACGGACGCTGCTGGAGCGCGCCCCCGGCCTCGCCCTGGACGGCCCGCCCGGCGACTGGCTCCCGGGCATGCTGATGCGCGGGATGCGCAGCCTGCCGGTGCGCTGGTAGAACGGCCGCACCGGACGGTCGTAGCAGCCGTCCAAGGCGTGGTGAAAGCCGTAGTGGAAGCCCCAGGAGGCCCGTTCTCGTGACCGCACTCGTGGAGTTCGACCTGGCCATGGCCCGGAAGGCGTTGGAGAGCCAGCCCTTCAGCAGGCTGATCGGCGCGCGGCTGAGTGCCTTCGGGGACGGCGGCGCCACGCTGGAGCTCGACATCAGGGAGGACCTCCACCAGCAGAACGGCTTCGTGCACGGCGGAGTCCTCTCCTACGCCGCCGACAACGCGCTCACCTTCGCCGGCGGCACCGTCCTCGGCCCCGCGGTCCTCACCGGCGGCCTCACCATCCAGTACGTCCGCCCGGCCACCGGCACCACCCTGCGCGCCCGGGCCGAGGTCGTCCAGGCCGGCCGCCGCCAGGCCGTGGTCCGCTGCGACGTCCTCGCGGTCGCCGACGACGGCACGGAGACACTCTGCGCGGTGGCCCAGGGCACGGTCCTGTCCGTCCGTACGGACTGAGGGGGAGCCGTACATGCTGCGCACCGCGGAGATCACCGCCGAACTGACCGGCCCCTTCGCCGGGGACAACGGGCACCATCTGCACTGGAGTTCACAGCTGGAGTTCACCGTCGACTGCTTCGTCTGCGAGCGGACCGGCCGCACGCAGGTGTTCGAGTGCGGTGCCGAGCAGGCCCTGTGCTCCGGCAGCCGCAGCGGTCTCCAGCGCCACCGCACGGCCGGCCGGATCGCCGCGTACGACATGACTTCGGGTCCCGAGCGGCTGGCCCTGCGGGCTCTGGTCGACTTCTGGTGGGCGCCCTTCGAGGACACCAGGAACAGCAGGCCTGCCATGGCCCCGACCAGCCACCCCTGGGTGCGGCTGCACCTGCGCTCCTACTGCCCCGAGGCGAAGGAGGCGGCCACGTACAGCATCCAGACCAACCAGGGACGCCCGCGCGAACTGCGTTGCCCCCACTGCGACTCCGGGGCCGCCACGGACGCGGCGACCCCTGCGATACGGCTGCTCAACTGAGGGCGTACCCGCCCGCGATCTCACCGAGCCGGACTGGTCTTCGTTCGCGTCGGGACACCTCGCACGCCTCGGCGATCCGCAGCGCCTGGAGGGCCTCGCGCCCGTCGCACGGATTGGTCCGCTGACCGACCACGACCTCGACGAAGGCGATCAGCTCGGCCTCGTAGGCGGGCCCGAAGCGCTCCAGGAAACCGGTCCACGGCTTGGTCGCGGCCGGCGGCCCGGACGGTTCGGTGGACGCGATCGGGGTGCGGTCGTCCAGGCCGACCACGATCTGGTCCAGCTCCCCGGCGAGCTCCATCCGGACGTCGTAGCCCGCCCCGTTCAGCCGGGTGGCCGTCACCGTGGCCAGGGTGCCGTCGTCCAGGGTGAGGACGGCGGCGGCCGTGTCGATGTCACCGGCCTCGCGGAACATCGCGGGTCCGGCGTCCGACCCGGCCGCGAACACGTCGACCACCTCGCGCCCGGTCACCCAGCGCAGCATGTCGAAGTCGTGGATCAGGGTGTCCCGGTAGAGGCCCCCGGAGATCGGCAGCCACGCGGCCGGCGGCGGCGTCTGGTCGGAGGTCATCGCCCGCACGGTGTGCAGCCGTCCGAGCCGTCCCGAGCGCACCGCCTCCCGGGCGCCCGTGTAGCCCGTGTCGAACCGGCGCTGGAACCCCATCTGAAGGATCGTTCCCGCCGTCTCGACCTCGGCGATCGCAGCCAACGAACCGGGCAGATCGAGGGCTATGGGTTTCTCGCAGAACACCGGGAGCCCGGAGCGTGCCGCCCTGCCGATTAATTCGGCGTGCGCCGATGTCGCCGTAGTGATCACCACGGCGTCCACGCCCCACTTGAAGATCTCCTCCGTACTCGGTGCCGCCGTTTCCCCCAGCCGGTTCGCCAGCTCCTGGGCCCGTGCCGGGTCCACGTCGGTGAGGATCAGCGAACCGACCTCACGATGACGGCTGAGCGTCCTGGCATGGATGGTCCCGATGCGGCCCGTACCGATGACTCCGATGCGCATGGGAACAAACTGAGGGCCGACCAGGCACGCTGTCAATGCGTATGTCCGGACAATCGAACTACATCACTTCCCGTCAACCATTCACAGAGCTACGCTCGGCCCGTGCCGAAACCAGATGTGGACCCGACAGTGCCGCTCGAGCTCAGCGTGGACCGGAGCAGCCCGGTGCCGCTGTACTTCCAGCTGTCCCAACAGCTGGAGGCCGCGATCGAGCACGGCTCGCTGACCCCGGGCAGCCTGCTGGGCAACGAGATCGAGCTGGCGGCCCGGCTCGGCCTGTCCCGGCCCACGGTCCGCCAGGCCATCCAGTCCCTCGTCGACAAGGGCCTCCTGGTGCGCCGCCGGGGCGTCGGCACCCAGGTCGTGCACAGCCAGGTCAAGCGACCGCTGGAACTCAGCAGCCTCTTCGACGACCTGGAGGCAGCCGGACAGCGCCCCGCTACGAAGGTCCTCGTCAACACCGTCGTCCCGGCGTCCGCCGAGGTGGCGGCGGCACTCGGCGTGGCCGAGGGCAGCGACGTACACCGCATCGACCGGTTGCGCCTCGCGCACGGCGAGCCGATGGCGTACCTCTCCAACCACCTCCCGCTCGGCCTGCTCGACCTCGACACCGCACAGCTGGAAGCCACCGGCCTCTACCGGATGATGCGCACCGCCGGGATCACCCTGCACAGCGCCCGCCAGTCCATCGGCGCCCGCGGCGCGACAGCCGAGGAGGCGGAACGGCTGGCCGAGACGGAGGGAGCCCCGCTGCTCACCATGCAGCGCACGACGTTCGACGACACGGGCCGCGCGGTCGAATTCGGCAGCCATACTTATCGGCCGACCCGCTATTCGTTCGAGTTCCAGCTCCTTGTGCGTCCCTAAGCGCATGGTTTACCCCGGGATGCTCGTCATAATGTCCAGACAATTTGGATTCAATTGACGCTCGCCACAGCGCCCCTTTAGGGGCGCGGGGCAGTATCTGTTTGCGGCTCCGCCGCGGGGCGCGACCAGCCACGACGCGCCCGCACCAGACAACGATCCGCACCCCCGTTCACGCCCCCGCACAGCACCTAGTGTCACCGTGAGGCAGAATCGGGCCTTGATGAGCACCTACGGCAATTTCAGCGCCCCCATAGGCTCCCGGCGTGCCCCCGCACTCAGGACGGTCGGCACGAGGGAGCGCCGTTCCCACCTGACCGCCCCCCGCGTGCCCACCGTCGGCATCGACATCGGCGGCACCAAGGTCATGGCGGGCGTCGTGGACGCCGACGGCAACATCCTGGAGAAGCTCCGCACGGAGACCCCGGACAAGTCCAAGAGCCCCAAGGTCGTCGAGGACACCATCGTCGAACTGGTCCTGGACCTGTCCGACCGGCACGACGTGCACGCGGTCGGCATCGGCGCGGCCGGCTGGGTCGACGCCGAGCGCAACCGCGTCCTGTTCGCGCCCCACCTGTCCTGGCGGAACGAGCCCCTCAGGGACCGCATCACGAGCAGGCTGTCCGTCCCCGTCCTGGTGGACAACGACGCCAACACCGCCGCCTGGGCCGAGTGGCGCTTCGGCGCCGGCCGCGGCGAGGACCACCTCGTCATGATCACGCTCGGCACCGGCATCGGCGGCGCGATCCTGGAGGACGGCCAGGTCAAGCGCGGCAAGTGGGGCGTCGCCGGCGAGTTCGGCCATATGCAGGTCGTGCCCGGCGGCCACCGCTGCGCGTGCGGCAACCGCGGCTGCTGGGAGCAGTACAGCTCCGGCAACGCGCTGGTCAGGGAGGCCCGGGAGCTGGCCGCGGCGGACTCCCCGGTGGCGTACGGGATCATCGAGCACGTCAAGGGCAACATCGGCGAGATCACCGGGCCGATGATCACCGAGCTGGCCCGCGAGGGCGACGCGATGTGCATCGAGCTGCTCCAGGACATCGGCCAGTGGCTCGGCGTCGGCATCGCCAACCTCGCCGCCGCCCTCGACCCCTCCTGCTTCGTCATCGGCGGCGGTGTCTCGGCCGCCGACGACCTGCTGATCGGCCCCGCGCGGGACGCGTTCAAGCGGCAGCTCACCGGCCGCGGCTACCGCCCCGAGGCCCGGATAGTGCGCGCCCAGCTCGGCCCCGAGGCCGGCATGGTCGGCGCCGCCGACCTCGCCCGCCTGGTCGCCCGCCGCTTCCGCCGCGCCAAGCGCCGCCGTGTCGAGCGCTACGAGCGCTACGAGCGGTTCGCGGAGTCCCGGCGCGGCACCCAGGACACCGCATGATCGCATCGCTGCCCCGCCAGACCACCCCCAGGGACGAGCCGCCCCGCCCCCCGGAGGACCCCCGCCACAAGGCCCGCCGTCGAGCGCTCACCCTGCTCATCATCGTGCTGCTCATCGGCGTACCGGCCGTCTATCTGGCGATCTCCGCGAACCAGAGCCGCAACAGCGGCAAGGACAAGGAGGCCAAGTACTCGGCGACCGGGCTCACCGTGGGCTGGCCCTCGAAGGTCCAGCGCCGCCTCTACCAGGTACCGGTCCCGCACCCGGCGGAGGAAGTCGCCTTCTACGAGACCAACAACTGGAAGACCAGCCGCCTCTACGTCCAGTTCCAGACCTCCGAGGCCGGCCTGGACACCTTCCTCGCCGGCATAGGCGTGGACCGGGACACGCTGAAGAAGAACGACATCACCATCAGCGACCGCGACCAGAAGATCACCGGCTGGAAGTTCACCCGCCCCGGCCCCTGGTGGGGCGTCGTCAACAAGCAGAAGGACCCGGCACCCACCCAGGACATCGTGGTGAACCTGTCCGATCCGGCCCTCCCCATGGTCTACGTCGTCTCCCGCACGGTTCCCTAGCGGGGCGGCCCAGGCCGGTCGCCGGGGCCGATTGTCAGACCCCGCCCGTAGAGTCGAAGACAGCTGACACGACTGACGGGCGGGAGGTGACAGGACGTATGACGGACACGGCACTCATGGAGCAGATCTCCGTGCGACTGGCCGCGGTCTTCCTGCCGTCCCCCGTCGTCCCGCGCGAGGGCCGCGTCGCCTTCTGGGACCCCGACGGCGAGCGCGCACTGCCCGAAGCCGAAGAGGGCGTGGAACAGACCGAGTTGACGGTCGTACGACGACACGGCGCCGGAGTCCGCCGCAGGCCCACCCCCGCGCTGACCCTGCCGATCGAAGCGGCGCTGCCCCTGCTGGTGCGCGCCCGCCGGAACCCCGCCGCCCATCCCGCCACGGCCTGCTGGGGCGCCGCCGCCCTGCACGCACTGCGCCTCGCGGCCTGCGGCCGGCTGCTTCCCGGCCTCACCGCGACCGGCCACGACGCCTGGCGGGCGGGTCCCCTGGAGCCCGAGGACATCGCGCACGTCCGCGCGGTCGCGGCGGCCCTCCCGTACGAGGGTCACGCGGTCCCGCTGCCCGGCCCGGGCCCGCTCCGGCTGCCCGAGCCGGAAGCGCTGATGCGGTCCTTCCTGGACGCCGTCGCGGACACCCTGCCCCGCACCCCGGCCGCGCCGTACACCTCCGGGCTGCCCTTCGCGGCCCGCCGGCCGCAGCGTCTGCGTGACGCCCAGGACTGGGCCGCCGAGGTCGCCGCCGGCATGGACGCGGGCGTGCGGATCTCGCTCCGCCTTGACCTCTCGGCCTACGACCTGTTCGACGACGGCGGCCGGGTGCGCAGCGCGGGCGCGGCGATCGTCCAGGTGCACAGCCTCGCGGACCCCACCCTCGTGGTCGACGCGGCGGCCCTGTGGGCGGGCACGGCGGACAGCGCCTTCGGCCCCCGCGCGCGCGTGGACGCCGCGTTGGCCGTACGCCGGGCCGCCCGCGTCTGGCCCCCGCTGGACCGCCTCACCGAGCAGGACGTGCCCGACGTACTCGCCCTCTCCGAGGAGGAGTTGGGCGACCTGCTCGGCATGGCGGCCACCCGGCTCGCCGCGGCCGGAGTCGCCGTCCACTGGCCCCGGGACCTGGCACAGGACCTGACGGTGTCCGCCGTGGTCCGGTCCGCGCCGGGCTCGGCGACCGACGGCACGGGCTTCTTCGAGAGCGAGGAACTCCTCCAGTTCCGCTGGCAGTTGGCGCTCGGCGGCGACCCGCTCACCGAGGCCGAGATGGACACCCTGGCCGAGGCCCACCGCCCGGTCGTACGACTGCGGGACCAGTGGGTCCTCGTCGACCCGGCCCTCGTCCGCAAGGCCCGCAAACGCGAACTGGGCCTGCTCGACCCGGTCGACGCGCTGTCCGTCGCGCTCACGGGCACGGCGGAGGTCGACGGCGAGCAGGTGGCAGCCGTGCCGGTCGGCGCGCTGGCCACCCTGCGCGACCGCTTGACGGCGGGCATCCAGCCCGCCGAACCACCGGCCGGCCTTCAGGCCACCCTCCGGGACTACCAACTCCGGGGCCTGGCCTGGCTCGACCTGATGACCTCCCTCGGCCTCGGCGGGTGCCTCGCCGACGACATGGGCCTCGGCAAGACCATCACCCTCATCGCCCTCCACCTGCGCCGGGCGCACCGCGACCCCACCCTCGTGATCTGCCCCGCCTCACTCCTCGGCAACTGGCAGCGGGAGATCACCCGCTTCGCCCCAGGAGTCCCCGTCCGCCGCTTCCACGGCGCGGACCGCACCCTGGAGGACCTGACCGGCGGCTTCGTCCTCACGACGTACGGCACGATGCGCTCGGCGGCGGCGACGCTCGCCGAGCAGCCGTGGGGCATGGTCGTCGCGGACGAGGCACAGCACGTCAAGAACCCGTACTCGGCGACCGCGAAGGCCCTGCGCACGATCCCGTCCCCCGCGCGCGTGGCCCTGACCGGCACACCGGTCGAGAACAACCTCTCCGAACTCTGGGCCCTGCTCGACTGGACGACCCCCGGCCTCCTCGGCCCCCTGAAGTCCTTCCGCGCCCGGCACGCGCGCGCGGTGGAGAACGGCGAGGACGAGGAGGCGGTCACCCGCCTGGCCCGCTTGGTCCGCCCCTTCCTCCTGCGCCGCAAGAAGTCCGACCCCGGCATCGTCCCCGAGCTGCCGCCCAAGACGGAGACGGACCACCCGGTCCCGCTCACCCGCGAACAGGCCTCGCTCTACGAGGCGGTGGTGCGCGAATCGATGCTGGCGATCGAGACGACGGAGGGCATCGCGCGCCGAGGCCTGGTCCTCAAGCTCCTCACGTCCCTGAAGCAGATCTGCGACCATCCGGCGCTGTACCTCAAGGAGGAGCACACGGCGGCACAGGCCGGCGGCGACCGCCTCGCCGCCCGCTCCGGCAAACTCGCCCTGCTGGACGAGCTGTTGGACACGCTGCTGTCGGAGGACGGTTCCGCGATCGTCTTCACGCAGTACGTCGGCATGGCCCGCCTGATCACCTCCCACCTGTCGGCCCGCGCGGTCCCGGTCGACCTGCTCCACGGCGGCACACCGGTACCGGAGCGGGAGCGCATGGTGGACCGCTTCCAGGCCGGTGCGACCCCGGTCCTGGTCCTGTCCCTGAAGGCCGCGGGCACCGGCCTGAACCTCACCCGCGCGGGCCACGTCGTGCACTTCGACCGCTGGTGGAACCCGGCGGTCGAGGAACAGGCCACGGACCGCGCGTACCGCATCGGCCAGACCCAGCCGGTCCAGGTCCACCGCCTCATCACCGAGGGCACGGTCGAGGACCGCATCGCCGAAATGCTCGAATCCAAGCGGGCGTTGGCCGACGCGATCCTCGGCTCCGGCGAGTCCTCCCTGACCGAGCTGACGGACCGGGAGCTGTCGGACCTGGTGCGGTTGCGGAGGGAGTCGTGACGGGAGTGGAGGGGGTTGCGCAAGGTGCGGGCGAAGCGGAGCGCGACGTAGAACTCGCGGTGAGCGAAGGCGAGTCGGGTCGGACGCGGCCCGCGCCGGGCGAGAGCGAAGAGCCCGAGCAGACGGCCGCGCGCCCCGCCGACCTGGTACGACAGGCACTGCGGGCCGCGCGTGAGCGGCGGGAGCGGGGGCCGGAGAAGCCCGCGGGGCACGCGGCGGCCCCTGGTGACCCGGTGGTCCACACGCCTGCGTCGGCCGCTTCCGAGGCGTCGGTGTCCCGCGCGCCCCGGCCGACCGGTGCTGGGAGGCCGGTGTCCCGCGCGCCTGTGCCATCTGGTTCCGAGGCGTCGGTGTCCTGTGCGCCTATGGTGGCCGGTCCTGGAGAGTCGGTGTCCCGTGCGCCTGGGCCGACCGATACCGGGGCGTTGGCGTCGCCCGCTCCCGTGGTGACCGGCGCCGAGGACACGACGGTCACCGCGCCCCCGGCCGCCGATCCCTCACCGCCCCCCCCACCCCCCCGTGACGCCGCCCGCGCCGCGCTGCGTGCCGCCCTGCCGGTCCGACGCGAGGCGACCGCAGCGGCAGCCCCCGAGGGCACCCGTACCGAACCGGAGGCTCCCGACCCCGTAGAGCTGCAGGGTGATCGCTCGGCACCCCCCGCTTCCGTCCCCGGCGACAGCGCCCCGGACCAGCCGTCCCCCCGGCCCGCCGACCTCGCCCGCGAGGCACTGAGAGCTGCCCGGCGGGAGAGTCACCAGGCCCGCACTGACGCAGGGAGCAAGGGAGTCGAGCCCGCGCCCAGACCACCCCGCCGAGCCTCCGCCCCCTCCAGCGCCAGCACGACCGGCACCACACGAACACGCGCCCAAACGTCCGGCGGTGTCGAGGCCAACCGGACGCGCGCCGTACGGGACATGCTCGCCGGTGCCTTCCGGATGCCTGAGGGCGACGACCCCACCACGGTGCCGCCCGCCGACAACGCCCCCGAAGACCAAGCGAGTTGGAACGAACGGACGCAGGACCACACCGCACCCCGAACCACCCCCGCAACCCCCGGCCTCAGCCCCGCCCCCGCAACCCCCGCACTCCCCACCTCCATGGCCTCCCCCACCCGCGACGGCGACCTCCGCCGTACCTTCCCCGCGTTCCCGCCCAAGCCGTCGGAGGGCACGGACTTCGCCGAGACCTGGTGGGGCAACGCCTGGGTCACCGCGTTGGAGGAGGGCGCGTTGGATGCCAAGCGGCTTGCACGCGGGCGTGGTTACGCCGAGAAGGGCCACGTCGACGCGATCACCGTGACGCCGGGGCTCGTGCTCGCGTATGTGCAGGGCAGCCGCCCGCGGCCGTACCGCGTACAGGTGCGGCTGCGGACGCTCGACGACGCTGACTGGGACCGGTTCCTGGACGCCGCCGCCGATCGGCCCGGGCACATCGCCGCACTGCTCGACAAGGAGATGCCCAAGTCCCTTGCCGAGTGCGGGGTTCCGTTGCTGCCGGGGCCCGGTGATCTGGACCCGCACTGCAGTTGCCCCGACGTCGGGCACCCCTGCAAGCACGCCGCCGCCCTGTGCTACCAGACCGCGCGTCTCCTCGACGCCGACCCCTTCGTGCTGCTCCTGCTGCGCGGCCGGGGCGAACGCCCGCTGCTCGACGCGTTGTCGCGTCGCAACGCGACCCGGGCCGCCCGCGCCGCCCAGGATCAGGAACCGGCCCCCCTCCCCGGCGTGCGGGCCACGGAAGCCCTCGCGGCGGAACGCCGACTCCCGCCGCTCCCAACCCCGTTGCCCACACCCCCGCACCCCGAGCAGCCTCCCGTGTACCCGGCGGCGCCCGGCGGCCCGGACCCCTTCGCCCTCGACCAGTTGGCGACCGACGCCGCCGCCCGCGCACACGCGCTGCTCAGCACCGGCCGGGATCCGGTCGGGGAGCTGACCCTGTGGCAGGACGCGGTGCGCCTCGCCGCCGCCCGCCCGGGCTCGGGGCTGACCGCCACCACCCGCTCCCTCTACGCCTCCCTCGCCAAGGCCACCGGACGCACCCCGGGCGAGCTGGCGCGCGCGGTCGCCGCCTGGCGGCAGGGAGGCATCGAGGGGCTCGCGGTGCTGGAGGAGCCCTGGGATCCGCCGGCCGGCCGCTTCGACCGGGCCCGCCCGCTGCTCCTCGCCGCCGACCTCCCGGCCTTCCGCCCCTGGCACAACCACCTCACCCACCCCCACGGCCATGTCCAACTCCGCCTGGGCCGCGACGGATTGTGGTACGCCTACGAATCGGAACCGGGCCATGACGACTGGTGGCCCAGAGGCACCCCGGACCTGGACCCGGTCGGCGCACTGACAGGCCTGGGCGCCCCCGGCGAGCTCTGAGCCCCAGCCCCCGTACGCACGATCACCGTCCGAGCCGCAGCTCACCCACCACCCACGCCCCGCCCCATGTCCGGTGAAGGCGATGTGAGAATTCCCCACCGAAGTGTGGGAGCCGGGTGGGGAGACCGGGGGCCCCACAGCCGGGTCGTAAGAAACGGCGGTTACGTTGGAGCGGTGAGCGACATGAACAACAGCCCCGCCCTCCAGTACCGCTTCGACGGCCCCGAAGACGCCCCGGTTCTCATCCTGGGCCCCTCGCTCGGGACCACGTGGCACATGTTCGACCGCCAGGTGCCCGAGCTGGCGAAGCAGTGGCGGGTCTTCCGGTTCGACCTGCCGGGCCACGGCGGCTCGCCCGCGCATCCGGCCGGCTCGGTCTCCGACCTGGCCGACCGGCTGCTCGCCACCCTCGACGCGCTCGGCGTGCAGCGCTTCGGCTACGCGGGCTGCGCGCTCGGCGGCGCGGTCGGTCTCGAACTGGTCCTGCGCCACCCGGAGCGGGTGGCCTCGCTGGCGCTGATCGCCGCATCGCCCCGTTTCGGCACGGCGGACGAGTTCCGCCAGCGCGGGGTGATCGTGCGCACGAACGGGCTCGACCCCATCGCCCGTACCTCGCCCGAGCGCTGGTTCACCGGCGGTTTCGCCGCCACACAGCCCGCGATCACCGAGTGGGCCGTACAGATGGTGCGCACCACCGACCCCGGCTGCTACATCGCCGCGTGCGAGGCGCTGGCCGCGTTCGACGTACGGTCCGAACTCGCCCGTATCGGCGTGCCGACGCTCGTTCTCGTCGGCTCGGACGACCAGGTCACCGGCCCGGCCGAGGCCCGCACCCTGGTCGCCGGCATCCCGGACGCCCGCCTCGCGGTCGTACCCGGCGCCTCGCACCTGGTCCCGGTCGAGCAGCCCGCCGCCGTCACCGACCTCCTGGTCCGGCACTTCTCCACCGCCTGGCAGCCGGCCTACGACCAGTCCACCGGGCAGATGGCCATCGTGGCGCCCCCGGTCAGGCCGGTCCTCGCCGCGCCGCAGCAGGCCGCGCCCATCGCCGAGATCGCGCCGCCGCCCCCCGTGCCGCCGCAGGCCATGGGCCGTCCGGATCCCTACGACGCCGGGATCAAGGTCCGCCGGGAGGTGCTCGGCGACGCGCATGTGGACCGGGCGCTGGCGCAGGCGGACGAGTTCTCCGGGGACTTCCAGGAGTTCATCACGCGGTACGCGTGGGGCGAGATCTGGGACCGGCCCGGCCTCGACCGGCGTTCGCGCAGCTGTGTCACCCTCACCGCGCTGGTCGCGGGCGGTCACCTGGAGGAACTGGCCTTCCACACCCGGGCGGCGCTGCGCAACGGCCTCACCCCGGTCGAGATCAAGGAGGTGCTGCTGCAGGCGGCCGTGTACTGCGGAGTGCCCGCGGCGAACAGTGCCTTCAAGGTCGCCCAGCAGGTCATCCGCGAGGAGACGACCCCCACGGAGTGATCTTCAGCCCGGTACCGAAAGCACCAGGCTCGGCTGCCCACGCGGAGCCGGGCAGCGGCAGGATGGACCCATGACGCTCACCACGCTCACCAAGAAGTCGCACGCCTGCATCCGTCTGGAGAAGGACGGCCGGACGCTCGTCATCGACCCGGGCACTTTCACCGAGGAGGACGCCGCGGTCGGCGCGGACGCGATCCTGGTCACGCACGAGCACCTCGACCACTTCAACGAAGACCGGTTGCGGGCCGGGCTTGAGGCCAACCCGGCGGCCGAGATCTGGACCCTGAAGTCGGTCGCTGACCAGCTCTCCGCCGCCTTCCCGGGCCGCGTGCACACCGTCGGCCACGGCGACACCTTCACGGCGGCGGGCTTCGACGTCCAGGTGCACGGCGAACTGCACGCCGTGATCCACCCTGACATCCCGCGCATCACCAACGTCGGCTACCTCATCGACGCCGGCCGCGTCTTCCACCCCGGCGACGCCCTCACCGTCCCCGACCACCCCGTCGAGACCCTGATGCTCCCGGTCATGGCCCCCTGGAGCAAGATCTCCGAGGTCATCGACTACGTCCGCGAGGTCAAGCCGCAGCGCGCCTACGACATCCACGACGCCCTGCTCACGGACCTCGCCCGCCCGATCTACGACATGCAGATCGGCGCGCTCGGCGGTGCGGAGCACCTGCGGCTGGCGCCCGGGGACAGCGCGTCGGTCTGAGTGTCAGTGCCGCCCGGTAGGTTGTCAGGCATGCGCATCGCGACCTGGAACGTGAACTCGATCACCGCCCGTCTGCCGAGGCTCCTCGCCTGGCTGGAGAGCAGCGGCACCGACGTGCTGTGCCTCCAGGAGGCCAAGCTCGCCGAGGCGCAGTTCCCGTTCGACGAGCTGCGCGCGGCGGGCTACGAGGCGGCGGTCAACGCGACCGGCCGGTGGAACGGCGTGGCGGTGCTCTCCCGCGTAGGACTCGAAGACGTGGTCAAGGGCCTCCCGGGGGACCCCGGTTACGACGGCGTCCAGGAGCCCCGCGCCGTCGCGGCGACCTGCGGCCCGGTCCGCGTGTGCTCGGTGTACGTGCCCAACGGCCGCGAGGTGGAGCACCCCCACTACGCGTACAAGCTCCAGTGGTTCGAGGCCCTCAGAGCGGCCGTCGCGGAGGATGCGCGGGGCAGCCGCCCGTTCGCCGTGCTGGGTGACTACAACGTGGCGCCGACCGACGACGACGTCTTCGACGTCGCCGCCTTCGAGGGCCTCACCCATGTCACCCCGGCCGAGCGCGCCGCCCTCACCGCCCTGCGCGAGGCGGGCCTCTCGGACGTCGTCCCGCGCCCCCTCAAGTACGACCACCCGTACACGTACTGGGACTACCGCCAGCTCGCCTTCCCGAAGAACCGGGGCATGCGCATCGACCTCGTCTACGGCAACGAGCCGTTCGCGAAGGCCGTCACCGACTCCTACGTCGACCGCGAGGAGCGCAAGGGCAAGGGGGCCTCGGACCACGCCCCGGTGGTCGTCGACCTGGACGTCTGACCTCTGACCGGGACGGGACGGCCCGGCCCGGCTCCCGCCCGCTCAGCCCAGCGAGGCGAACCACCGTACGACGGCCCCGGTCGCCGCCTGCTGGGAGCCCAGATGGCGGGAGCCGCCGTAGTCCGGAGTGCCGAGGTCGACGAGCGGTACGTCGACGCCCCGGGCCCGGAACGACGCCTGGCAGTGCTCGCTGTTGCCGTTCACGGCCTGTTCGTCGCCCTCGGCGTAGTAGAGCCGCATGGGCATCTTCGGTGTCCAGCCCGTGCACACCCCGTCGGTGATCCGCAGCGCGGCGGCCAGTCCGCCCGTCGGGTGGGCGATCAGGTCGCGTCCGTGCCGGGTGAGGAGTGCGTCGATCGTGTCCGGCGTCTTGGCCATGACCTCCTGCCCGGTGTGCGTGCCGTCCAGCAGGCGCTCGATCGTGCGGGAGTACGGCGCCCGGAAGACCTCGCCCGGGCTGTCGTAGACGTGATGGAGCCGGTTGAAGGCGACGAGGGCCAGCGCGGTGTAGATCACGCCGTCCTTCGGGTCCGCCCGCCCGTCCAGCAGGGACGGGAACGCCACGTCCCGGAAGGCGTACGCGCCGCTCACCGGTGCCACCGCCGCGACCCGGAAGCGCGGATCGGCCCCCTCCTGAAGGGCCCGGGTCAGCCCGAGCGCCGCCGACGCCCCCTGGGAGAAGCCGGTGGCCAGTACCTCGTGCCCCAACTGCCGTCCCACCGTGGGCGCGTAGGAGGCCGCGGCCCGCAACAGGTCCAGTGCGGCAGTCGTCTCGGACGGTACATCCATCCACGCCTGCGGTCCGGAGCCGAGGCCGAGCCCCAGGTAGTCCGGGAGTACGACGGCGAAGCCCGCCGACGCGTAGGTGAGGGCGGGCGCCTGGCCCCACACCTCCGTCGACACGGAGGCGACATCGCCCTTGAAGAGTTCGGTGCCGTGCGTGAACGACACCGTCCGCAGCCGCCGCTCACCACCGCGCGGGAACGCCAGCAGCCCGCTCGCGGTGGTCGGCCGGCCCTTGGCGTCCACCGTGCGGTAGACCACGCGGTACGTGTCCACGCCGTAACGGACGGTCCCCGTGTCCCAGTTCGGGCCGTCCTCGTCGCTCTTCAGCTCGGCGGTCACCTGCCACGCGGACAGTGTCCGCAGATGTACCACCGACACCACCCGCCCCCGCCCCGCATCGTGCACGGCCTGCGCCGACGCGGCCGGAACCGCCCCCGCCCCCACGGCCCCCGCGGACACCGAACCGCTCACCACCAGGGCTGCGGCAACCGACGACATCACGATCATCCTGCCTGTCCGATTCATACTGCGACCGTACGAACAGGACATCGCGCCCACCATCCGGCCAACCCGCGCTCGGGAGAGGGGCTTTCCCCCCTCCGGCCGGGGTGCTGACACGCCACCGCCGACGCCCTGTGGTGCGGACGGCGATGCGAATGACACGCTGTATGTATGAACATCCCTTTCCTGGGTGACCGGGCCGAGAAGCACCGTATCCACGACGCCGAGGGCATCGCCGAGCTGCTGGCCGAGTGCGAGCTGCTCCGCTCGCACGCTGCCCGGGAGGGCATCCAACTCGACGACTCCGCAAGCTCGTTGGAGGCACTCGACCAGCTGGTGCCGCGCTGGCGCGACGACGAGGAGACCGTGTCCTGGCTCGGCAACGACGCCGGTCTGTATCTGGGCACGGTGATCGTGCGCACGGTGGAGGGTGCCGCCTGGGAGATCCGGCCGGACGGCCAGCCCGTCGTACGGCTGGACTCCGGGCGCGAGTTCGACGTCGTGGCCTCCGGTCATGAGTGGGCCGCGAGCGGTGTGCCCGAGCTCTCGCAGCTGTACGCGGAGGTCGCCGAAGAGTAAGAGGGGTGTAAATACGGCTAATGCCCGAAAAGTGCGTGTCGTGCGTTAACTCCGATCTTGTCTGGATAGTTTGCGGCAACCACGACACAGCTGAGAGTGAGTAGGGCTGGGCATGGCCGTCGATCCGTTGATCGAACTGCGCGACGTCAACAAGTACTACGGGGAGCTGCATGTCCTGCAGGACATCAACCTCACCGTCGGCAAGGGGGAGGTGGTCGTGGTCATCGGCCCTTCGGGGTCGGGAAAGTCGACGCTGTGCCGGGCGATCAACCGGCTGGAGACCATCGAGTCCGGGACGATCCAGCTCGACGGGCAACCGCTGCCCGAGGAGGGCAAGGCTCTCGCGGGACTCCGCGCCGAAGTCGGCATGGTCTTCCAGTCCTTCAACCTCTTCGCCCACAAGACGGTGCTGCAGAACGTCTCGTTGGCCCAGATCAAGGTCCGCAAGCGCAAGCGGGACGACGCCGACCGGCGCTCCCTCGAACTCCTCGACCGCGTGGGACTCGCCTCGCAGGCACCCAAGTTCCCCGCGCAGCTCTCCGGCGGCCAGCAGCAGCGCGTGGCCATCGCCCGCGCCCTCGCCATGGAACCCAAGGCGCTTCTCTTCGACGAGCCGACCTCGGCCCTCGACCCGGAGATGATCAACGAAGTCCTGGAAGTCATGCGGCAGTTGGCCCACGACGGCATGACCATGGTCGTCGTCACCCACGAGATGGGCTTCGCCCGCTCCGCCGCCAACCGCGTCGTGTTCATGGCCGACGGCCGCGTCGTCGAGGACCGCACCCCCGAGGAGTTCTTCACCAACCCGCGCACCGACCGGGCCAAGGACTTCCTGTCCAAGATCCTCAAGCACTGAGCGGGGGAGTGCGATCCATGTTCCGTACGACCCGTGTGCTCCTCGTGCTGATCCTCGCGCTGCTCGCGACCGCCTGCGGCAAGGAGGGCAGCCCGCCCGTGAAGGGCCCGGCCGCCGGGAAACTCCCCAACTACCAAGTGGCACAAGGCTTTCAGCTCCCCGACTCCAAGACCTGGAAGCGGGCGAAGAAGCGCGGCTACTTCGTCGTCGGCGCAAAGGAGGACCAGCCCTACCTCGGTGAGAAGGACCCGGCGACCGGCACCTACTCCGGCTTCGACATCGAGATCGCCAAGATGATGTCGGCCTCCCTCGGCTTCGCCCCGAAGACCGTCCACTTCAAGACGATCGCCTCCGCGAACCGCGAAACCGCCCTGCAGAACGGCCAGATCGACTACTACGTCGGCACCTACACCATCAACGACATGCGCAAGAAACTCGTCGGCTTCGCCGGCCCCTACTACATGGCCGGCCAGTCGCTCCTCGTGCGCAGCGACGAGTACGACATCCACGGCCCGCAGGACCTCGCCGGCAAACGCGTCTGCTCGGCGGCCGGATCGACGCCGTACCAGCGCATCAAGGACGACTACCCCAAGGCCCAACTCGTCGCCTACGACACCTACTCGGTCTGTGTCGACAACCTGCTCACCTACCAGGTCGCCGCCGTCACCACCGACGACGCGATCCTCATCGGCTACGCGGCGAAGGTCCCCGACCAGCTCAAGGTCGTCGGCAAACCCTTCTCGAAGGAGCCGTACGGCATCGGAGTCCCGCACGGCGACAACGCCCTGCGGTTCGCCCTCGACGACGCGTTGGAGGCCCGTGAGAAGAACGGCGACTGGAAGAAGGCGTACGAGGCGACGCTCGGCCTGTCCGGAGTGCCCGCGCCCACCCCGCCCGCGATCGACCGCTACCCGGCGAGCTGAGCGAGGCCGATGTGAACGTACTGACAGACAACTTCTCGACCTTCGTCGACGGCTTCCTCGGCACCGTCGAACTCACCTTCTACGCCTCGGTGTTGGCGCTCGTCCTCGGCTTCCTGATGGCCTCCTTCCGGGTCGCCCCCGTCGGTTCGCTACGGGTGTTCGGCACGGTGTGGGTCACCGTCCTGCGCAACACCCCGCTCACCCTGCTGTTCTTCGCGGTGCTGCTCGGCCTGCCGCGCTTCGGACTCGTGCTGCCCTTCAAGGTGTTCGCGATCCTGGCGCTCGGCTGCTACACCTCGGCGTTCATCTGCGAGGCGCTGCGCTCCGGCATCAACACCGTGCCCCGGGGGGCAGGGAGAGGCGGCCCGCAGCCTCGGGATGTCCTTCGGGCAGAGCCTCGGACTGGTCGTACTGCCGCAGGCGTTCCGCTCGGTGATCCCGCCGGTCGGCTCCACCCTCATCGCGCTCGCCAAGAACTCGGCGATCGCCGGCGCCTTCAGCGTCACCGAACTCCTCGGCACCTACCGGACGTTGAGCGAGCTCGGCTACAACATCGTCTGGACCTTCGTCTGGATCGCCCTCGGCTACCTGATCATCACCCTCGCCATCAGCGCGCTGTTCAACGCGATGGAGAGGAAGTGGGGAGTCGCCCGATGACCACCGCCAACGCCCTCTACGACGTCCCCGGCCCCAAGACCCGCAAACGGCACCGCCTTTACGGCATCGCGTCCACCGTCGTCATCCTCGGCCTCCTCGCCTGGATCCTCTATCTCCTGTTCGACACCGACCAGTTCACGTACACGAAGTGGATGCCCTTCGAGTACAAGGGGATTCAGGAACTCCTGCTGCGCGGCCTCGGCAACACGCTCAAGGCCTTCGGGCTCGCGGCCGTACTGTCACTGGCACTCGGCACCCTGCTCGCCGTGGGACGGCTGTCGGACCACCGGCCGGTGCGCTGGCTGTCCACGCTCGTCGTGGAGTTCTTCCGCGCCATGCCCGTCCTGGTGATGATCTTCTTCATCTTCGTGGCGCTCAAGGTGCAGCCGCTGCCCGCACTGGTCGCCGGACTCACCCTCTACAACGGCTCGGTGCTCGCCGAGGTCTTCCGCTCCGGGGTCAACAGCGTCGAACGCGGCCAGCGGGAGGCCGCGTTCGCGCTCGGCATGCGCAAGACCCAGGTGATGTCGTACGTCCTCGTACCGCAGGCCGTACGGGCCATGCTGCCCGCCATCATCAGCCAGTTGGTGGTCGCGCTGAAGGACACCTCGCTGGGCTATCTGATCACCTATGAGGAGTTTCTCCACGCCGGGAAGCTGATCGCGTCGAACCTCGACTACGATTTGCCGTTCATCCCGGTGGTGATGGTGATCTCGCCGATCTACATCGGGATGTGCATGCTGCTCTCCTGGTTCGCCGGATGGGTGTCCCGCCGGGAGCAGCGCAGTCCCAAGACCGAGGCCGTGGACGTGGCCCCGGCCGAACCAGGGACGCTGCTGCCGCGGGTGCAGTAGTTGGAGAGGGCACTTGCCCGCCCGGCAGCAGCCGGAGATCACTGCTCGCGCAGCGGGATCGACACGTACGACGGGTCGTTCGCAGGCGAGGAGAAGGTCAGCTGCGCGCCGGTCGGGTTGTGCTCGATGTAGAGCGGGTCGACCGTGTCGACGACCAGGGCGAGTCGATGCCCTGCCGGGACGTCGTAGGCCGTGGAGAACAACTCCAGGTCCACACCGAACGGCTTGCCGGGCGTCTGCCCGTGCCAGGTGTACGGCGCGTTGCTGACCAGCTTGCCGAGGCCGAGCGGGCCCACGTCGTAGAGGTACGCGACGAGGGTGCCGCTCTCCTTGGTGTCCGTGACCGTTGTATGCAACTTCACGGTGCCGCGCACCTGTTGGGCGCTCGGGTACTTCCCCGACTGCCATACGGCGGCCCAGCGGCGGGGGAGGAGGGGAATGGCGGCCACCGGAGGCACCTGCGCGACCTGGTCGAGGATGCTGGACAGGAAGACGACCCCGCCGTCCGCGCCCGAGTCGACGTTGGTGTGGATGGTGGTCGTGCCCGCGAGGTCGAGCTGCTTGCGGGTCGCGCCGACCGACTTCCAGTCCGGATAGGCCTCGTAGCCGTCCGTGGAACGGGACTTGAGCTCGACGGGGTCCTCGTGGTCGATCCCGTTGTCCTCGCCCTTGAGGTAGTGGTCGAACCAGCGCTCGGTGTCCGTCCACACGTCGTTGGGCAGCCCGAGCAGTCCGGTCAGCTCGGCGGTGGCATGGTCGCCGGGCCGGAGTTCGAGCCGCTTGGGGCCGGTCAACTCGCCGTAGAAGTCGGCTATTTGGTTGGGCGGGAAGATCGTGTCGCCCCAGGCGTTGGCGAGCATGACGGCCGCGCCGTTCTTGTTGATCCGGTCGACATAGGTCGCGGGGGAGCGTTCCTTCCCCCAGTCGATCAACTCCTGTTCCTTGGACAGGTCGGAGGCGAAGAAGTCCTTGAAGACCTGGCTCGTCTCCGCGCTCGGCCGGCCGGTGACGAGGCCGACGCCGTCCAGCAGTGCGGTCGCCTGGGAGTGTTCGGTGCGGCCCGAGTAGATCGAGTCGATCAGGTCCGCCCAGCCGCTGAGTGAGGCAACTGCCTTGATCCGCTTGTCGTGTGCCGCCGCGAGCAGACTGATGCCGGCGCCGTACGACACTCCCGCCATGCCGATGTGCCCCGCGTCGGAGGGGGTGTTGGCGAGTGCCCAGTCGATGACCTTGGACGCGTCGGCCACGTCGGCCGGGCCGCCGACCTCTATCCCGCCGCCGGACTGCCAGAAGCCGCGGACGTTGTAACTCACCACGACATAGCCGGAGTTCGCGAGCTTCTCGGCCTGGGCCAGGTACTGGACCTGGGGGAATCCCCAGCTCGTGGGAAGGACGAGGAGGGGGTAGCGGTGCGAGCCGTCCGCGTCCGCGGGTGTGACGACGTTCGCCGCGAGCTTTGTACCGCCGTCGCCCGCGATGTCGACGAAGCGGACGCCGTTCGTGGCGGCCTGGGCGACCGGGGCGAGCCCGAGGACGCCTCCGGCGACGAGAGTCGCGGAGACGGCGACCGCGGCGGTCGTACGCAGGGCCTGGCGACGGTTTCGCACGGGTCACTCCTCACACGTGTCAATGCAAAGTGACCCGACGGTAACCGCAGCCCTTTACCTGAGGTAACCCGTGGGTAAGTTACGTGCCAGTAACGATTGTTGAAGTGTGTGTGACTTCAGGAGGCGCGGTGCGAACTTCGTGGTGCCGGTGCAGGCAGGGGCGTTTCCGCCGCCCGAGTCACGTCCGCCACCAGCTCCACCACATCGGGGCCGTACGCCTGCGAGTTGACCACCTTCAGCAGCAGGACGAAGGTGTTGCCGCCGTGTTTGCGGGCCAACTTCTCGTGGTTGCGGGCGAGATAGCGGCTCGCCGCCTGGTTGGTGATCGCGCGCTGGCCGCAGAAGAGGAACACCGGCCGCGCGCCGCCCAGTTGGCCGGCGGTGAGCCGGGCGAGAAGCACGTACTCGCCCTTGCCGGGCTCAAGTCGGTAGCGCTCGCTGCCTATTTGGAACGCGCCGCGGTCCGGCCCCGGCTCGGGGTCGACGTTGACGCGGATGCCGGGCAGCAGGGACGCCAGATGCGCGGCCATCCGGCGGTTGGAGGCCGGGCCGCCCACGCAGAACTCGGTGCGTTCTCCGAAGCCCTGCTGGGCCGCGTCGTGCGCGACGACCTGGGCGTGCGCGTTGCAGTCCTTGATCAGGGCGGCGAGTTCGAGGAGCGCGAACACGTCGTGCCGCATCACCGTGAGTTCGGGGCCGCCCGCCTCGCGGTTGACCACGAGCAGCGACTCGGAGTTGTCGGGCAGCCCGAAGAACGCCTGCTTGCGCCTGAGTTTGCGCTTCCACAGGTAGGTGCGGGCGAGCCAGCCGAGCGCGGCGCTGAGGCCGGCGGCGACCACGCCCAGAACGATGTTGCGCACGTCGTCATTCATGGGCGCGCATGTTAGCGGCCCGATGTGGCTGGTACGTACCGGTGTTCGACGTGTGACGTTCGTGTGGCGGCGGCCGGAAGCGGTCTGTCGGGGCCCGTGCCAGGTGGATACGCTGCGCGGACGGTTCTGGACTGGAGGTACGGATGCGTCGCCCTGTGGCACGGAAACTGTCGGTCCTGGCGGTCTCGGCCGCCGTGGTGTCGGTCGGGGCAGCGGCCCCACCCGCCGCGACGAGCAGCAGCACACCGACGAAGGTTCCGGTCGCCGTCGGCTACGGCGGCGCCGTGGCGAGCGTCGACGCGGACGCCACCGCCGCCGGTATCGAGGTCCTGAAGAAGGGCGGCAACGCGGTCGACGCGGCCGTCGCCACCGCCGCCGCGCTCGGCGTCACCGAGCCCTACTCCTCCGGCATCGGCGGAGGAGGCTACTTCGTCTACTACGACGCCAAGTCCCGTACGGTGCACACCATCGACGGCCGCGAGACCGCGCCGCTGACCGCCGACTCCAACCTCTTCGTGGAGAACGGCAAGGCGCTCGCCTTCGCCGACGCCGTCAGCAGCGGCCTCAGCGTCGGCACCCCTGGCACGCCCGCCACCTGGCAGACGGCCCTCGACCAGTGGGGGAGCGAGAAGCTCGGTACGGTGCTCAAGCCCGCCGAGCGGATCGCGAGCGACGGCTTCACGGTCGACGACACCTTCCGCACCCAGACGGCGGCCAACGAGACCCGCTTCCGCTACTTCCCCGACACCGCCAAGCTGTTCCTGCCGGGTGGCGCGCTGCCGGTCGTGGGCTCCACCTTCACGAACCCCGAACTCGCCGCCACCTACAAGGAGTTGGGCAAGAAGGGGATCGGGGACATCTATCGCGGCGCCCTCGGCAAGGACATCCTCGCCACGGTGAACACCCCCAAGGTGGACGCCAGTTCGGGCTGGAACGCCCGCCCCGGCAAACTGGCCGCCGAGGACCTCGCGGCCTACCGCGCCAAGCTCCAGGCGCCCACGAAGACCTCGTACCGCGGACTCGGCGTCTACTCCATCGCGCCCTCGTCCTCCGGCGGCACGACCGTCGGCGAGGCCCTCAACATCCTGGAGAAGACGGACCTTTCGAAGGCCAGCGAGGTCCAGTACCTGCACCACTACATCGAGGCCAGCCGGATCGCGTTCGCGGACCGCGGGCGCTGGGTCGGCGACCCCGCCTTCGAGGACGTACCGACGAAGGAACTCCTCTCGCAGAAGTTCGCCGACTCGCGCGCCTGCCTCATCAAGGACGACGCGGTGCTCACCAGCCCGCTGGCGCCCGCCGACCCGCGCAACCCGACGGCCTGCACCGCCACGGGGACGGCCGCCCCGACGACCTACGAGGGCGAGAACACCACCCACCTCACGGTCGCCGACAAGTGGGGCAACGTCGTCTCCTACACGCTCACCATCGAGCAGACCGGCGGCAGCGCGATGACCGTGCCCGGCCGCGGCTTCCTGCTCAACAACGAGCTGACCGACTTCTCCTTCACCCCCGCCAACCCGGCCGTCCACGACCCGAACCTGCCCGGTCCGGGCAAGCGCCCGCGCTCGTCGATCTCGCCGACGATCGTCCTCGACAAGCACAACAAGCCGGTCGTGGCGCTCGGTTCACCCGGTGGCGCGACCATCATCACGACCGTGCTCCAGACCCTCACCGAGTTCCTCGACCGGGGGCTCCCGCTGGTGGACGCGATCGCCGCGCCCCGCGCCAGCCAGCGCAACGCGGCCAACACGGAACTCGAACCTGCGCTCTACAACAGCGACTTGAAGACCCAGCTGCAGGCCATCGGGCACTCCTTCACCCTGAATCCGGAGATCGGCGCGGCGACGGGTGTGCAACGGCTACCGAACGGAGAGTGGTTGGCCGCCGCCGAGAAGGTGCGACGCGGGGGCGGCTCGGCGGCGGTGGTCAATCCGGCGCCGTAGACGGTGAGTCCGCCGTAGACGGTGAGTCGGGGGCGGGCGGCGGATCGGTCCTGAACGCGAGCCGCCCGTCGGCCACGTCCACCGTCACCCGGCCGCCCTCAGCGATCCGGCCGTCCAGGAGCAGCCGGGAGAGCTGGTTGTCGACCTCGCGCTGGATGGTGCGGCGCAGCGGCCGGGCGCCGTACTCCGGCTGGAAGCCCTGCCGGGACAGCCGGTCGACGGCCGCGTCCGTGAACGCGACCGTGATGCCCTGTGCGTGCAGAAGACGGCGGGTGCGTTCCAGCAACAGGTCGGTGATCAGCCGGAGTTGCTCGGCGGTGAGCTGGCGGAAGACGACGATCTCGTCGATGCGGTTGAGGAACTCGGGGCGGAAGTGTTCGCGCAGCGGGCGCAGGATCTGCTCGCGCCGGGCCTCCTCGTCCGCGTCGGCACCGCCCGGGCCGAAGCCGATGCCGGCACCGCGCCGGGTGATCGCCTCGGAGCCGAGGTTGCTGGTCATCACGATCACCGTGTTGGTGAAGTCGACCGTGCGGCCCTGGGAGTCGGTCAACCGGCCGTCGTCCAGGACCTGGAGCAGGATGTTGAAGACGTCCGGGTGCGCCTTCTCGACCTCGTCGAGCAGCAGCAGCGAGTACGGGTGGCGGCGTACGACCTCGGTGAGCTGACCGGCCTCCTCGTGGCCGACGTAACCGGGCGGGGCGCCGACGAGACGGCTCACCGTGTGCCGTTCCTGGTACTCGCTCATGTCGAGGCGGACCATGCGGTCCTCGCTGCCGAACAGCGCCTCGGCGAGCGCCCGGGCAAGTTCCGTCTTGCCGACGCCGGTTGGGCCCAGGAACAGGAAGCTGCCGATCGGCCGGTCCGGGCTCGCCAGCCCGGCGCGGGAGCGCAGCACCGCGTCCGACACGACCCGCACCGCCTCCTCCTGGCCCACGACCCGCCGGTGCAGATGCTCCTCCAGACCGAGCAGCCGGTCCTTCTCCTCCGCGGTGAGACTGCTCACCGGGATACCGGTCTGCCGCGAGACCACCTCGGCGATCGCCTCGCCGGTGACCTCCAGGTGCTGGCCCTCGTCGCCCGTGTCTTCGCCGCCGGCCTCGCTCAACTGCATCTTCAACTCGGCGATGCGGTCCCGGAGTCGGGTCGCCTTCTCGTAGTCCTCGTCGGCCGCCGCCTGGTCCTTGTCGCGGGCGAGCTGTTCCGTCTCGCGCTCCAGGGCCCGTACGTCCGTGCCCTTCGTGCGGGCCCGCAACCGTACCCGCGCGCCCGCCTGGTCGATCAGGTCGATCGCCTTGTCGGGTAGGCGGCGGTCGGTGAGGTAGCGGTCGGACAGTTCCACGGCCGCCACCAACGCCTCGTCGGTGTACCGGACTTGGTGGTGCGCCTCGTAGCGGTCGCGCAGTCCGCGCAGGATCTCGATCGCGTCCGCGACGGTCGGCTCGGGCACCAGGATCGGCTGGAAGCGGCGGGCCAGCGCCGCGTCCTTCTCGATCCGGCGGTACTCCTCCAGTGTCGTGGCGCCCACGATGTGCAACTCGCCGCGCGCCAGCGCCGGTTTGAGGATGTTGCCGGCGTCCATCGAACCGCTCTCGCCGCCACCGCCCGCGCCGACCACGGTGTGCAACTCGTCGATGAACACGATCAGTTCGTCCGAGTGCGCGCGGATCTCGCCGACGATGTTCGTCAGCCGCTCCTCGAAGTCGCCCCGGAAACGGGTGCCCGCGACCACGCCCGTCAGGTCGAGGGCGACCACCCGCCGCCCGGTCAGCACGTCCGGGACGTCGCCGTCCGTGATGCGCTGCGCGAGCCCCTCCACGATCGCGGTCTTGCCGACCCCCGCGTCACCGATCAGCACCGGGTTGTTCTTGCCGCGCCGGGACAGCACCTCGATGGTCTGCTCGATCTCCCCGTCGCGGCCGATCACCGGGTCGATACGGCCCTGCCGGGCCAGGTCGGTGAGATCGCGGCCGTACTTGTCGAGGGTCGGGGTGCCGGTGGCGCGGGGCTGGTCGGTGCGCGGCAGGGTGCCGTCCGGTGCCTCGGGCGGCAGGCCCGTGGGGGCGTAGTGGGCCGCGTTCAGGATGTGGCCCGCGGCGGAGTCCGGGTTCGCGGCGAGCGCGCCGAGGACGTGCTCGGGGCCGATGTAGCCGGCGCCGCCCGCCCTCGCCAGGTCGTGGGCGTCCAGGAGGGCGCGTTTGACGGCGGGGGTGAGGTTGAGGGACGTGCCCTCCGGGGGTTGGACCGGGCCTGAGCGCTCGTCGATCTCCGCCGCCAGGGAGTCGGGATCCGCGCCTGCGCGAGTGAGGAGGCCGCGGGTCGGCTCCGCGGAGAGGGCGGCGCGGAGCAGGTGCTGGGTGTCCAGGTCGTGGCTGCCGTGTTCTGCGGCGTATTGGGCTGCGCCTCGGACGAGGTCTCTGGCCGGTTGGCTGAGCAGGCGGCCTATGTCCACCTGACGTGGGCCGGGGCGGGCGGCTCCGCCGAAGAGCCTGGCGAGGAAGTCTCCGAAGGGGTCGTTTTCGGGGGGTATGTAGCCGCTGGTCATCAATCCACCATGGCATGGGTCACTGCGGGGGGCATGTGCAGGTGGTTTGCGAGTGCGGGTGCGTTGTGGCCGGCCGCGCCCACGCGGCGGAGCCGCAGATCGACACGGCCCCGCGCCCCTGTGTGGGACCGCTTACCGGCGCTCAGTCAGCACCCTGGGTCCCGCCTCCGTAATCGCCACCGTGTGTTCCACGTGGGCCGCCCTCGATCCGTCGTTCGTGCGGAGGGTCCAGCCGTCCGGGGCCTCGTGGTAGCCGTCCTTGCCGCTGGCGATCAGCATGGGCTCGATCGCGAGGGCCATGCCGTGGCGGAGGGGGAGGCCGCGGCCGGGGCGGCCCTCGTTCGGGACGCCGGGGTCCTCGTGCATCTGGCGGCCGATGCCGTGGCCGCCGAAGCCCTGGGGGATGCCGTAGCCCGCCGTACGGGACACCGTGCCGATCGCGTGGGCGATGTCGCCGACGCGGTTGCCCACGACGGCCGCCGCGATGCCCGCCGCGAGGGCGCGCTCGGCGGTGTCGATCAGGCGTACGTCGGCGGGGCGCGGCGTGCCCACGGTGAAGCTGATCGCCGAGTCGCCTGCCCAGCCGCCCAGCTTCGCGCCGAAGTCGATCGAGACCAGGTCGCCGTCGCGCAGGCGGTAGCCGTCCGGGATGCCGTGCACGATCGCGTCGTTCACCGAGGCGCAGACGACCGCCGGGAACGGGGTGGGCGCGAACGAGGGGCGGTAGCCGAGGAAGGGCGAGGTCGCGCCCGCCGCGCGCAGCACGTCGTGCGCCAACTCGTCCAGTTCCAGCAGGGATACACCCACGTCGGCGGCCTCCCGCACGGCCGTGAGGGCGCGGGCCACGACCTGGCCCGCCTCGTACATCGCATCGATAGACGTGTCCGTCTTGAGTTCCACCATGCCAATTACTATACCGGTATTAGAATGACGGCATGGTACGCACCCCTCTCACCCCCGAAGAGCGCGAACGCGGCGAACGACTCGGCCGGCTGCTCCGCGAGGCCCGCGGTGGCCGCAGCATGACGGACGTGGCGGCGCACGCGGGCATCTCGGCGGAGACCCTCCGCAAGATCGAGACTGGCCGTGCTCCCACGCCCGCCTTCTTCACTGTCGCCGCCCTCGCTGACGCGCTCGGGCTGTCCATGGATCAACTCGTGGTCGGGTGTGCGCCGTTGGCGGCCTGAATCGGGTGGCGGACACGGCGGATGCAGCGGAATCCGGCGGCGCGCACAGGACGGAGGCGTAGGCTCCGAACTCTCTGCGCCCGGCTCGAAAAGCTTCCGTAGCCGCGTCGTAACACAAATGGTGTTTTCTACGGACTGGAGCATTCCGGTCTGGCGGGAGTTGGAGCATGGCTGTGGATCAACTCCCCGGACAGGTGCGGGAGTTCGCGAACTACCTCGACCGGCTTCTGGCGCGCCTCGACCAGGGCGGCGGCTGGTGCGGGGTGTTCTGGCAGCGCGATCCCGATGGTATGCAGGCCTGCCTGGGCGGACGTGAGATACCGCCCTGGGACGTGGTGGAGGCGCTGCTCCAGGACCTCGCTGCCGAGTACGGCCCCGGTGTCGCCGCCCAGGAGAAGGAGCGGGCCCGCGCCCTGCACGCGGCGGCGCTCGCCGCGTTCGACGCCCGGCCCGGCAGCCGGGACGCCCTCAGTGACCGGCTCGACGTGATGCTCCGCGAGCAGAAGTACGCCGCCGAACGGCAGGCGGAACTGGGCCGGTTGCTCGGCTCCGCCAGCACGCAGGAGGAGGCCGACGCCCTCCGCCTCGACCTCGCCTGGGCCCACGACGACCATGAGCGCGCCACCGCCCGCTGCACCGAACTCCACGCCCGCATCGAGGAGTTGGACAATCGCGTCCACCTCCGGGGCGGCGGGGCGATCCACCGCGACCGGCACGGCAATGTGTTCCGGGTCGACGACACCTTCCAGGACCAGGACGGCCCGTCCGGCGGGGAGGACCCGTACGGTTCGTACGGCAACGGCCCGGCCCCCCACCGCCTGCCCCGCCAGCGCGACACCGAACAGACACCCGGCACCGGACCGCAGGGCGGCTACGGCGGCCCCGACAACACCGGACGGGCCTACGGCGCCCCCGATCCCCTGCGCCACGACGAGGGCGTCCGTGAGGCGCGCCGCGGCTACGAGGACTTCGAGCGCGCCAACCCCGGCTACGGCAGCCCGGCCCCCCTGCGGGACGACTTCCCGAGCCCCGCCGCCACTCCCGCGCCCGAGCCCTCCGACTGGCCCGCACCCGAACCCGCACAGCCCACGGCCCCCGAGCCCACGCAATCCACCGACCCCGACCCGGCCTCCACCTCCACCCCCAAGCAACGCAAGCGCCGCCGAGGCAGCGCCCGCTTCGCCGGCATGACCGAGGACGACGCGGCTGCCGCCGCCCCGGCTCCGGACCCCGCAGCCGCCGTACCGGAGCTGCCGACCCCCGCGCCGACCGCCCGCCGCACCCCGCGCGGGGCCCGCTTCGCCGGAGCCGCGCGACCGGACGAGCGGGCGCAGCCGAAGCGGGAGGCGCTGGACGCGGAGGCGCGGCAGGCCACCGTGGACGCCGTGCAGCGGCTTGTGGGGCTGCGGCGGGAGGGCCGTAGCGGCGAGGCGCACGCGCTGCTCGCCGAGGCCGCGTACTGGCCCGCCGCGCGCTTCCCGCTGCTCGCGGCCGAGCTCCAGCGCGCCGGGCTGGGCGCGGACTGGGCGACGCTGCTGTGGGAGGCCGCCTCGCTGCCCGCCGACCGGCTGGTGGGCGCGGCGGACGCGCTGGTCGCTGCGGGCCGCACGGCGGACGGCGAGCAGATCCTGCGGCAGGGCGTGGCCCGCCCGGCAGAGGAGATAGGCGACGCCGTGCTCGCGCTGGCCGCCGAGGGCCGCCGCCGCGAGATCAACGCCCTGCTCGACGCCTACGTCCGGGTCCGCACCCCCGAGGAGGCGGCCCGCAGCGTCGCGGCCGACCCCCAGCAGCTCGTCCCGCTGCTGGTGGAGGCCGCCCGGGGCGTCTCGGACGAACGCCACTGGGACCTCGTCCACGCTCTCCGGGTGGCGGGCTTCACTGCCTGAGTGGCCCATCGGCTCGCCCACCGGAGTGTGAAACGCGATCGACTCCGCGGGTTAACGGCGATGGTCTTGGCAAGGCTCCTCCGGAGGCTTACGTTCATCCCTCTACGGCCTTTGTCTACGGGCGTAGAGGCTCTGACGTCCCGTCGAAGGAGCAGCTCATGGCCAACGTCGTACGCGCCGCTCTGGTCCAGGCCACCTGGACCGGCGACACCGAGTCCATGGTGGCGAAACACGAGGAACACGCCCGCGAGGCGGCCCGTCAAGGTGCCAAGATCATCGGGTTCCAGGAAGTGTTCAACGCTCCCTACTTCTGTCAGGTCCAGGAACCGGAGCACTACAACTGGGCCGAGCCGGTGCCCGACGGGCCGACCGTGCGTCGTATGCAACAGCTCGCGCGCGAGACCGGCATGGTGATCGTCGTCCCGGTCTTCGAGATCGAGCAGGACGGCTTCTACTACAACACCGCGGCCGTGATCGACGCCGACGGCACCTTCCTCGGCAAGTACCGCAAACACCACATCCCCCAGGTCAAGGGCTTCTGGGAGAAGTACTACTTCAGGCCGGGCAACGCCGGCTGGCCCGTCTTCGACACCGCCGTCGGCAAGGTCGGCGTCTACATCTGCTACGACCGCCACTTCCCCGAGGGCTGGCGCCAACTCGGCCTCAACGGCGCCCAGTTGGTCTACAACCCGTCCGCCACCTCGCGCGGTCTCTCCGCCTACCTCTGGCAGCTGGAGCAACCCGCCGCGGCCGTGGCCAACGAGTACTTCATCGCCGCGATCAACCGGGTTGGACAGGAGGAGTACGGGGACAACGACTTCTACGGGACGTCGTACTTCGTCAACCCGCGGGGCCAGTTCGTCGGCGACGTCGCCGGCGACAAGGACGAGGAACTCCTCGTCCGCGACCTGGACTTCGGGTTGATCGAGGAAGTCCGCCAGCAGTGGGCGTTCTACCGCGACCGTCGTCCCGACGCCTACGAAGGGTTGGTGCAACCGTGACCAAGGATCTGCTGGGACGGCACAGGGCCGTGCTCCCGGACTGGCTCGCCCTCTACTACGACAACCCGCTGGAGATCACGCACGGCGAGGGCCGGCACGTCTGGGACGCCGAGGGCAACAAGTACCTCGACTTCTTCGGCGGCATCCTCACCACGATGACCGCGCACGCGCTCCCCGAGGTCACCAAGGCGGTCAGCGAGCAGGCCGGGCGGATCCTCCACTCGTCGACGCTCTACCTGAACCGGCCGATGGTCGAACTCGCCGAGCGCGTCGCCCAGTTGTCCGGCATCCCCGACGCCCGCGTCTTCTTCACCACCTCGGGAACCGAGGCCAACGACACCGCCCTCATGCTGGCCACGTCGTACCGGCGCAGCAACCAGATCCTGGCCATGCGCAACAGCTACCACGGCCGCTCCTTCAGCGCGGTCGGCATCACCGGCAACCGCGGCTGGTCCCCGACCTCGCTGTCCCCGCTCCAGACGCTGTACGTCCATGGCGGTGTGCGCACGCGCGGACCCTACGCCCACCTGTCCGACGCCGAGTTCATCGCGGCCTGTGTGGCCGACCTGAAGGACCTGCTCGGTCACGTCCGCCCGCCCGCCGCTCTGATCGCCGAACCCGTCCAGGGTGTCGGCGGGTTCACCTCCCCGCCCGACGGCCTGTACGCCGCCTTCCGCGAAGTCCTCGCCGAGCGGGGCGTGTTGTGGATCGCCGACGAGGTGCAGACCGGCTGGGGCCGCACGGGCGACCACTTCTGGGGCTGGCAGGCCCACGCCCAGAACGGTCCGCCGGACATCCTCACCTTCGCCAAGGGCATCGGCAACGGCAGCTCGATCGGCGGTGTCGTCGCCCGCGCCGACATCATGAACTGCCTCGACTCCAACAGCATTTCGACCTTCGGCGGCACCCAGATCACCATGGCGGCGGGCCTCGCCAACCTCACCTACCTCCTGGAGCACGACCTCCAGGGCAACGCCCGGCGCGTCGGTGGTCTCCTCATCGAGCGCCTGCGGGCCGCCGCAGTGAAGCATCCCGGCGTACGGGAAGTGCGCGGGCGCGGACTGATGATCGGCATCGAACTGGTGAAACCGGGCACCGACGAGGCCGATCCGCAGGCCGCCTCCGCCGTGCTCGAAGCGGCCCGCGAGGGCGGGCTGCTGCTCGGCAAGGGCGGCGGCCACGACACCAGCGCCCTGCGCATCGCCCCGCCGCTCTCCCTCACCGTCGCGGAGGCCGAAGAGGGCGCCGCCATCCTCGAACGGGCTCTGGCGAGCACGCAGTAGCAGCAGTACGAGCAAGGGAACATCGTCATGGCCACCACCCTGGACACCCTGGAACCCGCCCTGTCGGTCCGTCAGGTCCTCGCCCTGGAACGGGTTCTGGCCGGGGAGCCCGAGGTGGTGGCCGGCGCGAGCCAACTCGACCGCGCCGTACGGTGGGTGCACGTCGCCGAGGCCGCCGACGTCGGCGTGATGCTCACCGGCGGCGAGATGGTCCTCACCACCGGAGTGCTCCTCGCCGGTGACGAGGGCGCCCAGGCCGAGTACATCCAGTCCCTGCACCGCGCGGAGGCCTCCGCCGTCGTCCTCGGTCTCGGCCGCGCCTTCCCCGCCCCGCCGGACGTGATGCGCCGCGCGGCCGAGCGGTGCGGGCTGCCCATGGTGGTGCTCCACCGCCCCTTCCCCTTCGCGGAGTTGACGGAAGAGGTCCAATCCCGGCTGGTACGGCGGAAGTTCGCCGCCGTCAGCCTTTCCGAGGCCGTACGGACCGCGCTCACCGCACTCATCACCGGCGGTGCCCCGCTGCAGAGCCTGCTCGACGAGGTCGCTACGCACAGCGCCTGTCCCGTGGTCGTCACCAACCTCGCCCACCGCGTCCTCGCCACGGCGGGGGAGCGGTCGGCGGTGGACGACGTGCTGCGCGACTGGGAGCGCATCTCCCGGCAGGCCGGCGGCAGCGAGGGCGACGGCTGGATCCGCGCCGAACTGGGCGGACGCGGCGAGCGCTGGGGCCAGATCATGCTGTGCGGCCACCGCGGCGACACCGCCACCGGACGCCTCCTCGCCGACCGCGCCGCCGAGGCCCTCGTCCTGCACCGCATGCTCGGCGGCTCCGCCCACACCTGGGAGGAACAGTCCGCGCAGAGCCTGCTGACCGACCTGGCGAGCGGAGTCGTACCGGCCCGCCAACTCCTGCCCCGCGCCCGCGCGGCCGGACTCCCCGTCAACCGGCGCACCTTCGTACCGATGGTCGTACGGGACGGCGACACGGCCCAACTGGACAGGGTTCTACGGTTGTTGGGGTTGCCCGGGCTTGTCGCGGAACTGGCCGACGGCGTCACCGCCGTGCTGCTCAGTCTGCCCCGCGACCAGGACGCGGACGCCCTCGCCGCGCACTTCGCGAGCCGACTGCGCACCGAGTCGGGGGCGTTGAAGGCGGTCGTGGCAGCAGCCGGGCAGCGTACCGTCTGGGACGACGTACCTGCCGGGCTGCGCGAGGCACAGCACGTCGCCGATGCCGTGGCCGACTCCAGCGACGCCCTCGAACTCCCCACCGTCGTACGCCTCAAGGACGTCCATCTGCGCGGCCTGATCAGGCTGCTCAGGGACGACCCGCAGGTGCAGTCGTTCGCCGAGCGGGAGTTGGACGGGCTGCTCTGCGCGGCCGACGAGGACCTGCTCGCCGTACTGCGCACGTATCTGGCCACCGGCCGCAACAAGTCGCGCACCGCTCAGCTCCACCATGTCTCGCGGCCCGCGCTGTACCGCCGGCTGGAGGCGATAGAGGGCCGGCTCGGGGTGGACCTCGACGACTTCGAGCAGGCCGCGTCGGTGCACATCGCGCTCCTCGCGCACGACGCGCAACAGGGGTGAAACATGGGACTACCTGCGAAAACGGCGGTGAAACATGCGGCCAAGCGAGGGTGACACCGTGGAACGCCGCGCGCCCGCAGACGTGACACCGTGCAACTCAAAGACGACTTCAGGACTTCCTAGGCTCCTGGGGCGGGCGTCGGAAGTGCCGTCTGCACCGCGACGCCCGGCACGCACTCTCGCCGCACCGGGCACAAGGCCAAGTACATCCAGTACGAGGCCTTGCGCCCGGCACGCCGAGAGCACGCACCGGACGCCGCGGCGCCCGCCCTTCGGGCGGACGACGCCACTTCCGACGCCCGCCCCAGCACACCCAGCGACCGGAGGTCCCGATGAGCACCGTGATTCGTGCCGCCCTGTTCCAGACAGCCTGGACGGGCGACAAGGAGTCCATGATCCAGGTCCACGAGCAGGCGGTGCGCGACGCCGCCGCGCAGGGTGCTCAAGTCCTGTGCTTCCAGGAGCTGTTCTACGGACCGTACTTCTGCCAGGTCCAGGACAAGGCGTTCTACGAGTACGCCGAGGCGATCCCGGA
>Ga0307511_10000491_pt1 | contig 42716 bp, 55 predicted proteins | sample 13_EM_MG_FD_200266 | JGI IMG/M metagenome (GOLD analysis project Ga0307511, IMG submission 200266) | Populus trichocarpa ectomycorrhiza microbial communities from riparian zone in the Pacific Northwest, United States - 13_EM | ecosystem: Host-associated > Plants > Roots > Unclassified | place... | reverse complement strand
GCAGACTACTACAGGAGACATCTCTTCATCCGTGTCCTCAGTCACACCCTTGGCCACGATGGGCCAGGCGGTCCGAACTTCCTCGAACAGATCGCCCGTTCATCTTCTCCAGAACCTCTCGACCTTGTGGACAAAATCGAAGGTTTGCCCAGCCACTCGGTACATGAGACTCCCCTCGCCTCTGGATTTTCTTCCAAGTTTTCGCGCAAACACAACCCGCCCCACAAGTCTGCAACAATCGAACCCGGAGGTTACGACGTTGAGAACGTGAATGTTTCTAAACCTCCCCAGGGCGCCACCTATGGCTCGTTCTATGCTACCTATGTGCGTCCCAGTTTGTTCGTCTCCCTCACCTACCCACGAACACCCTCCAGGACCAAGAGCAGAATGTCAATAAGACGGTTCTCAAACTCATGCAGGAGCTCAAGGAAGGTGGTAGGGTAGATGTAAGCATCAAACCCATTTGTATTTTCCTCTTCAAAGACGGTGGGTCGTTTCCAGTTACGCCTTGACTCGCTTACTGACCCTAACTGACAGGTACCGTCATCTCCATCCACCCCGACAACGATCTCAAGTTCACTGATCCTATCCGACGGAGGTTAACCCAGAGAGACACTGGATTGAGGTCGACGGCAGACGCCTCACTGTTGGTGCACAGTTTACTCGATCTCGGTTCGTCAACACAATACACTCCGCTTACTTGTGGACTAACGGTCGCCTCTAGTTGTCGACTCTACGCTGGAGGTCGTAGACGCATACCAACGCAAGATCATCGATCTCGAGCATCAGATTCTGTTGAAACCCAAGATGGCAGTTATAAGACAACGTGAGCCTCCCCTTTACTTTGTCGTCTTTTGATTATTGGCATCTCGTTTCTGATCTTCCTCCTTTCACTCACCAGTCCACATCATTTCTGGAGACCTAATTTTGTACAAGCGAACGCTCACCCCAATCAAGACCCTAATCTACGGTATGCGTCGATACGATCTCGACCGGGTCATCGCTCTCTACGATTCGAGCGAACAAGGGGGAAAGAAGGTCGAAGGTTACATGTCCCAGAAGGCCAAGATATACTTGGCTGATGTCCACGACCACATGGAGTATGTTTTGACCAGCATCGAGATGTTCGCGGGTATATCGGAAAACTTGATCAACTACTCGTTCAACGTGAGTCTGGTGTCTACTTTCTTAGGTGGCCAGGCCTGAATCTGACGGTTGTGTAGATGTCATCACACGAGATGAACGAGGTTATGAGGACGTTGACCGTTGCCACCGTCTTGTTCGTGCCTCTGACCCTGCTCACCGGCTACTTCGTTCGTCCCCTTCCTTCTCTCCCCTTCTGCCCCGGGGCGATCTAACAGGCAACATTCACCCAGGGTATGAACTTCGATTTCATGTGGTCCGTCCACGGTCGATCCGATATCCTATTCTGGGAAATCGCACTCCCAATGATGGCCGTCACCATCACAATATTCTTCTGGAGAGACTTTGGTCGGATGGCCCACCGCCTCAAGAAGAGGATGCAACACAAGAAGATTGACAAGGTGAGCGCTGACCGTCCTTTCTTGGCATGACCGTTGACGTTGTCCACGCCCCAAGCTCAAACAGGCATAAATACCCGCCGCCCCCCCTTCCTTTCACTCACATTCATTAATTATTTTGGGACCCATGTGCACCGTACCTATCAATCCCTGACCCTCATGCGCAAGTTTGATTACCCACCATGTCGAATTTCCAAAACCACTGTCGCTCTTTCCACGTTCTCTCTTGCTACGTGTTTCCAAAATACGTTATAATGATAGAAATACCATATTTTTCTGGGCTTGCATATAAATATAAAAACAGACAAGGTATTGTGCGTGGGGGATGTGGACTTTAAGAAAGCCGAAGAGACAAAAAAAAATAGAGCGCAGAATCGAGAGAGAAAGAGATGAGATGTGCAGAGGGGGTCGTGCAGTAGGTACGGGAGGAAAGTACGTTGAGAGGTCGTTTCGCGAGTTCTAAAGAGTAGCTGTACATTAATATGGAGGGGGGATGATATAGAAACAGAGAACATCGAGTGGTCCCGGCGATAGAGAACAATTGGACAACTGCGGGTGGTGGTTTAGTAGCTGTCCAACAAGGTATTTCTCGGACTAACCTTGGCGCTACAAAGCCGCATCTCGAAAACATTCCAGGGATGGAATCAGTCAGGCGTCCCTTGTCTTGGACCCGAGGCCGTCCCACTATCCCCTGTCCCTGCAGGGAAATGATCTGGAGACTCTGGGGAGGAGGGCAAAGTAGCATAGTCTATCCCTCCTCCCTCATCCACATCAACTACAGGGGTGGGTAGTGGAGAAGACTGCCCAGTTCCAGAACTATCCGAGCTTATGGTCGCGGTATCTCCGTAGGCTCCGGTAGATTGCGTCGAGGACGAGGCTAGAGGAGGGGGTGTTGGCTCACGCCCTTCCGCTGACAAGATAGCTGACACAGTATTCGCAGCGCCGATTGCCGCGGCAAGGGTCGAGAACTGCGATGGGTTCCTCCGCCAGTCCTCGTCGGTGTGCAAACCGTCCAAAGGGTTGTTGTTTGGCAACGATGAGGATGGTCGATGATCGACCCTTTCTCCGACCGCCTGAGGTGGGACCACACTGGCAGACCTCTGACCAGAAGGTGTGTCGAGCGTCGCACCATTCCCAGGTTCTGTCGACCTCCCACGTTCGCTAGTCCCTCCGTTTCGTCGATTCCGTTCTTCTTCCTCTCGTTGGCGTTGTTGCTGCTGCTCGTGTTCTAACAGAGATAGGCGCATAGCTTCCATTACCATAAGCTGCGAGGAATTTGGTCAGGACCCCAGTGAAACTGATCAGGGAGAGTATCAGAGACCCACCTCCTCGATGTCCTGACCTGCAATATCCACTTGACCCAGGAGTCGATCGAGGGCAGGGTTCGGTCCCTGGTTACGCCTTCTCCTTCGGCTGCCCGGCCTACTTCCTTCGGCCTCACCACCATCCTCTGTCAATGGGTGAACTCTTCCACTCGTAACTCCAACAGGAATGAGCCTGTCTCCAACTTGACGCATAATGATGCGCCTGTTGGCCCGTCGTTGAGCCTGAGCTCGAACGGCGGTGAGTTTTGCTTCCCAGTCGGGCCTGATTTGATCTAACCGATATACGGGTAAGCATCCAATTCGATCCCTCGGAGAATGTGAGCAACGAGAGGAACCCACCGATTGTCACAACGTCAGGGCTATCAGCTCCAAAGCTCTTACGGCGACGTGACCGCCCCCCCGCGACTTCTGACGAGGGGGATCCCCCCTTGGGAGAATCCGGCCATGACGGAGGCGTCTGACAAACGTAGGGTTAGGAACCCAGAAGTCGACGCCCAAGGACTCAACAGGGAAACACACCGAACCGTCGCCACCAATCCCGGTCCTCCAAGGGGGCGGGGTGTACACCACCCCAAAGTGCTCCTGTACACAGTAAGGACAAGCCGCCGGTTCGGAAACCAGATGAGTGGTCGTCGGTTCGGATCGCTTGATTTGGACAAAGCATTCCGTGCATATCGCTTGGTCGCAACACCTCGAGTGGTTGATGTTCGCGGGATAATACTGAGCCCCCCGCGAACGCGATAAACGAGCGTGCGTTCCGCGGTCACACAGTCGGGCGGGTCGGCGTAAATGGAAACGTACGGGTTTTAGTACAGGGTGGCGAATCCAAAGCGGCATAACCGGAGGGGTATCGGAAAGAAACAAAGGCGATGAGTTTCGTGAACATCGAAAGCTGGAAACGGACATACAAGAAAACATATAGGACACTCCAGAGCTCCCCGATATACGGCAGCTTCAGAGAACTTGGCAACCTCCTTCTGCGTACTAGGTCGCTTGCCGTGGGACCGGAAGGAAGAGCCAACTTCAGGTTTTGAAGGTGGGGGAGTGGGTGCGGTCTCGCTGTGGCTTGCAGTTTCCGGATTCTCCGGAAGCTCCTTACGAGAGGCGAGGATCTGTTCGTCGTCCCAACTCTCATCGTATTCTTCCAAGGGTCTGTAAAAGGGGGCGAGTTTGCGCTGAACGATTAACTGAGCGACGACCGCCTGGTTCCAGTCTTGCTGCCCAGTGTAGACCCCCTGCGGGACGAGAGATCCAAAATCGACAGTGTCATCGTGATGGCTTCGGGCTGAAGACGAGCTGTTCCCCATTTTTCGATCTGGTAAACCGGGCGCGTGGGTTTTCAGACGTCCAACGAGTTGAAGCGGCGAGAGTGGCGGTCGCCTGGTGAGTCGCTTGAGTGGAGACCGAGGCGTTGAGAACGTCAGACTCTGGTGGCGGCACAGGGGAGTGGTCAGACCACGTGACTCGCCACTGCATTACATGGAAGCTGCATTCGAGATCTAAACTAAGTATTACATGCCATCCTCCATCTCAGCCAAAGCGGCGTCGTTCAGTGCTTCAGCCTCGAGCATTATCCTCTCCTCCTGCGCAGCGACCCTCTCTTCCCCATCCCGCCTTTCAGAAACGAGCTCTGCATAACGATCTTGTAACATCCTCTCCCTCCGCGCCAGTTTATCGACCTCCTCCTTCAGCGACTCGACTCGGGCAGGGCCAGCAGCGTTCTCGTTGATCCTCAACCTCGAGAAGCTCTCGTAATCCACATGCCCCCGTTGGAGCTCCCCGAAGAGATCCGACACTTTCTGAGTGAGCGCCTTCGACCGAGCTTGGTAGCCCCCGAGGGTGACGTTGAGTTTTTTCTCTACCTTTGCAATCTTGCCTGCTTCTCGTGCCATGAGGTCGCGACTCTCGTTGAGCAAAGCACTATAGCCATCCATCCGCTCTTCGGTAGAAAGGGAAGCAGGATCGACGTAGCGCTGTTGTTTGGCGTCGAACGCCAACCGTGATCGGATGGAAGGCCACCCGAAGCCCTCATCCACCTCCTCTGACTTCGTTAATGCCGTCACACCCTGTCGGGTCTGCTCCTCGTTCGCGTCAGGGAAGCCGAGTGAACTGGCAAGTTCCCGTTGAACAGCCAGCCGAGCTTCATCGATGTCTTCGTCTCGAGGCATCTGGTACGATGATTTGGTTCCTCCTGGATGTGAAGTGCCGGGAAGAGGATACGTCAGGGAGTCGTGATGGAGCAGTTGAACGAGTTCTGCATCCACGAGTCTCTGAGCGGGGACGAGATCTGTGGGCAGTTCCCCGTCATCAAGCTGGAGGTCCTTGAGAAGTTGCTCCACGTCGACGTTCGTCGGACGGGGCAGCCCAAGCTTGATTGCCTGTGACCGCCTCGCCAGCGCTTTCCTTTCTTCCTCTTCCCTGGCTCTCTTGAGTTTGGCATCCCTCTCGGCAGCATCCTCGTCCCTCATTTGATCCTGGGCAGCATCATCCTCCTCGTCTTCCGGAACCATCAACTCGAAATTGTTCTCGGGTTTCGGAAGGTTCATGAACCCAACCCGCAACGCTCGCTTGGAAGCAGACTCTCGCATCCTATTCTCACGAGGAGTCTGTGCCACCGGGGAGAACTCGTCATCAGGGTTGATACTGAGGTTGTCCCTCACCGGCGTTCGGAGAGGCGTAGCGCCAATTTGGCCAGCTTCCCGAGGGGTTGCTCCGACATTCGAAGGATCGGGGGCCCGGTAAGGAGTAGCGAGAGGATTTGGGGTGAAAGAGACCTGATGCCGAGGTGTGGCACTCTCGAAACCAGTCCCTGACGTCCCAGGATGTAGAGGAGTGTTCTCGTCCCCAAGGAGGGGCGTCTGAGCGGTGACCATATTTCGAAGGTTCCGAGCCTCGGCCATCACGTTGTCCTCTGGGATGGTAGTGAGAATTTTATTCATGGAAGCGGAAGGAGAACGCAGTGAACTCACGTTGGGGAGCCGTTCTGGGAGTTCGTGTCATTTTAGCCCGTTCCAAGCCTTCGTAATCGCTGAGTAGGCGGCCGGAAGCGTCTCCGCCACCGGCTACTAACGACTTGGCGTATTCCCCCGCCTGACCGATTTTAACGATATCCTCCAACTCGACTTCACCGACCTGAGCCACGGGGAGTTCCAGTTTTCTGCGACGGCCAATAGACTCAGCTTCCTTCAGCTTCTGAATTTGGGCATCGCGAGCAGGAACGAATTTGGTCTGGTGGGGTCCCTCATCCTTTCCTTTCCGCTGACGTTTTCTCCGCTCTGCTTCTTCGTCGTCCGGCTTGCGCTTATTTTCCAAGCGGCGAAGACTCTGACCTACCGGAGCGGAGGTGATACGGGCCTGTTCATCGGAAGTATCGTAGAAACCGGGGGCAGCCTTCTTCTCGAAGGGGATATCTGCGTTGTACTGTGCAAACGAGTTTCAGAGGACTGAGAGGTTTGAATAAAGCGTAGGTTCCACATACGTCCATTCCCCTCTTCTTGGCTTTATGTCGCATGCTGCGGGAAGTCAGGACATTTCAGATGCAAGAAGGATGGAAATAGCGTACATGATACCAGCAGCTTTGAGCTCTCGCTTCTTCTGCAAGACCGCCAATCGCCGTGCTTCCTCCAGTTGACGTTCTCTAGCCTTTCGTTTCGCCTTCTTGCCCTGAGTGTTAGCAAGGCGGGCACGGGCTTCGGATAACATCTCCTTCTCTAAGTAACGAAGGTGGTGAGGATTCCATTCCCTACAAAAAGGACAACCAAACCCACCATCCTCGTCCATGTCAATCGGGTCAGGCCGCGCGGGTTTTGTTTCCGGGTCCGGGTCGATTTCTCCAGGTCGAAGTTTCCTAATTTCATCTGAACTGGGTCCAGCTTCATCCCCGGGACCCGCAAGCCCAAGTTCCTCGTTCTCCTTGGCTTCGGCTTCATCAAGAAGTTTCTGGTAGCGTTCCAAACATTGTGTGGCTGTCCGACCGACAATGGGGGCGATCGTGCGCCACTGCGTTGGCATTAGTTTTGCGAGATGGAGAAGTTTCTCATCTTCGGTCTGAGGGCGTGCGTGAGAATAGGCTTTGAGGATGAGATATGTTCCTTGGTACCTTTGACCACTCTGTCTTCTTGATCGAGGGGTCCAACCATTCGTACCACCGCGCCTTGCATTGTTTTGGCGTTTTACGGACCAAGAGCGAAGAAATACGCGCCCTAAAGCGGCCTGAGCATCACTGCAAAGGTAGGTGGAGGAAATAACAGCTCACCATTGGTTCTTGCCGTACTTGGCGATCGCAGCTTTCAGCACCTCATCCTCGGTGTTCTACAGGGTCGGACTTGTCAGCAGCTGGGGAAAATTGGACCTGACGTGGGGGTGTGTTACCTTCCAGACACCTAAATGAGCATTGTGAGTGGACGAGGGTAGAAGGATCGAGGGATTGGCGAGAAGGCGTACCTCCTTTGATGATTATGCGAACCATTACACACTCGACCGTGTGCGCGTTGGACAAGAATGGTGGGACGGAGGAGGCGCTGCCACGCGAAGATCACGTGGGTGTGGCCAGGGCTCGTGTGACGTGACGGTTACGCGGTGAGTGACCGGATGGCGTAAGTCGCCGTGATAAATCCCGCCGGCGAAGTGATGAGATGAGGACGGACTTACGGTAACTCGGTACTTTCCTGACTTGCCCTCATATGGAATCGGCAGGGTAGTCATTCGGCCCATCCGACGGGACAGCCGCAGGCTTTGTGCGATCAAGGGACAAGGCTAGGTTCGTGTTTGTTCATCAAGGTCGACGTCGGGAGAGCCGGTTTCCAACCCATCTTGTTTTGGATGAGATGAGAATCCCGAGAGTTCCGCGGCGACAGGCGGGTAGCCGTCGGTGTGTCCCTCTGGTGGAAGTTAAGACGGCGTAACCGACTTCCGTCCTTCTTGCGAGCATATGGGGCAACGTATCACCTGAACACCTTCTTGGATCACCGGGGCGGTCTCCTTCTCTCTGTTATCGGCTCATGCGGGCGGTCCGACCCGAATGGAAAGAAGCGCCTGTGAAGGATTATTTTGCCGGGTCTGGACCATCCAATTTTGGACGAAATGGTTGGCGTTTGATAACCGGATCGGGCGTCGGCATCGGTCCGACTGCATTCTCCGTCGGTTGTTGTAGCTCGGGCGGTCTGGTTTTTCGAGCCGATGTTGTCCGCCGGCTAATTTCACCTCGGCGTCCAGCGGAAATCTGGGTGAAATATCCGAATAATCCTCGTTTTTCCGTGTGCTGCACGACGCGACACGACACGGGGCCTGCAGGCAGATGCGTGTTCTTCTTTCGTCAGATCACGGGGAAGGGGGCGCTAGGTAAATAAAAAAAACCTGAAGGGACGGGAAGACGCCGAAGGAAAAGTTTGTGGGCAAGTTGATCTCCGGCATGGATTGAAATTATTCCAACAACCTTTAAGTATGTAACTGCGTGCCCACTCTCCCCACCTCGCCCCTTCCTCCCCCCTCCCCTCCTCCCCCTCACCACACCCCGCCCGTCCTTTCCCCTGTCCACCGGGCATCATACTACCATGGACTCGTCGCAATCCCAACGCTCAACCCCAGAGATCCCTACAAAGTGCGCCATCCCACTCCCGCCCCGTTGCTTGGCTGACCGCCATCTCCGCAGGAAGCCACCCGTCGTCCGGGGTGCCAGGGCATGCACCGTCTGCCGCGCAGCCAAGGTCAATACACTACTATTTTGAAACAATCTGATCTGACAGCCGTCTAGATGAAGTGCGTTGGCTCCGAAGATGGCACCAAGCCGTGCCAGAGGTGCAAACGCGCCAACGTTGAGTTCGTAATCTTCAGCCATCCGAAGGATATCTGTCTGATCTTTGATCCAGGTGTATTTTCGAGAAGCATCGCCGTGGCCGGAAACCGGGTTCGAAGTAAGCCATACAGTCTCCCCCTATTGTCTCCGGACGGGCCTGATCCTAGATCCAATAGACTCTCCGAGGCTTCCAAAATGCTACGCAGGCTTGAGAAAGGGCTCACGTCGGCCAAACTCAAGTCACAAGCTAACGCAGCGGCGAATTCTTCGGACACCACCCCACCCGACCAACCGTATTGTGTCCCCAATGACGGCGTCCCCACACACTTCCCCGGTAACGAACTCCCCCCACTCGACATCTCGGCATACCGAAACCGTTCCTACGCCTCACCCTCAGTGTCTGCTGATGGTGACGATGACTCAGATTCCCAGGGACGCAGCCCAGTCGAAATCTACCCAGCGAAGATGATTCGGAAGGAGAACTTCTTCAAGACAATACTTCACAATCCCGAAGATGCCGTACCCGGCCTCTCGTCGGGAGGCTTCCGAGCCTCTTCCCGAACCCCACCATCATTTCATAAGCACACCCAATCACAGTCATCATCCAAATCATTCCCGGCGCCTTTGGGTCCAGATCCGATCACAGCTGGAATTCTGGATGAGAATCAAGCCACCGTCCTCTTTGACCTAGTGTTCCTGCGCCTGAACCCCTTCGTCAACCTGTTCGACCCCGCTCTCCACTCGGTCCACTACGTCCGATCAAGGTGCCCCCTTTTGTTCACTACTCTTCTCATGGCTGGCGCCAAGTTCTTCAAACCCGAGATCTACCGTCCCTGCCAAAAGCTCGCCAACGAGCTCGCTTTCCGTGCCTTCGCTGAAGGTTGGAAGTCGGTTGAGGTTGTCCAGGCTTTTGTTTGCCTCGTCTACTGGAGAGAACCTGATGACACTCGGACGTGGACATACGTCGGCTACGTAAGTGTTCACCGCGGACGCTAGTGCTCCTCCCTTATTCAATTGTTCCGATAGGCCTGCCGAATGGCTGTCGAGCTCGGCTTGAACCGATACTTCGCCACGCCGCCTCCGAATGAATCCGAATTTCAGATGCGGGAGCGCCGCAACAGGGAGCGAACTTATATTGTCTTGTGGGTGCATGATCGCAGTCTCAGTATGCAAACCGGTCGGCAATGGATGCTACCAGAGGTGCGGCTCCGCGTTTCGGACCTTTCCCGTCGGGTTCCCCGATACTCAACCATCATATTCAGGACGACCTTATCAAGTACTCTGCAACGTGGCATGAGTCAGGTGGGGCTCCCATGCGACCCGAGGATGTGGTCCTTGCCGCCTTTGTTCAACTCCGGCGAATTGCTGTAAGTGTTCAGTGTTTCCTCCCATGCTACGCGCCCAGCCTCATTCACATTGATCCCAGGCCGAAACTATGGAGACGACCGACGTATTCTGTTTGCACAAGTCGACCTCGTCATCCTCACTCCAATCGGACGTAAACTACGATGTTCTCCTGCGTAACTGCAACATGAAGTTGACGCAATGGCAAGAGTTCTGGCACCAACAGATGCAGCGCGCGTCTGGCCAGTCTTTCCATCATGCTTTCCTCAACTTCTTCCGTCTCTATGTCCGTTTGTTCCTGAACAGTCTGGGTGTCCAGCCCTACCTCAGGAAAGGCAGCGGCCTTGCCCCAAGCCCCACCGCCCTCTCCGCTTGTTACACTAGTGCTTTGGAGAACTTGCAGATCATCACCAAGGACTTCGCCGCCATGAGCGTGTTACCCTACGGACAGGACTCTATAACCATCATGAGTGCCTATTGTGCGGTGTTCTTGCTCAAGGTCTGACCATCCTTTATCCTCCTTTTTGCGAGTTCTCACCCTGTTCTTCAGCTTTTGCGGAGCGGTGTTGATCAGATTGGGTTGCCACCCGACGCTACTCAGAAGATCTACTCGGTTATCTCACATGCTGCCGGGGCTTACCATGACGCTTCTCTGCTTTCTCCTGCCTCGGGGTCCGCTTCGTACCATTCAAGGTTCCTGCGGAGTCTTGTCGCCCGTGATCGGCAACAAGCACCCAGTCGCAACACCAAAACATCTGACTTCCCTCACGGACAACAGCAGCAACAGCATCCCCTACACCCATCAACGATCCACCTGACGGAACAGCCGATTGTACAGCACTACCCCGCCTCCCCCCACATGCGATCTCCTCCAACCCCGACGAGCCCACCCGGTTACTACTTGGACTCGTCTCGTGACGTTATGCCCGGTTACCAGCCGACTCCGCAAGGCATCCAACAACAGCAGCAGTCGTCAGACCTTGACGCTCATTACTGGCGAAACATGTTCAAGGCGCTCGGTTATGAACCGTCAATGGAGATCATGCACTCGTCTGATGGATACATCTACCCTACAATCCCTGAACCCAACCCATACACGCCTACCATTGGCGGTGCGTTCGGAAGGTGAAGGCGCCAGTGATTGTTCCCTACCTCGAGGCCGGCCACGGGAAGAAGAGAATCGTTCCCTCGTTGACACCCCCTTTGATCGATCGCTCCTCGTTTTCGCCTACCCTCTCTTTCAAGTTACCCTATCCGGTCACCCATACCTGTGCTCCGTCATATTTCGTCCATCCTGGCCTTGCGCTCTTGCTCTCTTTATTTTATTTTTTATTTTCTCTCACCTCGTCTCTCGGTTTTCTCAAGCCTGTCACCCTCACATCGATGTCCCTCGTCCTCCTCGCAACTGATCCCTGTTTTTCCCCTTCGAACCCTGTTTGCTCTCTCCTGTTTGCTTTCGACCCACTGTAGTTTGTACCATTCTCTCTCGTTCCGTCAATTGCATCTCCTCCATCTCCTGCGCCGCCCCCAAACAACACGTCTTGGTTAGTCTAGATTGTAGAACCCGCTCGCAGTTTGTCGTTGAATAATCCGTTATCAATTTCAACCCTGTGATAATCATCCTTCCGGTGAACTCGTGGAGCACGCCCCCTCAATCCTCAGCTATTTGTCAACTAAGTGCGCGTCTAACCGGACGTTTATGTACGCCGGGCTGGGGCACGGCACCACTTTACCCACACCCGTTGGGCGTCTGCTTTGGAAAATCACCTTGCTGAGATGGTCCGGTAACATGATGCAACCTCCGCTCACCTCCGAGAGAGTCGCCCGTTGATTTGAAAAGGGATGACGACCCTATGATGGTTTAGTGGAAAACGTGGTGTCCGACCTTGACCCCCATATCCCCATCGTCCTCCCCCCAATTCACGGACAGCTGTATTGCGGTATGGTATTCCCCCTCCCCTTTGGCACTTATGAGAGGGGGTGGAACACGCGACTCTTCACGCGAGAGAACTCGTCCTCCAATTCAGTGGGGTAAACCGTAATTGCATTGGTTCCAAAAACACCAGTTCCATCCTCATCACTGCACCCGGTGATCCCAATTGAGCGCCTTCCTCGGGTGTAGTGGCGATGAATTGAACCCTAGGACTCCACACCGATGTAAAAAATCACGGCTTCGTTGCCAACCCCAGCGGCGATCCTCGGGATACCCGACGTAGCGAGGAAGTCGAAATCACGGACCTGAAGCGGCCGGGGCGCCAAGGTGAATACCGTGGGCTGGGCGTTTATGTATGAGGTGTTGTGCACGTGGATCACCGCCCCCTTGGAAGGATCGCCCGCGGATAATGCGAAATATTCTGAGAACGTGGGGCACCACCTGGTTTGTTGGATTTTTGTAATCCAAAGAGTGGAAAAAGAAAGGCGCACATCAGAATGAATTAGTCGCAACGAGGAGGGTCATGAGAAATCAAATGCAAACAGGCGCTTGAACGGCACTCATCCGCTGACCCGACGCGGCTCGGTGAAGGCGAAAGACAATAGGGTTGCTTTGGAAATTTCCAGCACTTACCTGAATTGGTGGCCACCTCCTGCAAAACCGGGGCCACTAACTGCGGGTTTCCCTCCTTGCAAATTTGAAAGGTCCCAAATGGAATACCGTGAGCCATATGTGGCGCCGATTCTGGGATAAGCAAACATCAGATTCGAACACGCCCACAAGGACACCATGCCAGGGCAAGGGTCACCCTCGGGATCTTCGGTGCCTCGGGAACCGATCCCCTGGTTAAGTACGCGGAAGAGAATTGTCAACAAATACGTACACATCTGGGTTATCCGCTCTCCACGCCGCAACCCCCACTGAACCAAGACCGCTGACGGCATCCGAAAGCGCACGGGGCTCAACAAGTTCGATAACGTTCAAACGCCTGGAATCTTCTTCAGGGTCTGAACGCCAGTCGGTGAGAAAGATCGTCCCATGGTTATCTGAAACAAGGAATTCCTTGCTACTCAATGGGTGAGAGCTAACCGACGTGAGTGGATGGGGGAATGGAATGGCATAGGCTGCTGGCTGGGGTCTGTCCAGGGGACTACGGTCCTCTACACGATCCGATCCAGCACTTGGGGATCCACTAGCGGCCCGCATCTCGAGATCCCACACCATCAATATCTTGTCATCTCCAAGGGTGTGAGATGGCGACAAAACGGGTGTCACGCAACAGCAGCACTCACCTGAGACGGTAGCAACGTAGCGCGAGCTATCCTGGTCGTTGCCCCCAGAGAAGGACATCCCAGTTACCTTGCCATGATGACCACTGACCAGAAACAGATCTTGAATTGGATGTGGTTACGACAGGTCGTCACTGCATACCTTAAACCGCCGCCGAACGGGAAAATCTCCTCAGAACCAGAGGCAGACTTTGAGAGCAAGTGGATTCCAAAGTCGGCCGTCGCCACAGCCAGCCTATCCCACGAGAGCGATGTGAGGATGAATCTAAGCCACCTGAGATCCCTGTCTCTACTGACTCTATTGACCAATCGTCGGAGAGCGAAGGAGAAACTGTGCGCGACGACCAAGCTATCGCAGTTATCCTGGACCCAACATTGAAGGTCGCGACCTGTGTCGCGACAGTGTCTAACTGATCCGGTGAATTGGTGGACACAGTTGCGAAATCCAACGTTCGAAGCGGCTCACGACTTGTAAGACGGCAACAGAGTGCTCTCCCCCGACAGCCAGGAGATCCGACGCGTCTTGGGAGTGAGAGGCGCGTAAACAGTGGATGAGCGAGCCGTGGTTGTAGCGGATGTCCATGCTCGTTCACGGATGGGTAGAACGATCGACTGAGCGCGCTTGCCACCATCCCCACATGCCGCCTGGTGGTCAGAAAGGACCCAATCCGTTCTTGTTCCTCGGTCTCATAGTCGCTTCATTCGGCTCCTTCGCCCTCATCACAAAGTACCGAGCGAACACCCAGCCACTCTCCCAATCCTCACGTCGCTCCGAAAACCCTCGTGCACCGCTCACGGCCTCGTCACGTGAAGAGTTGAACAGCAAACACTAATGCCAGTCTTCGACAAGATAGCAGAAAAGCTCCATCTCAAGTCCCCCGCCACTGAGGGAGGGCCTGCGGAGTCGAATGAGACAGATGTGAAGAAGGGGCCAGCTCTCGATAACTCCAAGATCACCGTCATCTTCGTCCTTGGCGGCCCCGGTGCTGGTATGGGCTCATAGCACACCCAGCCTCGAGTATGCAGCTCATAGTCAGTCGATAGGCAAGGGCACACAGTGCGAAAAACTCGTTCAAGAGTTTGGCTTCTGTCATTTGTCCGGTACGCAACAGGAATAACTGGCATCGAATCCTGCTTATCTCCCCCGAACACCCTAGCGGGTGACCTCCTCCGCGCCGAGCAAAACCGTGAAGGGTCCCAGTATGGCGCTATGATCAAACAGTACATCAAGGATGGACAGATCGTGCCGATGGAGGTCACCGTAAAGCTCCTGGAGAATGCGATGAAGGCTGCCCTTCAGGAAGGTAAACCTGGCGAAGGTTGGGCTGACGGGAAGGGCCGTTTCCTCATTGACGGTTTCCCTCGGAAGATGGACCAGGCTCTCAAGTTCGATGAGGATGTGTGTTGGGTTCGCTAACAACACGGATGGGTCATTGACTTCCTTCTGACAGGTTTGCTTGTCCTCCCTGGTCTTATTCTATACCACGACCGAGGAAGTCATGCTGAAGCGGCTTCTGAAGCGAGGCGAGACCAGTGGGAGAGAAGATGACAACGAAGAGAGTATCAAGAAGCGATTCCGTGAGTGATTTCCCTCCCACCCCACTTTCGCCCGAATGATTTATCTCCCTCGAAGACGTATACAAGGAGACCACCATGCCGGTTGTTGAGCACTACAACAAGCAAGGCAAGGTCACTGAGATCGACAGCAGTCCCAGTGTCGACGAAGTGTACGAAAAGGGCGCAAAGGTTGTGCGAGAGCTCCTTGCTGGCAAACTCAGCGTACACGTTACCGCCTAAACACATAGATATCGCTACAGTCTTCCCATACACAGCAACTACGCAGGATGTTCTCATTTCTAAACATACACAATGAAACCGGATTCCCCACTTGGCGCGGCGGCCATCGTCTTCGCTTTTCCACCTTTGGGTATGGTAGTAATGAGCCCATCGTTGCACAAAAGGTGGGCCTTCTCGTCCTCAGTGTCCTGGAGTGAAAGTGAGATCTCCCGACGAAGTAGCAGAAATGAGGAGCCTACTGGTATCCATTCCCAACCACCACAACGGAAGTACTCGACAACCAGCTCCCCCTCACCCGCCGAAACGATCTTCCCGGTTGAGTCGTAGCGCAAGTTTATGTGGTTTCCACTCTGATAAACCGCACCCAAAACCGCACCCGACTTTTCCGCGAATCGGATCCTCTCTTCTTCTGCCTCGAGACCGCTCAATGATGCGTCACGGTACGGCCGGATTACGACCAAATCCAAGAATGCCCCGGCACGGGGCTCGGCAGTGACAAGGGGGGTGATTTGGAACGTAGGCTCTAACCTGTCTACGTTGACCGTGGAGAGGAAGTAGGCGAATGGTCCATCGATATCGACGTGGGGATCGTCCTCATCCGATTCGGCATGGGTAACAAATTCCTTGTCGAAAGGGTTCCAGATCTCGACCACGCCGGTGGATTTTGACGGAAAGAGCTTGGCACAACCGCTGTACCATCTTGTGATGTTTTGGCGTGCTGCGACCTTGAATCTCTCCATGGAGGGTATCTCTGCTCTGAGCGCCTCCGAATCGTGCAGAATGGAGGCGTGCAAGGCAGTGGAGGTAACAACGGCGGAAACGGTGGCCTTTTCTCGAACCGGGACTAAGCCTTTGCCTGCGGGTTGGGTGAGGATATCCGTGATAGCGAGAGTCAAGGGGACGTGCTTGGCCCTCTTGATAAACGCATGAATCCCCTGGAGTTTGTACCGCACCGGATCGTCGTTTGGTTTGGGTAGGAACAGGGAGGAATACAGCGCATTCGCCGTCCCGCACGGAACGAGAACGAGGTTCACTTGAGTGGGGATGCCAGGAGAGCGGTTTTTGTATGACGGAGCAAGGGCGATTGTGGATATGATTTCGTGAACTGTCCCATCGCCAGAGGCAACGATTATCTCCAACGGCCCAGATACCGTTGAGTCGACAAATTCGAAAGCGGCGGCCCCTGCATGACCAGCGTACTCTGTCTCGACGATCTTGGCGATGGGGACATTGCTTGTCTTCAATAGCGGAAGAACGTGGGCTTCTACAAAATCTTTGGCGGCCCTGTCTCCGCCGACCGGGTTGTATATCACCAACGCCATCTGCGGAGAACCGCCATCAGCATACGCGGGTTGCCAGTAGACGAAGCGGAGGACGAACCTGTCGTGCTGGATATCAGAGATTGCTGACTGATGAGGGTTATGTTGGGCCGCTGCAGCAAATCTTTCAGTCCCAGGGCTTTCTCTTCGATGGCGTCATCTGCACCGGCCTTGAGGTCTTTCAACCTTGCTCTCATCCAGCTCGGTCAGATTGGCTCGGACAAAACGAAGAACATCGCCCATGCACGAGAGCAGGTTCTCAAGGCTGCATCTCGAGAGGATGGGCCGAAACCACAGCTGATTGTACTCCCGGTCAGTGTCACGATCTCGGTCATGTTCGGGCGGGAACATTAAAATCTACTGGTGGACGGCAGGAATGTTTCAATTCCCCCTACGGCGCCACTCACTTCCCCGCATATGCGGAGACGATTGGGCACAAGGCCGGAGAGCCATATGACCCTGCTACAAGCGAGAGCGACACCGTCAAGATGCTCTCAGCTGTTGCCAAGGAGACTGGCACTTGGCTGGTCGGGGGTATGCACACCCATATCTCTCGGTGTCACTGCGGGAGATTCATACGGGGGAACAGGATCTATCCCCGAAAGAGAGGCATCCACGGGCAATCTCTACAACACCTCTACCGTGTATTCACCCCATGGTCCGTGTGCATTCATCTTGTTGTTCGGTCGGTGCCGTTAACCGGTGACAGGGGAGTTGGTGGCTCTCCACCGCAAGATTCATTTGTTTGACATTGACATCCCCGGAAAGATTACATTCAGGGTCAGGAGACTCCATCACCGTCGCTCTTCTTCCGTCGTCTGATCTAACCCCGCCCGATTCCCAGGAGAGCGAGACACTGACGGGCGGCGATTCGCTCAATTACTTTGACACCGGTATACCACATCTCCGTCCCGTTCCCAAACCATAACTCCGCTCACATCTGATTTGACAGAGTTTGCTCGTATCGGTTTGGGGATATGCTATGACGTGAGGTTCCCAGAACTGACCGCAATTGGCGCGAGAAAAGGTGCGTATACATTTCGGAACCTAGCCCGAAGCTGATCCCCAACGGTGCGGGGTAGGTTGTCAAGTGTTCATTTATCCAGGGGCCTTCAATATGACCACAGGTCCACTTCACTGGCAACTTCTCCAAAGGGCGAGGTAAGGCAGATGGCCGAGGGTGACAGGCCGAGTGGGTAACCGGCTTATCGCAATTCCCAGGGCTATCGACAATCAAGTGTTCTTTGGGATGTGCAGCCCAGCGCGCGACTTGAGTGCAGGCTACCATGCGGTGCGTCGATATCTGCTCATACTGCCCACAGGACTAACGATCGCGGATCGGATTCAGTGGGGTCACTCGCTTGTGGTGGATCCGATGTGCGTATTTTCGTGTACGGGAGAGTCTCTTTCGTTCGCTGATCTCCTCTTTTCAGGGGGGACGTGCTTGCTGAGGCTGGTCACGAGGAAGATATCATCCACGTTCGCATCGGTAATTGCTTTGTTGCTGCACACACATGCCATGGGCTGATATGTTTTACCCGCTTCCAGATCCTCAAGTGTTTGAAGAGGCAAGAGCGGGGATCCCGGTGACGACTCAGCGAAGGTTTGATGTGTACCCGGACGTGTCTGCTTAGCGTAGAATATTTCGTGCTTAGAATTTGTGGATGAATAGAAGGGTAACCGCGCTTAGAACGTTCCAGCAAGTTCGAGCGCTTTCGGACATCAGCTGCCGCCACCACTCACTCATCGCCTTTTTTATCCTCAGCGCGATCTGTCTTGTACCTCACTCTCGCCACACCCCCTCCCACTTCCCTCTCTCCCCTTTGTCATCTCATCCTCACCTTGTGGTTCGCAATGGTCAAAGAGACGTACGCCCTTTTCCCCGCCTTTCTCAGTCACTCTAGCGAACCGACGCTTGCGTATTACTCAGGAAATATTACGACTTGCTCGAGGTTTCGCCTGATGCAGGTGAGGCTGATCTCAAAAAAGCCTACCGCAAAAAGTGTGTACCGGTCGTGTTTTGAAGGTCATCCCATTGTGAACAAACCTTTTATCACAGGGCCTTGCGATTGCATCCAGACAAGGGTGGCGACCCTGAGTTGTTCAAGGAGGTCACTCACGCGTAAGCCATTAACCGATATCATAGGATCAATCGTCATCCTCATATACCACTATCCCAGCTATGAGGTTTTATCGGATTCCCAGAAACGGAGCATTTACGATGCCCGCGGAGAGGCGGGACTTACAGAATCCGGCGGAATGGGTGGAATGGATCCTCAAGTAATGACATCCAACCTCCCTTCGATGCGCTCACGCTAACGGGGTACACCATCTACTAGGATCTCTTCAGTCAACTGTTCGGTGGTGGCGGGTTCTTCGGTGGGGGTGGTCAATCACGGCAAGGCCCCCGTAAGAGCAAGGATCTCGTCCACCGCGTGAATGTCACGTTGGAAGAGCTGTATCGGGGAAAGAACACCAAGCTCGCTCTCACGCGGAACGTTATCTGTGCTAAGTGCTCAGGAAAGGGAGGGAAGGAGGGCGCTGTCAAGTCTTGCGGCACCTGCAGCGGAAGGGGTATTCGGGTCACACTCCGCCAGATGGGACCCATGATCCAACAGATCCAGCAGCCTTGTGACGAGTGCTCGGGGACGGGAGAGGTTATCAACCAGAAGGACAGGTGTAAGACCTGCAATGGTCGCAAGACGGTGTCCGAGAAAAAGATGCTGGAGGTGCACATCGACAAGGGCATGAAGGGCGGTCAAACGATCACTTTCCATGGCGAGAGCGACCAAGCCCCGGGTGTCACACCAGGAGACGTTGTCATCGTGATCGAGGAGAAACCCCACGAACGGTTCCAAAGGAAGGAGAACGATCTGATCACCAATGTCGAGATCGACCTCTTATCGGCCCTCGCTGGTGGTACCTTCGCCATCCGCCATCTGGACGACCGTGCTCTTGTTGTCAATACACTCCCTGGAGAGATCATTCACGATGGTAAGCCGTGCCCGTCCTGGTCCCATCGACGTTCGACTGAAGAGACTCTCCAGGTGACTTGAAAGTGATTCATGGCCAGGGTATGCCCTCGCAACGACACCACGAACCCGGTGACCTTTACGTCAAAATTCGCGTCAAGTTCCCCGATTCCCTTGATCAGAACAAGGTTCACCTTCTGGAGTCCGTCTTGCCACCGCGGAAAGCAGTGGAGAAGTTCCCGAGATCCATCAACATGGAGGAGGTTGAACTTGAAACCCCCGACCCGAGGCAGCGGGAACGGGCAGCCGACGACGCCATGGACGAGGACGAGGGTGAACCTAGGGTTCAGTGTTCTAATCAGTGATCGTCTCGTCATTTCGGACCCCATCGACCATCCTTTCATTCTCATTTTTCTGCATCTTATTACTACCTTTGATGTGTTTTCTATTTCCAGCTCTACTGCTAGAACCTCCTTGTCTCTCGCCAGAGATTCGGCCATAATGATAGAACTGTATCTCCCATCTCTTCTGGCCTTATCCTCCTCAGATGTCGAGCACGTGCTACCAGCGAGTCTGAAACACATTTTAGAGCCATTAGTGGGGACGTAATGGTAGATCGTACCTCTGGGTTGACTTTGAATGCTTCGTACAGTTCCCTGTTGAACAGGCTGACCTCTGTTTCGTTTTCTACGATGCATGAGCAAAGTTTTCGCGACGCAGCTGGGACTTACCAAAGCCGACCTCCACCAAGGGCTTGGAATCATCGTCAAGTATCCACTCGTCATGATCAAGGTTGATGATAAGATTCGTCGTCTTGTTCAAGCTTCAGCGTAAAAATAACGCTCCCGACGATCCAGACAGACCTTTGCTCCATGCGCCTTTGTGTACAACTTCATCGTGTCTGTTTGATGGATATCGGCCTCATGACGGGTGAGTTGGGGTAAACCAGCATACCGAGGTGCGATGCTCGATAAGGCTTCCACCCTGGTTGGGTTTGGATAGCTGAAGTTTAGGGACCTGGTTCATAGAGATCCTCGGCGATTCACGAAGAGAGAAAGCGGCAATTACTTTCTTTCGCGATCTCCTTGAGCCTGCCGACCGTGGTGGTCTCCAGGTTGATATCATGCAAGACGAGGGATTTCTCCGTTCTGTACTCGAAGGATTTGACTATCCTCAACGTCAAGGTCGCGGATGTCTTTGGTTTGGAAAGGTTGGTCAGAACGTCTGAGATTCCTCCTTCCTCTAACATGATTCCTAGCCCAAGATTAGATCATCCGTCAGGTTATCGATGGGATGTCAATCCCTCTCCACCCACTTACCTTCTCTTTGGCGTAAACGATATGATGAAAATGGTAGGAACGGCGATGTTTCTGTTGGACTGTTATAGTCCCTGTGCGGTGTTTCCGGGGATATCCCGAACCGTTTGCGATCGATTATGCACTCTGGGGACATCCACGATCCCAAGCACAATACCCCAAAGCGGAAGGAAAACCCTGCTCTTACCTTCTTGACGTTTTCCAGGAGCTCGTGAGGGGGCTACGCGCATACATCGAGGGTTTCGAATGCGAAAGTTGAGGTGTTGGGGAAACGTTCAGCACAAGGGAGAGATCGATTTGTTGGGTGCTCAAAGGTTGGTATCCCCTCCCTGATGTGCGCGAACGACAAGCAGACATATGTGGCACGATGGGTCAAATCACGACGATCTTTCCACTTTGAGGGTACGTGAGGATCTTCACACTTCGCACTCGCCCGGCACAACGGATTCTGGTGAGTTATGAGAGGCTTCGCGTAGTAGGCAGGGAAACGCGGTGTCTCTGTAGGAACCGGCAACGACAAGCTTGTGCTCTGGGATTGCTTTGGGCCGGAGTATGCCTTGATTGTGCTGGTTGTGATTTGAGGGTCGATCCGGTCGTAGGCAGTAGTGATCGGGTTGGAATGTGTATCTCCGTGCTCGTATTCTCTTTTCATGTCCTCCACTTAAAAACTTGAAGCCGGGCCCCTTCGACTACGCAATGCCATTCGATGCCCCGGGCGAAAAGTCTCCAGAGTTTCTGTCTTCTGCGGCCAGCGACAATGGCCCCGAATCGATCATCGTCAAGTCCGCTGTGCCGCCTTCAATGGTCCAAACGCGACCTCCGCCAGATTCACTCACAACCCTACCCGAGATTCTCTCATCTCTGTCTTTGTTAGAGTCTGAAGAGGCAGAACTCTCGACGACTCTTCAAGAACTGCTGGCAAACCGCGATCCGGTCGTCAGCTCACTTTCGCGGTTACAGAACCTTCTCCCTCAGCTGGATGAACTCCGGACGGACGCGTACTTGCTCACTCGGAAGGTTTCGGTCACCGCAGAGACTGCAGACCGGATAGGAGGCAGCGTGCGCGCGTTAGATGAGGAGATGAGGAGGGTGAGGGAGGCTGGCGATCGCGTCGCACAGGTCATGGATCTCAAGGTATGTCCTTATAATTTGAGCGTTGTTGTAATGTTGGAAGACTCACAAGTCATCTAGTCTTCTCTCGCCGCTCTCCGATCCGCTATTGACTTTCAGGATTGGGAGTCTGCTACACGGCACTGCTCACGCGCTATGGCTCTGCCACCAGACGTGATCGATGGAGAGTTTGCTCGAGCTACCGTCGTGCGTACACATTTCTCCGGTAAGACCGCAGCGGATTCTCAGCGTGTAAGACCAGCCCACTGCAGAGAATCACATTCCACCTGTGGAAGCCCTACAAGCCGCCCGTGAAGAGCTGTTAGCCATCTTCAAACGCAACTTCGAGCAAGCGTCGACAGCCCGGGACTCTGCCGCGACAAGTCGATTCTTCAAGCTCTTTCCCGCCATTGGGTGGGAGACGGAAGGTCTCGAGGCATATGCCACCTTCGTCGTCGATCTCGTGCGGGTGCGGGCCCCAACATCAGCTAAAAGTATGGTTCTCGCCTTGTAAGTCGCGCTCGGCACCACATTTTCTTACTTTATTTTTAATAGCGTCTTCCCCGCTTTACTATATCACAGCCTTAACGGCCTTATTCGAGAGCATCGCACTGATTGTGGATCAACACCAGCCGATTGTGGACAAATATTATGGAAACGGCAAGATGGATAACGTGGTTACGAGGCTCATTCAAGAGTGCGATAGAGTTGTGAAAAGTACGCTTGACTCGTTTGAGGAAGAGCGTGCTATGCAGCGGAAAGTTGGTTCTATAGGTCCCACGGATGGAGGGACACTGGCTGATGTTCGCGTTCAAGCTCTCGGATACAGGTGCCCCGACCCTGCAGGCGCTTAGTGCACCATCTTCCGTGGGGTTCAGACCACAAACGATCGTCGACGAAGATATTGTTGATGTCAAGCAGGTCGACAAGGTTTTGTCGGAGCTGGCAGCCATGTCTGGAAGATGGAACCTCTTCCGTAAATTCTTGTTTGACAGACTTTCGGTAATTTACCCCTTCCTCCCCCCCTTCCTCCCCACCCGGTAACCCCATTTATAGGATGATGATTCTGATTCAGAAATCGGGGAAGCCGCCACACATCCGGCGAATGGTGTTGACCCAGCAGAAGATGAGGAAGGTACAAGCGCTCCAAAAATTCCGGAAGAGTTTCAGATAATCGAATCTTCCCAATCACGGGAACTCTTCCGGGCACTCCTTGAGACCTATTATCTCCCTCTCGAAATTTGGTACACAAGGAGCATTATTGACAAGGTAATCTCCCATTCCCTGGACGGCTAGGTAGTTTTGACCCAGTGTAGGCCCATCGGCTCTCCAGTCCAGACCTTTCCCAACAACAAGTAATCACAACCACTCCAGATGATGTCTTCTACTTTTTGAAGGTTGTCCTTACGAGGATGCTGTCGACCGGGTCGACGATGGCCGTTGAGAAGGCGTCCGAGTTTCTGCAGGGTATTATGGACAAAGACTACGCAAGTATCATCAAGAAGAAACTCGATGATGTCTACCGAACGGGTGGGGTATCCGGGGCCGGTGGAGTTCGCGGGGAAAAGGTTGAGAGGGAGCTGAGACAATCATTCATCGTGTGTATCCGTATGGGAGGCTTGCACACTTCCTGATCTGATGCATTCCCTAGATCTTGCTGAATGACCTCGATGTTTCGAGTACACATATGGAACGGTTAACTCGGGATTTTGTCGGGTCCCAGGCAATATCACAGAATTTCCTGGATTTTGAAGTATCGACCGTCCGAGAGAGCTTGTCATCCTTCACCACCCTGGTACCGAAGTTCAGATCCACACTGCGGGTGGGTTTTTCGATCCCGAGTTTGTGTTGTCACTGATACTCTGGTGCTAGGCCGGCATCGAACAATTGTTTAATCAGCTCATGCGACCGAAGCTGAGAACGTTGATTGTTGATGTTTACCGGGACGTGTCGTACGCGTTGGATGATGATGGGTACACAGCTGCGGAATATCAGGATCTAGTGCGGAAGCGCTTCGTGAAAGCATGGGAAGGCCTCATCGATGGATACAAGGTGGGCAGGCACTTGCGACCCTGAATGGTATCCAGTCCAAGGAACTAAGCCATAAGCAGGACACTTTCACCGAGTCGAACTACCGGCTGTTCTTCGGCCTCGCACTGGACGTGATTCTGAAACCTTGGGAAAAGGCGGTACTCAGCTTAAAGTACACTGAGGTATTTCTTATCCTTTATCCCCCGGAATGTTTCTAAAAGCCGATGGTAGCTTGGTGCGATACGGTTCGACCGAGATCTACGTTCAGTCACGACGTACCTCTCTTCCCAAACTGCGTTTGGGGATGCTCGCGAGAAGTTCACGCGGCTACAACAGATCTCGACTCTGCTTAACCTCGACAACGTACGTGGAGTGGGCCCAACGAGGCGAATGACTGACGAATTCTCTTTGCAGGAGGAAGAGGTGGACCAATTCTACGACAGCTCGGGGATTTCGTGGAAACTGACATTGAGAGAAGCACAAGCAGTCGCCGGGTTAAGAATATGAGATGATGTCTTATAATACAACGTAAATGTACGGGGTCGTCCTCTCTGGTATTAGCCCCGTCGGAGTGCGTCCAACCTAGCTTGAAGAGAGTCTTCGTCAGGAGTTCCCCCTCCAGTGTCTCCACCACCTGGGCCAGAATCGGTTGGATGTGGAGGACCCGAGGTCTCGCCAAGAACAACGGGTTGACGAGATGCGACCTGTGTTGACACTGTAGCCAATCCACTCGGCGTGTCTATCAACTATAGTGAAATTTAGGGGGCCAGCGCCGCTATAGGAACCTTCAGACGTACCTTCTGCGAGAGATCAACGCCAATTTCGTCCAGAACTTGTTTGAGAATCTTGTCGCCCTCCTCTTCCTCGTCCTCCATATCGTCCATGACGTCGTCCACAGCGTCAGACATCATATCCTCCTTCATGTCCATCATATCACTTTCCCTCTCGAAATCCATGAGAACCTTGGAGATCGCTGGGAGGTTCATGCCCTTGTTCATGGCAGCCATTGCCTACCCCGATTGAAATATGATCATCGTCACCCGGTGAGATGGGCATTAAACAGGAACGTACCCGAGTGGCTCCGCGCATAGCCTCTGCCATTTGTTGGTTCGACCGCAGAGTTTGTATGCGTAGACCAACCGCCTGAAGCTGGGTTCGCATCTGGTAGAACTTTTGGACGTAGCGTCGTGTCCGGACGAGATCCTTCGCCATGACTTTACACGCATTCTAATCCCAGCGTCAGCAATAGTGAATTGCAATCGTTTTTCCAAAGAGCTGACAAGTTGGCCATCCTTTGCGCTCTTCTTGATATCCGCAATGAGTTTTTTCTCGGACTGTTCTAGTTTCGTCCGTTCTCGGTCAAGTTCTCGCTGGGCCTTTGCGAGTGAGCGCTGGTGTTGCCTCAGACGTTCTGCGGGGGTGACTGTGCGCCCGAAGAGGGTTTCCTGAACGGAAAGTTGAGCTGAGAGGTTCAAGCCGGGGGTAGAGAGTAGGGTGGGACTGCGGACTGACTATAATGTTCATGGCGGTGGGGATGAGAGAATGAAGTCACCACCGCCTTTACATATTCGATCTCGGTTCGCGGCCACAAGGATGATCCAAGACGAAACCGTTCTCAAAGACATCGGCGACCGCTGCTCTCATCAGGATTGCAAAGAATTCGACTTTCTACAGGTTAAATGCGACAAATGCGGTCGCGTCTACTGCAAGAACCACATCTTGCTTGATCTCCACGACTGCCCTGGTCGTTATCAGACAACTGGGGATGGTTCAACCCGCGAGGTCCAGAAGCGCAGCCGCTGCGCTCTCGAAGGGTGTACTAAACTCAGTCTGGAGTCCTTCGTTGCCGATGCTACCCAAACGGAACAACGACAACCGGCCCTTTGTCCAAATTGTGCCAGCTCGTTCTGTATCGAGTGAGTTGCTGAGTGACCAGACTAAAACCCATGGGTTGACATACGCTTCCGTCGCGGCCCCAGACACAGACATCCAACCTCCCACGACTGTACTCGAGACTTAGTGGTGGAGGCGGAAGCCGCGAAAAACAACAAAAATGAACTTGCCCGCTCGCTTTTGGCCAAGCATTTCCCAACGTCTGCCTCAAAAACGACGTCTCCTGGTTCGTCTGTCCAGGAGAGACCCGGGAAGACCCCAAGTTCGGATCTAAAGAAACTGGCCATGGCACAGAAAGTCCAGGCGATGAAGATGCGTCAGCGTGCTGTCCCTGGGGACCCAAAGGATAAGGCAACGACGGTGTCTTTGGATCAGAAACTTCACGTCCAAGTCAAACCGGAGGGGAATAACACCGTTTCCGTTCTATGGTTCAGAAAAGTGAATGCTTCTTTTCGCGTTATTTGTACATGCCATCGCTGAGGCAGAGTAGAACCTAATCGTCGGAAGGGCTGTGGATCTCCTTGCGACTCACTTTAAAGTCCGCCCTGTATGTGCAACCTGTGATGGTGCTGGGTACCGCCCGTGTCTCAAATCCCTTGGTTTAGCCCCTTCAGCTCACTGTAGAAGGCGGCAACTCTCTGCTCCTCAATTCGACGCTGGGTGAACAGATATCTGACGGCGCTTCACTGGTCCTTTCAAGTACAGAGACTGTATAGTAGAGAAGAGAGGGACGGAACGAAACATATATAGCAAAAAAATACCCAAGGATCACCGTATGTAAAAAGAAACGCGAACATCCTAGGCTACCAGAGCCGCCAATCTTCTAAGATGAGGGACATTAAGGTATGCGGGGACGTAAGTCTCTAGACCAGAAACATCTCTCGGCAGCGGGAGTTCGTATGGTCCAACCTCCTCGCTCTCAGGCGTAAGCAAAAGATGGTCGTTACGGTCGCCGGCTGCCACTCGAGCTGCCACGACTCGCAGGATATCTGGAGAAATCGGATTCTATGAAGGGCTTGAGTCTCCGTAACCTTCCCGTGAAGTGTTCAACTCACCTCGTAGTCAGCCACATAGTAGTTGGTGCATAGCCTCTGGATCTGCATGGGACTCAACATCCAGCAGACGTCGTAGATGATGTCGATATCCGCAGCGCTAGCCTGTGAGTGATTGTAAGCGCCAAAGGACGACATAGAAACAAATGGCAATCCACGGAGTCCCACCTTCTTCAGTTGCAGCAACTTGGTTGCTTGCATCAGGTGTTCTAGTTGCAGAGTACCCTCAGGCATGTCATGGGACTTGCACCACTCCTCGATCCTGGTGATGTTGTATTGGATTTGCATAGCTGTACGTTGGGAGTAAAACAATGAGCGATCAATCGGGATTCAGGAATGAAGGAGCCATACCTCGTTTCCAAGAAGAGAAGTTCCTCCTCATCAATAAGTCATTGAAGCTCGTGACACCAATCAACTTGAGGAGTTCGGTAACAACCTGCTGCACTACCGATTCTTCCATGTAGAAACTCCTGAGACCCTTCCACACCTTGTTCAGGAGGCCAAGGATGTCGTCCATGGTATAAGCCGGTGCACTGCTCGAACCCAAGAGCCTGAAGAGCCGTCCAGTTCCCTCTGAGCTCGTGAACCCAGGAAGGGACTGGCTCTCGATCAAGGCAGGGATGATCATCTTCGAAAGCTTCTTCTTGGTTTCCAGCATCCAGGTGTGGTAGATGTTATACTCCAAGCTGTCCAGATCGTGCTTCACGACGGTGACAAGCCTCTCATAGTCGGACCACTGGAAGGGGCGAATAGCGTTCTCCTCACCCGGGCCAATGCCTTGTAGCATGTCGCTCTCAGCTACGCAAATGAAGGAGAGCATCTCGTGGACGTTAGAAAGCCAGAAAATTCCTGGATCGATGGCATCCTCTCCGGTGAACGACTATAGGGTCGGTTAGCACCACTGATTGCCCACCACAGGGTAGCGTCCTCACCATGACGTGTGTTTGGACGGTTTGTAACACACTGGCCAAGAACCTTTCGCTCTCCTGAATCAGGCCGTACCTCCACATCTCGTTGGTGGTCAAGCTTATGAGGTTCGAAGGGAACAGGATCTCCTTGACGGCGGCGGGGCTCGCGACAGTGGGGCTGGGAACCTTGAGACCACGAATAAGCCCCTCCAACACGTCCTCGTCCAATCGCCTGACATCCTGCATGAGCTTGATTTTCTCCTCAGCGGGGTCGTCGTAGATATCGTCCAAACCACCATTGTGGCGGTAATTTTCGTCGGCCCCGTAGATAACTGATACGGAGCGTGGATTTGCGGCCTGATTCTTCTTCGCCATCATCATCAATTCATCAGCGGAGGTACGGTTATCATGCACGATGTTGTAAGCCCCGGAAGCACTGTGCCTGCGTTGGTGACGGGGGGGGTGACCGTTGGAAGCAGGGACGACGGCATCGCCATTTGCGGTGGGACCATCGTGCAATGGTAAACGGAGGCCAGGAGCGAAGGTCGGGGAAGTTGGCTCCGCTCGTCCATGCCTCGAGAGAGTATTGAGTGCGTTTGCACGGTTGAGCTGTTCTCTCAAGCTGCTGACCTCGTTCTTGAGGGTGGTGATAACAGAGTCGTCGGCGGACCGGGTTGGAGCAACGTCGAGCAACTTCTGCTGACTCTCCAACTGAGCGGCGCGTTGCTTCAATTCCTCCGTCAACCGCTGGATATTGTCCTCCTTTTCTACAGCCTTCCCCAACGCGTCCTCCAATCGCTTCTCTATGTCCTCCTTAGCTTTAAGCAACTCATCCCTGCGGGAAAGCTCAATATGAACAGCGGAGACATCGACCTGTAGCTGCTTTGCACGCTGGTCGGATTCTTCGTGGCGCCCGACCCAATGTTGAACCTGTTGTTCCAGCTCCTCGAGCTTCTTTTGCAGCTCTTTCTTCTCTTCCGTACGCTTCTGTAGCGTCTGCGTAAGCTCGACGACCTTGTTCTCGAGTTTGTAAGAGATCTCCTTGAACTTGTTGACGGATCGAGCTTCGGCCTTGAGTGCCTTGAGTTCTTTATAAGCAAGGCGCCGACGGATACAAGATTGCATCCAGATAACATGCCCAACATCGGTCTTGTATGTCCGACGGGTAAGTCTGTGAAAGCGGTCTAAGTGAAGGAAGGTAAACAAGGAGCTTCGCACTCACAAGCCACGGAAGAGGCTCTGAAGGCGCAGAGCTGAGAAGTTGCGACGGTTTTCTCGGAAAAGATGTCGAGCCTGTAAACCGCGGATGCCTAAGGAGGATGAGACACGGGGTGAGAAAACCTGGCGATGTGATACTTACGACTCTGAATGCGAGTGACCGAGGCGGAGACCGCCTTCAAGTTACGCCTTTGGATGAATCTACGGCTGGCGGTCTGCAGCTTGATAGCGGCGGTCAACTTGCGGACACCTTCTACGAATGCCTTGGCCATGATGACACGCCACCATGTCTGAATCCTGATTGCAGCCTGCCTCATTCTTTGGTACTTCTTCTGAGCCATGCACCTTCTCATGTTCTTCTGAATGATGACGACCAACGCATTGAGTCTCTCGGAGCGCAGGGATTCGAGAGCGGCCAGCATTCCCGCCCGGAAAAAAATCTTTGTGAGACCATTCTGGTATTTGTCGGTGTCGTTAATTGTCCTCTCCAAGACCAGGGAACACAACTTCTGGAGTTCGAGGTTCTGGATCATGGCGAACCATTCCGTAGAAGGGACAAGCATGTAGTACCTTGGGAACGGAGTTACGGTCTGCTTCGAGGAACTAGCGTTTGAGGTGCTTACCGCTCCGCGAACTCTTCGTACGTCCAACGTGAGGGGTATCCAGCGCAACTGATACGGATGGTTTCGAGGACACCACAAGCTCGCAATTGGTTCAGTACCTGCTGAGGAGTAAACTCCCATGCCTTCTTCGCTTCGTTGGGTTTGATGCAACGGATATAGTGGACGTTCGTAACACCCAGTGTCTCCATCAAACTGCCCAAGGAAGCTTTGAAGATCGAAGCCTGGGTGGGCTTCCTGGCGACCATACCGGGGCGCTTTGGTCCTGAGGAAGTGCTTGAGCCAGCGGACATGAGAGACACACGTCCGGGGTCGGGAATCAACGATGAGCGCCGGTTTCCGGTGTCTGATGTGGGCGTTGTGGGCTCGCTCCCTTTCGAGGAAGCAGCCATCGCAGAGTCAATGACCTCCTTCAAGAAGTTACTCTTCGTAGCTTGAATCAGAGTCATGTGTTCGTCGGGGACTGTATCGCGGTTCTTCTCCAAGAACCCATCCACTTCGTAAGTAACGTCCAACGCGTAGTGGGCAATCGTGAACGCAGTGTTTCCGAAGCGGGGTTTCTTGAAAACTGGCTTGTTCTCGGGTTTCACGAGTTGCGTATTGAGCTTCGTCAGGAAAGAGGCATCGGTACCAGCCGGTAGTCGAGACTCCTCATCAAGGAGGGCAAGGACACCGAGTTTGCCCTCGATAACGTCGATACAAGGCTGGTTGTCCGAGAATTCGATGAAGGTCCAACTGATCTTTTCACGGACGTATTCCTCTTGCTCAAGTTTGAACACATGGGCGTTGAACTGAGTGTCCGAGAAACGCAATGATCAAAATGGAGCCCGTGTGAAGCAAAAAAAAAAAGGATGCGAACCTCTTGTTGCAACTTTTCGTTAGCATAGTTGATACTGAATTGTTCAAAGGAGTTCTAGACGCAGAGTCAGCCCAATGGATCGAATGTGATGTGCTGGATTATTAGATTTGCAAACCTTTTTGAAATGCTCAAAACCGTAGATATCCAAAACGCCGATAAACATCTCCGCCCTGCTTGCCGCTTCGCCGTTTTCGCCGGCCAAACTCTCGTTGACGATGGCTACAAGCCACTCGAAAAGACAAGCGTAGATGAATTTGGCCACGGAATCCCTGACGCCGGTCGCCTGTGTAGCATTCAAAGAGGAGACGATCTTCTCGTTCCGAGTGGTGATCTGTTTCTTGACGGTCCACTTTTTGAAGTCCGCCAAGGGAACTCCGAGGAAGCGAGTAGCCATTTGGAGCGCAGGGTCAGTGTCATCGATAGCTGCATCGTTGCGCATCGCGGTAACCTTGATATTACCAAGGTGCAGGAGGGCAGAGAGGAGCTTGAAAACGGCCCATTGCTTCTCCACACTGATCCCAATGGTAGAAAGGGCGTGTTGGGTTTGCCTGAACTCTTCAGCGTCGTCAACGCCGTTAATGGGGGTCGACGTCGGACCGCCCTGTTTAAGGTAGTGGAATTTAGTAATGTCGGTATCGAGGCCCAAGTCCTTCCGTTCTTTCAGTGGAGCGCCAGCACATAATTGGTAGAAAATATGATAGTTTCGTTCCGTCAACGGTTGGAAGACCACGCGCGAGCGCTCCAAGAGGTATGTCCGTATCCTTGCACCACAAATTTCTTGCTTCCCGTCGAAAAGGATCTGCGCAATGACGTTGAGGATAGACCTGTGAGATGAAGCGTTCAGCCTACCTGGATATACTTTCCGAACCGTGACGAATTGTCATTACGAGTCGTTTTAGCGTTACCGAAGGCTTCCAGTACAGGATTGGTTGCCAGGATCTGCCTCTCGACCTCGCTGGCTTCGTCCAAGGAGACCTTTGTTCTTCCTTTCCCGCCGGCGGAAGGTGGATTTACGGAGGCGATATATCGCATGATAAACTTGGCTGATTCAGTCTTTCCGGCACCGCTGTTCGGGGGTGAGCTTGCGGTGATATGTCGGGTGCGTGGAACTGTACCTCTCTCCAGAGACGATAATGGTCTGACCGGTACCATCTTTTGCCATCGCCGTGTATGCATCCTCGGCAATAGCGAAAAGATGGGGCTCTAGCTCCCCTCTTTTCCTGCCGCTGTATGCTTGGATGACCTCAGGTCCGTATAGCGTGACACGTTGGAACGGATTAACGGCTATCAGCACGATTCCACTGTATGTGTATATACTGTGCTGGGCGTAGCGATTTCGGATCGTATGCAACACTGCACGGCTGGATCAACGATCTGACGGCAGAAGGGGCGCGAAAAGTCACTGACCTGAGGGTTCGTTCAAGTGCGAGAGGGTTGCGAGATCATCGGCTGTCTCGAGAAGAGGTGGATTTCTCAGCGGGGGTAAGTCTTCTTTTCCGTCTTTGATATCTTTGGCAGTGGTACCGATGGCGATTTCCTGTGGAAAACGAGATGAGATATCCGGCTCGCGAACCTGGGGAAGCGATCCCGCCGCACCTTGCCACGCTCGTCCACAAAGACAAGTTTTAAAGTGTCGCCTGCGCCTCGGGTTACCGACGTGACTTCAGCGGATATCCAACCTTGTTCCTTGTCGGGGAACCAAACGCGGGTCCCTTTACTGTAGATGTGTTCGGCCATTTAATCTCTCGGGAGCCCCAGATTATCTAAATCTCGGTTCAGGTGTCATTATTTCTACCGTAAATCGACGAACTAACAGTGAAGATGCTCCGTTTGCCAGAGTGGGTGTCGAGGGGGGAAGGCCGTTGTGTCGTGGTCGACCTCGGGAGATGGATTCGCCGTTGGAGTCGTCAGGTTTCGTTGGATCCAACTTGGGGTTTGGAACAGAGCAGGCCGTCGTCCTTGTAAGTCGCTCTGACCGCGGCGAACGGACGGCGAGTGGGGATGGGGAAAGGGAGTCTGAGACAAGCGATGCGGCGCCTGTCCCTCTAGTCTGGATGGTCAACCCGAGTGTGATCTGCGTCACCTGCCGCTTGTCCAGGAACCACAATGGGTCATTTTCGTAATGTCCAAAGAAAGACGAAAAAACTTCGAAAGGACTCGTTGAACCCCACTTTCCGTTATCCTTCATGTCCCCCTTGTCCACCATAAGGGCCACCCTCGCTAAGACAGGGCTGGCCAACAGGCGGGCGATTGCCAGGATACTTTCCACTCTCTTATGCTGTCTAGTCATTGCAATCCGACCGTTTTCTGCCCTTGGCGGCCCATATGCATTCCTACTCCTCACAGTCAAAGAGCTTATCTTCGCCATCCAAGAGAATCTCGCCCAACAGCTTGAGGGAACTGTTCTCAACGCCACGGGTGCACTTGTCGCCATCGGAGTATCCACACTTGCAAAATACCTCGCCAACGTACCAGGGACATACAAAGTGACGACCAGGGCTATATCCGCCGTTTTTCTAGTCTTCATTACGTTTGTCGGTAAGTAAGCTGGTTAGCCCGGTATACGTTACGCGCTAACTTTCGACCAGCTGGATGGGTTAAAAGTCGTCTACCCAGACTGCAACCTTCCATGCGTATTTGCTGTTTCGTTTCTATCTGGCTGCTGACCGTGAATATTGGGGACGATCCTGTGCGCATATCGCGACACGAGTCGGATCGACCTGAGCTAACCATATGTCGTTGTTAGGCCTATTGGGAGGATTCGCTCCACCTCATTTGGATCACACTTGTGCCTGCCGCGGTTACACTGGTAGTCAGTCTCTTCCTCTTGGAGTGGTCCTCCGCGGCGTTCGGCGAGCACATTGTCGACAGTCTTGACATTGTACGCAAGTGCTTGGCCTGCAAGCTGCGTGTCATGCTCGATGACACCCTTCCTATCGAGGTTTCCCAAGCGGAGAACCTTGACAAGGAGCTGATACGCAAATCAGTCGCCTTGAATTCCGTTTATGAGCAGGCCGCATTTGAGATCCGATTAGGACGCCTGAATGGTAAAGTCATGTTGCGTCGTGACTTGATCGATTGCTACTCATGGCATATTACTTGATACCAGTCACATCCCTCAAACCGTTTATTGGGACAGTCGAACATTTGCGCCGGGAACTCGCATGGGGAATGTCGATCCATAGGGCCTCCTTGTCTCTGATACACCCCGAAACTTTTAAGCTCCTTGCCACTCCAACGCGCCTACTTGGCGAATCCATTCTTCAGGGCATGGATTTAGTCCGAAGTATCGTATCTCTAACCTACCAAGGTGGTATAAAACCATATGACTTCCGCGCAGAAAAATGCGCAATCGTCGAAGCAGAGAGCCAACTACTCCAGACGAAGACGGATGTCAGAAACGAACTGGAGGGGATATTTGAGACGTTAGGACCGAGCTACTCTCAACTCCCGCAAGACGTGTGCGACCTCTCTCTTGCGATGATCTCGCTCCTCCAGGTCAGCGCCATTTTAGTCGTCAGGATCTATCTAACGCTATCTCAGATGGGGACTGAGGTGCAAAAAGCACTACAGGTTTGCACGCGTATGATGACCCTTTACGAGTCATCAAGCTACAGGATCTGGTATCCACGGATATCAATGGCTTGGCTTGGTTTACCCCCGCGTTCGTTAATGTTCGATGAGCAAGAAGGAATCCCCGTAGAACATCGGCCGCATGAATCCAACCTTACGGTTGAAGAGGCACGCGAAGGTGTCGAAGAGTATAATCGCCCCATCCCAGATGAGGATACGAAGAGCGAAGGTGGTAGCACCCTGAAGAAGGTTTCCCAGGCGAACCCAGGCGTGATGATCCAGCGTGTTTGGAGGTCCACACGGGTTGTAAAGATCCGGTTACGATTGTCAGGTTGGGAGCGAGCGATTCATCATTCGCCACATCTGCAACACGCTTTTAAGAATGCCGCTGGGGTGGCATTGCTGTCTTTACCGGCGTTCCTTCCCCCTGACTTTTCAGGTACGCCGACCTTGCGGTGTTTCACCCATTCGTTGACCATTTGTCCTAGGGCACAAGTGGTTTGCTGCTGCCAGGGGCCAGTGGATGGTGGTTTCGTACGTGTGGGTCCTGGAAACCAACACGGGGGCAACCTGGAGGACAGGATACCTCCGCCTCGCTGGAACAATCATCGGCGCAATCTATGCCTACCTCTGTTGCCTAATCGCGAGGGCGAACCCATACGGTCTCACAGCATTGATCACGGCCGCGGACTTCCCCGTGACTTGGATCATCCTCAATACCACCGTCCAACCGCTTGGAGTCGTAATCAATGTCACGCTCGGCCCCATCACGTTTGCGGAGTACATACAACACCACCTTGATGTGTCGATTTTGTGTAGGTTTCTAAACCCCTCATCAGCCACCGGTGACCAACTTGCTGTATTAGGGCTCGCGACTCTACGAGGCCTCATGATCATGGGGGGAATCGTTGCGGCGATTATTGTGGTAAGTGATGACTCCGATCCCCAGAATCCGCGCGTTAATGTTCCCCAGAATAACGCATTCTTCCCGAGGCACTGTCGTGTAGGTTCTACCCTCGTTGGATGGTGAGTTTATCTGATCTATTTTTAGGTGATGTTCTTGACCGGTACTTGTCGAACGCTCTCTCTGTTAACCCAACTATACCTTACCATGTGCAGGTAAAAAAAAACTCTGTATTCCTTAACCACTGAACGAACTCACTCCACGGTAGAGATATCTTTCAACACGGCACACAGGTATCTTATACCCCATCCGATAAACGCCCGGTTTTGAAACTGGAGATACAATGTCGTAATTCGCTGCACCAGTTATCACTAGTGTTGAAGGCCATGAACGACGAGCTCAGTTGGGTACCTGTAGGCGCTAAGCTGGTTGCTTTCCCGCGTTTAAGCTGACAGGGTGCGCATAGAAACCCACCAGAAAGTACCACGAGGTGGTATTCCTCATGCAGCGGCTTCTGGACATTATGACTGGATTGAGGAGAGTACGGGAAAACGTCCCCAGGGAAGAAGCCATCGTCAACGTACTGTCTGAACGTCGTGATCTGGTGAGTCTCATCCCGCATGTCTCTACTTCCGCTAATGCCTCTGGGCAGATATCATGCGTCTGTATCGGCTTGTTTGCGTGCGAGAACGCCTTCAGGGGTCGGCAGCCAATACCTCAATTCATGCCGTCGGCACGAGGTGCATTAAGCAAACTAGAGCTCAAAGTGCGACATAAGCTACACCGGTCGCAGAAGGACAGGTCGATGGGTTTGTCGCCTGCCTACGCGTTCGTGGAAGGGGAGATCATGAAGGCGATGGTGGTTACTTTAGAGGCAATGACCGAGCTTTGTCGGTCGTTGTTTGGTTCATCCGAGTGGGCTGTACCATCTCATGTAGGAACTAGGGTCAACAGTCCAGCGATCTCACGTCAAGCCAGTGAGGATAATATTGCAGAGTCCTCAGGCTGGAGGTTCATGTAGAGTCACAAACACGTGATCGTCACTGTAACACGGGCTAGTTTATAGAGTCGCCGCGTCGCGTAGCGCGACCTTTAATCCAGCGTGCATGTCTTCTCCCACCCAGCCTGTCGTCCAACCCGGTTCCACGTCTGTCTTCGCGTATCTGGCCAACACTCGTCGGGCCACCTCTCGTGCTGATGGCAGCACCTCCTGGTACACGGCAGCAGGCACTAGCCAACGCAACCTCTTCGGAGACGGCTAACCTAAAGATCGACACGACCGCAAAACGCTCGCTTTCTTGCCTATGGTGGAGAGGTGGACAGGGTGGCGACCACTATTCATTGCTTTTCAAGGCTCCGAACGTAGCAAGGTTGGAGACGCTGATACTCTTTCGCCCCCGACGACCCCGTTTTCACCAGGACCCCGCAACGCAACTCCGGAAAAGCATGAATCTTTTGTGTTCTCTCGGTCGCGAAATGACACCCACAGATCTCGACCTGTGTTGCCCGGGATTCCAGTTCGGTAGGAACGTGTGGCTGGCAACGCACAGAAAGCCGACGCGCTTTCTGCCAGTCACCGTCCATCGGACTTGGAAGGCAATGCCTGCAAATGTCCAAGATCACGTCAAATTGTGCCGACGAGACCTTCCGTGAAGTGCCAGAGATGCGTCGTTGGGATTCATTTGGGGTTCGGTGACGGGCGAGGGGGTCACACACGTACTGCTGTCGACATCTCGATCCGGTATCACGTACAGGTCTCTCGGATCTATTTTCGTACCGGGCGCCACTCTTCTCGTTTACCTCGGGCTCAAATGATTTGCGAAGATCTCTCCATCTGCATGGCCTCTCGTACAGAGCGTTTTCGGGTCTGGGCTCTCAAGCCCCAAACCGGAAGCATTTCCTCGAGCCGCCTGTTTCACGGGCCACTCTTAAGTGCAACACCCCGGCACCTGTCTGTATTCTGTCGTTGTGCTAAAGGAGGATGCTCGCCCTGTTCACACGGAGGACACACAAGATACCGAATGATGACGACACTGGGACACCTGGACACTTTCGCGAGTCAAGACAGGCGCACAAAATGCATGCTGGACCTCTCACTGAACGGGGTGACTATCACCTTGTTTGACCCTCGTTTTCCTGCCCGTTCATCACAGAACGGCGGACGTGTTGGCCCGTTTCCGCACACCGTTGGGCTGCTTCGGGGATGCCGATCGCCTCTGTTGTTTCGGAGTGGGACTCGTCCTGTACCTTGTGCCTGCGCCAAACTGGTGATCCCGTTCCTTTGGTCATCTTGTTCCCCTGTTGTAATTCACCCACACTGCGAAGACGCGGACCTGCATACACCTTTGTCTCTTCCTCCTAGGTCGCTTCCGGCCGTATCGTCATCACCAGATCTAGCTCGGTTGACCGAAGACCCACTCTCCGCACGATCTTCGCCCGCTCGCACCCGCTCGCACCCGGACACGAGATCCCTCATCCCCCATCTGAAATTGTTGCCCTTAGGTTTCAATAAAGGTTACTCCAGCCTTGCTGTCAATGGGAAGCACAAACTCTGCCTCGTGCGAGGGTGTTTGGATGATTGTGATCTGTTCGGGTGATTGTGCTGCTTGTGGTGTCGCTAGGATTTTGTTGCCGGTGTTGTTGGCGAGGACGATCGAGCGAGCTGGCTTGATACGTTACAGTGCCAGACCGTTGGATACACGCAGAAGAGTGAGGTTGTTACCACAGTTCCGATGAGCGGTGCCTGTACGCGCCCTAAGTGGTGCGAAATGGGACAACTTGGATTAGTGCCAGTGGGATTGGATATCCGGGAGTCACATGCGTCGACGGGTTTCTCTCTCAAACACGAGACACGGAGCGATATGGCCGGTTCCTGGAGCTCGACGAGAGCCTAGGCGGTGTGGAGATGCGTTGGTGGCACGTGTAGGGAAGTCACCGCGACTTCGCAAGCACCACAGTGATCCAATTTTTTCCGTCCCCCTCTAACTTCGCGTTAGAATTCTTCGTGAGTTGTGGAGTTGACGTACACTAGACAGAGGTGTCAGATATCGAGGAACGAACCTCGGCTACCGAGACCCTTCTACGATACGTTTGCTTTGGTAATAAACTGTTTTCTGTATGTAGGCGTACATACAGACCTACCTATTCCACATATCTGGCTCGCGATAGCACCTATTCTAAATATCCCACGAATTGTTGCGGGGAGCTTTTTGGTGGAGACAAACAACGTAGACGGACGTATGATCGCTTGCGTGGGTGCCGTGGTGTGACCAACTCCGTGGAATTCAAAGTCAGCCGTACCGCGTCTGGCAATCGCCAAATGGCGACCTCCTGCCAAGGGGTCGAGTTCAGGACAAGCACTCGCGTCAGCCGCGCATGGTGTACATCCCCCCAGCACGCTCAAGGCATTCTTCATAAAAGGTTGCTTCTCACCTACTTTTTTTACCGACGCACGTCCCAGAACCTCAATGGAGCCCCTCACACCCTTGACTCCTACTTCGCCGTCGAGGTTCGGAGAACCCACACCGTTATCTGCCTGGAGGATATCATTCAGCACACCTTGGATACATCCATTGCGAAAGGTACAAGGTAATCAATAAGCTTGGATTTGGCACCTATTCCACAGTTTGGCTTGCGCGCGATCTCCAATCGAACAACGATCCTCCCGTTTCATAGCCGATCCTACTGGCAGGAGAGACGGGAGCGGCGTGCGCATTCTCGCAAGGACGTGTGAACGTTTTTGAGGTAATGAGTACCCCGGTATATTACGATAAGGGCGATAGAGAAGGCCCTCTAATAATGATTTCTACATTGTCGTACGCACACCCACAAGCAATAAAGCACAGTGCGCCGGTTCAAGAGAAAAAGGTGCTAATGAGGAGAGAAATTCCATATCCTCACATCCCCGTCGTCGCTCCCCGAAACGATCTTGTCCTCGGTTAGACCAAGGCAGGTCACCGCACCTCTATGCCCAACCAGGGTGGTCGCGCACCGGCCTTTTTCGCAGTCCCAGATCTACACGTCGTAATGGTGAGCCTCAAGTCTCCAAAAAGAAAGGGTGATGAGCTTGCCTTGATGGTTCGGTCATGGCTACCGCTGATAAGCCGCATTTTATCGGCTGCAACGGTCCATACTCCTTCAATGTGGCCGAAGAAGGTTCTCATCGCCTTCCCTGTGTTTATGTCCCACGTCTTAATGGTGTTATCGAGACTGCCAGAGATAAGAACCGGGCCGCGATTATGCAACAGGTCATCCACTTCTGTCTGCGAGGAAGTATCCAGATCGCCGTCGCCTTTAGAGGCAAGAGCCGTTTGCTTGCACCCAGACGGCAGCCTTTCCATGTAACACAACTTGAGCGTCTGAACCTGGCCGACGTGGCTGGTGAAGGTTCTGACGCACACCTGCGAGGAAAGATCCCATAACCTTATGGTGCCATCGTCTGACGCGGAGAACAACACCTTGCCGCAGTTGATGTTCGGTGGCGGAGTCGATTGATTCTCTACTGGAGTCCAGTTGAGGTTTGCGATGGCTGACGAGGGAAAGGCACCCGGGTGCGCATGTCCGGGAATTTGAGGGGGGCCGATGGCGCCGGAACGAGAATCCCATAGTTGGACGCAATTGACCCAATCCGTATGACCCCTCAAAGTGAACATTCCGCCGTTCCTGAAGTCCCAGATCTTGATGGTGTTGTCGGCGCTCCCGCTCGCTAAGACGTCCGCGTCGAAATTTACGCAAACCACGCCCTCGGTGTGACCTTCCAGTACACGTAAACACGACCCCGTCCGCCAATTCCAGATCCTGATTGTACGGTCCATGCTCCCCGTGACGAGCTTTACCTCATCAAACTGTAGAGACCTGATGGATCTCGTATGACCTTCCAAACAATGAATCTGTGACCCCGTTTCGAGGTTCCAGACGCGGGCAGTGCGGTCGTCCGATCCACTGATGAGGATGGGGAAGGAGGGATGTGTGAGGTTCTCGTTAATCTGCAGGCACATTATACCGTCCTTGTGCCCCCGGAGGGTCCGCACTGTGCACCTCCCCCGCCTCCAATTCCTTTCCAGTGTGAGTCGCTCGCAATAAACGTCTTTCCATGGTCTTGTCTGGGTCTCAGGAGGGGTGGGGATAACTGATGGTGGAACGAGGGGGTTTGTACGGGGAGGGGGAGAAACGTAGTCAGGCGTTGCAGAACTGCGGTAAGAATAGGGAGGAGAGGAGGATCTATAGCGTTTTGGAGAGGGACCGCTTTCGGGGTCATCGGGGGGATCGCCCGACGGTCGTTTCAGGGGACCTGGCAACGAGGAGGAGGAACAGGAAGGGGAGGCATACATGGGCGACGCAGGACATGGGATTCGGAATGGTTTCTTCTTCTTTTCTAACCGAGGAAGACCCCAGCCACAGTTGGGACACTTCTGACCGATGTGTTGCTCACATATTCCCCTCCACAAGACGTTATCGTCCGCAAGACGTTTCCACTTCTTGCTCACTTGGGCAGCCCGACAGAGCGAAGTGGCGTCGAGGCATGTGAGGACTCGGAGGGATACTTCATGGGGGAGAACGGTGAATGGGTCGATCCGGATGATGTAGGAGAGTTGGTCGACGAGGAGAGAGAGCTGAGAAAAGCAGCACATCGTCAGCAGGCCTTGGAGAATCAAGGCTCGCCGGGGATGTGGTGAGGCGGAGAAGTTCGCCCAGACGGTATTGATGGCCTCCCGTTCCTGTAGGGGGAGAGCATCCAAAGCCTGGGGGGGGCGTACATCAAAATCAAGGACTCGTTAGCAAACTGACAAACACGTACCTGCTGGAGCTTGAGGTTCGTCCCTTCATCAGCCATCCGTTTGTGCCTTGGGCAGAGTTTGCGTGGTGGGGGAGCCGGGGACGGGTGGACAGCCTCTGGAGGACCTAATATGAGGTCGTCGCTAGTCGATGGCCGTTCGCTCTGGGAAGCCGCAGAGGTGTGAACCGGAGCATGTGAGGGAGGAGATGTGGTGGTCTGGGCCAGTTTTGCCTGGGGGAGAGTGTCGCAAAGGTAAGAGTTTGGAGAAGACATGGGGGAGGAGATGGTTATGAGCAAGGGTATCTGACCCGCTGGCTGTCGGCCAAGCGAAGACGGGTGGGATCTTGCTCAGACTTGAGCGGAATGCACGACAGATTTCGCGATATGTCACCACCCCTGGGACACGTGACGGCAGTGAACCTCATCCTTACTCAATCCAAGAATTCGGTTGGATGATGTTACAAACACAATTTCTGATTCAAGAATAATAGCGGCACACGGCAAAACGTATATGAGAGAGAAGAAAACTCGTCGGACGTCAGAAATCGGCTCTGGGTCATGTGTCCGCCCCAAAATAATCAATCCAATGAGATCCTTAGTTGCTCCAATGGTATCGGCACAAAGTTGTCCAACACAATCGACCTTGAGGCCAGCTCAGGCTCAGTGTGTGGTGGCACGAGTTCATGAATGAGGTCTGGTCTGATCGACAACTCTATGTCGCGTTATCGTCGTAAATCAGCATCCTTTCCTTATCCGGGACAACACAACGAAATTCTTACCTTCCCGTGTAAAGTCAAACAAGGGAGGGAAGTCCTTTCCGTTCGGCATCCTCGCGCCCTCCCCTCGGAGCTCGTCGAAGAATTGGTGGCACATCGCCTCAATCGCACTCAGACGCGCCTCGGGCGTGTACTCGAGCAGCTTCGAGACAAGATCGATGGCTTCTGCCGCAGTGCGAGGCCGGAAGACCTAGGACATCGGCATCAGCATTCAGGTAAAGACGCGGCCGGACCCGCGAAAACTCACTTTCGAGAAGGGGTGCGGTTTGATCTGGGGGAACTTATGCTCCATATAATTAGGATTCATGGTCTTGATCTGCTCCCTCGACGGTGTTCCCAGAACCTTGATAATCTCCACCAACTGGTCGATGCCACTCTCACCAGGGAACAGTGGTTGACCCAACATCAACTCTGCCATAACGCACCCCGTTGACCAGATATCTGCGGTGATTGTTGAGCGATATTGAGGGCAGACGCGACACACAAACGCGATCCCTTACCGATGTTGGTGGTGTAGTTTGTCGCTCCAAAGATCAGCTCTGGGGCTCTGTAATACCGGGAACAGATGTAGCTGACGTTGGGCTCTCCCGCAACCAGGATCTTGGCAGAACCAAAGTCACACAGCTTGAGGACGCCGGTTGCAGGGTTGAGCAAGAGATTCTGAGGCTTGATGTCTCGGTGACAAATGCCAACCGAGTGAATGTAAGCCAGGGACCTGAGTAGTTGGTACATGTACAGTTTGACTTGGAGCATGGGCATAGGTTGTTTGAGCTTGGCGTAGTGGCGACTAGCGCGGTAGACCGTCTCCGGTACGTATTCCAAAACAAGATTTAGGTACACTTCGTCCTTCTGTAATTGGAATACGATACGTCACAAGGCGGGCTTGGAGAAAATGACAAATTTACTGGCCTTTTCGCCGTTGGAATAAAAGAAAGCTTTGAGATCGACGACGTTTGGGTGAGAGACTAATCTCATGATTTGGAGTTCACGATTCTAGGCATTAACATGAGCGGAGAGGGGAAAAAACAGCGGAGAGTGGGGGAAGGGAGGGTGTAACGGAGGAACAAGACAAATGTGTACCTTGAACCGCTTATCTTGCAACACCTTCTTAATCGCGATGTCCGTTCCTTCTTGAGGACCGCCGGTAAGCTTTGCTTGGAAAACAACACCGAAGGAGCCGTTTCCGATGACCTTGCAGTTGGTGTAGGCGATGTCTCTTGTTTCGCCTGTCTTTCCGTCTGAAGCGACGACTTTGACGACCTTTCTCGGGTCATCGACGGCTGCAAAACAGGCGGGCGGAACAAGTGGGTTAGGCACGGATGGTCACAGCACGGCTCAAGGGTACGCGAGAAGGGGGAATAACGGG
>Ga0307511_10000490_pt1 | contig 42800 bp, 41 predicted proteins | sample 13_EM_MG_FD_200266 | JGI IMG/M metagenome (GOLD analysis project Ga0307511, IMG submission 200266) | Populus trichocarpa ectomycorrhiza microbial communities from riparian zone in the Pacific Northwest, United States - 13_EM | ecosystem: Host-associated > Plants > Roots > Unclassified | place... | reverse complement strand
ACGCCGCGCTCGTGGTTTTCATCGATCACCACCAGTCCCTGCGGAATCTCGACGTCGACGAGAACGTCCTTGACGCTGCGGATTCCACGATTGCCGAGGACGATACCGACGGTTCCCTCGGTCTGATCCTGGAGGTCGACGGGATGCTCGATATTGATCTTCAGAAGCTGACCGTGGGTGGTGACCGCCATGCCGCTGGTCTTGCAGCCGGCAACAGCGACGAGGGCAATGACGACGAGCGCGAGCGATGCGACCGTCCAGATTCGATTCGATTTCATGACTTCTCCTTCACTGGCAGACTCTGCAAGGAGCATGCTACGCGGTTGCGAAGTCGCGAAGTTGCGCGGTCTCGCGGTTGCCGGGCGACAGACTACCGCGAGACCACGGAACCGCGCGACTGCGCAACCGCAACATCAGGCACCTTACTTGCGGTAAAAGACTTCTCCGATGGCGTACTTCCTCGGCGTCGACGGCGGCGCTTCGAAAACGGCAGCCCTCGTCACGGATGACAGCGGCCATCCGCTCGGCGAAGGCCTGGCCGGCCCGTCCAACCACTTGCGCGTCGGCATCGAGACGGCTGCGCGCAACATCGAACGGGCGGTCACCAGGGCCCTGGTCACTGCAAACGTGGCCAGCCGCGAGATCGTCTGGACGTACTGCGGCATCGCCGGCGCCGACCATCCCGCGCACCGGCAGCAAGTCGTCGATTCGCTGAGCGACTTCTTTCCGCGCGGCAATTTCACCGTCGACAACGATGCGCGGATCGCCCTCACCGGCGCGATCGGATTCGGCGCCGGAGTGGTCATCATCGCCGGCACCGGCTCGGTTGCCGTCGGCCGGAACGATGCCGGCGAGGAGGCGCGTGCCGGCGGATGGGGACCGATCGTCGGCGACGAGGGAAGTGGCTACGCCATCGCCCGGGCCGGACTGGCGGCGATCCTTCGCGCGCACGATGGCCGCGGCCCGGCCACGCTGATGACCGAGCTGCTGAAGCGCGACTACGACATGACGCCTGTCGATCTGCCGCGTTTCGCCTACGCGCAGACGACGCATGCAGACGACATCGCGCGCGTCGGCAAACTGGTCATCGACGCCGCCGAAAACGGCGATCCGCTTGCGGCCGAGATCGTCTTGCGCGCCGGCGGCGAGCTGGCCAAAGCCGTGCTGGCCGTCGCCCAGCGAGTCGGACTCACATCATCCGATTTCCCCGTCGCTTACGTCGGCGGCGTGTTCAACGCCGGCGAGACGCTGCTCGTGCCGATGCGCAACGCCATCCTCGCCGGCGCGCCGCGCGCGCGCATCCTGCCGCCTGCGCACACGCCTGTGGAAGGGGCGGCGCGCATGGCCATCCGCGCAGCCACGAATCCGCGTCCCACGCGCGCCGGCGTGTGAGTCAGTGGCCTGCTTCGCCGTCGATGCCGAGGAACGTGCGAATGGGCATGCCAGCCACCTCTTCGAAACGCTGGCCGTACGACTTGATGGCACCGGACGGCTCGTCGAGAAAAATCCGTTCGACGCGAAAAAGCGGCACAAACATCGTGATCAGATCGAGGTCCGGGTCCTCGTTGCGCGCGATCTGGTGGATCCAATCTTCGAACGCGTCGAGGTTGATGCCGCGAATCGTCACGCCTGCCGGCGAAAGCGCCATCAGCACGCCGAAGAACTTCTCTTTCGGGTTGACGAGATTGGCGATGATGAGCGCCGACGGCGCGAATCCTTCGATCATGCTTTCTCGCTCAGCTCGATGAGCACGCCATTGCCGGCGGCAGGATGGAGAAAGGCCACGCGACAGCCATGCGCACCCGGCACCGGCGCTTCGTTGATGAGGCGGTACCCGAGTGCCTTCAGGCGGCCGAGGTTGGACTCGATGTCGTCCACGCGGAAACAGATGTGATGGATCCCTTCGCCGCGTTTCTCGATGAACTTGGCAATAGTCGACTCCGGGCCTGACGGCTCGAGGAGTTCGATGTCCGCTTCGCCCGCCGAAAGAAAGGCGGTACGAACGCCTTGCGTCTCCACCACTTCGACATGATCGAGCGAAAGGCCGAGCGCTTCGTAGATCTTCGCCGCATCGAGCGACTTCACGGCGATGCCGATATGGTCGAGCGTCGGTTTCTTCATCAGACTCCCTTCACATCCGCGCCCCAGATGTGCTTGTGCAATTGCGTCTGCAGGCGCGCCGGCACGCGGTCGGCGAGCATCCATTCTGCCAGCGGCTTCATTTCCAGCTCGCCCCAAACCGCGGAAAAAAGAATCGTGCGGCCAGCCAGGTTGTGTTTCTCGATGATGCCCCGCGCCCATTCGTAGTCGCAGCGATCGGCAATGACGAACTTGATCTCATCGTGCGGCTTGAGCTTGCCGAGGTTCGGCCAGTAGTTCCTCTCGACTTCGCCCGAACCGGGACATTTGATATCCAAGACGATCTTCGCGCGCCGGTCGACCGGCTCGATGTCGATCGATCCCGAGGTCTCGATCAACACTTCGAAACCCTCGTCGCAGAGCCGCCCGATCAGATCGAACCCTTCCTTCTGCGCCAGCGGCTCACCGCCGGTGACCTCGACGAGATCGCATCCGTAGCTTCGGACGCGCGCGATCACATCATCGATGGACATCTTCTCGCCGCCGGTGAATGTGTACTCGGAGTCGCACCAACGGCAGCGCAGATTGCATCCGGTCAGGCGGACGAAGACGCAGGGACGTCCGGCGTGCGACGACTCGCCCTGGATGCTGTGAAAGATCTCAGTAATTCGGATCATCGGGGTCGAATCATGCGCGATCCGCCGCGCGTCGTCACCGCTTTTGTTCGATGCTCCAGCCCGCCGCGGTAGCATCAGACCCGAAGTCTTACTCTTTCTGCGTAGCCAATCGCAGCGCGGCCTCAATGACCGAATCTGAAAGCCACATTCCCCGACGCTCGCAATTCGAGGAACGTCAGGCGTGGGTCCCCGATCCGGCCGCGGCGATACGCCGAGATGACTACGCCGAGCGTCCCTACTACATCGAGTCCGAAGGAGAGCGCACACCGTCTACCGGCAAGATCATCGATGACTGGCCGTGCTCCGGTGATTCCAAGAGCAACGGCGATGACCGCGGATTCGCCTGCACCAAGGTCCCACTCGTTGATCATCGACGGCAGATCGACGCCAGCAACGCGTTCGATCCAATCTGACTCCGCTATCGCGCGGGCCGCTCGATCATCGTGCTGCGCGGCAGTTACTTCGTCAAATACGGCCTGCGGAACGATGATCCGCGAAGCGCCGATCGCACGAAGAAGATCGAGGCGACCAGCATTGCCGAGGAAGATCAACGGCGACGCGTTGACGACCAGCGCGTCAGGCATTGCGCAGTTCCCGGGCGAGGTCCTCCTCATCGACGACGAATACGTCCACGCGACGACGGGCCAGTTCGGCCAGGAACTCCGGACGGGTCATACCCGCGACTTCAGCGGCCCGCTCCATGGAAATGGCGCTTTGCTGGTACCAGTGGATCGACGCGGCGATCCGCATTTCGCGCGGTACCTCATGAGGTGCCTTGCGAAGCGCGGCGAAGAGGCTGTCGGGGAGCACGATCTCGACACTGGTCATGTCGCTTCTCCTGTTTTCCATGCCGAACATCATCGCGCAGACTGAAAGTCCGTGAACGTGCATTACTCAACCTGAAGTGGGAGTCTGATATCGCGTCGGATCGTCAACGCCCGCTTCCTCGAACCCCCGCTTCCGCAGGATGCACGAATCGCAATGCCCGCAAGCAAGCCCGCGAACGTCCGGGTCGTAGCACGAATGCGTCATCGAGTAGTTGACGCCCAGCGAAGCGCCGCGGCGAATGATCTCCGCCTTCGACATTGTCACGAGCGGTGCGATGAGTCGCGGCAGACCGTGCTCGACGCCGCTGCGGGTGCCGTTGACGATCACGCGCTGGAAGGCGTCGAGAAACTCGGGACGGCAATCGGGATAGCCGCTGAAGTCGATGGCGTTGACGCCGATCCAGATCTCCTCGGCATCGCGCGCTTCCGCGTATCCGAGGGCGAGCGAGAGGAAGATCGTGTTGCGGGCGGGGACGTAGGTCACCGGAATGCCGGGGGCATCGGCGGCGTCCTTTGGGACATCGATATCGCCGGTCAATGCACTGCCGCCGAAAAGACGGAGGTCCATCGGGAAGATGACGTGCTCGTCGACGCCGATTGATTCCACAACGCGACGTGCCGCATCGAGCTCGATCCCGTGGCGCTGTCCATACGCGAACGATAGCGCGTAGCAAGCCCGCCCTTCACTCCTGGCAATGGCCAGGACGGTCGCGGAGTCGAGGCCTCCGCTCAGCAGGACGACGGCTTTCATCCGCCGAATACTACAATCGCCCCCTTATGGCCGAACTGAACGTCTACGAAGTCCTCAACCGCAAACGCCGCGGCGCGCCCCTCGAGCCGCGAGAGATCGAGCAATTCATCGAGCGCTACACCCGCGCGGAGATCCCCGACTACCAGATGTCGGCGCTGCTGATGGCCATCGCCATCAACGGCATGACCGCCGAGGAGATGGCAACGCTGACGCAGGCCATGCTGCGGAGCGGCGACCAGTGGCACCTGCGCAGCGAGTACGACTTCATCGCCGACAAGCACTCCACCGGCGGCGTGGGAGACAAGGTGTCGCTGGTTCTCTCGCCGTGGGTGGCGGCGTGCGGCATCAGCATCGGCATGCTGTCCGGCCGCGGCCTCGGGCACACCGGCGGGACGCTCGACAAGCTCGAAGCGATTCCCGGTTTCAACGCCCGCCTGTCGCGCGAACAGTTCGATCAGAGCATCGCCGATTCCGGCTGCGTCATCTCGACGTCGACCGAGGGAATCGCGCCGGCGGACAAGAAAATCTACGCACTGCGCGACGTCACCGGAACGGTCGAGTCGCTGCCGCTCATTACGGCCTCGATCATGTCGAAGAAACTGGCCATGGGGGCGTCCGCGCTGATCCTCGACGTCAAAACCGGCAGCGGCGCCTTCATGCGGCACTACCAGGATTCGAAGGCGCTGGCCCAGAGCCTCATCGCCGCCGCGGCCGGCTCGGGCACGCGCGTGGAGGCGCTGATCACCGACATGGACCGGCCGCTCGGCGTCGCTGCAGGCAACGCCAACGAGATCATCGAGACGATCGAGGTGCTGAAGGGCAACGGACCGGCGGATGTCGAAGAGGTGACACGCGCGCAGGCCGTTCGCGTGCTGGTGATGTCGGGCAAGTTCGACGAGGCGTCGGCGGGCGTCGCTCTCAACGATGCTCTCAGCTCCGGCCGCGCGCTCGATCAGGCGCGCAAATGGATCGCTGCGCAAGGCGGCAATCCGGCGATCGTCGACGATTACTCGCTCCTTCCGCAGCCGCGCACGACGATCGAGGTGAAGGCACCGCGCTCCGGCTTCATCACCTTCATCGACACATATCAAGCGGGCATGTTCACCGTCGACCTCGGCGCCGGCCGCAAGAAGGCGGACGATGTGATCGATTACGCCGCCGGCGTGATGTTCGATCGGAAGACGGGCGATGAAGTCCGCACCGGCGAAACGATCGGTCGCATTCAGCTAGGCAGTGCGACCCGCGATGCCGACGATCTGACGAAGCGGTACCTGTCGTTCGTGACGTTCGGCGATGAGAAGCCGGAGGAAAGGCCGCTGATTCACGAGCATCTGGTGTGATGCATTACCGTTTCGAATGGGATGACGCCAAGGCGCGATCCAACATCGCCAAACATGGCGTAGCGTTCGACGAGGCACGCACGGTGTTTGTCGACCGATGGTCCATCGAGGCGTATGACTGGGGACATTCACAGGATGAGGACCGCTTGCTCATCGTCGGGGTGTCGGATCACAATCGATTGCTGACCGTAGCATTCACACTTCGAGATCACGAAACGATCCGTATCATCAGCGCGCGACGCGCGAAACAGAATGAGAAACAAAGCTATGAAGAAAGCCTCCGAAATCCCTGGCGACGACCCACTCGACCACGAGATCGACTTTAGCAGGTCACGCCCGAACCCCTACTGGCTCGGCATGGTCGATCGCCGTTGCGTTCGCCTCCTGGAGAGCGACCTTGCCGATGCTTTCCCTGACGATGCTGCGGTGAATAAGGCACTGCGCACACTGATTCGTTCGAACCCTGTGGCTACGCCGAAGAAAATCAGCGCCAAAACGGTCACCTTGCGGAAGCCGAAGAAGGCCCGCGCATGAGCAATCGCGCCATCGTCATCGTCTGCGATTCTCTCGGCGTCGGTGAACTGCCGGACGCCAAAGACTTCGGCGACGAAGGTTCGAATACGCTCGGGCACGTGCTGGAGTCGCAGCATCCGAACCTGCCGACATTGTCGCGCATTGGTCTGCTGCACACGTTGCCGCAGCCGGCATCGAGCGAGATCCCGCGGGCTGCGTACGGACGGATGTCGGAAGTCAGCGCTGGGAAGGACACCACCACCGGCCACTGGGAGATGATGGGGCTCATCGTCGAGGATCCGTTCCGCACCTATCCCAATGGGTTCCCCGCCGACGTCATCGCCGAGTACGAGCGGCGCATCGGGCGCAAAACGCTCGGCAACAAGGCGGCCTCGGGGACGGTGATCCTCGACGAGCTCGGCGAAGAGCACGTGCGTACCGGATCGCCGATCGTCTACACCTCCGCGGACTCCGTTTTTCAGGTTGCGACGCACGAGGAGATCATCCCGGTCGACGAGCTGTGGCGCATCTGCGGGATCGCGCGCGAGCTGATGCGCGGCGAGCACAACATCGGCCGCATCATCGCCCGGCCGTTTCTCGGAACCGGCAAGGGGCACTTCAAGCGGACGGCGAATCGCAAAGACTTTTCCGTCCGTCCAACCGGCGAGACCGTAGTCGAGCGCGCCTTCAACGCGGGCAAGAAGGTCATCGGCCTCGGCAAGATCGCCGACATCTTCGATCGCGTCGGCATCTCGCAGGAGATTCGCACCGAGAACAATTCGGACGGGATGCGGAAGACGATCGATCTGATCCGCGAATCGGACGCTGATTTCATCTTCACCAATCTCGTCGACTTCGATTCGAAGTACGGCCATCGCAACGACGCGCCCGGCTACGCAAAAGCGCTCGAAGTGTTCGATGGAGAGCTTGCTGCATTGCTCGATGCGATGCGCGACGACGATCTCCTTTTCATCACCGCCGATCACGGCTGCGATCCGACCGATGTCTCCACCGACCACACGCGCGAGTACGTTCCGCTGATCGTGGCCGGCCGGCGCGTCATCGCGAAGCCGCTCGGGACGCGCTCGACGTTCGCGGATCTCGGCGCGACGATCTGCGAGCATCTCGGGCTTTCCCGCGACGGGCTGCCCGGCACGAGCGTGCTCAAGGAGGTGGTGCAATGAGAGGCGCCACCTTCGTCATCGCGGTTCTCGTCGCAACGACTGCCGTCGCGCAGGTGCCGGTGGCGCGCGTTGCGGCCGATGCAAAGGTCATCGATCGCGTTGCCGAAGCGAGCAGAAACGATCTGCCGCGCGACCTGCTCAAGCGCATCGTCAATGAGGACATCGATCTTCTTCGCGGCAAGCGCGCCGATGGCACCTACCAATATGCCTCGTACGATCGGATGGAGGCCGGCCGCAAGTCGGACACGATGTCGGTCGATCCCGAGCACAAAGAATCGGTGCTGGAGTTGCGCGATACCTTTCCATTCCGGTTCATCATCAGCGTGCCGTCGCGCCGCATGCTGGTGACGCGGAATCATCACATCTACATCGATCGCGTGGAGATCGAGTCGCTGCCGCAGAAATCGTCGGAAAAGAAGTTCCAGATCGTGAAAGTCGATGCCTGGCTCGAGCCCGGCACTTCGAAAACGATCGATCTCGACGAGATCGGCAAGCAGGCCACCGCCCGCGTCTACGCTCATGCAGAAAAGGGCGGCTACGCCAACGTTTCGCTGACGTTCATCGAGGCGAGAATCTTCGATGAACCGTCCAGTCCGTATGCCGAGGCGGTCGAAAGCGCGAAAGCGATCCTGAAGGCGATTGACAAGGACGACAAACCGTCAATTCGGGCAATGGCACAGCGAATTGCGGGCAGATTTCAGGCAGACTCGGCTGTGGCGAGTACGCCTGTCGGGAACCCTCCGCCCACGATTGCCGCCACTCCATCGGTATCACAGATTGATGTCACCGCTGGCCGCGGAGACACCGAAATTCTGGCCGAATTACAGGCCGTCGAGGACCTGCTCACCGGGACGGAAGCTGAACGCCGTCAAGGAGTTGACCGGCTTCATCAGCTCCTTCGCAGGCTTCGCACAGGCGCACGCTGACGAGTACGGTACAGCCTGTCAAAAACGTCAACTGTTGAGCTACTTTCGCTCACATCTGCGCCTACGGCTGATTGACGATTCGGCCTCGCTGACGTAGAATGCCGATCCCTCAGTTTCGCCAGTCTTCCGAAAGGAGCTTCACTTGTCGTCAATGAAATTAGGTTTCAAGGTCGGGGAAAAGCTCGTTTATCCGAACCACGGAGTGACCATCGTCGAGCAGATCGGCGAATCGCCGATTATGGGAGCGGATGATACGTACTACCACCTCAGGCTGCTTGCGAATAACTCGCGCCTGATGGTTCCGATCAAGAACACCGATCGCGTCGGACTCCGGCCGCTGTACAAGCAGACGCAGATCAAAGGCCTGCTCAGCCTCCTCGAAGAGATCACGCAGAAGGCCCATACCGATTGGAAGGGCCGTTATCGCGAGAATCTGGAGAAGATGAAGACCGGCCGTCTCGAAGACGTGGCCGAAGTCCTCAAGAATCTCAACGAAGTGCAGAAGAAGAAGAGCCTCTCCTTCCGCGAGAAGAAGATGTACGACCGCGCCAAGTACCTGCTGGTCTCCGAAGTGGCCATCGTGAAAAACATCCCCGAGGCCGAAGCGGAGAAGTTGATCGCGCGCTCGCTCGAAAAGTCGTTGGGCCACTAGCAGCTTTTGCATCGAACGCAATTCACCGCCGCCCCGAAATGGGCGGCGGTTTTGTTTTACGATGTCATCGATGTCCGCCCGCCTCCCCGACTGGATTCGCGAGAAGAAGGTCAACCTCCGCGATCTGCACGAGATCAAGTCGCTGCTGCGCGAGAAGTCGCTGCATTCGGTGTGCGAGTCGCTGGCCTGTCCCAATCGCAGCGAGTGTTTCTCCCGCGGCACGGCCACGTTCATGATCCTCGGCGACATCTGCACACGCACCTGTGGCTTCTGCAACGTGACGACGGGCCGTCCCTGGGCGCCGCCGTCTCTGTCCGAGCCGCGCGACGTCGCCGCGGCAGCGAAGAAGATGGGATTGCGGCACGTCGTCGTTACCTGTGTCACGCGCGACGACCTTGACGATGGCGGTGCGCAGCAGTTCGCGCTGACGATCGAAGCGTTGCGTCAGGCATTGCCGGATGCGGCGGTCGAAGTGCTGACGTCGGACTTCCGCGGAAATCTTCAGTCGGTACGAACTGTGGTCGAAGCGAGACCTGATTATTTCAACCACAACGTCGAGACGGTTCCTCGGCTTTACGATTTCGTCCGGCCCGGCTCGCGTTTCGAGCGATCGCTGACAGTGCTACGCGAGGCGAAACGGATCGATCCGGGCGTCATCACGAAATCCGGCCTGATGCTCGGACTCGGCGAACGGCGCGACGAGGTCATCGACGTCCTGAAGCGGCTCTATGAGTCGCGCGTCGAGATCGTGACGATCGGCCAGTACCTTCAGCCGAAACGCGAGAAGCTCGACGTCGTTGAGTACGTCGCCCCGCGCGTGTTCGACGAATACAGAGTCATCGGCGAAGAGATTGGCTTCCGCGCGGTCTTTGCCGGCCCGTTCGTGCGCAGCTCGTACATGGCGGATGCGGTGGCGCATCATGCGGCCAATGCGTAAAAGCCCGCGGGCGAATGATCCCGAGAAGAAAGAGACGGGCCCGTACTTTCTGACCTGGCTGCCGATCTTTCTCGATTACCTGGCTGTGGAGAAAGGGCTGGCGAAGAACTCGCTCGCTGCGTATCAAACCGATCTTCGCCACTTCGGTCATTGGCTCGACGATCAGAAAAAGGAGCTCGACGCCGTTCAGCGGATTCACATCGTCCGTTACTTTCAGGCTCTGCGATCGGCGGGCATTTCGGCGCGTTCGGTGGCACGCGCGCTGGCGGCAATCCGAGGACTGTTTCGATTCCTCGTGGCCGAGCGCCATCTGAAACACGATCCGACCGAGAATCTCGAGAATCCGAAGCTCTGGACGACGCTGCCGAAGTCGATGCAGGCAGACGAAGTGGAAGCGTTACTGCGCGCTCCCGATCGATCCACTTCGGAGGGCTTGCGCGATGCGGCCATGCTGGAGTTGCTCTACGCGACGGGACTGCGGGTCTCGGAGCTGATCCATGTGAAGGTCGAGGATCTGGTCATGGATGCCGGCTTCCTGCGCACCATCGGCAAGGGCTCGAAGGAGCGGATCGTGCCGTTCGGCGACAGCGCGCGCGACGCCATGGTTGCCTACATCGAGCATGGCCGGCCGGACTTGGACAAACATGCTGATCCGTATCTCTTTCTCTCGAACCGCGGCCGGCCGATGACGCGGCAATCGTTCTGGATGAAGATCGTGAAATACGCGCGGCTGGCCGGGATCAGTGCGCACATTTCGCCGCACGTGCTGCGCCATTCCTTCGCCACGCACCTTCTCGAAAACGGCGCCGACCTGCGCAGCGTGCAGATGATGCTCGGGCACTCGGACATCTCCACGACGCAGATCTACACCCACGTCTCGCGGGCCCGGCTGCAGAAGATGTACGAACAATTTCACCCGAGGGCGTGAACCGCGCAACTGCAATAACATCTGCGCCGTCTCAGTTCACAACGGTGCTCCCAATGATCAAGCGGCTTCTTCCATTCCTCGCTCTCCTTGTGCTCGCCTCGCCAGCGGGCGCGAGCATTGCCCTTTTCGTCGACGGCCGGTCGATGAAGATCGACGCATACAAAGTCGTCGGTGAGAGCGACATGCAACTCACCCTCAGGAGCGGCGGCGCGATCACCGTTCCGCTGACGCGCGTCGATCGCATCGTCGATGATGAAGTGCTTCCCCCGGCCATCGTGGAAGAGGTCAAGAAGGCGGTCGAGCTCGACGGCGGCATTTTTCCGAGCCGCTCCTGGCGCTACGACGAGAACCGCGGTCCGATCTTCAAATCGAAGTTCGACAAGCTCATCGTCGAAGCCGCGAAGAAGTTCGACGTCGATGCCGCGCTCGTTTCCGCCGTGATCAAGGCCGAATCCGATTTCAACTCTCGGGAGATCTCCAACAAAGGCGCGCGTGGCCTGATGCAGCTCATGCCGTCGACGGCGGAGCGCTTCGGCGTCACCGATTCCTTCGATCCCGTCGCGAACATCTACGCCGGCGTGCGCTACCTGCGCTGGCTGTTGAAGACGTTCAACGGCAACGCCGACCTCGCCGTCGCCGCCTACAACGCCGGCGAAGGAAACGTCTGGAAGTACAACGGCGTACCGCCCTTCCGCGAGACGATCACCTACATCAACCGGATCGCCAAGCACGTCCGCAACGCGATGACGCCCGTGGCGGTCACGACCACGAAGGTTGCCGAGTCGGGCACGCGCTAAGAAGTGGCGGCTGCATCGATTCGCAGATTGCCGTCTTCGCGTTCGCCACAAAAACCAAATCGCCGTGTCTCCTCCCTTACAAACAAGTAAGCAGGAGATGCCATGGCCCAAGTTTCTCGCGCCGTCACTTTCGCTTTGTTGTTGATCACGTTGGTTTCAAGCTCGCTCGCTGCTTCGGAATTGCAGTACCTCGGCAGCGACAGCATGAACGTTCGTGACCTGGTCACTTCCCTGCGAGTAGCGCGCGAGAACAAGCGTGTCGCGGCGTCGTCGGTCAGGCCGAACATCGTCAGCGTGGATTGGACCAAGGAAGCCTTCATCATTCCCGTTGTCGGTAGTCTGCAAGGAGGGAACGGCACTTTCTTCAGGTCGGACGTGACGATCGCAAACCGCCGCTCGGTCGCGCAAATCGTTTCTGTCGGCTTCCTTCAACGAGGCGTAAACAACGGATCAGCGTCAGTTCAAAACTTCTCGATAGGCGCAAACGTCACCAGCTTCGAGACGGATTTTGTCGGACGCATTCTCGGCAAAAGCGGAGTCCTGGGCACGCTTCTCGTGATCGCCAGGACTTCCAGCGGTGCAATCGATACAGTCGCGGAAATAGACGGATTCTCCCGAATTTGGACTCCACAGCCCGGATCAAACGGAACCGTGTCGCAGGCTTTTGAGTCGATCGACATCGAGGACAACCTGGCCACGTCGTACGGCTACGGGCTCCGGCAGGACGAGTCGTTTCGGACGAATGTCGGACTGGTGAATCTGTATGACACACCGAATACGTTTACCGTGGCGATCGTCGGGCTTCGCGGCAGCAATTCGTTCACGCAAACGGTCCAGCCGTATTCGATGGAGCAGCCATCGTTTCCCGCGGGTGTCTACGGCGATTGCTACATACGGATCACGTCGGCCTCTTCGAACTTCAATTGGTGGAGTGCGTATGGCACATCGGTTGACAACGTGACCGGAGATGGCTGGGTCTCGCACGTGCACTGATTTGAGGCGCGGACGCCGATTCGCGAGAGCCCACCGCAGACGCGATCTTAGACCGTCACTTCCTCAAGCGCCGCCACCACCTCGCGTGAATGTCCGCGATGGAAGTTGTCGAAGCGGAGGATCATCACGGTGCGGTCGTCGTCGGCGGGGCGCGCGCCGCAGTGGCGGGCTACGGCTTCCAGGATGTGGTCGCGGATGGTGCTGGGCGAGCGGTCGTGCGATTGGACCAGCAAGGCTTCGAGCTGATCGAATCCGAAGGGCTCGCCGTTTTCGTCCTGCGCTTCGACGATGCCATCGGACAGATAGACGATGGCATCGCCTTCCTGCAGGTCGACCTCGGCGGTGTGCGTGAGGATCGTGCTGCGGACGCCGAGGGGAAGCGAGGGGACTTCGATGCCCCGAGGAGGCTGGCCCTCGCGCAGCAGGTAGGGATAGAGATGGCCGGCGTTGGTGTGACGGATCGTGCCGCGATCGAGATCGAAGATCGTGAAGGCCAGGGTCATGAAGGCGCGTCGTTCCGTGGAGCGGAAGACGAGGTCGTTGAGCCGCTGGAAGAGCGACGTCTCCTCGGCGCCCTCTTCGACGAGCGTGGTGATGGCCGCTTTGACCATGGCCATGACCAGACCCGTTGAAAGCCCGTGACCGGAGACGTCGCCGATGGCAACCGCGAGCCGGCTCTTGTCGATGTTGAAGACGTCGTAGTAGTCGCCGCCGATCGATGCCGTCGGCTCGAAGTGGGCGGAGAACGACACGCCGCGGAATTGCGGCCCTTCCTTCGGCAGGAGGTTGCGCTGAATCGATGCGGCGATCTCGATCTCGCTCTGCAGCCGCTCGTTCTCGGCGACGTTCACCAGCAATGTGGCGATCGACTCCGTCATCCGATCGAATGACTGGGCCATCTCGCCGAGCTGGTTCTGCGGCTTCATGTTGATGCGGTAGGTGAAGTCGCCGCGCTCGACGGCTTTGGTTCCCTTCTCGATGCGATTGACGGCCCGGGTGATGGAGAAGATCAGCACCGCCGCGAAAAGCACGGCCAGGGCGTAGAAGACCAGCAGAATGACGATGAGTCCGGCCGTGAACTGCAGGAGGCCATTCACATAGCCGTCCGCCTGCGCGCCGAAGTAGAAGTGGAAGAGGTTCTGGAACGGGTTGACGATGAGCGTGAAGAGCTCGTGCTTGCCTTCGACCGTGGCTCCGGTGCTCCAGTCGGTCAGGGTGGTCAGGTCGGGCCAGATGACTTTTCGCCCGATCGAGCGCAGCAGGAGGTCGGTGATCTCGCCGTTTTCGCCATCCTCGATGTTGAACGAGCGCGTGCCGCTCTGAACGCGCAGGGCGGTATTGCGGGAACCGGACGTCTCGAGCCGAGGACGGACGATCATTCCCGACTTGTCCTGCAGTTGCTCCACCCATTCCGCGTCCATCGGCTCGACGAAGACGATGGTTCGCGGCGTTCCGCCTTCGTGAGCCACTTGCCGTGAGGCGACGAGCAAGGCGTGATCGTCGCGCCAGGCCATGCCGCTGAACGTCGTCGACTTCAGCCAGGGTGGGAGCTTCGCACCCGAGGAATCGTTCGTGTCGTAGATCTCCAGGCTCTTCGTCACGCCGGCGGGACGCTTGCCGGTGAGCGAATACTCGAAGGCAGCCGTCTCCAGTTGCCCGAGCGTGGCCTGACGTTCGCCGCGCAGTGCGGCGTGCGTCATCACGCCGCAGACCATGTAGCCGATCGTCAGCAGCAGGATTGCGAACAGGAAGAAGGGCAGCATCCCGATGAGGACATAGCTGAGGAAGAGTCTTCGCCCCACGCGCCAGAACAGTTTGCGCAGAAGCCAGCGGACGAAAACGGCGCAGCCGTACAGCGTCAGGGCGATGAGGAGGAGCGAGGCCAGGAAGGTGGTGAAGGCGAAAAGGCCGAGTCCGGGGACGTGAAGCGGCTTGAGGAGGCGGGACATCACCTCGTCGAGGATGATGACGCCCAGTGCCACGACCCACACGCCGAACAGTCGTGCTCCGCGGCGCGTCTTTGGCGGGTCAGGTCTTTGTTGCACGGGCAGCATCGGTTCTTTTGAGCGTATACGAAGATTCGCGCTGACGGTTCCTATTCACTCTATCCCGAGGCGCTCCGGTGGCATCGGGCAGGCTCTGCACTTGTTCGCAGGCCTCGGTGCCACCGGAGATCCCTCGCTCCGCTCGGGATAAACTGTGAGCGGACCTTATATCTCCCGAAGCGCCTTCGTGATCGGCATCCTTGCCGCGGAGATTGCAGGCAGCGCGCCGCCGACGATTCCGGCGATCAGGGCGATGAGGATGCCGGTGAGCGCTACGTTCGCATCGACGCGGAAGTTGAAGGCTACTTCCGAGAAGGAGACGAAATTCGTCGTGCCGGTCGAGATCGCATTCACAGGCAGAGCGAGCAGCAGGCCGGCGATGCCGCCGAGGAGCGAGATGAAGGCGCTCTCCACGATCACCGACAGAAGGATCGTCCGGCGTTTGAAGCCGAGGGCGCGCATCGTGGCCAGCTCGCGCCCGCGCGAGGCGATCGCGGAAAACATCGTATTCATCGTCCCGAGGATCGCGCCGATGGTCATGAAAAACGTCACGATCGCTACCAGGATGAGGATTCCGGCCAGGCCGTTGGACTGATCGGCGTAGTACTGGTACTCGCTCTTCACATCCAGCTTCAACCGGTTGTCGTTCTGGATGGCGGCTTTGATCGATTCGAACGCGGCATGATCGGTGGGCCGGGCGATGACGGACGAATAGGCGTCGCGCTTGCGGGCCTGGCCGAGGAAATCGGCGTCGCACCAGATCTCCGAATCGAAGGCGGTGGCCTTGGCATCGAAGACGCCGACCACGTTGTACTTCGTCGCTCCGAACATGAACGTATCGCCGATGGCCGTGTTGACGAAGCGGTCGCGGATGCGGCGGGCCACGATCACTTCATTCACGCCGGGCCGGAACATCCGCCCTTCGATCAGCTTCACGTACGGACGCATGGTGAAGGCCATCGGCGTGACGCCGCGGACGAGTACGTTCGATCCCTTCGGGTCGTCCCTCTTCGGCATCTTGAAGACGATGACCAGCTCCGGCGAGATCATCGGCGCGCCGTTGTCGGTGGCGATGCCGGGCATGGCCCGGATGATTCGGAAGGCGTCCTTGGTCACCCAGCTCGAAAGCTCGGCGGCGGCTCCTTCGCGCATGATCATCAGATTGTCTTTGGAGCCGGAGGAGACGACGGCGGAGTTGACGCCGTTCTGCAGCGCCATCATCGAGATCATCACGGCGATCACCACGCCGATGCCGAGGATGGTCATGAGCGTGGAGACGCGGCGCGCGGTCAGATTGCCGATGTTGTACTTGAGCGGAATCATCAGACCACCCTCCGAAGACCATCAACGACGCGCAGGTTCGAGGCGCGCAACGCGGGCAAACCGCCGGCGATCAGCCCGACCCCGGCGGAACTGGCCAGGCAGATCATCAGCGTCTTCGTGTGAATCGCGAAGTTCTGCAGAAAGCCCTGCGTGACTTTTCCCATGTCGACGACCGAGTAGAGGTAGTGCGCGCCGTAGCTGCCAGCCGCGCCGCCAATGACCGTCAACAGAATGAACTCGGTCAGCATCAGTCCGAGCACGAGGCGTTGCTCGAAACCGATCGCTTTCAGCACGGCGATCTCGGTGACGCGCTCGCGCGCCGACATCGACATCGTGATGGCGGCCAGCAGGATGACCATGAAGATGGCGCAGGACGAGACGGCGGTGAAGAGCAGCTTCACGTTGCCCATCATCGACAGAAAATTGGCCTGGAACTCTTTCTCGGTGAAGGTTTCGGTCGGATAGTCGCTGTTCTTGAACATGGCGTCGATCTGCTGGCTGATCACCGACATCTGCTTGGGATCTTTGACCTTGACCCAGAACGTTCCGACTTCGCTGCGGTCGCCGACGGCGTGTTCGAAGTACTCCATCGGAAAGAAGAGCGACGTGGTCTGGACAGGATGTTCGTACGTGCCGCGGATGGTCAGCTCGGGATCGAACGGAAAGATCTGGCGTTTGAGCGTGACGCGATCGCCGACTTTCCATCCGAAGCGCTTCATCAGGTCTTTGCCGACGAGCGCGCCGCGGCGGTCGGCTGCAAAGGCGGCCATGTCTTTCGGATCGATCTTGTAGTCGTCGAAGACGGTGGGCATCTTGTTGACGTCCACGGCGAAGTTGGCGAAGAAGTTCGACTTCTCCTTGTAGTAGGCCCCGATCCATTGCAGCTTGGCCGTGTCGACGACGCCGGGAATGTCGCGGATCTTCTGTTCGTGCGCGTACGGAAGGAGCGTGGCCAGGGAGATGGCCGACTGCACGACCAGGCGGTTGGCGCCTTCACCGGCATTGGAGAAGTTCTCGAAGTTTTCGAGGATGGCCAGCAGCGTGGCCACGAAGAAGAAGATGACGGCCAGCAGCAGCATGGTCAGGATGGCCCGCAGCTTGTTGCGGAAAAGATTGCGGCGGATCAGCTTGGCGAACTTCATGCGTGCACCGTGTCGACGCTTTCGACGAGCAGCCCTTTCTCCAGATGCATCGTCCGTTTGCCGCGCAGCGCCGCTTTCGGATCGTGCGTGACCATGACGATGGTCTTCTGGAAGTCGGCGTTGAGGCGCTGCAGGAGGTCGAGCGTTTCTTCGGCGTTCTTGGCGTCGAGATCGCCGGTCGGTTCGTCGGCGACGAGGAGCGTGGGGTCGGTGACGATGGCGCGGGCGATTGCCACGCGCTGTTCCTGCCCACCCGAGAGCTGCCTCGGGTAATGAAACGAACGGTCGCCGAGTCCGACGATGGCCAGGGCGGCCTGCACGTGCTCGCGTCGCTCTTTTTTCGAAAGCTTCGTCAGCAGCAGCGGCAGCTCGACATTCTCGAAAGCATTGAGGACGGGGATGAGGTTGTACAACTGGAAAATGAAGCCGACGTGGCGGGAGCGCCAGCTCGCCAGTTGCGTCTCGGAGAATCGGGAGATCTCCTTGCCGTCGACGGAAATGCGGCCGCTGGTGGGCCGGTCGATGCCGGCGATGAGGTTGAGCAGCGTGGTCTTGCCGGAACCGGACGGCCCCATCAGCGCCAGGAAGTCGCCGCGCGGCACGTCCAGGGTGACGCCGTTGAGCACCGGCACTTCGAACGCATCGCGTTTGTAGACTTTCCGTACGTTATCGATCTCGACGAGTGTGTCCATCTCTGCCTCCGCAACTATTCCAATCGAATCAACTGCCCGTTCTCGAGAGTATCGGCACCCGAGGTGACGACGCGGTCGCCAGCGTTGATGCCGCTCTTGATCTCGATGCGCTTTTCGCGGACGGCGCCTGTCGTGACCGGCCGCAGGGTGATGTGTTTGTCGGCGCCGACGACGGCCACGCGTCCGTTGGCGATCGCCGTTGCCGGGAGCCATATCTTGGCCGGCTCGTGCATCTCGGCGTCGGTGCGCTCGCTCTGCAGGAAGGAGACGCTGGAGCTCATCTCCGGCAGGAGCCGGTCGCCGGGATCGATGATCTTGACCTTGACCTGAACCGTTGCCTTGGCGCGATCGGCGGTGGGGATGATCTGGCGCAGCACGCCTTTCCACTTGCGGTTCGGAAAGGCATCGACGCTCACCTCGGCGGCCTGCCCTTCGCTCAACTGGCCGATGCTCGATTCGTTGACGTCGGCCACGACTTCGAGCGTGTTGAGATCTACGAGCGTGCAGATGGCGCCGGCGGGCAGCGTTCCGGCCACCTGGCCGATCATCACCGACGAGATCACTTCCCCCTGCTCCGTGTTCTTCGTGGCGATGGTTCCGGCGAAGGGTGCACGGACGACCATGTCCTGCATGTTGATGCGGATCTGATCGACTCGGGCGTGCGCCTGACCGAACTGGGCCTCGGCAGTTTCGAGTTGCGACTTCGTGGTGACGCCTTCTTTCCAAAGTGCGGTCTGCCGTTTCCATTCGCGTTCGGCCAACTGCACGGCGGCGTTCGCTTCATCGAGTTGGGCCTGCATGTTCGTGCTCTCGAGCACGGCCAGAACCTGCCCGGCAGTCACTTTGTCGCCGACGTCGAAGTTGAGGCGGACGACTTTGCCGGAGATTTTCGGAGTGATCTTGGACTGGCGGTCGGCGACCAGATAGCCGGTCGCGGTCAGCAGCGGCGGGTTGGTGACGTTGATGGTGGGCTTGACGACGAGGGTGTCGACGACCGGCGCACGGCGGGGCACGATCCACAGCTTGTAGATTGCAATGGCCCCCCCGATGACGATGGCCAGAGCGACGATCCAGCCGGCAATGGTCCCCCAGGCGACACGTTTCGTGTCGTGTTCGTCTCTGTGAATGCGCAGTGCGGACAGATCGGGCCGCGGCCGTTCGTCAGTGACCGACATGAGGGGATCCCGTAGATGAACCGGGATCATATCGAAAAGGTTACGGCCGGCACGGCCGGCAGCGTTGGTTGCCCAAGGCTCGGCCAGCAGTGGCGCAAGAGTGTTCTGCCGTGCCGGCTAGAAAGTGCGGAACTGCAGGCGCTTCGGTTCCTGCGCGGCGACGTACATCTGACTGGTCGTGCCGTCGCAATACGCCCAGTCGTGGCTGATGCCGGTGACCATGAGGGCATCGTCGGGACAGAGCTCGCCGAGCGCGCGGCCGAGCGTCTGCACGTCGGTGTGATCGTCGGACTGAACGACGAAGGTCGATTCGAAGGGAAGCTCGACGACCACGCCGAGTCGGGCGATGGCGTCGTGCAACTCGCTGTAGTCGGAGCCGGGTGTGAGGCTGTGGCGGATGAGGAGAAAGTCGCGCGAGTTGGTGAACTGTGAGCAGCCGACGAGAACGCGGGCGTCGTCGCCGACTTCGATTCTCAGGTATCGCACGAGAAGCTCGGCGTGGCCGCCTTCCGGAACCCAGACATTCCAGCTCTGATCGAAGTTGGGTTCGGCTCCGAGCCGGCGCATGGCGTTTGAAACCTCGACCGTCAGCTCGCCTTCATAGCAGACCTGAAACAGCTTGATATCCCCCATCACGCCCTCCCGCAAAACTGTCAGTCGATGATGAATGATAGCACGAGCTCTTGTGCATCTTTCTGGCAGGTTTCTTGAGTTACCAAGACCCAAGGAGACACAACCAAATGCGTCCCAATGACGACGAAGTCAAAGGCAGAATCGATCAAGCAAGCGGTACCGTGAAGGAAAAAGCCGGGCGGATGTTCGGTGATCCGGTACTCGAAGAGAAGGGCGCCGATCAGCGCGACAGCGGCCGCATGCAGGCCGGTTTCGGTAAGGCTCGCCGGAAGGTTGGCGAGGCAGTGGAAGACCTGGGCGAGAAGCTGGGCAAGTAGCGACTCGGGCCGGGCCGTCGAGATGGCGGCCCGGTTCGATGATTCGTCGATTTTCTTACGGGATGATCTCGATGTCCGGATCGAGGGTTTCACATCCCGCAGCTTTGACGGCATAGCTCAGCGTCCGGCCTGCATCGCGGAACGGTCCGGCTTCGGCACGCCAGACATCGCCGTCTTTGGTCGTGACCGGATTCGGCCAGTCGGAGCCGGCCTTGAACTCGATGTGAAACTCGCCGTCGTGGCTCTTCCACTTGACCTTGTGGCCGCCGGAGACGGACGCCTTCACTCTGCTTTCATCTACAGCGATCTTCCCATCCTTCAATGTGACACGAATGGCTGACATGGAGCACCTCTTGTCTCTTATTTGGACCCGTGCTCATTGTACGCGCGTGGCAAGGGCGCGCTTGTAAATGTCGGAATTGCGTAACACCGCGAATTCGGGATCACGCTGCATCTCGCTCCGGTCGTAGCCGCGATCGATCGCTTTTGTAAGCCAACGTACAGCTTCGGAATCATGGCCGCTGACATTTTCGACGATGGCGGCTTTGTACATGACCTTTCCACTTGTTGGATCGGCGGCCAGCGCCTGGTCGATTTCCTTTTTCGCGCTGACCGTGTCGCCTCTTTTTGCAAGGCATTCGGCAAGGCGCGCGCGCGTGGTCGTATCGGCAGCGTTCAGATGCAGTTCGCGGCGACAAAGGGAGATGGCCTCGTCATAGGCAAGTATCGAATCGGTTTCCTTTGACGGCACCCAGCGATAGGCATCGCCGAGGTTTGCCCAGTAGATGTATTTCGTCGGCGTGATGGCGATGGCGTGCTGAAATGCGGTCGCTGCATCGCTGTACTTGCCGAGGTAGTAGTAGCAGGTACCGAGGTTCGAATAGGCCTGATCGGTCGGCTTCCTGGCAATGCTGCTGGAAAAGACAGCCACGGCATCGTCGTAGCGGCCCATCTGTTCATACACGCCGCCGAGGTTGTTGTAGCCGCGTTGATTGTCGGGAATGAGCGCGATGACCCTCTGGAACATTGTCACGCTCTCCTGCCGCCTTCCGCGATCGGCATAGAAGGCTCCCAGTTTGCTGTACCCGCCCCAGTAGTTCGGCTGCAGTTCGATCGATTTCCGATACGCCGCCTCAGCCTCGGCGAATCTGTTGGCGGCTTTGTACGTCTCCGCCTGCCCGAGGATGGCGTCGGCATTGTTCGGCTGCTGCGCCAGCGCAGTTCGATACTCCTTGAGCGCTTCGTCGTAGCGGCCGGTGAGGCGCCGCAACTCGCCGAGCGTGACGTGGACGTCGGGATTCTGCGGATCGGCGGAGATGGCTCGTTCGCAGGCCGCCGCGGCTGGCGTGGCCCACTTGGCGTCGTGCGTCAACTGGTGCTTGGCGAGATAGGCGCGGCCGAGCGCTGCTTGTACAGATGCCGACGAACTCTGCGCGGCCAGCTCTTCCAGGATGTGGATGGCGCTGTCGACGGACGCTTCGCTGTCGTAACGGCGAAGGTGGCCGAGCGCTTCGAGATAGCGCGTCTGCGAAACGCTGCTGTCGGGTGCGGCCGGACGGAACGATGGCGCGCCGAGCTGTAGCGCCGCGGCCACGCTGTCGGCCAGCTTGTCCTGAATGGTGAAGAGATCGGAGACCGATCCTTCGATCAGATCGCCGGAGTGCGTCGTGCCGCGGGCCAGATCGACGACTTCGTAGGCAACGCGAAGCCGGTCGCCGGCGCGCTGCATCGAGCCGGTCAGGACGATGTTCGCGCCGAGGTCGCGTCCGGCCTGCTGCGGATTCGCGTTGGCCACGGCGTCGGGCGTGTTGGGACGCATTACCTGCACGGAGCCGAAGTGCGCCAGCCGGGCTGATAGCGTCTCCGCCATGCCGTCGACGACGAGCTGGCCGTTCGGATCGCCGGTCAGATCCTTGAAGCGCATCACCGCCAGGTACTTCTTCGCCGCAGCGACGGTAGACGTAGTCGTGGTCGAGGCGCCGTACCGCGTCACCCAGGCCACACCGCCGGCGAGCAGCAATGCACCGAGGACACTGGAGGCGATGGTCAGCTTCTGTCGCGAGAACTTGGGCGGACGCGGAATCTCGGCCGACCTGGTCATCGTGGCGTAGCGGTCGCGGATGCTGCGCAGGTCGCGGGCCAGATCGCGCGTCGAGGAGTAGCGCTCTTCGGCGTCCTTCGACAGCAACCGCTCCACGATCCAGCAGAACGGCTGCGGCGCCTGGACGTTGAAGCGCGTGATCGCCGGCGGCTCTTCGTGCAGGATTGCGGAGAGCGTATCGATGGCGTTGTCGGCTTCGAAAGCCGGCTTGCCCGTCGACAGTTCGTAGAGGATGGCCCCGAAGGCGAACTGGTCGGAGCGGAAGTCGAGCGGCTTGCCCGTGGCCTGCTCCGGCGACATGTAGCCGACCGTGCCCAGAATCGTTCCCGGATTCGTACCGGGAAGATCGAGCTGGGCGGTGTCTTCCTCCTCGCCTGCGGGACGAATGATCTTGGCCAGACCGAAGTCGAGGATCTTGACGTAGCCGTCCTTCGTCACCATCACGTTCTCGGGCTTCAGATCGCGATGAACGATGCCCTGCTCGTGCGCGGCGGCCAGGCCGTCGGCGATCTGCGCGGCGATGTCGAGCGTCTTGCGGTTCGGCAGCGGTCCGCTGCTGAGAATCCCGCGCAGGTCGCGGCCGTCGATGAACTCCATGACGATGTAGGGCGAGCCGGAGCCCTGATCCATCCCTACTTCGTGGATGGTGACGATGTTCGGATGATTGAGCGCCGAAGCCGAGCGCGCCTCGCGCGTGAAGCGGGCCAGCGTCTCGCGATCGCCGGAGAGCCGCACCGGCAGAAGCTTGATGGCAACCTTGCGGCCGAGGGAAGGATCGCGGGCGACGTAAACCTCGCCCATTCCGCCAGCCCCCAGCGGGGCGAGAATCTTGTATTGCCCGAGCTGCTCGCGCATGGCAGTCATTGAGTGGGGACCCGCGGCGATTCTACCGAGCCCCGACTCCTCAAGGTGACATTTTTGAGCCGCTTCGCCGGAAACATGCACGGCTATAATCGCCGCACCGGGTTCAGAAATGCGTCTCTTGCGCGATTCGTGGCTGCCGCTGGCCGTGCTGTCGCTGCTTTTTTCAGCAGCCGTACCGGCTTGCGACGCTGCAAGCGGCGTTGTCACGCAGTCTCCGTTCGTGCCGTGGAAAGTGCACCGGCCCGGCGATGAGCTTCCCACCGCGCCGCTCGTCCTCTACTGGATTCCGGCGTCGGCCGACGACTTCCGCCATTCCGATCTGCTCACGTCGCGCGTACTGGCGTCGTACGTCGCGCAGTGCGTGGCGCTCGAAGTGGTGACCTCGGACGATGAAGCAACGCTGGCGAAGTTCGAGGTTCACGGACCATTGCCGGCGGCAATCCTCGTCGATGCCTGGGGCGTCGTCATCGCGAAGGTTGCGGCGGATAAAGGCGTGCTGCGCGCGACCGACGTCGAGAAGATGATGCGCGAAGGGATCCGCGCCCGCGAAGACGAGTTGAACCACGCGCTCGACGATGCCCCGAAACGAATCGAGTCCGGAGATCGGGACCGAGGAGTGGCTATCTATCGCCGCGTCTGGATGCAACGCTGCGTCTTTCCCCGTCACGGCCGCGAAGCGGAACGAGCGTTGAAGAAACTGGGGGTTGCGATGGTGGCAGCGAACTAGGCGCTTCGCGCGTTGTCGGTTATCGGTTGTCCGTTGTCGGAGGATCGCCGGCAGCAACGACTACTGTACCAACTGAAAACCGACAACCGACAACGCGGCAAAGCCGCAGCTAAGCCGGTACTTGCCGCAACGTCCTCACCACCCACTTCCACTGGCGACGCGACTGCCGCACGTGAAGCCGCGACCGGCGTCGCGTCTCCCTCCACGATTTCGACAACCCCTCGGCCTTCTCCTCGGCGTGTTGCCGCCAGAGTTTCAGCGCAGTCTCCAGGTGCTCCATGGCCGTGTGGGCACGGCGGCGAATCTCATCGCCCAGCGAACCGGGCGTGGCCTCGATCTGCGTCTTGACCGTTTTCAGCGCGGCCTGCATGCGAGCCTGTTCGATCTGCGGCAACGGCGCGGTGCGGAGATCGGTAGCCAGTCCCAGCGAGCGGAATCCTCGGATCAGCCACTTCGACGGATCCCACTGATACCAGCGGATTCCATTGCGGAAATCGTTGGGGAAGCGGTGGTGGAAGCTGTGATAGCCCTCGCCCAGCGTCAGCAAGGCCACGAGCCAGTTGTCGCGCGCCGAAACCTCGGCGTTGAACAACGGCTTGCCGAGCGTGTGCGCCAGCGAGTTGACGAAGAAGGTGGTGTGGTGGATGACGACGATCCGCAGGAATCCGCCCCACAGCAGTCCGGCGATCGGATCGCCGAACGCAGCGCCGATCAGCGTGGGGATGCCGAAGCCGCCCACGATCAGGATCATCTTGTGCCAGCGGTTCTGCCACATGACGATCGGGTTCTTCAGCAGATCGGGCGCGTTGGCGAACGTGGTGTCGAACTGGCTGTTCTTGTTAAAAATCCAGAAGATGTGCGCCCACCAGAAGCCGCGCTGGATGTTGTACGGATCCCAGTCTTTGTCGACGTGCTTGTGATGAACGCGGTGGGCCGATGACCACCAGAGGATCGAATTCTCCGCGGCCATCGCGCCGAAGAAGGCGAAGAGCGCCTGCACCACCGGCGAGGCCTCGTATGCCTTATGCGAGAAGAAGCGGTGGTAGCCGGCGCAGATCGAGAAACCGACCAGCGCGTAGCTGATCAGCAGCAGGATCGGCATCCAGAGATGGAAGCCGTGAGTCCAGGTCCATGCGGCCGTGCCGACGATGCCGAGCACGGGTGTGAGTGAGAGGAACGCGATGTTGACCCAGTCTTTTTTCTGCTGCGTTGCGGTTTCGCTGATGACGTCACCTCCAAATGTAGGGACGCACGATAACCCGGTTGCCCCAGGTGGTATTGCTCAATATTGCACACACTCATCCGTGGCTGAAAGGCAATAACAGACTTGACACACCACGCCTAAAGTAGTAAAGTTCTCGAATTCACAGAGGACTTTACCAATGCGCGATGGCCAGCCGGAAACACTCAGAGAAGCAATCATCTACTTCGCGGATGAGGACAACGCCCATGCCTTCATGGTCGCGATCCGCTGGCCGGAAGGCCCGCAGTGTCCGTTCTGCGGCACGTTCAACGTAACCCTTCTCAGCACCCGCCGGGTGTTCAAGTGCAAGGTGAAGGGCTGCCGGAAGCAGTTCACGGTGAAACGCGGCACGATCTTCGAGGACTCGCCTCTCAGCCTCGGCGTGTGGTTCGCGGCGGCATGGTTGATCTCGAATTGCAAAATTGGGATCTCGTCCTACGAGATCGCCCGCGACTTGAAGGTGTGCCAGAAAACCGCATGGTTCGTCCTGCACCGGCTGCGCCGCGCGATGAAGGCCGGATCGTTCGACAAAAAGCTGTGCGGCATCATCGAAGCGGACGAGACATATATCGGGGGCAAGCTCAAAAACATGCACCACAAGAAGCGCGAAGCGAAGGGCCTGACGAAAAAGGCAGGCACGCGCTCAGCGGGACCATTCGCAGGGAAATCGATCGTTACCGCCGTGCTGGAACGTGACGGCGAAGTGCGCGCACAGATGATCGAGGATCTAGATCCGAACGTACGGCGCGCCTTCATCCGCGAGAGCGCCGAGGCTGGCTCAAAACTCATGACCGACATGGGCGCAACCCGGATGACGGACTTCATCCATCAGTACATCGACCACGCGGAGGAGTACGTGCGCGGCGAGGTTCATACCAACGGCGTAGAGAACTTCTGGAGTCTGTTGAAGCGTGGGTTGTCTGGCACCTACATTTCGGTCGAGCCGTTCCATCTGACCGCGTACGTTGATGAGCAGGCGTTCCGTTTCAACACTCGCAAGGAAGACGACGGCGATAGGTTCGTGCGCGCGCTGTCTCAGGTGAGCGGAAAGCGCCTGACCTACAAGGAACTGACCCGCAGCGACATCGTGACTATCGAGGAATCGCCGGAGCCGCAGCAATCTCTATTCGAGCCGTTCTGAAAACGGCGACAGAGGAAGCGGCAAGGGCGAGGGAAAAAGTAACTATAGACATCCCACAGGAGGGACCATCATCGTGCCGAAACACACACCATCATTGCGGTAGCCGGGTAGTGGGCCCAGTTTGAAAGTTATTAGGCTGCTCGGAGTGTCGTTACGCCGGGTCCATCAGCGTCTCCACATCGCATTCGATGCGATCCGAGACTTCAGTAACGATAAGTTGTTTGGTTCTTTCGATCGTTCCGGTAACGAGTCCGACGAGTATTAAAACGGGCGCAACGAGAATGGTCAACAGCCAAGCTACCGGCGAAGACACAAAGATGTAGAGAGGGCCCGCCTTGCTCATTTCATCATGAATACGCCTCATGGCGGTTCGCGCCACGGGGTCGGGAATCGATTCGAAATTTGGCATGTCAGCCTCACGCATACCCGCCAGCCGCTCAGGCCCGAAGCGCCACCACATGAAGAGCGCAGCCATACACAGGCGCACAAAGGTGATGCGCTCCGCAAAGCGAATCGTGCCGTTCATGAGTCTCCGAAGCGATACATAGGCTTGATCTGTGGGCGCTATCTTGCCGTCTGCGACGAGCAGGAACAGATCTCTGCGAAGCTCGAACATCCGATCTCGAAAGCAATCGACCACGGTCGGCAGAAACACGTATTGGAATGCGACAACCAATGCTATGACGGAGAGCCCAACCCAGGCTCCGTCGGCTGCGGTTTTAGGATCAAAGTGCATCGGCATCTTCCTTCCGTGGCTTACCAGTAGTCAGAAGTCCGCTTGAACTCCGGTTCGGATCGATTTTCTTCTCTAAGGTACGCACGTATGAGCCCCACTCCTCGATCAACTTAGTCCGTTTGCGACGCTCCTGCCACCAGCTACCTCCGGCGATGGTGGCAGCAAGCGCGAAGAAGTACCGGTCGGCTTTGAGTTGAACCATCCAGTTGAGAACGCTGTTGAGTTCCGTTTTGTGGCCAGCAAACGGCGCGAGAGCCGTACCGATGATCCATATCCCCAAGACGACATATGCACCCCTGACCGCGGTACGGAGCAAACCGAAAACGTCGTCAACAACATGGAAGAATCGCTTCTCGCGCGCAGCAAAGTCGCGAGGTGATAACTTCCCGTGCCCCTTTTCTCTCTTTGCCATGCCCTCCACGGACTCAGTCCGCAGTATTCCTTAAGTACGGCGGGAGCACAAGCGGCCATGCATGAACTCGCTTGTCAGTTATTTAAAGTCTCGGTGCAACTCACCCGGCGGCACTCCCAGCGCCCTTGCCAGTTTCGTAATCGTCGACAGCTTCGGATCGCTCGCGCCGCGCTCGATGTGTCCAACCTGTAGCTCGTTCATCCCGGCCGATTCCGCCAACACCTCCAGCGTCCACCCCTTCGCCTCTCGCAACTGGCGCAGGCGCTTTCCGAAAGCAATCGCTTCTGGGAGTCGGTCTCGCTTTGCTCGCGGCGGCATGAGTTGACATAGCCACGGCTACGGCTTAGATTCAATTAGCCACGGCTACGTTGAACCTAAAGTGAGGTGTCTGGAAATGCGAAACGATGAGGATAGGGAGCAATGCATTCAGACTCTTTTTCTCCGGCCTGTAGAGTCGTATCGTCTCGCCGAAGGCGCGCGACTCCTCGGGATCGCCCCGTCAACGTTGCGACGGGAAGCCGAAGATGACCGGCGCGAGGAGTACCGATCGGGCGATCAGTGGCGGTTCAGTTGGCGACAGCTTGCAACCATCGCTCTCCGCCGGTGGGGTCACGTAGAGGTGCTGGATGCCCTCGGGAGCGACGCTGGAGCCGTCCTGCCGCCGTTGCTTGCCCTTCGCACCGTAACGCTGAGGCTACCCGCGTACGTCGTTCTGGCGTTGGAGACAATCGCAGCCGAGGAGAGAACGACGTTAGACGACGCCCTGCACTGCGAGTTGATCGATTTCGCCGGAACGGTTGCCGACAGAATGGAGACGATCCATCCCGGCTTTCGGCGCGCGTACCTTTACCCCGGCGTCGCGCATCCGAGGCGAGTATCATCCTGAACCATGGCGGACAAACGCACAGAGTTCCAACGATTCACCGACTTCATGAAGGCGATCGTGAAGGTGCCGAAGTCAGAAGTGACCGCGCAGCAAGGCGCTACGCGGCCGGAGAAGGCAACGAAACAGGTTAGACGGCAGAAAGCCTGAGAATGGGGCGCGGTCGCTTACGCGGCTGCGGATTCCATGGTCCCGGCGGTTTCGGCCAGTGGTTTTTCGGTCTACGCTTGCGCCCGGAACGTGGTCCGAACTGGACACACGTCGAGCGTTCTAGTAGGATTGTCATCTCGAAACGTCTCCTATTAGTCAGGTTTGGAAACACCCCGCCCGCCGCCTTCAACGGCGGGTTTCGTGTTTCTGGAGTAGCTGTGTTCTGCGGTCCTACATCGGCGTTTCTCCGGTTGTTTTGCGACCAAAAAAAAGGCGGACGGATAAACCCCTTAAAGGGAGTTTTCTCCGGCCCGCCTGTACGGCATGCTGCTGTTTAGTTTGCGTAGGGGTCGGGCATATGCACGCCCGAACGGACAACATGGCAGCACCGCTGCCAAAAGCGGCGCGACGGAATTTCAGAATCGCGACTCGGCTTGCAACCTACCCTCGTGGTGTGTCAAGTCGATTATTGCCGGCTGAAACTATCTACGAAGTTCTTCGTTGACAACTACGATTCGTTTCGTACATCATGCTTCAACGAAGGAGACCTACGATGAAAACCGCGCTTCTGATCCTCCTCGCCGTCGCCATCTGCTTCACCGTCTACGCCGCCAGCGATGCCCGCAACGGCGTCTGGACCGCCGAGCTGAATACCGACGGCACCGCCCTGCAGATGACCATCTTCCACGGCAACCACGAGTCGCGCCTCGGCAACCATCGCGGCAACTGGAACAACACCATGGGCTTCGAGCTGTCGCTGGCCTCGCTGACCGGCCTGACGACAGGCGACATCAACTCGGCCGCCGCGAACGTGCAGTTCTCGATGTCCAAACCGGCCGGCACGATCAGTTTCGAAGGACGCTTCGCCAACGGCAACGGCGCCGGCAATTTCAAGTTCGCGCCCAGCGAACCGTTCGTACGCGACATGGCCAGCCTGGGCTACACGGCATTCAAGGACGACACTCTGCTGATGTTCGCCACGACGGATTTCGCGCCGCAGACGGTGCGCGATCTTCGCGCTCTCGGCTATCAGCCGACGCAGAAGGAGATCGAAGAGGTAGCGATCTTCCGCATCAACGCTGCCGCGATCAAAGAGTACGCCCGCATCGGCTATCCGAACCTGACGCTGCGCGAGCTGGTGAATTTCCGCGTCGGCAACGTCGACGCCGCCTACGTGAACGGGATGCGCGAGCTCGGCTACACCGACGTCTCCGCACACAAGCTCGCCAACCTGGCCATCATCGGCGTCACGCCCGCGTACGTGCGCGAGCTGCGCGCCGCCGGCCTGACCGATCTGACGCCGCACGATACGGAACAACTCCGCATCGGCAACATCACCCCGGCCAAGATCGACGCCTACAAAAAACTCGGCTACTCACTCTCCCCGCGCGAGCTGAGCGAGTTCGGCATCCAGGGCGTCTCCCCGAAGATGATCGAAGAGCTGCGCGCCATGGGCTACACCAACCTGACCGCCCACCAGCTCACCGAAATGCGCATCTTCGGCGTAACCCCCGACTTCATCCGCAAGATGGAAGCAAGCGGATACAAGGCGGTACCGGTCGACAAGCTGATCAAGATCCGGATGAGCGGAGCAGATGAACTGGTGACGAGGAAGCGATAGAAGGGACTCCCGGCCGAACCACGAGTTACGCGCCTTCGCCCGCAACCCAACGCGCTTACGAGCGCGAAAGCCACCGGTTGCGCGCGAAGGCGCGCATTCACAATCCAGCCCAGCGCTCTGCGCTGGGATTGGTCACGACCCAGGAAAACGCGGCCGCGGAGGCGGCCGCCACAACTGACGAGCCGATGCCGTCAACATCTGTTGCGACCGCCTCCGCGATCGCATGTATTGATCATCGCCATTGAACCCCCGCGCAGAGCGCCGGGGCTAAACTGTGAGTGCGCGCCTTCGCGCGCAACCGCCAGCCACAGCCCGGTCACGGATGCACGCTACGAAGCGAAGTTCATCTCGCACGTATCGCTCACGCCGATTCCGTTTCTCTGGGACATCCGCGGGAATCAGCGTCTCTGCGGAGGACCGCAAGTTCCTCAACGACAAGATCGCCGCGTTTCTCGGGACGCACTGAACCTACCGCACATCCACAACCACCCGCCCGCCCTTCATCACCCAGCGGACGTTGTGGATGACGACGCCGATGTCTGCCAGCGGATCGCCCTCGACCGCGACGATATCGGCGAAGTAGCCGGGAGCGATCGCGCCGAGGGACTTGTCCATGCCGAGTAGCTGCGCGCCGTTTGTGGTGGCAGTGGCCAGCGCCTGCGCGGGAGTCATCCCCGCTTTGACGAACCATTCCAGCTCGCGCGTGTTCTCGCCGAAGCCGGTGAACACGGCGTCAGAGCCCATGGCGATTTTGACGTTCGCACGAACAGCCTTGCGCAGCGTCTCGAAGTTTCGCTTCGTGTAGTCATTGAGCCGGTCAACGACGGCCTGGTCGTAGCCATACTCATCTTTGTGCGCCGCGTAGTAGCGATTGTGATCGACGGTCGGCACATAGATCGTTCCGGCGCGGCCCATCTCGGCGATGGCTGCATCACTCATGTCGGTGGCATGCTCCACCGAATCGGCGCCGGCGCGCACCGCATCGCGAGCGCCGTCGGGACCGTACGAGTGGATCGAGATCCGCTTGCCGGCCTTGTGGGCGACGTCAACGGCCGCCTTCATCTCTTCCAGCGTGTAGGTCTGGGATCCGGTCACGTCCTGATCGCTGCCGGTGGAGCCGTACATCTTGATCCAGTCCACTCCGGCGCCGATCTGCTGGCGCGCCACGCGCTGCACCTCGGCCACGCCGTCTGCCTGTCCCGGATCGGGCTCGACGACTCCCGGCTTCACGCGGGAGTTGCTGACGTGCAGCCCGTAGCCCGCCACGAACATGCGCGGCCCGGTCATCGCTCCGCGGTTGATGAGATCGCGCATGGCCAGGTCGCAGTACTCCCACGACCCGAGGTCGCGCACCGTCGTGACGCCCGTCTCCAGCGTCTTCCGCGCGTTCTCCTGCGCCAGAAAAACGGTCACCGGCGCGCCGAGCGATCCGAGCTGCGCCCACGGCTTGCTGCCGGGCGCGCGATCCCAGTAGAACGTCATGTGCGTGTGGGCATCGATCAGCCCCGGGATGGCCGTGAAGCGACGCAGATCGATCACCGTCGCGCCCGCGGGAACGGCTGCGTCTCCGCTTCCGACCCCAGTGATGCGCTCGCCATCGACGACGACCACGGCATCGGTGATGACTTTGCCCTGACCATCGACCAGCTTTCCGAAACGGATCGCAGTCGCGGCGTCCGCAGCGGCGGCAAGCATCACCAAAACAATCGCAGCGATCGCACGCTTCATCGGGCCGGCCTCTCCGCCAGCATCGGAATGTCCACGCCGCGTTCCTTCGCCGCCTCGATCGCAATCTCGTACCCCGCATCGGCGTGACGCATCACGCCGGTGCCCGGATCAGTAGTCAGCACGCGACGCAGCCGCTCGTCCGCCGAATCGGTCCCATCCGCGACGACAACCATCCCCGAATGCAGCGAGTATCCGATCCCGACTCCGCCGCCGTGGTGATACGAGACCCAGGTAGCGCCCGCGGCAGTGTTGAGCAGCGCATTGAGAATGGGCCAGTCGGCGATTGCGTCCGATCCATCCCGCATCCCCTCGGTTTCGCGATTCGGCGAAGCGACCGATCCCGAGTCGAGATGATCGCGGCCGATGACGATCGGCGCCGAGACCTTGCCGCTGCGAACGAGCTCGTTGAACAGCAATCCGGCCTTGTCGCGCTCGCCGTAGCCGAGCCAGCAGATGCGCGCCGGCAACCCCTGAAACTCGACGCGTTTCTGCGCCATGCGAATCCAGCGATGCAGCGCCGCATCGTGCGGGAAAAGCTCGAGGATCGCTTCGTCGGTCACGAACAAGTCATTCGGATCGCCTGACAACGCCGCCCAGCGGAACGGCCCTCGCCCTTCGCAGAACAGCGGCCGGATGAAGAGCGGGACGAAGCCGCCCACCTCGAACGCATCCGCGACGCCGGCCTTCACCGCCTGGCCGCGCAGGTTGTTGCCGTAGTCGAACGTGATCGCTCCTCGGCGCTGCAACTCCAACATGGCCCGCATGTGCCGGGCCATCGTGTCGTACGACAGCTCGATGTACGCATCCGGACTGCTGTCGCGCATCGCCAGCGCCGCGTCGTACGAAAGACCGGCCGGCACGTAGCCGTTCAACTCGTCGTGCGCCGAGGTCTGATCGGTGAGTATGTCGGGAACGAGATTGCGCTCGATCAGCGCTTCGAGCAGCTCGACGGCATCGGCCACGACGCCGATCGACACCGCCTCGCCGGCATCGCGAGCCTGAATGGCCCGCTTGATCGCAGCATCGAGCGACGGCGCTTCTTCATCGAGATAGCGTTTGTCGAGCCGGCGCTGAATGCGCGACGGATCAACCTCGGCGACAAGCGCAGTGGCTTCATTCATGGTCGCCGCCAGCGGCTGCGCGCCGCCCATCCCGCCCAGGCCCGCGGTCACGACGAGCTTTCCTCGGAGTGAATTGTCGAAGCGCGTTTTCGCAACCGAGGCGAAACACTCGAAGGTGCCCTGCAGGATGCCCTGCGTGCCGATGTAGATCCAAGACCCGGCCGTCATCTGCCCGTACATCGTCAGCCCCAGCGCGTCGAGACGGCGGAACTCATCCCACGTCGCCCAGTGTGGAACGAGATTCGAGTTCGCGATCAGCACGCGCGGCGCGTTCTCGTGCGTGCGAAAAACGCCCACCGGCTTGCCCGACTGCACGAGCAGCGTCTCGTCGCTCCGCAGCCGCTTCAGCGTGCTGACGATGGCGTCGAAGCACTCCCAGTTGCGCGCCGCCTTGCCGATGCCGCCATAGACGATGAGCTGCTCCGGCCTCTCCGCAACTTCGGGGTCGAGGTTGTTCATCAGCATCCGCAGCGCCGCCTCCTGCTGCCAGCCGAGGCAGGAGAGCGTCGTGCCGCGAGGAGCACGAATGACGCGTGTTTCTTCGGTGGTCGTCGTCATGGCTGATTCTAAAACCATATGAACCACAGAGACGCAGAGATCACGGAGGTGCCTCGGTGTCCTCTGCGTCTCTGTGGTTCAATTGCCTTTCCGTGGCCACCAAGAAACAGGAACGCGCCAACGACATCGTCGTGCGCCTCAAACAGATGTACCCGAAGGCCAAGTGCGCGCTCGATTTCACGAACGCCTTCGAGCTCCTGATCGCCACCATGCTCTCCGCCCAATCGACCGACGCCCGCGTCAACATCGTCACCAAATCGCTCTTCCGCAAATACCCGACCCCGCAGTCCTTCGCCGACGCCAATCAAGTCGAGATGGAGCGCGACGTCAAACAAACCGGGTTTTTTAGGAATAAGGCTAAGGCGGTCATCGCCGCCTCCAAAGCCATCGTCGAAAGCCATGGCGGGGAGGTTCCCAAGACAATGGATGAGCTGACCGCCTTACCCGGCGTCGGCCGCAAGACCGCCAATGTCGTGCTCTCCAACGCCTTCAAAATCGCCGTCGGTGTCGTGGTCGACACGCACGTAACGCGCGTCTCCGGCCGCCTCGGACTCACGTCAAACTTCGATGCAGAGAAGATCGAGCAGGATTTGATGGCGCTGATTCCACAGAAGGAATGGACGAATTTCTCGCATCGGCTCATTGCGCATGGACGGACGATCTGCATCGCGCGCAAACCGAAGTGTGCGCAGTGTGCGTTGAATGAGTTGTGTCCGAGCGCGGAGGAGGCGCCGGAGTAGGGATCACGGTGAATCCGCCGTCCCCAATCTCGTCCATGGTCCACACCGTGCGATCCGCCAGAACGTCTTCGCCCCGCCGATGAGAAGCCCGTGCTTGCGAATTGACTCGTGTCCGTACCAGGAGCACGTTGGCGTGAAACGGCACACCACGACCCCGCGCAGATGCGGTGATACGTGCCCACGATACTGGTCGATCGCAGCCAGTGCCACGCGGGCATCGAGTGCATAGCGGGGCGGCACGAGCAGGTCATGAGCGATCCAGGCCGCAACGATCAGCGCAGCCACGCGTGATGGCGCAATTCGGTGGACTAGCCGCACGATGTCTTGCCGGCGAGGACGTTAGAGTTTCAGCGGCCGAGCGGCATCGAGTAGATCACGCAAAGTCTCGGCTGCGTGCTCGAACCTAGGGCGAATCTCACGGTCGCGCTTGATCCGTGCCTTGAGCGTCTTCGGTTTGTGGCCGACCAGATTTCGATGGTCGGCGAGACCCAGAACACGGCCAAGTAAGGGCAACGTGAGTTGAGGACATGCCAGTTTCTGGGAGTCTAAATGCTTCACAAGGGACTCGCTCACATTCTGCCACGGATCCTTGTCCCACCTTAGACCGGGAGACGCCTTTCCAGGAGGCAGTGCTTTCCAAAATCCTTTTCGATCCACTTCAGTAGCCAGTCTCCGAATGAGATCTTCGATCTCCTGATAAAGAAGAAGTGCTCCTGAGGGAGGATCACTTCCGAGAAAGGTCTGAAGTGCCTTCTCCACCGCAGGCCGGTACTTCGGTGGATACTCCTTCAGCTTAGGACGTCCCACCGATGCCAACGAAAGGGATACTGCTGGCCGAATGATGAGCGGCGTGGAGCCACCTACTTCAAGGATGCCTATTCCGCTTTGGGCCGCTCGTCTAATGTCTTTCATTGCCGCGGGCGAATCGACTGGAACCGCGAGAAAGAGTTCCACCGGCATGCCAGAATTAATGCAGCCGAGTACGAAAGTATCAAGCGTTTCGGTATAGCTGCTAACTACGTCGACACATAGCAGCGTCTGTTCTCTCGTGGTTACGTGCAGCGTCGGACTGTACCCTAGGTCTGAACTCACGGGCGTCTCGATCAGGAAGCGTGACTTCGGGAGGCCACACACAGATGAAAAGTACTCCTTCGCCTCTTCGGCATAGCCGTGCCACGACCTGTCGAGAACGACGTAGGAGGAGGTCATGCACCTCTCTCCAAAAGGAGTTGCGCTTCATTGATGAGCGACTTCAGATGTACGCGGACATCCTCATCGATGTCAGCGGGATCAAGTTCGTGTAATCGTTTAATCAGACTCTCGATCCGCGTGACAACGTCGCGCTCAACGTACGCTTCTGAGACCGAATCATCGTAAGCACGCTCGATCGAATAGCTGTTCTTGCTGAATAAGTCACGCAAAACCTTTTCGGCCTTTTGGGGATCGGCTTCCACTCGAGTGGCGCGCGCTATCTTCGAGATTTTCCTGAAGTGAATGCGGCTTTGAATAATGTCGGTCTTGTATTTGTCGATGAGTACTCGACGGATTGAATCCTTCTCCCTCTCATCTTGGATTAGCTCTGGCATGTTTCTTTGCACAGCGCGGAGCGAGCGCTCCATCTCTATGAAAAAGTCTTCAGTGAATTTCTGCTTTGCTTTAGGCTTCTCCAGCTCCGCGAGGATCATCGACAGATAGCGTTCCGGCATCGTCAGGAGGAGGTTGCACCGCCTAATTGTTGCTCGCGAAAGGCCAGTTCGAGTGGCGAGTTCGCGTTCGTTAGGTTTCCGCCCTTCTGCCACCTCGATCATTGTCTCAATCGGGCGTAGCTTCAGCGCCTGCGTGAGCAAGTCCCACTGCTCGCGCAGAGCGTGAATGTTGAACATCAGGAGCAGGTTTTCGAGCGGGGACGGCTTGGCCTGAACAAGAGACGGTATCGTTTCGAGCCCAAGCTTGAGAGCACATCGCCAACGTCGTTCTCCGTCAATCAAGACGTACCGGCGACCCTCCCGGTACACTGAGATAGGGACCTGAACTCCGTATCGATTGATGGAGTCGAGGAGTTGCTCAAGCTCACCTTGGCGAAAGTGAATCCGCGGGTTATCCGGGTTACGATCGATCTTGGCGACATCGATCTGAGCGAGTGTGGCTTCGGCGGGTGTGGTGTGAGCTGTTGCCATATGTTTTACACCATATTCGTAACGAGGAGTTCTCCGGCCAGTTTTCGCGCGCCTGCGAATCCCGCGATGTTTCGCCTGCTCGTGACCCTGCGCCGATGCCACTTTCGAGCGAGCTTTCTCGCCTCTTCGGAATCGGCGTAGCTCAAGAGGAAAAACGCACCGACTGAGTCGATCCGGCCGAGCGCAGCGTCGAGCCGAGCGACATCCTTCCGTGTAAATGGCGTCGCGAGGTAGTCCAAGAATACCGGCGTTTCTTTCACGACGTAGGGTGGGTCCAAATATACGAAATCACCTTCCCTGACCTCGCTCACGGTGACTTCGAAATCAACAGCCCTGAATTCCGCTCGTCTAAGGATGCGAGCCGCATCACGCACCCTATTCTCGAAGGTGACTAGAGGTCGGCGAGGTGGTCCGTACGGCACATTAAAAACACCTGCCTGGTTTGTTCGAAAAAGACCGTTGAAGCAGTACCGGTTGAGATAGAGAAATCTCCCAGCGGCTTCGACGTTCGAGAGGGTTCTTGGGTTCATCTTTCTCACGGCGTAGTATGCCTTCTCGCCACGTCGCAACCTCCGAAACGCTTCCAAAACGAGTTCGGTATCGCGCTGAAGCGCTTGGTACAGCGAGATCAACTCCTTGTTCAGGTCCGTGATGAGCGCATGGTTCGGTTCGAGGTGAAAAAAAAGGCAAGCTGATCCCGCGAACGGCTCTACGTATCTCGACGCTTCAGCTGGGAAATAAGCCGCCAAGTCATCGACCAGCAGTCGCTTACTGCCGGCCCATCTAAGAAATGATCTCACCGCCTTTTGAAAGACCTCCGATCTAGGTGTGATTGAGAGCGGTGAAATCTTACCCTACTGAGGCCGAAGACCTGCAAAGCCTTGCAGTGTGACGCGGGAACGTCATTGCTCCGCCGCTTTCGCTTCGTCCCATAACCCATCCACTTCTTCCAGGGCCAGGTCATCCACATTCCGCCCGCTTTCGCGCACGCGCGACTCCATCGATCCGAAGCGTCTGGTGAACTTGCGGTTTGTCGACTGCAGCGCTTCCTCCGCGTTCACGTTGAGCTTGCGGGCGATGTTGGCGATGGTGAAAAGGAGATCGCCGACTTCATCGTGAATTTGAGAGGCATCACCCGAGGCGATTGCTTCGTGCAGCTCGGCAATCTCTTCATCGAGTTTGTGAAACACATCCTCGGTGCGACGCCAATCGAAACCGACGCGCGCTGCTTTTTCCGTCAGACGCGATGCGCGCAACAGGGCGGGCAGCGAGTTCGGGACGCCGGCCAGCACGCTCTTGTTCTCCGCTTTGCGCTCCTCGTTCTTCAGCTTCTCCCAATTGACGAGAACCTGCTCGGCATCGTTCGCTTCGACGTCACCGAAAACGTGAGGGTGGCGATGGACCAGCTTGTCGTGGATGGCGGTGATGGCGTCGTAGATGTCGAACGAGCCTTCTTCACGCGTCAGCTCGGCGATGAAGACGGCTTGCAGGAGAAAGTCGCCTAACTCCTCGGCAAGGGCTGCGCGGTCATCGCGATCGATGGCGTCGACGACTTCGTACGACTCTTCGATCACGAACGGCTTCAGGCTCGGCAGAGTCTGCTTGCGGTCCCACGGACAGCCGTTCGGGCCGCGAAGCGTTTGCATCAATTGCACGAGCTCGTCAAAAGAGCGCTTGGCCATGCAATGCATTCTAAGCGGCAGAATCTTGGTGGTAGCATTCGCGCTCAATTTTTCGGGCACACCTCTCCCATGTCGAATCAGGTCCTGATCGTGGCCTCGGAAGCCGCTGCAAAAGCTCCGGCCGACGTCGCGACTTCGCTCAGCTTCACTCCGGTTGTGACCGGTTCGGAGCAGGAAGCACTCGATCTTCTCGATCGGGAAAGCTTCACGCTCATCGCCGTCAGCAGCGGCGATTCGTGGCAGCGTCTTCGCGATGAAGCGGAACGAAAGCAGCCCTCGGCGCGGCTGCTCGAGCTGCCGGAGCCGAATGGCGACGATGGCGCGATTCGGCGGCTGATGATCCGCTATCTCGACCGCCGTGCCCGGCCGCAGCATTTCAGTTCCGAGGAGCGGTATCGGTTTCTCTCCAGCATCCTCGAATCGTTCACGGCCACGCTCGAACTGAAAGAAGTCCTGCGCCGCATCGTCACCATCACGCGTCAGGAGTTCGGGGCCGATCGCGCCTGGCTGCTGCATCCCGTCAGCGAACAGGCGGAGTTCGCCAAGGTTCGTTTTGCCGTCAGCGCGCCGGCGTATTCGGTGCAGCACGACGACTATCCGTCGTCGCTGTCGCTGAAGCACTCCGCAAAGCTCATTCGCCGCTTGCTCGACGCCGAGGGGCCGATGGTGGTGATGGAAGACGATCCCGATCTCGATCACGAGCAGGCCAAAGTCTTCCAGGTCCGCTCCGAAATGGTGCAGGTGCTCCGTCCGCGGGACGACGAGCCCTGGGCCTTCGGGCTTCATCAATGTTCCTCGCCGCGAACGTGGACGGACGAAGAGATCACGCTCTTTGCGGAGATCGGCCGCTACGCCACGCTCGCGCTCAACAACACGCTGCTTCACGAGCGCGCCGTGCGCGAGATGGCCAAGGTCAACGCCATCCTCGATCAGATTCCGGAGTCTGCCGCCATCTACGACGCCGGCGGTCAGCTCGAGCGGATGAACGCCGCCGCGCAGCGCGAGCCCGTTTCGCTCTTCGCTCCCGATCCCGAGGGACGGCTGCGCAAGAACAGGCATCGCTACATCGACGGCAGCCCGCTCGAAGCCGACGACCTGCCGTCGATGCGCGCCATCCGCGGCGACATCGTCAAGTCAGACTACCTCGTGCACGACGCCCGCAGCGGCGACGATCGCGTCATCAATCTGAAAGCGGCTCCCATCCGCGACGATCGCAGCCACATCATCGGCTCGGTCGTTCTCTCGCGAGACGTCACCGACGAGCGGCAGACTGCGGAGCGCGAAGCGTGGCGTCGCCGCCGCGCTGAATGCCTGGCCAACCTCGGCGTCGACGCAGTCACCGTGCAGCCGTCGTTCGAAGAGCTCGACGATCCCGCGCGCCGCGTTGCCGACGCCGTCGGCGGCACGGCCATGATTTTTCTCTACCACGCGCCGTCGAGCGAGCTGCACATGGTCGGCATGGCCTCCGTGTCGCCGGTCGCAAATGAAGTGCAGCGCTTCCGCGATTACCTTGCGCACACGCCTTTCCATGCCGGCGAAGGCATTCCCGGCACTGTTTTTCAGATCGGCCGGCCGCTGCTCTACTCCGAGTTCGGCGGAAAGGCAGCCGCAGACTTCACCCGCGATTCGACAGAAGCCGAGATCGTCGCGGCGATGAACGAACAGACCCTGATCGCCACGCCGATCGAGTCGTACGGCGATCGCATCGGCGCGCTCGTCATCGCCCGTTCGGATTCGCGGCGGAGCTTCGACGCCGAGGATCTCGAATTCGCCCAGGCAGTCGCAGAGCGCATCGGCGCGGCCAGCCACATTCACCGCCTCACACGCATTTCGCAGGAAGGACATCGCGCCGCGGAAGAGCTGGCCCGGCGCGAAGTCGATGCCCGCGTGCGCTTCGAGGCCGTCATCGAGAACGCGCCGATCGGCGTTGCCGTCTTCTCCGCCGACGAGCTTCGTTTCGAGCTGGCTAACGCACGCTTCGTCGATTTCGTGGAGCGCCTCGGCAAGATCGCGCTCGACACGCGGCTGGTCGGCCTGCGCGTCGATGAAGTCATCCCGTCGCTGGAAAAGCCGCTGAAGCAGGTCGCCGAGTCGGGCGAGATGCGCTTCGACGAGGCCTTCAAAGCCGACACGAGACCGACGCCGACGTACATCAACCGCATCGTCTCCGCCGTCCGCGGACGATTCTCCGGAATCACGCAGAGCCTGACCGTTTTGATCCAGGACGTCACCGACCAGGTCAACGCCCGCCGCGAGATTGAGGACTTGGCGCAGGCCATGGCCGAGCGCTCGGCGCGCCTCGACTCGATCCTCAGTTCGATGACGGACGGTCTGTGGGTTTACGACGCCGCCGGACAGGTCGTTTCCGTCAACGAAGCGGCAATCACCATGTTCGGTTTCGGATCGCGCACCGAGGCCGTCGAGCACGGATCATTCGCGCCGCTGAATCTCCGCTATCCCGACGGCCGCCAGATTCCGGCTGACGACCTGCCTCATGCCCGGGCGCTGCGCGGACTGACAGTGCCTGACTATCTAACCATCGGCCGTCACTTCATCACCAACAAAGATCTCGACCTTTCCATCGCCGTGGCCCCGATCGAGAGCAACGGCATCGTCGGCGCGGTCCTCGTGATCCGCGACATCACCGCGCTGCAGGAGCTCGATCGCAAGAAAGACGAGTTCCTCTCCGTCGCCTCGCACGAGTTGCGCACGCCGCTGACGACGATCAAGGGCTACACGCAACTCCTGGCGCAGACCATCAACGATCTCCCCCCCGAGGAAAGGATGACGTACCTCAACGCCGTCCTCGGCGAAGTCGATCGGATGATGGGCCTCATCTCCGAGCTGCTCGACGTTTCTCGCATTGAAACCAACCGCCTGCAGATCGACCGGCAGCCCATCCCCTGGCGCGAGTTCCTCGACCGGCGCGCCAACGCCTTCCGCATCCAGAACCCCGCCCGGACGATCCAGTTCTCCGCCGACGTGCCGGAGACGACGCTGCTCGTCGACCCCGATCGCATGCGGCAGGTCGTCGACAACCTCATCTCCAACGCCATCAAATACTCCGCCGAGGGGACCGACATCGAGCTGGTTACGCAGATCGATGGCCATCACATGCTGACGGCCGTCATCGACCGCGGCATCGGCATTCCGAAAGACGAGATCCCGAAACTGTTCGAGCGTTTCCACCGCGCCCGCAACGTTTCCAGCCGCTACTACGGCGGCCTCGGGCTCGGCCTCTACATCGCCAAAGCGATCGTCGAGGCACACAACGGTTCGATCAGCGTCGCCAGCCAGGAAGGGCAGGGCGCAACGTTCACCATCCGCCTGCCGCTGCCGTAAGTTCCGGCCATTTGCTTTCCGATACAATCCGCGCGCTTTCCGATGGAGGTCTGACCTTGCGTTTCAGCCTGTTGCCCCGTGAAGAGACGTTCTACGCCGACTTCATCGCCATGGCCGACCAGCTCAAGGCCGGCGCCGCGCTGCTGGAGGAGATGTTCGCCATCGATCCTCCCATCGCCGACAAAGCGCACGAGATCAAGGAAGTCGAGCACAAGTGCGACTTCCTCACCCACGAGATCATCCAGCGCCTCAACAAGACTTTCGTCACGCCGATCGACCGCGAAGACATCCACTCGCTGGCCCGCACGCTGGACGATGTGATGGATGCGATCGACAACGCCGCCAGCCTGATCCCGCTCTATCGCATCGATCGCGTCCGGCCCGGCGCGCGCGAGCTGGCGAAAATCATCTCGTCGTCTACGGACGTCGTTCGCCGTGCGGTCCAGGCGCTGGAGAAGCACAGCGGCGTGCTGGAGTGTGCCGTCGAGATCAACCGGCTGGAGAACGAGGCCGACCGGATTCACCAGCGCGCCGTCGGGCAGCTTTTCGACGAAGAGCGCGATCCGATCGCCGTGATGAAGTGGAAAGAGATCCTCGACCTTCTCGAGGACGCCACGGACCGCTGCGAGGACGTGGCCAATCTTCTCGAGAACGTCGTCGTGAAACATAGCTGATGCCGAGTCACCTCTTCCTGATCGTGGCCGGTCTGATCGGCGTGGCGTTGGTGTTCGATTACATCAACGGCTTTCACGACGCCGCGAATTCGATCGCCACGATCGTCTCCACGCGCGTGCTGTCGCCCGGACAGGCCGTGATCTGGGCGGCCTTCTTCAACTTCGTGGCCGCCTTCGGCTTCGGAACGGCCGTGGCCAAAACCATCGGCAAGGGGATGATCGACATCCGGGCCGTGACCTTCGGCGTCATCTTCGCCGGCCTCATGGGCGCCATCATCTGGGATCTGATCACCTGGTACTTCGGCCTGCCGACCAGCTCCTCGCACGCCCTCATCGGCGGCTACGCGGGGGCGGCCTGCGCACGCGCGATGTCGTTCAGCGTCATCGAGCCGAGCGGCTGGTCAAAGACGCTGATCTTCATCGTGGTTTCGCCATTCATCGGCATGTTCGCCGGCCTGGCGCTGATGACGGCGACGTTCTGGCTCTTCAAGAAAGTGACGCCGCAGCGCGTCGACAAGTGGTTCCGGCGGATGCAACTCGTTTCCGCCGCCGCCTTCAGCCTCAGCCACGGCGCCAATGACGCGCAGAAAACGATGGGCATCATCGCCGGCGTTCTCTTCACCGCCGGCTATATCAAAGTCTTCGAGATCCCGTTCTGGGTGATCCTGGCCGCCCACGCTGCGATCGGACTGGGCACGCTGGCCGGCGGCTGGCGCATCATCCACACCATGGGCTCGAAGATCACCAAGTTGCAACCGGTGGGGGGATTCGCCGCCGAGACCGGCGCCGCCATCGCCATCTTCACCGCCACCCACTTCGGCATCCCCGTCTCGACGACGCACGCCATCACCGGCGCAATTGTCGGCGTAGGGGCAACGCGTCGCTTGTCCGCCGTCCGCTGGGGCGTCGCCGGCCGCATCGTCTGGGCCTGGATCCTGACGATTCCCATGGCGGCGTTCATGGGAGGGT
>Ga0307511_10000489_pt1 | contig 42801 bp, 41 predicted proteins | sample 13_EM_MG_FD_200266 | JGI IMG/M metagenome (GOLD analysis project Ga0307511, IMG submission 200266) | Populus trichocarpa ectomycorrhiza microbial communities from riparian zone in the Pacific Northwest, United States - 13_EM | ecosystem: Host-associated > Plants > Roots > Unclassified | place... | reverse complement strand
GCACCGAAAGGTCGCGACGGCAAGGGTTTTGCTGCTCGGCGCCGGCGGCGTGGGGTCAGGTGTGTTGCAGTCGATGGTGGGGCTGGGCGTCGGGCACGTGACCCTGGTCGACTTCGACGTGCTGGAGCCGAAGGACCTGGCCCGGCAGTTCGTCGGCGGCCTGGCCGCCGTCGGCGCGCACAAGGTGGACGTGGCCAAGGCCTGGGCCGATGCCCATGGCCACGGCACGGTCGTGGAACCGGTGCGCGGCCGGGTGGCCGGCGTCGCGGACGTCCACGAACTGGCTGTGGGGCACGACCTGGTGGTGTGTGCCATCGACAGTCCGGGCGACATCCAGCTCATGGTGAACGAGGCCTGCTGCGGCCTCGAAATCCCTTACGTCGTCGGTGGACTGGCCTATTCGACGCTGTGCTACTGGTCGGTGGCGCCGGGCCGGTCGCCCTGCCGGCGCTGTCTCCAGCTGCATCGCGGCGACGAGGACGCGCTGTACGGGTGGGACACGGTGAACCGGGCCACCGGCCCGGTGGTGCAGCTGCTCGCCGGCTTCGTGTCGATGGAGGCGATGCGCTACATCCGCGGCGCCGAGCCGCCGGTCGCCGCGGCCTGCTGTCACATCGTCGAGCTCGCCGACGGCATGACGACGGAACGCCGTTCCTGGCAACGACATCCGGAGTGCGAGCTGTGCCGGGGTGTGACCCTCGCGTGAGGGCCACACCCACGGGCGACTAGGTCGCGATGACGGAGGCCATCGGTCCGCCGGCGCGGATCCAGGCGTCACCGCCGACCCACTGGTACACGGACCCGTCCGAGTTCCGCTTGAAGATCAGGTTGGTGCCCAGGGTGACGGCGGCGGCCGGAGTGCTGAGATGGGTCCAGCCGCTGCCGGCCCAGCGGTAGAGGTCGCCGCTGGGGGAGAATGCGGCCGCCACGCCCATGTTGCCGCTGTAGATCGCGGAGGCCGGCCCGGCGAGCCGGTTCCAGCTCTCGCCGCCGTTCCACTGGTTCACCGACCCGTCCCGACCCAGGCTGGTGACCCCGAAGCCGGAGGTGAAGCTGGCCCCCGCCCCACCGAGGTGGCTCCAGTTGTTGTCCTGGCCGTCCCAGTGGAAGAGGTCGCCGCTGCTCGGGTTGCTGGCGATCAGCCCCGCGTTGCCGCAGGAGATCCACGAGGCCGCGCCGCCGACATGGTCCCAGTTCTCGCTGTGCAGCCCCTTCCACTTGTAGACGCCGGATCCGTCCGGGCTGAGCCCGAACAGTCCCTGGCTGCACACCGTGAATGTCCGGCCCGGGCCGCCGATGCGCTCCCAGTCGCCGGGGTGTCCCTCGTAGTGCATCAGGTCGCCGTTGACCGGGTTGGTGGCGTACAGGCCGCCGTAGATGCCGGCGCCGGCGTAGATGGCGCCGGCCGGACCGCCGATCTGAACCCAGCCGCTGCCGCCGGTCCACTGGAGCACCGCGCCATGGTCGGCCGTAAGCGCGTACACCTGATTGGCGAAGGGTGGCTGGTCGGCCGGCGCAGCCGAGGACGTCGGCGCGGTCAGCAGCGACAGCGCGACCATCGCGGCGACAAGTCCGAGTAAGGCCCGGAACCGGCCGGGCTTGAGGTTCGAATGCACGGCGGACAGTGTGCTGCGCCGCTGTCACGGCGGCGTCACCTCGATGCTCAGCCGGGCAGATCCATCGCCAGCAGGGCAACGTAAAGCGACAGCATCGACTCCGGATCCTCAAGGGAGACACCGAGCACGCTCTCGATCCGGGCCAACTGCTGGTAGTAGGCGGTCCGCGACATGTGCGCGGCGGCGGCCGCCGCCGACTTGTTGCCGCCGTGCTCGCAGAACACCCGCAGCAGCTCGATCAGCCGGCTGCCCTGTGTTGTCTTGCCCTGGGCGGTGTCCCGCGCCAGCAGCGGACCCAGCTCGCGCTCGGCGAAAGCCGACAGCCGCTCATCCTCGCGCAGCAGATGCAGCAGGCCGCGCAGCCGCACGTCGTCGAGCCGGTGGTAGCCGCGCGAGCCGGGGGAGCGCAGCGCCGCGTTGGCCACGTGGGCGGCCTCGATCATGCTGCGCCGGCCGTCGGTGACCGAGCGCACGGTGGTGCCGACGCCGACCACCACCGGGATCGCCGTCGGCGAGCTCCGGATCTGCGCGGCCAGCCGGCGCAGCGAGGAGTCCACATTGGACTGTGACGGCAGCGAGAGCAGGGCGCGCACCGAGATGTCGTCGACGCCGCCGACCAGCGCCGGGATCTTGGTCCGCCGGGCGGCCGACGCGGTCGCCTCGGCCAGGTCCCGCAGCGCCTCCTGGGTCGCCGCCGGCGCGGTCTCCGGCCGGATCGCCACGCCGACGAGTTGCCGCCCCTCCAACGGAACCCCGAGCGCGCCGGCCCGGGTGGCCAGGTCGACCGGCGGCGCGCCGGTGGCCAGCAGCTCGGTCAGCAGCGTGCGATGGGTGTGCCGCTCCAGGCTCTCCCGGTCACGGGCCAGCAGCCGGTTCACCGCCAGCGCCGAGGCCGCCCGCTCGGCCACCACCACCAGCCGGTGCGCCGGCACGTCCGGGCTGACCAGCACCAGCCGGCCCCAGTCGTTGCCCCGCGCGCCGACGATCGTCACCAGCCAGCCGGCCCCCGGGTGGTAGGCCGTGCGCTCGGCGACGTTGACCGCGCGCGACCGCTCGGCCCAGTTCGCCAGCAGCTCCGCGACCTCGCCGCCGGCCGTGTTGTAGGCCAGCACGTCGTGCCCGAGCGTCTCCAGCACCACCGGCGCGCCGGTCATCCGGGCCACCTCGCGCAGCACCTCCGACGGCTCCGCCCCGGACACGGTCAGCGCCGTGAACGTCTCGTGCACCTGCTCGGCGGCCCGCAGCTCGGCCAGCTGGGCGTCCACGATCATCGCCACCACCGCCTCGGTGATGGCCACGAACCGGACCTCCTCGGCCAGCGTGATCACCGGCAGCGAGTGCCGCTCGGCCGCGGCCAGCAGCGGCGCCGGCAGCGCGTCGGTCCAGCGCCGGACCAGCTCGAACACCACGCCGCTGGCCCCGGCCGCGGCCAGGCCGTCGACGTAGGCGGTGAGCTCGGCCGGGTCGTCGCCGAGCGCGATGCCGGTGGTCAGCACCAGCTCGCCGCCGCGCAGCAGCGGCCCGATGTCGGCCACCTCGGCCACGTGCACCCAGCGCACCCTGCGGTCCAGGCCGGCCGACCCGGCCGCCAGCCGCGGCCGGCCCCGCCGGATCAGCGGCATGGTCAGCACGTCCGAGACGGACGGGAACACCGAGCTCTTGGCCAGCTTGGACACAGTGTCAGTGTAGGGGGCCAAACCGGCTACAGGTTGTCCATGGTGGCGGCAGGTCGCCCGGCCCCACACTCGGTGCCGGGTCCGGTCCGACGACGGGGAGGAACAGGTATGTCCGCGCACGCCGATCTGCTGGCCAGGCACAGGGCTGTGTTGCCAGGGTGGCTCGCCCTCTACTACGACGAGCCGATCGAGATCGTGCGCGGCGAGGGCCGCCGGGTCACCGACGCCGAGGGCCACGAGTACCTGGACTTCTTCGCCGGCATCCTGACCAACGCGATCGGCTACGACATCGCCGAGATCGCCGACGCCGTGCGCGGCCAGCTGTCCAGCGGCATCGTGCACACCTCCACGCTGTACCTCATCCGCCAGCAGGTGGAGCTGGCCGAGAAGATCGCGCGGCTGTCCGGCATCCCCGACGCCAAGGTGTTCTTCACCAACTCGGGCACCGAGGCCAACGAGACCGCGATGATGCTGGCCACCCAGTACCGCCGCAGCAACCAGGTGCTGGCGCTGCGCAACTCCTACCACGGCCGGGGCTTCGGCACGATCGCCGTCACCGGCAACCGCGGCTGGTCGGCCTCCTCGCTGAGCCCGGTCAACGTCAGCTATGTGCACGGCGGCAACCGCAACCGCGGGCCGTTCAAGGACTTCACCGACGCCGACTACATCGCGGCCTGCGTGGCCGACCTGCGCGAGGTGCTGGCCACCGCGACCGCCGGCGACGTGGCCTGCCTGATCGCCGAGCCGATCCAGGGCGTCGGCGGCTTCACCACCCCGCCCGACGGCCTGTTCGCGGCGTTCAAGGAAGTCCTGGACGAGACCGGCATCCTGCTCATCTCCGACGAGGTGCAGACCGGCTGGGGCCGCACCGGCGAGCACTTCTGGGGCATCCAGGCCCACGGCGTCGTGCCGGACATGATGACCTTCGCCAAGGGGCTGGGCAACGGCATGGCCATCGGCGGCCTGGTCGCCCGCGGCGACGTGATGGACAGCCTGACCGCCAACTCGATCTCCACCTTCGGCGGCAACCCGGTGTCCACCGCGGCCGCCAACGCCACCCTGGACTTCCTGCTGGAGCACGACCTCCAGGCCAACGCCCTGAAGCTGGGCAACAAGCTGATGAACGGGCTGCGCCACGTCGGCGACGAGAACCCGGTGGTCGGCGACGTGCGCGGCAAGGGCCTGATGATCGGCGTCGAGCTGGTGCAGCCCGGCACTGACACGCCGAGCCCGCAGGCCGCGGCCAAGATGCTGGAGGAGACCCGCAAGCGCGGCCTCCTGATCGGCAAGGGCGGCCTCAACGGCAACGTGCTGCGGCTGGCCCCGCCGATGACGCTGACCGAACCGGAGGCCGACGAGGCGCTGCGGATCCTGGCCGAGTCGATCGCCGTCACGAACGAGGAGCTGTCCCGATGACCACGCACTGGATCGACGGCCGGCTCTGGACCGGCACGGCCGAGCGTCGGGGCGATGTCTACGACCCGGCAACGGGTTCCGTCGCGTCCACTGTGGACTTCGCCTCGGCCGAGGTGGTCGACGAGGCGGTCGCGGCGGCCTCGCGGGCGTGGCTGACCTGGCGCGAGGCCTCGCTGGCGGCCCGGTCGACGGTGCTGTTCAGGTTCCGGGAACTGTTGGTGGCCAACAAGAACGAGCTGGCCGCGCTGATCACCGCCGAGCACGGCAAGGTGCTGTCCGACGCGGCCGGCGAGGTGCAGCGGGCCATCGAGAACGCCGAGTACGCGTGCGGCATCCCGCAGCTGCTCAAGGGCGGCTTCAGCGAGAACGCCTCGACCCGGGTCGACGTGTACTCCATCCAGCAGTCGCTCGGCGTGGTCGGCGTGATCTCGCCGTTCAACTTCCCGGCCATGGTGCCGCTGTGGTTCGTGCCCAACGCGATCGCCTGCGGCAACACGGTGGTGCTCAAGCCCAGCGAGAAGGACCCGTCGGCGTCGATGTTCATCGCCGAGCTGTGGGCTCGGGCCGGGCTGCCGGCCGGCGTGCTCAATGTGGTGCACGGCGACAAGGTGGCGGTGGACCGGCTGCTGACCCACCGTGACGTCAAGGCGATCTCGTTCGTCGGCTCCACCCCGATCGCCCGCTACGTCTACGAGACCGGCACCGCCGCCGGCAAGCGGGTGCAGGCGCTGGGCGGGGCCAAGAACCACATGGTCGTGCTGCCGGACGCCGACCTCGACCTGGCCGCCGACGCCGCGGTGAACGCCGGCTTCGGCTCGGCCGGGGAGCGGTGCATGGCCGTTTCCGTTGTGGTGGCCGTGGATCCCATCGGCGACGAGCTGGTCGCCAAGATCGCCGAGCGACTGCCGGGGTTGTCGGTCGGCGACGGGCGCAAGCCGGACAGCGAGATGGGGCCGCTGGTCACCGCCGCGCACCGGGACAAGGTCACGTCCTATGTGGACGCCGGCGTGCGCGAGGGCGCCCGGCTCGTGGTGGACGGCCGGCAGCACGCGGTCGACGGCGACACCGCCGGTTTCTGGCTCGGGCCAACGCTGTTCGACGGCGTGGAGCCGGGCATGTCGATCTACCAGGACGAGATCTTCGGCCCGGTGCTGTCGGTGCTGCGGCGGCCGTCGTACGAGGAGGCGGTCGAGGTCGTCAACGCCAACCCGTACGGCAACGGCGTCGCCATCTTCACCAACGACGGCGGGGCCGCCCGGCGGTTCCAGCACGAGGTCGAGGTGGGCATGGTCGGCGTGAACGTGCCCATTCCGGTGCCGGTGGCGTACTACTCGTTCGGCGGCTGGAAACAGTCCCTGTTCGGCGACTCCCACGCCTACGGCCCCGAGGGCGTCCACTTCTACACCCGCGGCAAGGTCGTCACCAGCCGCTGGCTCGACCCCTCCCACGGCGGCATCAACCTAGGCTTCCCCCAGAACACCTGACCACCCCGCCGACCACCCTCGGTAACCCCTCCCTCCGTTTGATGCTTGGAAGGGGGCTTTCCTGCACTCCGAGTGCAGGAAAGCCCCCTTCCAAGCATTGGGGGGTTGACTGTGGGTATTGGTAAGTCGTAGCTTACGGTTCGTGGCGACTTACCGAACCGACGGGCTCGGGGCGCTCGGGGACCCGATGAGGCGGGCGATCTTCGAGCTGGTGGCCACCGGGCCGAGGGCGGTGGGCGAGCTCGCGCGGGAGCTGCCGATCAGCCGGCCGGCCGTGTCCCAACACCTGAAGGTGCTCAAGGAGGCCGGGCTGGTGGTCGACGAGGCGGTCGGCACCAGGCGGCTGTACCGGGTCGACCCGACCGGGGTCGCCGGCCTGCGCGCCTACCTGGACATGGTGTGGGACCGAGCACTGGCCGCCTTCGCGGCCGCCGTCGAGAAGGAGGAGCCGTCATGAGCGTGACCAAGACCGTGACTGTCAAGGCATCCCAGCCGCACGCCTTCAAGGTGTTCACGGCCGGATTCGGCACCTGGTGGCCGTCGTCCCACCACATCGGCAAGGCCGACATGGCCGAGGCCATCCTGGAGCAGCGCGAGGGCGGCCGCTGGTACGAGCGCGGCGTGGACGGCAGCGAGTGCGACTGGGGCACGGTGCTGGTCTACGACCCGCCGAACCGGCTGGTGGTCAGCTGGCACCTCAACGGCGAGTGGGCCTACGACCCGGACCCGGCCAAGGCCAGCGAGATCGAGATCCGGTTCGTCGCCGAGGGGCCGGACGTGACCCGGGTGGAGCTGGAGCACCGGCACTTCGAGCGGCACGGCGAGAACTGGGAGGCGGTCGCCCGCGGCGTCGGCTCCGACGGCGGCTGGGCGGGCATCCTGCGCGGCTACGCCGATATCGCGGCGGCGTGACCAGGGCTTGGCCGGATAGGGTCAGCGGTTGTGAGCGAGCTTGCGAGCGAACCATTGAGCACAGGGACCTGGGTCGCGGACCCGTCGAGCGCTAGCGAGGTGGGCTTGTGAGCGAGCTTGCGAGCGAACCATTGAGCACAGGGACCTGGGTCGCAGACCCGCCGAGCGCTAGCGAGGTGGGCCTGTGACCGCTGAACTGTCCTTTCCGCGCCAGCAAGCCCGTACCCAGCGTTTCTCGTTGGGCGTGCCCAGGGCGTTCACCGTCGCACCGGACGGATCCCGGGTGCTGTTCCTCCGCTCCGCGTCTGGCACCGACCGTCGCACCGGCCTGTGGAGCCTGGACGTCGAGACCGGGACCGAGAGCCCGCTGTTCGACCCCTTCGCCGACAACGAGGAGCTGTCGCCGGAGGAGCGGGCCCGCCGCGAGCGCACCCGGGAATCGGCCGCTGGTGTGGTCGGCTACGCCGTCGACAAGGCGCTGACCGTGGCGGCGTTCGCGCTGTCCGGCAAGGTGCACGTGACCGACCTGGTCGCCGGCACGACGGCCGAGCTGGCGACGCCCGGCCCGGTGATCGACCCCCGGCCAGACCCGACCGGCCGGCACATCGCGTACGCCGTCGTGGCCGGCGAGCTGCGGGTCGTCGCCGTGGACGGCTCGGGCGACCGGGCCTTGGCCGTGCCGGACGGCGAGGAGGTGACCTGGGGCGTCGCCGAGTTCATCGCCGCCGAGGAGATGGACCGGTTCCGCGGCTACTGGTGGTCGCCGGACGGGGAGCGCCTGCTGGCCGCCCGTGTCGACAACAAACCCGTGCAGCGCTGGCACATCGCCGACCCGGCCAACCCCGGCACCGTGCCCGCGGAGATCGCCTACCCGGCTGCCGGCACCGCCAACGCCGACGTGCGGCTGGCTGTGCTGGGCCTGGACGGCTCGCGGGTCGACGTGGACTGGGACCGGGAGGCGTTCCCGTACGTCGCGACCGCGCACTGGTCGGGCGGCGGTGCGCCGCTGCTGCTGGTGCAGGCGCGGGACCAGCGGTCGCAGCGGATCCTGGCCGTCGACCCGGACACCGGCGCGACGACCGTGCTGCACGAGGAGACCGACCCGCAGTGGGTCGACATCATGCCGGGCGTGCCGGTGTGGACCCGGGACGGCAGGCTGGTCCGGATCGCCGCCCTGGACGGCGCTTGGCGGCTGGTCGTGGACGGCGAGGCGCTCACCGGCCCTGAGCTGCAAGTACGCTCCGTGACTTCAGTGACGACCGAAGACATCCTGATCCGGGCTTCCGAGGGAGACTCGACCCAGGCTCACGTGTATCGCGTCCGCAACGACGGCGTGGAGCGGCTGTCCGTCGGCGACGGCATGCACGCCATCGCCCGCGGCGGCGACGTCACCGTGCGGGTCGGCACCGGGCTCGGCTTCTTCGGCAGCGTGGCCGAGGTGTTCCGCGGCGACGCCAAGGTCGGCGAGATCAAGTCGCTGGCCGAGACGCCGTCGATCACGCCCAACGTGCGGCTGCTGGAGCTGGGGGAGCGGGGCCTTCGCGGCGCTCTCCTGCTGCCTACCGGTTACACGTCCGGGAGCCTGCCCGTGCTGCTCGACCCGTACGGTGGACCGCACGCGCAGCGGGTCGTGCAGACCCGCAACGCCTTCACCGCCTCGCAGTGGTTGGCAGATCAGGGTTTCGCCGTGCTCGTCGTGGACGGTCGCGGCACGCCCGGCCGGGGGCCCGGGTGGGAGCGGGCCATCCACCTCGACTTCGCCGGCGTGACGTTGGACGACCAGGTCGACGCCCTGCACGCCGCCGCCGCGCAGTTCCCTTTCCTGGACCTGGATCGCGTTGCCATCCGGGGCTGGTCCTACGGCGGCTACCTCTCGGCCCTGGCCGTGCTCCGCCGGCCCGACGTCTTCCGGGCCGGCATCGCCGGCGCACCCGTCACCGACTGGCGGCTGTACGACACCCACTACACCGAGCGCTACCTCGGCCACCCCGCCGAGCGCCCGGAGGTGTACGACGCCAACTCCCTCATCGAGGACGCCCCCAAGCTCGAACGCGACCTCATGATCATCCACGGCCTGGCCGACGACAACGTCGTCGCCGCGCACACCTTGCGGCTCAGCTCGGCGTTGCTGGCGGCGGGCCGGCCGCACACCGTGCTGCCGCTGTCCGGCGTCACCCACATGACCCCGCAGGAGCAGGTGGCGGAGAACCTGCTGCTGCTCCAGGTCGACTTCCTCAACCGCTCCCTCGCCTGACCCCCGCGAGTCCCGCCCACAGTCATACCGAGTTGCGTGAATCCGTTTCATGCAACTCGGTATGACGCTCAGCGGGACTCGCGGGGGTCAGCTGGGGAGTTGGGCGGCGGCGCGGCGCATGCCGGAGAGCCAGCGGTCGATGTCGGAGGCCTTGCGCTGGACGAAGGTGCCGACCTCGGGGTGGGGCAGGATGTGGAACTTCTCGGCGGCCAGGCCGTCCACGACGATGCCGGCGACCTGGTCGGGCTCGAGGATGTCGCCGAAGGCGGCGACGGCCAGCGCCGACGTCTCGCCCTGTTCGATGCCGGGCATGAGCATGTCGGTGCGCACGCCCATGGGGCACAGGACGCTGACCTTGATGCCCCGGTCGCCGTAGGTCGCGGACAGCCATTCGGCGAAGGCCACGGCGGCGTGCTTGGACACGGTGTACGGGGCATCGCCGGGGGCCATGAGCAGGCCGGCGGCGGAGGCGGTGTTCAGCAGGTAGCCCTGGCCGCGAGAGAGCATGGACGGCAGGACGGCGTTGGCGGCGTGCACGTGGGCCATGACGTTGACGTTGAGGTTCACCGCCCAGTCGGCGGGCGAGGCGTCGAGCCCGCGGCCGAAGGCGACGCCGGCGTTGGAGCAGAACAGGTCGACGGGGCCGAACTCCTGCTCGGCGGCCGCGACCAGGGCGGCGACCTGGTCGGCCTCGGTGACGTCGGCGGGGACCGAGATGGCCCGGTCGAGCGAGGAGGCGACCGAAGCGGCGTTGGCGGCGTCCAGGTCGGACACGACGATGCCGGCGGCGCCCTCGGCGGCGAACCGGCGGGCGAGCGCGGCCCCGATGCCTCGGCCGGCCCCGGTCACCACGACCACACTGTCGCGCACCTGCATCCCGACGACCTCCCAGCTAGTGCCTGCGTACCGACTGGTCGGTATTGTACCGTGGGGTCACCCGAGACCACAGGAGCGACGAAGATGTCAGGTCTGACCGGCAAGACCGCGCTGATCACCGGCGCGTCCCGCGGCATCGGCAAGGCGATCGCCTTCGCCCTGGCCGCGCAGGGCGCGAACGTGGTGCTGTCCTCGCGCAAGCAGGACAGCCTGGACGAGGTCGCCGAGGAGCTGCGGGCGGCCCAGCCCGGCGTGAAGGTGCTCGCCAAGGCGGCCCACGTGGGTGAGCAGGAGCAGGCCCAGGCCTGCGTGGAGGCGGCGGTCGCCGAGTTCGGCGGCATCGACGTCCTGGTCAACAACGCCGGCACCAACCCGTACTTCGGCCCGCTGGTCGACCTGGACATCCCCCGCGCCGAGAAGACGGTGCAGGTCAACCAGATGTCCATCGTGCTGTGGACCGGCCTGGTGTGGAAGGCCTCGATGGCGGCCACCGGCGGCTCGATCGTCAACATCGCCTCGGTGGGCGGCCTGGCGCCGGAGATCGGCATCGGCTACTACAACGCCACCAAGGCGGCGGTGATCCACCTGACCCGGCAGTTCGCCATGGAGCTGGCCCCGACGACCCGGGTGAACGGGATCGCGCCGGGCGTGGTGCGCACGCACCTGGCCCGCGGCCTGTGGGAGAACAACGAGGAGAACCTCAACAAGGCGCTGCCGCTGGGCCGCATCGGCGAGCCGGACGACATCGCCAAGGCGGCGGTCTTCCTGGCCGGCGACGACTCCTCCTGGATGACCGGGCAGACGCTGGTGATCGACGGCGGCGCCACCATCCGGCCGATGGTGGTCTGACATGAGCGAGTCGTCCAACGCAGCTAGCGAGGTGTGGCAGTGAGCCGTTGGGGAATCACCCTGCCGCTGGCCGGCATTCCGCTGCCCAAGCAGCGCGACCTGGTCAAGTCCCTGCCCGACCTGGGCTACACCGACGTGTGGTCGGCCGAGACGGCCGGCACGGACGCCTTCACGCCGCTGGCGCTGGCCGCGGAGTGGGCGCCGACGCTGCGCCTGGGCACGGCCATCGCCCCGGTCTACACCCGCGGCCCCGGCCTGCTGGCCATGCAGGCGGCGACCATCGCCGAGCTGGCCCCGGGCCGGTTCGCGCTGGGCATCGGCTCGTCCTCGCCGGTGATCGTCCAGGGCTGGAACGCCCGCGAGTTCACCGAGCCGTTCGCGCACGTCCGCGACACGCTGCGGTTCCTGAAGCCGGCGCTGGCCGGCGAGAAGGTGGACGGCGACTTCGGCTCGTTCAAGGTCAGCCGGTTCAAGCTGGAGCGGGCCCCCGAGCAGCCGCCGCAGATCATGCTGGCGGCGCTGCGGCCGGGCATGCTGCGGCTGGCGGCCAAGGAGGCCGACGGCGCGATCACCAACTGGCTGGCCCCGACCGACGTGCCGAGGGTGCGGGCCGAGCTGGGCGCTGACAAGGAACTGGTGGCGCGGGTGTTCGTCTGCCCGACCGAGGACGCGGCGGCGGCCCGGGCGTTCGGGCGGATGCTGATCAGCAGCTACCTGACCGTGCCGGCCTACGCGGCGTTCCACGACTGGCTGGGCCGCGGCGAGGTGCTGGCCGAGATGCACCGGTTGTGGGCGGCGGGCGACCGCAAGGGCGCGAACGCGGCGATCCCGGACCGCGTGGTGGACGACCTGATCGTGCATGGCAGCCTTGACCGCTGCCGCGAGCGCGTCCAGGAGTACGTCGACCAGGGCCTGGACACTCCGGCGATCATGGTGTTGCCCACCGGCGCGGACCAGTTCGACGTGGTCAGGGCCCTGGGCAAGAAGTAAGGGGAAGGTGGGGAGCGTGACCAAGGCATCCCAGGGGCGCGGCGAGCTGACCCCGATGGAGAGCCGCATCCTGCGCGCGGCGGTGAAGCTCTTCGCGGAGAAGGGTTTCGACGCGACCACGGTGCAGGAGGTGGTGGCCGCCGCCGAGGTGACCAAGGGCGCGCTCTACCACTACTTCGACTCCAAGGACGACCTGCTCTACGAGATCTACCACTCGCTGATCGGGCTGCAGACCACCGACCTGGACGGGATCATCGCCCAGGACCTGGGCGCGAAGGAGACGGTCCGGGCCATCCTGGTCAACCTGGTGGTCACGACCGCGTCCCGGATCGACGAGACGGCCGTGTTCGTGCGGGAGATGCACAAGCTGAACTCGGAGCGGATGGCCGCGTTCCGGGCCGACCGCCGCCGCTACCAGAAGACCTTCCGGGACGTGATCGCCAAGGCGCAGGCGGCCGGCGAGTTCTCGTCGCTGGTGCCGGCCGACACCTCGGTGCTGATCGCGTTGGGCGTGGTGAACCAATTGCCGAACTGGTACCGGCCGGACGGACCCAAGTCACCCGAGCAACTGGGGGCCGAGATCGCCGACTTCGTGCTGGCGGCGCTGGAGCCCTGACCAAGGGGGCGGAATCGACGCCAAAGTCTGGGTGTGATTCGGGTAGGCATACCATCATCTGCCCATGACGGTTTTGGACAACCCGATCGTCCGTGTTGTGGTCGCCGAGGACCGCGCCCCGGTCAGATCCGGCCTGGACGCCGCCCTCGGGCACTTACCCGGCGTCGCCGTGGTCGGCACGGCGACGCACCACGCCCAGGTACCCCCGCTACTAGATCGACACCGACCCGAGGTGCTGCTATTGGGCCTGGCCCTGCCCGGCGGCGATCCGGTCGAGCTGACCCGCGCGGTACGGGCCGAGCACCCGGCGACGGCGGTGATCGTGATCGCTGTGCTGCCCGCGACCAACGAGCAGGTGCTGCCGGCGTTACAGGCCGGCGCGGCCGGCTGGCTGCCGCCGACGGCCGACCGGGACGCTGTGATCCGGGCCCTGCGCTCGGTGGTGGCCGGCGCCGGCGCCACCCCGCGCCGGCCGTCCGGCCGTGATCACCGGGGCGAGCTGACCGCCCGCGAGGCCGACGTGCTGGGGCTGGTCGCCGCCGGGCTGACCAACGCCGAGATCGCCCGCCGGCTCAGTGTCAGCGAGGCCACCGTGAAGACCCATCTCAACCACGCCTACACGAAGGTCGGGTTGCAGAACCGGGCCGAGGCCGTGGAGTATGCGAAACGGCAGGGGCTGGGACCTTCAGATCCAGTGTGACTGGGTGAGTTTACCCATGCCGGGTGGGCAATACCGGGTCTGTCGGCCGCCGGCGGCCGATCGGGATACTTCTTCCAGGGGCAAGGCTGGGGGAGGTTGAACCGATGGAAGGACCGGAGTTCGGCAGAGTCGCGTGACGCGAAGGGGCTCCCGTCGCCGGGAGCCCCTCGCGGCGGCTAGGCCTTGATCCGAGCACCACTCGGGTCGAACAGCGGTTCCCGGGCCACCACCCCGTGCACCCAGTCGCCGAACAGCTCCACGGACAGCTCCGTCCCGATGGCCGTGTCGGCCGGCAGGTAGGCGTACGCGATCGGCTTGTCCACGGTGTAGCCGAAACCGCCGGAGGTGACCCGGCCGACCACCTTGCCGTCCACGCGCACCGGCTCCCCGCCCAGCGGCACGGCGTGCGGCTCGTTCAGCGTCAGGCAGCGCAGCCGCCGGGCGATGCCCCGCTCCTTGGCCGCGAACAGCGCGTCCCGGCCCAGGAACGGCTTGTCCTTCTTGACGCAGAAGCCCAGGCCGGCCTCGTACGGGTTGTGGTCGGGGGTGAGGTCGGAACCCCAGAGCCGGTAGCCCTTCTCCAGCCGCAGGCTGTCGATCGCCTTGTAGCCGGCGGCGATCAGCCCGTGGTCCTGCCCGTACTCCCACAGCGTCGACCACAGCGCGGCCCCGTACTCGGCCGAGGCGTAGAGCTCCCAGCCCAGCTCGCCGACGAACGTCACCCGCTGCGCGGTCAGCGGCACGTCGCCGACGGTGATCTGCCGCGCGCTCATGTACGGGAACGCCTCGTTGTCCAGCGCGGCCGGCGTCAGCTGGGCCAGGATCCGCCGAGAATGCGGGCCCCACAAGGCGAAGCAGGTGTACTGGCCGGTGACGTCGGTGATGCGCACCGAGCCGTCGTCCGGGGCGTGCCGGCGCAGCCAGGTCAGGTCCCGCGACCCGTAGGCCGTGCCGGTGACGATCCGGAACACCTGTTCGGAAAGGCGGGCCACCGTGAAGTCGCACTCGATGCCGCCGCGGGTGTTCAGCGCCTGCGTGTAGGTCACCGTGCCCACCTCGCGGTCGACATCGTTGGCACACAGCCAACTCAGCAGCTCGGCCGCGCCCGGACCGGCCACCTCGATCTTGGCGAACGAGGACTCGTCGAACAGGCCGGCCGCCGCCCGGGTGCCGCGGTGCTCGGCGACGATCGCCGGCGACCAGCCCATGCCGGCCCAGCCGCGCGGCTGCATGAAGTCGTCGCCGCCGTACATGTTGTTCTGGTAGTAGTCCACGCGCTCCCAGCCCGACTTCTCGCTGAAGTGGGCCTGCTGCTGGGAATGCCAGCTGTACACCGGCGACACCCGCAGCGGCCGGCCGGCCGAGCGCTGCCGGTGCGGGAACGGGATGTCGTAGTACGTCTCGTAGTTCTCGGTGACCCGGGCCAGCGTGTAGGACGGCGACCGGTACTGCCGGCCGAACCGGCGAATGTCCATATGGGACACGTCCAGCTGGGCCTCACCGGCCACGATCCACTCGGCCACCACCTTGCCGATGCCGCCGGCGCCGGCGATGCCGTGCGCGCAGAAGCCGGCGGCCACGAAAAAGCCGCCGATCTCGGTCTCGCCCAGGCAGAACTCGTTGTCCGGGGTGAAGGCCTCCGGCCCGTTGATCAGCTTGCGGATGCCCAGCCCGTCCATCACCGGCACCCGCATCGCGGCGTTCTCGCCGATCTCGGCGAACCGCTCCCAGTCTGCGGCCAGCAGCTTTCCGTTGAAGTCGCTGGGAATCCGGTCCAGGCCGGCGGCGTCCAGCGACCACGCCCGTGAGTCGCGCTCGTAGCCGCCCATCAGCAGCCCGTCCACCTCCTCGCGCCAGTACACGAGGTTGTCGGGGTCGCGCAGCGTCGGCAGGTGGGCGCCGTCCCGCTCGCGCACCGGCTCGGTGACCACGTACTGGTGGGACATCGGGATGATCGGGACGCGCACGCCGGCCAGCCGGCCGATCTCGGCCGCGTACATGCCGCCGCAGTTGACGACGATCTCCGCCTCGATGCGGCCCTTGTCGGTGCGCACGCCGGTGACCCGGCCCCGGTGCACGTCGATGCCGGTGACCCGGGTGTGCTGGTGGATCCGCACGCCGCCGGCGCGGGCCCCGGCGGCCAGCGAGTAGGCCAGCTGCGAGGGGTCCACGTAGCCGTCGGTCGGCAGGTACGAGGCGCCGAGCACGCCCTTGGTGCTCATCAGCGGGAACAGCTCGCGGGCCTGCTCGGCGCTGATCTCCTCCAGCGGCACGTCGAACGCCCGGGCCCAGCCGATCTGGCGGCGCAGCTCGGCCATCCGATCGGGCGTGCAGGCCAGCCGGATGCCGCCGCACGGCACCCAGCTCGGCGGGTGCTCGCCGGCCTGCAGCTCGGCGTAGAGCTGAGCGGAGTACTGGTTCATCCTGGTCAGCGTCGGGTCGGAGCGCAGCTGCCCGACCAGCCCGGCCGAATGGAAGGTCGAGCCGCTGGTCAGCTCGTCGCGGTCGAGCACGACCATGTCGCGCTCGCCCAGCCCGGCGAGGTGGTAGGCGACGCTGGCGCCGCCCACCCCGCCACCGATGATCACGATCTTGGCCCGGTCGGGGAATGCCCTGTCAGCTGCCACGACGCCCTTGTTACCGCATTGGGTTGACGGTGGCCAGCCACGGACCGACACTTGCTGATCACGTCCCCGCGGATGGGAGGCCGGTTGCTGGACGAGATCGTCGCCAAGGTGCCCGAGTTCGCCGGGCCGGTGGAGCTGACCGTGATCAAGGGCGGGCTCAGCCACCGGGTGGTGCGGGTGGACGCCGGCGGCGACCGGTTCGTGCTGCGGGTGCTGGACCCGGCCGTCACCGCGGCCGGCCTGGGCGTGCCGATGGACCAGGAGATCGCCAACACCGTGCTGGCCGCCGAGACCGGCGCCGGGCCCCGGGTGCTGCGGGTCCTGCCCGAGCAGCACGCGCTCGTGCTGGAGTATGTGGACGGTGTGACCCTGTCGATGGCCGACGTGCCGTCGCGGCTGGACGGCATCGCCGCGGCCTGCCGGCAGCTGCACTCCGGGCGACCGTTCGGCAACACCTTCGACATCTTCGAGAAACTGGCCGAGTTCCTGGCCCTCTGCGAGCGGCACGGCCTCGGGCTGCCCGACGGCTACGCCGACCAGTTGCCGCTGGTGGCCGAGATCCGCGAGGCGCTGGCCGCCCGGCCACTGCCGCTCGTGCCGTGCCACAACGACCTGCTGGCCGAGAACTTCATCGCCGAGGGCGACCGGGTGCGCATCGTCGACTACCAGCTGTCCGGCCAGAACGACCCGTGCTTCGAGCTCGGCGACATCGCCGCCGAGGCGCTGCTGGACGCCGACGGCGTGGCCCGGCTGACCGCCGCGTACTTCGGCCGGGACCACTCCCCGGAGCTGCTCGCCAGGGTTCGGCTGTACCTGACGATGTCCAACGTGACCTGGACGCTCTGGTTCCGGGTCCACAGTGGACTGCTGGACGGCCGGGAGGTCGATTTCGACTACGCGGCCGAGTCGGCCGCGAAGTGGGGGCGGGCGCTGAGCGATCTCGGCGATCCCGGGTTGGGAGAACTGCTGGACACCGTGCGGAGGCAGCCGTGAGCGAGCAGGTCGACGGCCATATCGACGATGACGCCAGTACGCTGGCACGACTGGGCTATCGGCAGGAGCTGAGCCGGACCTGGAGCGGCTTCTCCAACTTCGCCATCTCCTTCTCCATCATCTCCATCCTGTCCGGCTGCTTCACCACCTTCGGGCAGGCCTGGAACAACGGCGGGCCGGTGGCCATCTCCTGGGGCTGGCCGGTGATCTCGGCCTTCATCCTGGTCATCGGGCTGTGCATGTCCGAGCTGGTGTCGGCGTTCCCCACCGCCGGCGGCATCTACTGGTGGGCCTCGAAACTGGGCAAGCCGGTGCACGGCTGGTTCACCGGCTGGCTCAACCTGGTCGGGCTGGTGGCCGTCACCGCGTCGGTGGACTACGGCTGCGCCACCTTCATCTCGTTCTTCCTGTCCCTTGTGGACCCCGGCTGGGAGGGCACGCTCAACCAGATCTTCCTCATCTTCGTGGTCGTGCTGGTGCTGCACGCGCTGATCAACATCTTCGGCAGCCACCTGGTCGCGTTGCTGAACAACGTGTCGGTGTACTGGCACGTGCTCGGCGTGGTCGCCGTGGTGGTCATCCTGGCCGTCGCGCCGGCCGAGCACCAGAGCTTCTCGTTCGTGTTCACCCAGCGCATCAACAACTCCGGCTTCGCCGACGGCAGCTACTGGTTCTACGTGCTGCCACTGGGTTTCCTGCTCACCCAGTACACGATCACCGGCTTCGACGCGTGCGCGCACATCTCCGAGGAGACCAAGGGCGCGGCCCGCAGCGCCGCCCGCGGCATCTGGCAGTCCATTCTGTACTCGGCCATCGGCGGCTGGATCCTGTTGCTGGCCTTCCTGTTCGCCGCCACCCACGTGGACGAGATCAACAAGCAGGCCGGCTTCATCGGCTCGATCATCACCACCGCGCTGAACTCCAACCTGGCCATCGTGGTCGTCGGCATCTCCGCCATCGGCCAGTTCTTCTGCGGCATGAGCTGCGTGACCAGCACCTCGCGGATGGGCTACGCGTTCAGCCGCGACGGGGCCGTGCCCGGGCACCGGCTGTGGTCCAAGCTGAACTCCAGGCGGGTCCCCGTCAACGCCGTCATCGGGGCCTGCGTCGCCGGGCTGATCCTCACCCTGCCCGCCCTGTACAAGAGCTCCGCCGGCGTGCCCACCGCCTTCTACGCCGTCGTGTCGGTCGCCGTGATCGGGCTGTACCTGGCGTTCCTGATCCCCATCGCGCTGCGGCTGCGGGCCGGCGACTCGTTCGTGCCCGGCCCGTGGACCCTGGGCCGCAACTACAAGTGGATGTGCTGGGTCGCCATCATCGAGATCATCGTCATCTCGGTGTACTTCATCCTGCCGACCGTGCCGGCCGGCGTCCCCGGTGACGGCGACTTCAGCTGGACCGCCGTCAACTACGCCCCACTGGCCGTCGGCGGCCTGGTGCTGCTGATCGCCGTCTGGTGGTTCGCCTCGGCCCGCAAGTGGTTCACCGGCCCCAAGAGCACACTGGAGATGCAGTGAGGCGTCGCCTCGGACCGCCGAGCACGGTGGCTGAGCAGGGCTTTCCCGTGATCGACCTGATTTTGGGCAGGCTCACGCAGGCGTTCGCGGCAGACCGCCGCCACCCGCTGCGCCAAGGTCCGATCGTCGTCGCGATCGGCCGTGCCACTCCAAAGTGGCTGGTCAGACAACGAGTCTGCAGATGTGGAGCGGGCACCTCGACGCTACGCCCCTGGAAAACTTGACACAAACGTCGAGAATCTAGGAACCGAGTTGATCTAGGAACCGAGTTGATCTAGCAAGACGTGGCGGGGAAAGCCATGAAGGGCCCCTTACTGGCGCTGAGCGCGGTGAAGGGGCCCTTCCTGGCGTTGGGCGCGAGGATCGGTCCCTTGATCTTGGGGCCGATGCTGTGAAGGGGCCCTTCCTGGCGTTGGGCGCGAGGTTCGGTCCCTTGATCTTGGGGGGCGGAGTGCGCGCCTGGTTCATCGCCTGCTATTCGCTCTCCTCGCCGCGGCTGTACCTGCTGCCGTCGATCAGCGGCAGGTAGACCCGGTCGACGATCTCCACGATGACCTCGTCGGCCACTGGGGTCATGCCGCGGGTCATGAACTCGTTGCGTAGCAAGGTGAGCGCGACGGTGGCGACGCGCGGGTGCAGGCATGCCGGCGGGGCCTCGCCGCGGTCCACGGCCCGTCGCAACATGGTCAGCCACATCGCGCTGGCGCCGTCGCCGACCATTTCCCGAAGCTGGGCCAGCAGTTCCGGGTCCTCGGCGGCGCTGGCCATCAGGCCGCTGGCCACGTTGGCCTTGGGAGTGGCCAGGTCGGCGTTCATCTGGCGCAGCACGGCCAGCACGTCGGCCCGTAGCTCGCCGGTGTCGGGCGGGCCGAGCGCCGTCTCCACCAGCAGCTTGTACGCCGCGACCCCGAGCGCGGCGCGGTTGGGCCAGCGGCGGTAGATGGCGTTCTTGTTGGTGCCGGCGCGGCGGGCTACCCGGTCCATGGTCAGCCCGGCGTAGCCGTACTCGGTGAGCTCGTCGGCCGCCGCGCGCAGGATGGCCTCCTCCAGCACGGCCCCGCGCCGCCTCACCTGCGCCATGGTACGGACGGTACCTTATTCGGTTGATAGGGTACCGCTTGTACCCTATGGTTCCGGGGCATGCGAGCCAACGGCATCAGCTATGACACCGGCTTCCTCGCCGGCGGGAGCAGCACCCACGAGCCCTTCGACCCCGAGGTCGTCCGGCGGGAGATGCGGGTGATCCGGGACGACCTGCACTGCACGGCCGTCCGGGTCACCGGCGGCGACGTCTCGCGGCTGGACCTCGCCGCCTGCGCCGCCGCCGACCTCGGTCTCGAGGTGTGGATCTCCCCGTTCACCTGCGACCTCACCCAGGACGAGCTGCTGGCCGTGTTGGCCGACTGCGCCGATGTGGCCGAGCGCTTACGCCGTGGCGGCGCTTCCGTCGTGCTGCTCACCGGGGCCGAGCTCAGCCTGTTCACCATTGGCTTCCTACCCGGCGACACCCTCGACGAACGCCTGTCGGTCATGGCCGAGCCGGCGCGGCTGCGGACCGCGATGGCTCACGTTCCCGTGCTGATCAACGATTTCCTGGCCCGGGCCGTCGAGGTCGTGCGGGCCCGTTTCGACGGTCCCGTCAGCTACGCCGCCATTCCGTCCTTCGAGGGCGTCGACTGGACCCCGTTCGACTTCCTGTCCATGGATCTCTACCGCTCCGCCCAGGTCGCCGACGTCTTCGATGACGCCGTGCGATCCCTTGTCGCCCAAGGCAAACCGGTCGCCATCACCGAGTTCGGCTCCGCCACCTTCCGTGGCGCCCCCGATCTTGGCGCCCATGCCAGCGGCGTCGTCGTCCGTGACGGTGCTGTCGCCGTCGGCCTCGACGGCGACTACGACCGTGACGAGACCAGCCAAGCCGCCCATCTCGTCGAGCTCCTCGACCTCTTCGACGCCGCTGGTGTCGACACCGCCTTTGCTTACACCTTTGCCAATTACCACCTGCCACACCGCTCTGGCCCTCGCAAGGATCTCGATCTCGCCAGCTACGGCGTGGTCACGGTGTTCGAGGACCGCTTCGGCGCCACGTACCCGGACATGCGCTGGGAACCCAAGGCCGCCTTCACCGCCCTGGCCGAGCGCTACCGCTGGGCGACGGGTCGGGGGAGATAGTTGACGATGGAAATAAAGGCGGGCTACCGTGAGTTTTCCCTGTTCAGCGTGGATCAGGAGAAAAGAGACTGCCCATGCCCAGTCGTCTCACGGTGCTCGCGGCGGTGGCCGCGAGTGTCGCCGTCCTGCTACCGGGCGCGAGCCCGGCCTACGCCAAGACCAGTTTCGGGGTTCCGGCCATGGGCTGGAGCAGCTGGAGCGTCGAATCGTCCACTCGGGCCACGTACGGCACGAGCTGGCTGACGGAGTCCCATGTGGAGGGGGCGGCGGACGCGGTGGCGTCGAAGCTCAAGTCCGCGGGATACCGGTACATCGACATCGACTCCGGCTGGAACGCCGACCTGTCGTTCAACGGACACACTGACGGCAACGGGATTCCGGACCCGGATCCGACCCGGTTCCCGGACGGGATCTCGGGGACGGCCAACTACGTGCACAACGAGGGCCTGCTGCTCGGCCTGTACACCACGGTGGGGCTGGACAAGGGCGTCTACGACAAGAACGCGCCGATCGTCGGAACCAGTTGCCACACCCAGGACATCGCCCAGCAGCCGCTGACCGCGACCAACGGCTGGGGCAGCTCCTGGAAGATCAATTACGGCAATTCCTGCGCCCAGGCCTACATCAACTCCGTGGTGAACAAGTTCGCGTCCTGGGGCGTGGACCTGATCAAGGTGGACGGCACGACCACGGACAGCGTGCCCGACATCCAGGCCTTCTCGCGGGCGATCGACCAGTCGGGCCGCGGCATGTGGCTGACCACCAGCGCGTGGCCGGTGCCGCAGTCCATCGAGTCCCAACTGTCCGGCTACACCAACGATGTCCGCGTCGACACCGACGTCGAGTGCTACTGCGGCACGCTGGCCACCTGGACCAGCTCGGTCAGCGCCCGCTGGAACGACCTGCCGAACTGGCTGTCCGGCCTGCAATCCGGGTACTTCCCGGACCTGGACTCGATGCCCATCTCCAACAACTCGGGCAGCGCCATCCAGGACGGCATCAGCAGCACCGAGCGGCAGAGCGTCATGACCTTCTGGTCCATGGCCTCGGCCCCGCTCTACGTCGGCGGCGACGTCTACTTCCTGGACAACGAGGCGGTTTCCATCCTCACCAACCCGGAAGTCGTCGCCGTGGACCAATCCGCCCGCTTCCCGACCCGAATCACCAGCGGCAACCAGCAGAAGTGGCGCAAGCAGCTGCCCGACGGCAGCTGGGCGGTGGCGGTCTACAACCTCGGCTCCTCGTCCGCCAACATCACCGTGAACTGGAGCGACCTCGGCATCAGCGGCAGCCACGCGGTGCGGGACCTGGTCGCCCGCACGGACCTGGGCTCCTCCAACGGAAGCTGGACGGCCACGGCGGTCCCGGCCCACGGCTCCCGCCTGATCAAGGTCGCCTGACCTGATGCTGTGAAGGGGCCCTTCCTGGCATCCAACGTCAGGAAGGGCCCCTTCACAGCGGTATGACTTGGCTCAGTTGAGCGTCCACAGTTGGTTGGCGGTGCCGGCGCAGGTCCAGATCTGCAGCGGGGTGCCGTCGGCGGAGCTCTGGTTGGTGGCGTCCAGGCACTTGCCGGAGCCGGTGTTCACGAGCTCGCGCGCGGAGTTGACGGTCCACTGCTGCGCGGCGGTGCCGTTGCAGTCGTAGAGCTGGACCTTGGTGCCGTTGGCGGTGCCGGCCGACGCGACGTCGAGGCACTTGCCCAGCGACTGGAAGCTGCTGCCGGAGTGGGCCCAGGTCTGCGCCGCGGTGCCGTTGCAGGTGTAGATCTGCACCTGGGTGCCGTTGGCGGTGTTGGCCCCGGCGACGTCGACGCACTTGCCGCCGATGCCGGTGATGGTGCCGCCGGTGGGCGGCGGCGGGGGCGGGGTGGTGCCGCCACCGCCGGTGATGGCGTTGAAGATCCGCGAGTACGCGTAGCCGGTGGCCTTGTCGTAGAAGTCGACCTCCCAGAACGACAGCTCGGCCACGCCGTTGCTCGCCGCGAAGCTCTCCAGCGTGGACGCGTTGGCCTGGCTGAAGAATTCGTTGTCGTCGTTCTGGCCGGCGATCGGGGTCAGGCCCATCATGCCGTAGGCGGCCGCCGTCGAGATGCCGTAGAGGCTGGCGAGCTGGGGTGCGGTGCCCCGCGCGGCGGACTCGGCGTCGTTGAGCGCGTTCTGCCCGTCGCCGAAGTCCATGGTCATCAGGTTGACGACGCTCACCTTGACGCCCTTGGCCTTCGCGTCCTGGAGCAGACCAAGCTCCTGGGACGGCAGGCCGTTCGGGGCGACGGCCAGCGTGAAGTCGACCTGGACGTTCGGATTCTGCGCCTGCAACGCGGCCAGGGCCTGGTCGCGCCGGGCGGTCGAGGCGGTGTCGTTGAGGACGCCGCCCTCGATGTCGAAGTCCAACCGGTTGGTGCCGTAGGTGTTGACCACGTTGGCGTACGCCGCGGTCAGGCTCGAGACGTTGGTGCAGGTCTGGGCCAGCTCGCCGCCCTCGGCGCCGCCGAAGGACGGGATGACGTTGCCGCCGGCCGCCTGCAGGGAGCTGATCTGCGAGGCGAACGAGCCCACGCCGGTGCCGTTGGCCTCCCAGATGGGCGTGCAGCCGGACTGGGGCGTGAAGAACGCCAGCGTGTAGAACTTCGTGCCGGTGGCGTTCATGTCGGCGGCCATGTCGCCGGCGGTCGAGTTGCTGATCTGGAGGTAGGGAGCGGCGTAGTGGGCAGGGAAGGCCGCGCCCGCGGCCGGGGCCGCCGTCGCGGTGGGCTGCACGGCGCCGATCAGCGCGGCGCCGGCCACCATCGGTAACGCCGCGGCCAGTAGTGCTCTTGTCCTGGTGATACGCATGGTCGATCTCCCACAGGTATTTGCGCGGCCGGAATCGCGCAGGCAGGGGTGAAAATCCGGCATTTGTGGGAAAATGCCCGTGAGCGGCGACGGCGGTGGAGGACACGGGCGAATTCCGTGCGGTATTTATACCCACCAATCGGGCGTCGATCAATAGTGCGTTCGGGGGCAAAACCGCAGGTGGGGGCCGGTTTTGGGAACGGTGGAACCGTCCCGGCCCGTCGCGGGCGGAACGCGCGACGGGTCGGGACGGAGCCTTTACTCCCGGTCAGGACGTCAGTTCAGCGTCCACTGCTGGTTGGCCCCGCCCGCGCAGTCCCAGATCTGCAGCGGGGTGCCATCGGCCGAGCTCTGGTTCGTGGCGTCCAGGCATCGACCGGACCCGGTGTTGACCAGTTCGTTCGACCCGTTGTGGGTCCATTGCTGGGCCGCCGTCCCGTTGCAGTCGTACAACTGCACCTTGGTCCCGTTGGCCGTGCCGCCCCCGGCCACGTCGAGGCACTTGCCCAGGGCCTGCAGCGCGCTGCCGGACTGGGTCCAGGTCTGCGCCGTGCTGCCGTTGCAGGTGTAGAGCTGGACCTGGGTGCCGTTGGCGCTGTTGGCCCCGGCGACGTCGACGCACTTGCCGCCGATGCCGGTGATGGTGTGGCCGCCCGGCGGCGGGGTGGTGCCGCCGCCGCCCTGCGTGCCGGCCCAGGTGAAGGTCGCGCTGGTGGCCGCCGGGATCGAGTACGTGAAGGACTCGTTGCCCCAGTTGACCCGCACGCTCTGCGCGCTGCCGGAGCCGTTGTAGGCCACCAGGGCCTTGGAGCCGTCCGGGTTGATCCACGCGACGTTGCGCACCGTGCCGTCGTTGGAGGCGATGCGGGTGGCGCCGGGCTTGACGAACTTGGTCAGCTGGCCCATGTCGTAGTACTCGATGTTGTAGTCGACCTGGCCGCGCCGGCTGTCGTTCTGGTGCACCGTGATCAGGCCGGTGCAGGTGTTGCAGCCGCCGTTGTTCGGGCCCATCGACTCATTGACCGCGAGGCTCCACTTCACCACGCTACGGTCCCAGTTGCGGGTGTAGTCGATGATGTTGCTCATGTCCTCGTTCTGCTGATTGCCGATCCACGTGCCGCCGGAGTGCTCGGTCTCGTACATGTTCATCGACGGGAACTGGTTGTGCACCGTCGTCTGCTCCGAGACGTTGCCCTCGTAGCCGTGCCAGGCCACGCCGCCGAAGTTGGCGTCGCCCCGGATCGAGGCGTCGGTGACCGACGGGGCGCCGAAGCTGTCGTAGCTGTCCCAGTTCCAGTCCAGCGCCAGCACCTTGGTGGACAGCCCGGCCGCGTGCAGCGCCGGCAGCAGGTTGGTCTTGGCGAAGAAGGCCAGCCCGGCGCCGTTCCAGTTCATGCCGGGGTAGTTGCCGCCGACTGTCGGCTCGTTCTGCTCGGACACGTAGTCGATCGGGATGCCCTGCGCCGCGTAGCCCTGGATGTACTTGACGAAGTAGTTGGCGTAGGCCTGGTAGTACTGCGACTGCAACCAGCCCTGGATGTAGGAGTTGTTGTCCTTCATCCACGGCGGCGCGGTCCACGGCGAGCCCATGACCTTCAGCGCCGGGTTGAGCTGCTTGGCCTGCTTGGTCAGCGGGATGACGTCGACCATGTCGTGCGACAGGGTGAAGTTGTTCAGGTTCGGGTCGGCGCCGCCGTCGTCGTAGGTGTAGCTGTAGCGGGCCAGGTCCGAGGCGCCCATCGGGTTGCGCAGGAAGTCCAGGCCGATCCCGTTGTTCGGGTCGAACAACTTCGTCATGGTGTCGTTGCGGGTGGCGGCGGACAGCGCGCCGCTGGAGTTCATCAGGTACGCCGCGGTGTCGGTGAACGACGCGCCGGCCCCCTCGAACTGTTGGTACCGGGTGTTCTCGTCGACCGTGATGGTCTGCTGGCCGGTCCCGGTGCCGGCGGAGAAGCTGATCGGGCTCTGCTGTTGCAGGCCGCGGGTGACGTTGCGGCCGCCCGAGTCGTTGGTGGTGGTCAGCCAGATGTTCACGGGCTCGTTGGCGGCGTTGGCGGCTGGGGCCGCCATCACTCCCGCCACGAGTAACAGGGGTACGACGAGCAGCGTTGGTCGCACGGCAGCAGCACCTCGGTTCGACAGGTTCGCAGGGTCCGTCGGTGTGTGAGGCTCGATGGCGGTGCGCGCGTCACACCTTATTTCGAGTCATGATTTAAGAGCCGAACTCTTGTCGCGTCAAGAGGGCTGGGTGCCTTCGGTCACACCTGTACGGGTGGCGGACTTCCACCCGGCGTGTCCGATGTGGTTGACTATGCGCGGTCGCATTCTGTGTTCGTGTCGTATCCACGCTCGCGGAAGAAGTCGCGGGCGGTGGTCCTCCTCGCAGGGAACCGGGTGAAGTCCCCCGCCCGCGATCAGACCCGTAGCGTCGTGGTTGCGGCGAGACGTAGTACCTGTTTGAGGAGATAGATCAAGTGGCTCAGGGCACCGTCAAGTGGTTCAACTCGGAGAAGGGCTTCGGCTTCATCGCCCCTTCCGATGGTGGCGCTGACGTTTTCGTGCACTACTCGGAGATCCAGGGCAACGGCTTCCGTACCCTGGAGGAGAACCAGCAGGTCGAGTTCGAGGTCGGCCAGGGTCAGAAGGGCCCGCAGGCCATGGGCGTCCGCGCCCTCTGAGATCGGCTGACCGATATCGGCTGACTGCGTTCGGCTGAGCGAAGCCCGTCACCTTGGGTGGCGGGCCTTTCGTTTGTTCCAGTTGTTTCAGCCGGCATTTCGGACGCCGCATTTCCGCCGAACGGTGGATGTTGTTCGCGTTCGGCGGAACGGGTGGTTCCGGGTTTGTGTCGGTTGGCGGCGACAAGGACCCACGTTTGTGGGTCTTGAAGACACTCAGACCTCAGCGGTGGTTGCCGCGGAGGTCGTGTTCGATGGCCAGGGCCGCGGCCCGCAGCGGCGGCAGCAGTTCCACCCGGATGTCGTCGGAACTGCCCCGGCTGGCGTGCGCGGACACGTTCACCGCGGCGGCCACGGTGCCGTCCGGATTGTGCACGGGCACCGCGATGGAGCGCAGGCCCTCCTCCAGCTCCTGGTCCACCAGCGACCAGCCCTGCTCGCGGACGTGCTCGATGATGGCCCGCAGCAGCCGCTCCTCCACGGTGGTGTACCGGGTCAGCGGCCGCAGGTCGGCCTCCTTGAGGTAGCGGTCCAGCCACTCGTCGGTCTGCGCGGCCAGCAGCACCCGGCCCATCGAGGTGGCGTAGGCCGGGAACCGGGTGCCGACCGCGATGCTCACGGTCATGATCCGCTTGGTCGGGACGCGGGCCACGTACACCACGTCCAGGCCGTCCAGCACCGACACCGAGCTCGACTCGTGCACCTGGGATACCAGGGTTTCCAGGTGCGGCTGCGCCACCTGGGGCAGCCCCATGCTGGACAGGTAGGCGTAGCCCAGCTCCAGGATGCGCGGCCGCAGCGCGAACAGCCGGCCGTCGGTGCGCATGTAGCCCAGCTCCACCAGGGTGTGCAGGAACCGCCGGGCGGCGGCCCGGGTGAGGCCGGTGGCCCGGGCGACGTCGCTGAGCGTCAGCTCGTCGTGCTCGGCGTCGAAGGCGCGGATCACCGCCAGCCCCCGCTCCAGGGACTGGACGAACGCGCTGCCGCGGGTCGACTCGGAGCCGGCTGGCTCTTCGGTCCCAGATGTCTCGTTCATGGTGTGTCCAGGGTAGACAGCACCTGGTCGGCGATTCGGAACGCCCGGTTCGCCGTCGGCACCCCCGCGTACACCGCGACCTGAAGCAGCACCTCCTTGATCTCCTCGACGGTCATCCCGTTGCGCAGCGCGGCCCGCACGTGCATGGCCAGCTCGTCCTCGTGCTGCAGGGTGGCCAGCATGGCCAGCGTGATCGCGCTGCGGGTGCGCCGGTCCAGGCCGGGGCGGGTCCAGATGTCGCCCCAGGCGTAGCGGGCGATGAAGTCCTGGAAGTCGGCGGTGAACGGCGTGGTCGCGGCCTGGGCCCGGTCCACGTGGGCGTCGCCGAGCACCTGCCGGCGCACCGAGGTGAAGTGCTCCACCAGCAACGGAGTCACCGCATCGGGTGATTCCAGCGGGGCCAGGTGCGCCCCCGGCACGATCCTCAGCCGCGCGCCCGGGACGGCGTCGGCGATGGCCTGGCCGTGCTCGACCGGCGTGGCCCGGTCCGCGTCGCCGGCCAGCACCAGCGTCGGGGCGGTGATCGACGGCAGCGCCGCCCGCAGGTCCAGCGTGGCCAGTGCCTCGCAGCACGCCGCGTAGCCCTCGCTGTCGGCCGCGGACATCATGTCCACCAACCACGTCCGGTCGCGGTAGTCGGCGGTCACCCAGCGGTCCACCACCGCCTCGGCGATCGAGGCCGTGCCGTTGGCCCGCACCGCCGCCGCCCGGTCCCGCCACGACTCCGGGGTGCCGAAGTAGGCGGTCGTGCAGCACACCGCCAGCCGGTCGATCCGCTCGGGGGCGTTGGCCGCCAGCCACAATCCGACCATGCCGCCCAGCGACAGCCCGAGGTAGTGGGCCCGCTCCACGCCGGCCTCGTCGAGCAGGCGCAGGGCCCGTTGGCCGAGTTCGCCGATGGTGTCGACCCCCTTGGCCGTTTCGGCCCCGCCGTGGCCGGGGTGGTCGATCAGCAGCAGCCGCAGCTTCTCGCCCAGCGCCGGCAGCTGTTCCCGCCACATCCGGGCGTCGGCGCCGAGCGAGTTGCCCACGACCAGCACCGGGCCGCTTTCGGCGCCAGCCCACCGGTAATCCGTCACGCGTCCCTCACAGGTCGAAGAAGACGGTTTCCCCGTCGCCCTGGAGGCGGACGTCGAACCGGAGCTCGTCGCCGTCCCGGCGGGCGATGAGAGTGTGCCGCAGCTCGGCCGGCACGGCCGACAGCACCGGGTCGGCGGCGTTGGCCTGCTCCTCGTCGGGCCAGTAGATCCGGGTGACCAGCCGTTGCAGCAGGCCGCGGGCCAGCACGGTGACGTCGATGTGCGGGGCCTCGGCGCCGCCGTCGGGGGTGGGCAGCGGGCCGGGTTTGACCGTGCGCAGCCAGAACCGGCCCTCGGTGTCGGTGGCCGAGCGGCCGAAGCCGCGGAAGCCCTCGTCCACCGCGCCGCGCGGGTCGTCGGGATGGTCGAAGCGGCCGGTGGCGCTGGCCTGCCAGGTCTCGATCATGGCGTCGGGCACGGGCTGGCCGGCGCCGTCGTAGACGACACCGCGGATGACCACCGCGCCGGGCGTGCCCTCGGGCACCACGCCGGGGCCGTCGGGCCAGGGCAGTCCGTTGGGCATCTCGAAGAACGGGCCCACGGTCTGGGAGGGGGTGGTCATTCGTCGTCCTCCTCGTCCTCGAACACGGAGGCATCGCTGCCGCGCAGCACGATGTCGAACTTGTACGACAGCGCCCACTCCGGCTGGGTGGTCTCCAGGTCGAAGCGGGAGATCATGCGCTGCCGGGCCCGCTCGTCCCGGACCGAGTTGTAGATCGGGTCGAACGGGAACAGCGGGTCGCCCGGGAAGTACATCTGGGTGATCAGCCGCTGGGTGAAGGCCCGGCCGAACAGCGAGAAGTGGATGTGCGCGGGCCGCCAGGCGTTGTCGTGGTTGCGCCATGGGTAGGCGCCGGGCTTGATGGTGACGAACCGGTAGTTGCCCTGCGCGTCGGTCACGGCCCGGCCGACGCCGCTGAAGTTGGGGTCGAGCGGGGCGTCGTGCCGGTCGTTGTCATGGGCGTAGCGGCCGGCCGCGTTGGCCTGCCACACCTCGACCAGCGTGTTGGCCACCGGCCGGCTGTTGGCGTCGAGCACCCGGCCGCTGACGATGATGCGCTCGCCCAGCGGCTCGCCGATGTGCTGCCGGGTCAGGTCGTGGTCGAGCTGGCCGACCCGGTCCGGACCCAGCAGCGGGCCGGTGATCTCGGTGAGGTGCTGGGGAATGAGCTGTAATGGCCGGTGCGGCGCCCGCAGCACGCTGGACCGGTAGGGATCGCTGGAGTTCGGCGGATGCGACTCGCCGTCGGGCGCGTAGTGCGGAAGTTTCACCGGCTTCTCCTCAGGCTTCCAGGACGACGGCCAGGCCCTGGCCGACGCCGATGCAGATGGCGGCCAGCCCCCAGCCGCCGCCCCGGTGGTGCAGCTGCCAGGCCAGCGAGCCCAGGATGCGAGCCCCGGAGCAGCCGAGCGGGTGCCCGATGGCGATCGCGCCGCCGTGGGGGTTGACGATGGCCGGGTCCAGCTCCGGCCACAGCGACAGGCAGGCCAGCGACTGGGCGGCGAACGCCTCGTTCAGCTCGACCACGCTCAGGTCGGACCAGCCGATGCCGGCCCGGGCCAGGGCCTTGTTGGCCGCCTCGACCGGGCCGATGCCGAAGAACTGCGGCTCCACGGCGTGCGCGGCGCGGGCGGCGATGCGGGCCAGCGGCCGGCCGCCGAACGAGTCGATACCGGCCTGGTCGGCGATCAGCAGCGCGGCGGCCCCGTCGTTGAGCGGGGACGCGTTGCCGCCGGTGATGGTGCCGTCCGGCCGGAACGCCGGCTTGAGCTTGGCCAGCTTCTCGACCGAGGTGTCCGGGCGGATGTTCTCGTCCCGCTCCAGCTCGGCCCCGGGCACCTGGACGATCTCGTCCGCGAACACGCCCTTCGCCCAGGCCGCCGCGGCCTTGTGGTGGCTGCCCGCGGCGAACACGTCCTGGGCCTCGCGGCCGATGCCGTGCTTCTCGGCCAGGATCTCGGTGGCCTCACCCAGGCTGACCGTCCACTGGTCGGGCATCAGCGGGTTGACCATGCGCCAGCCCAGGGTGGTCGAGTGCAGCGTCTCGTGCGCGCGGTCGAAGGCGTGGTCGGGCTTGGGCAGCACCCACGGGGCCCTGGTCATCGACTCCACGCCGCCGGCCACGCAGATCGAGGCGTCGCCGACCGCGACCGCCCGCGACGCGCCGATCACCGCCTCCATGCCGGAGCCGCACAGCCGGTTGACGGTGCTGCCCGGCACCGACACCGGCAGCCCGGCCAGCAGCGTGGCCATCCGGGCCACGTTCCGGTTGTCCTCGCCGGCGGCGTTGGCGTCGCCCAGCACCACGTCGTCGACGCGGGCCGGGTCGAGCCCGGAGTTCCTCGCCAGCAACGCCTTCAGCGTGCCGGCGGCCAGGTCGTCCGGGCGGACCTTGGCCAGGCCGCCGGCGTACTTGCCGATGGGGGTGCGGACCGCGTCCGCGATGAACACGTCGGTGGTCATGACGCCGCCTTCAGGGCTCGCAGCACGGACAGCTCCTGCTCGGTGGGCGTCTCCGACCGGCTGAGGTCGGGGGAGACGCCCAGGTCCCATCCGGTGGCCGCCTTCACGTCGGCCAGCTCCACCCCGGGGTGCAGGTGGGTGAGCACGAACTCACAGGTCCGCGGATCCGGTTGCAGCACACCGAGATCGGTGATGATCCGGCGCGGGCCGCCGCCGCGCAGGCCGAGCTCCTCCCGCTGGCCGGGGCCGCGGCCGAAGCCGAACGAGGTGACGAAGTCGACCCGGTCCACGAACGCGCGCTGGCTCTGCCGCACCACCACGATGACCTCCTGGCAGGAGGCCGCGATCTCGGGCGCGCCGCCGGCGCCGGGCAGCCGCACCTTGGGGTTGTGGTAGTCGCCGCCGATCACGGTGGTGTTGATGTTGCCGTACTTGTCGATCTGGGCGGCGCCCAGGAAGCCGACGTCGATCCGGCCCGGCTGCAGCCAGTAGTTGAACACCTCGGGCACGCCGATCACCGCGTCCGCGGTCTCGGCCAGGATGCCGTCCCCGATGGACAGCGGCAGCCGGTCCGGCTTGGCGCCCAGCGTGCCCGACTCGTACACCAGCACCAGGTTGGGGGCGTGGGTGCGGCGGGCCAGGTTGGCCGCGGTGCTGGGCAGGCCGATGCCCACGAAGCAGACCACACCGTCGGCCAGCGCCCGCGCCGCGGCGACGGTCATCATCTCGTCGGCGGTGTACGTCACTTCAGGTCCTCCAGCCAGCGCGTGAACTCGTCGCGGTCCCTGCTGATCGCGTCCCATTCCTGGTAGAAGTCGTTGTCCCGGACCGAATACCCGGCCGCGTAGGAAGGATGCGCGCCGCCCGGCACCGCCGCCACGTGGCCGACCGCCCACGACGGCAGCACGACCGCGCCCGGCACCGGCGTCAGCTCGTCCACGATCTCCTCGACCGTGACCAGCGAGCGGGTGGCGGCCAGCACCGCCTCCTTCTGCACGCCGGTGATGCCCCACAGCTGCACGTTGCCCTCGCGGTCGGCGCGCTGCGCGTGGATGACCGCCGAGTCGAGTTTCAGGGCCGGCACCGCCGTGAGCACCTCGCCGGTGAACGGGCAGGTGATCGGCTTGATGTTCTCGGTCTGGGCCGGCAGGTCGGTGCCGCGGTAGCCGCGCAGCACCGCGAACGGCAGGCCCGACGCGCCGGCGACGTACCGGTTGGCCATGCCGGCGTGGCTGTGCTCCTCCAGCTCCAGCGGGGCCGGCCACTCGTGCTGCACCGCGTCGCGGAACCGGTGCAGCGAGCCCACGCCCGGGTTGCCGCCCCAGGAGAACACCAGCTTGCGGGCGCAGCCGGCGCCGATCAGCTGGTCGTAGATGACGTCCGGGGTCATTCTCACCAGCGTGAGGCCGCGGATCCGCTGCCGGATCACCTCGTGCCCGGCGGCGAACGGGATGAGGTGGGTGAAGCCCTCGAACGCCACCGTGTCGCCGTCGTGGACGACCGCCGACACCCCCTCCGCGAGGGTCCCGATCCGAGCCATCTGCGCTCTCCTCGGTGTTCGTAATGCGCACATCGGTTCTCTCTCCGAACATACTGCGGGGTGGGTGTGACCGTCAATGTGAGCCGTTCGTTCCACCTGTTTGGTCGCGGGATGTGCGGTAGCTTGGGCTGCGATGTCACCGATCGTCACTGTCTCGCTGGCCGCGTTCGACATGCTCTGGGAGGAGCTGCGGCTGGGCGCGCCGCCGTATCCGTTCCAGGTCCCCAGCTACGGGGAGACCTATGAGGAACGGTCGCGTATCCGCGCCGCCGTGCACGCCGACCTGGAGGAACGGGGCGTGACCGAGCGGGGCCGGGTGGCCGGGCCGATCGCCGCCGCGATGGCCCTGGTGGCCCGGCCGCACATCCAGCTCGACACCATCTCCACCGTGGACGTGCGCGAGGCGTCGGCCATGCTGCGGGCGTCGGCCGCCGCGCGGGGCCGGGACGCCGTGCTGGCCGTCCAGGAGGGACAGACGGTCCGGCTCGAGTGGACCCGGGACACCGCCCTGGCGGCCAGCATCGTCGGCCTGCTGCCGCCGACCAAGGCCGGGCCCGGGCGGGAGATCTCGCTGCCGGCCAGCCTGGTCGGCGGCGCCTCGGACGGCCGGCCGTCCATGCCGCAGCCGCTGGCCGTCACCCGGCGCACCGCCGAGTCGGCGTCCAAGGACCAGCAGAAAGCCCTGGCCACCATGCTCGAGCCCGAGGTGCTGCGCCTCGGCCAGATCGGCGTCGGCCTGTTCGACGAGCGCGGCCGGGTGCGCCGCCTGCCCGGCATGAGCTGGTTCGACAACGCCGCTGGCCGCTACTTCAGCGTCGTCTCCCCGGGCCGCGACGGCCAGAGCTGGGCCACCGTCACCCCCGGCGACGCCTCGCGCATGGTGTACCGCCTCGGCGAGATGATCCGCACCGCCCGCTGATCTCGGCATACTCGCTGACATGGGGATCACGATCAGACCGGCCGCTGTCACGGATGTCCCGCGCATCACGGTGTTGCTCGACCAGCTGGGATATCCCACCGACGAGGCGCGGGTGCGGGTCCGGGTGGCCGCGTGGCTGGCCGATTCGCGCAGCGCGCTGCTCGTCGCCGAGGTGGACGGCGTGGTGTCGGGCGTGGCCGCCCTGCATGCGATGCAGCTGCTGGAGTACGACGGATCGCAGGGGCGGCTGGCGGCGCTCGTGGTCGACGACTCCTGCCGGGGCCAGGGGGTGGGCCGCCGGTTGGTGGCCGAGGTCGAGCAGGAGGCCCGCAGGCTCGGCTGCTGGCGTATGGAGGTCACCAGCTCCCTGACCCGTGTCGGCTCGCACCACTTCTACCGCGGCATCGGCTACGAGGGCGTCAACGACAAGTCAGCGCGCTACCTCAAGCCGTTGGACTGATGCGCCTGAGTGCCCACTCAGCGGTCTGTGGAGGGTTGGCGACCCAAGAGAGTGCGAGGCCCCGCCGATGCTTCGCACGGTTGGCGGATTTCGGCCGCCGCCACCCGACGCACACCCCACCCGAGCCGGATGCGGCGGGCGAAATCCGGCAAGGGCGAGGCATCGGCTACCCGGGGGCCGAGCCCCGCGCGGAACGCGCGGCAAAACACAGCCTTGACACTTGTCACCCGTTTTGGTGAGCTCTGCCGAGTCGTGTTCGATTCCGTTCGGTTCTGGGCGGAGTCGTGCCGCTTTCACACCGGGGTGGAAGGAAACCGACACATGAGAAACCGTGTCCTGACCGCGGCGTTAGCCGGACTGCTGACGATCGCCGGCCTCGCCGTGACGGCTCCGACAGCCGTCGCCGACAGCTCGCCGACGGTCAAGCCGCCGCTGGGGTGGAGCAGCTGGAGCTTCGTCCGCAAGAACCCGACCGCCGCGATCATCGAGGCGCAGGCCAAGGCCATGAAGGACAGCGGCCTGACCCGCGTGGGCTACCAGTACGCCAACATCGACGACTTCTGGTACCAGTGCCCCGGCGCGCAGGGGCCCAACGTGGACCAGTACGGCCGCTGGGTGATCGACTCGACCAAGTTCCCGGCCCAGGGCACGGAGAACGGCATCCAGGCCACGGCCGACTACGTGCACTCGCTCGGCCTGAAGTTCGGCCTGTACGCGACGCCCGGCATCTCCAAGCAGGCCGTCGAGCAGAACACGGCGATCGAGGGCACCCCGTACCACGCCGCCGACATCGCGACCTCGTTCAGCGAGGCCAACTACAACTGCGGCGGCATGGTCGGCATCGACTACAGCAAGCCCGGCGCGCAGGCGTTCATCGACTCGTGGGCCAAGCAGTTCGCCTCCTGGGGCGTGGACTACCTCAAGCTCGACGGCGTCGGCACCCAGGACCCGCAGGACGTGCAGTCGTGGTCGACGGCCCTGCAGAACAGCGGCCGCAAGATCCACCTGGAGCTGTCCAACAGCCTGGACATCAACAACGCCAAGCTGTGGCAGGACACCGCCGACGGCTGGCGGACCGGCGGCGACGTGGAGTGCTACTGCGGCGCCAACGACTCCAGCTACCCGCTGACCTCGTGGGCGTCGGTGGCCAGCCGCTTCGACCAGGTCGCGGCCTGGGCCCCGTACGGCGGGGCCAAGGGCTTCAACGACTACGACTCGATCGAGGTCGGCAACGGGGCCAACAACGGCCTGACCGTGGACGAGCGCAAGACGCAGCTGAGCCTGTGGTCGCTGGCCGCCTCCCCGCTGTTCCTCGGCACCGACCTGACGCACCTGGACCCGACCGACCTTGGCTTGCTGCGCAACGCCGACGTGGTGGCCGTCGACCAGGACGCCATTGACGCCAAGCGAATCTCCAGCGACGCCAACACACAGGTGTTCGCCAAGGCCGAGCCCAACGGCGACGTGATCGTCGGCCTGTTCAACACCGCCGCCGCGCCGCGGGCCGTGTCGACCACCGCGGCCGCGCTGGGGCTGCCCAAGGCCGCCGACTACTCGTTGCAGGACCTGTGGAGCCACTCGACGACCGAGTCGACCGGCACGATCTCCACCGACGTGCCGGCGCACGGCGTCGCCCTGTACCGGGTTCGCGCGCTGCACCACGCCGACCTTGGGGCCAAGCCCAACACCGCGGTGTCGCTGACCTGGGACCCGGCCCCGTCGGACAGCCTCAAGCGCACCGGCGTGCTGGAGTTCGCGGACAACGGCTCGACCCCGGTTCGGGACGTTTCCCTTGCCCTGCAAGCGTCCTCGGGCGCCACCGTGACGCCGGCGAAGGCGCCGTCGCGGCCGGTGGTGTGGCCCGGCGGCAAGGTGAGGGTGCCGTTCACGCTGACGATCTCCCCGTCCGACAAGCTGTTCACCACCTCCTCGGTCAGCGCCAGCGCCGACTTCCGTTACCTGCTGGGCGGTTCCGACAAGCTGGCCGCCGCCGACTCGACCACTGTCAACCATGCGGTGACCGGTCCGTATAAGACGTTCGCCTCGACCGTTGCCCAGTTCAGCCAGATCGGGGACAAGCTCGGGATCCAGGCGCAGGGCGCGGACCTGTGGAACACCACCAACGAGTACGGCTCGATGTACCTGCCGGGCAAGGAGCATGACGGCTCGGAGACCGTGGTGCGGATCGACTCCCAGGACTACAGCAACGTCTGGGCCAAGGCCGGCATCATGGTGCGCAACGACATCGGCGATGCCAACGGCGGCAAGGGCTTTGTCATCCTGGCCGAGACGCCGGGCAACGGCTTCCTGCTCGACTGGGACAGCGACGGCGACGGGCTGCTGGACCAGCAGGCCTCGGTGGCGTCGGCGGTGTACCCGGCGTGGCTGAAGCTGGTGCGCAGCGGCACCACGTTCAGCGGCTACTACTCCGCGGACGGGACCAACTGGACCCTGGTCGGCACCGGCAGCGTGCCGTCCGCGGCGGCCACCCAGGACGTCGGCATCTACGCCATCTCGCACGCCTCGGGCACCACCGCCGAGGTCGACTTCTCCGGCTTCAGCACCAACTAACCAACCCCCGCGAGTCCCGCCCACAGTCACACCGAATTGCGTGAAACGGATTCATGCACTTCGGTGTGACGCTAGGCGGGACTCGCGGGGGTCAGTCGGGGATGCGGTCGGCGGCCCACTCGGACCAGTCGCGGGTCATCTCCATCATCCGGCGGCCCCACTCCATCACGATGGCGCCGTAGCGGAGCAGGTCGTCGTCCTCCCGCCAGTCCCAGTCGATGCTGTCGGTCAGGGCGTCCAGGCGGGCGATGTCGGCCAGGGTGCGCTCCCGGATCGCCAGCATGAATTCCTTGGCCTGCGCGCGGTCCACGGCCCCGAGCAGGAAGACCCGCAGCAGGGTCTCGCTGCGCTGGGTCTCGTCGGGCGTGGTCTCCAGCATCCAGTGGCGCAGCTCGGCCAGGCCCGCCTCGGTCGGCGCGTACTCTCGCCGGCCCCGCGGCCCCTCGGCGGTGACGGTGATCAGCCCGGCCTCGTCCAGCTTGGCCAGCTCGGCGTAGACCTGGCTCTTGGTCGCCGGCCAGACCTGGTGCAGGGACTTGTCGAAGACCTGCATCAGGTCGTAGCCGCTGGCCGGCCGCTCGCGCAGTAGCCCGATCAGGGCATGCCGAAGGCTCATCGCCGCAGCCTATTCCACTGTTGACCGGTAGTGGGAGCAGTGTCGTGCCCCGACCGTCCTAATTTGAACCGTTCTGTGTTGACTGGTTGATTTCTGACCGTCTAGTTTTGGACTGTCGCTGATGGCGCAACTCGAAGGAGTTCTTCCCATGGCGGGAACCACTGTGGTGGTCCGCGGGCTCGTGACCGTTCTCGCCGCCGCCGGCCTGGCCGCCGGATCCGCGGTCGCGTCGGCCACGCCGAACGCGGCGCCTCTTGGTGCGGTGATGCTCCAGAACGGCGGGTTCCCGGGCTCCGTGTTGACGTGGAACGAGGTCGCCGCCCAGTGACCTGACGTCACATGCGCTTCCCGGTTGGCGTCGTGGCGCAAGCAGGAAGCGCATGTGGCCAGATGGGCGCGTTAGTGCATGTCGTGAATTATGTCGTCCGCCAAGTGGTCTAAACCGGTCGGTGAGAGCGCTTCCATATGGCGCATTGCCGCATTGTGCCGATCCGGACACACTCTGTTCAGTGGCTGGTCGTGGTCACGTGGCGGCGGGCCACGACCAGCCACCCCTTCAGTCCCGGGCCACCGGGATCTGGAACTCGGTGACCCACCCCCGCTGGTCGACGCCCGGCGGGCAGTGCAGGGACACCTCACGGGCATACTGCCCGCTCCGGTAGCCGTTCTCGGCCAGCCAGTGGGCCATCTGGTCGTAGGTTGGACCGCTCTCGGACATCGGACCGTGGTGCACGGCGGTGGCGGCCAGCTCGACGCCCGGCAGGTCCACCAGCCTCAGCTCCACGTCACCGGTGATCGCGCCGGACACCACCACCGCGGCATGCACCAGCACGCCGTCGGAAACGTCCTCGTAGTACGCGATTCCCGGCCCCGAGACAGCCAGGCCGGACCGGGCCAGTTCGGCCTCCACGCGGGCGTACAGCGGCTGGATGACCGGTCCGATGTCCTCCGGCTCGTAGCTGGCGGCCACGGCGGTCAGCTCGGCCACCCGAACCGGCGGCACCTCCTTGAGCGTGACGTCGATCGACGGCATCTTGCCCTCCCTCTCGATGCTGCGGAGACGGAACTCGACCTGGGCCAGCCGGGCGCTGTCCGCGGCCACCTGGGCGGCCAGCTCGGCGCGGCGCAGCCGCAGCATGCCGTGCAACTGCTCGGCGCTGACGGTGTCGTCGAGCAGCTCGGCCACCTGGTTGAGGGTGAAGCCGAGCTTGCGCAGCGCGACGATCCGGTTGAGCCGGGGCAGCTGGCCGGCGGCGTACCGGCGGTAGCCGGTGGCGTCGTCGACGTGGGCGGGCGGCAGCAGCCCGATGCCGTCGTAGTGCCGCAACATGCGGACCGACACGAGCCCCAGCCGGGCGAAGTCTCCGATGCTGAACATGATGGGCCCAGGTTCGGGGCTCACACCGTGTCAGGGTCAAGCGGCGGGAAGTTCGGCGGCCGCCTCTCCAGGTGGCTCAGCACGCCCTCCCGGAAGTCGTCCTGGGCGAACGAGGCGAGCATCAGCGCGACGGCCTCCCGCCGGGCCGGGTCCAAATCGGACTCCAGCGCCTGGTAGACCTGCCGCTTGATGATCGCCATGGACTGCGGGGAGCAGTTCTCGGCCAGATCGCGGGCATAGGCCAGCGCGGCCGGCAGAACCTCGTCCACGGGCCGCACATGGTCGACGAGGCCGATCCGGCCGGCCTCCTCGCCGAGCAGGATTCGGCTGGACAGCAACAGATCCATGGCCCGGCTGACACCGACCACGCGGGGCAGCTGCCACGCGATGCCGTGCTCGGCGATCAGGCCCCGCCGGGAGAACGCGGTGGTGAACTTGGCGTCGTCGGCGGCGAACCGCACGTCGCAGTACAGGGCCAGCACCAGGCCGATGCCGGCGGCCGCGCCGTTGATCGCGGCGATCACCGGCTTGCGCAGCGACAGCGCGTAGCTGATGGGCTTGCCGCTGGGGTGGATGTCCGCCTCGGTGATCGCCGACGGATCCACCGCGCCCAGCGCGGTCAGGTCGGCCCCGGCGCAGAAGCCGCGGCCGGCGCCGGTCACCACGATCACCCGCACCGAGGGATCCTCGTCGGCGGCGGCCAGCGCCCCGAAGAACTGCTCCTCCATCGCCGCCGTCCACGCGTTCAGCCTGTCCGGCCGGTTCAGGGTGAGCAGCAGCACCCCGTCGGTGTTCTCCGCCAGCACGACATCGGTCATCGCCCGATCCTCCCCGAACCCCCGCGAGTCACGCTCTGGGGCACACCGAATGTCAGTCTGGGGCAGGCCGCCACGGCCTGCCCCAGATCATCACGGCACCAGCAGCGCGAGGGACTCCGCCACGCAGCCGGGCTTGTCCTCGCCCTCGATCTCCACCGTGATCAGGACCGTCACCTGAAGGCCCATCTTGTTCTCGGCGAAGTCGGCCAGCTGCCCATGGGCCCGGATCCGCTTGCCCACCCGCACCGGCTGCGGGAAGCGGACCTTGTTCAGCCCGTAGTTCACGGCCATCGACAGGCCGTTGACCTGCCACAGCTGCCCGGAGAACTTGGCCAGCATGCTCAGCGTCAGGTAGCCGTGCGCCACCGGGCCGCCGAACGGGCCCCTGGCCGCCTTCTCCAGGTCCACGTGGATCCACTGGTGGTCCTCGGTGGCGTCGGCGAACAGGTTGACCTGCTCCTGCGTCACCAGGTGCCAGTCGCTGGAGCCGAGCTGCTCGCCCTTGGCGGCCTTCACCTCGTCCAGGTTGGCGAACACGCGCATGGTGAACTCCTTGTCAGGCGGGCAGGTTGACCAGTGTGGCCAGCGCGTCGCGGTGCTTCTCCGGGGTGCCAAGGGCCAGCTCGGAGCTCTTGGCGCGGCCCAGGTACAGGTGCACCGGGTGCTCCCACGTCATGCCGATGCCGCCGTGCAGCTGGAGCGCCTCCTCGGCGGCGCGCACGGCCAGCTCCGAGCAGAACGAGGCGGCCACCGCGACGGCGATGTCCACATCGGACCCGGTGGCGAGCGCGTCGGCCGCGGCCCGGGAGACCGCGACGGCGGAGGACACCGACGCCCACAGGTCGGCCAGCCGGTGCCGCAGCGCCTGGAAGGAGCCGATGGGCCGGCCGAACTGGTGCCGGGTGCTGACGTACTCGGCGGTCGTGTCCAGGCACCACTGGGCGACGCCGAGCTGTTCGGCGGCCAGCAGGCCCGCGCCGGTGGTGAGCGCGGTCCGCAAAGCTGCCGCGGCATCACCGGAAAGCTTGCGGGACTCCGCGCCGTTGAGCTCCAGCACCGCGATGCGACGGGTGAGGTCCAGCGCCGTGATCGGCGTGACGGTCACGCCCGCCGACGCCGTCTGCACCACGTGCAGCTCGGGACCGTCGGCGCCGATCGCCGGCACCACAACGACATCCGCGACCTCAAGGTCCACGACGCTGCCGACGCGACCGGTCAGCTTGCCGTCCTCGACCCGTACCAGCGACGGGAAAGCGGCCTGCGGCGCAGTGGTCAGCGGCACCGCGAGCGCGCCGATCCGTTGCCCAGCAGCGAGTTCCGCCACGGTCTCGGTGTCGCCGGCGGCCAGCAGCGCGCTGGTGGCCAGCACGGCGCTGCCCAGGAACGGAGTCGGCGTCACCGCGCGGCCCAGCTCCTCCAGCACCACCGCGACCTCGCGGGCCGACGCGCCGGCGCCGCCGAGGTCCTCGGGCACGAGCAGGCCGGCCAGGCCCATCTCGGCCGCCAGGGTCCGCCACAGCTCCAGGTCGTAGGGCTTGTCGGTCTCCACCCGAGTCAGCACCGACGTCCACGGCGAGCGGTCGGTCAGCAGGTCCCGGACCGACGCCCGCAGGTCGTTCTCGACCTCGCCGTAAAGAAGGTCACTCATCGGGGCAGGTCCTTCCACGGGATGTCGACGTCGCCACGCGGTTCCTTGGGCAGTTGCAGGATCCGGTCGGCGATGATGTTGCGCAGGATCTCCGAGGTGCCGCCCTCGATCGAGTTGCCCTTCATCCGCAGGTAGCGGAAGCCGGCATCGCGGCTGGCCCAGTCGGCGTCGGTGGGCCGGCGCATCGTCCAGTCGCCGTAGGACAGGCCCTCCTCGCCGTGCAGCTCCACGTCCAGGCCGGTGATGGCCTGGTTGAGGGTGGCGAACGTGAGCTTGGCGGCGGAGCCCTCCGGGCCGGGCTGGCCGGCGGCCAGGCCCTGGCGCAGCCGCTCCGCGGTCAGCCGCAGCGCCTCGGCGTCCACCCACAGCCGCAGCAGCCGGTCGTGCAGGCCGGGCGTGCGCAGCTCAGGGCGCTCCCGCCAGGTCTTGGCGGTGACGCCGATCAGGCCGTCCTCGCGCTCGGCGGCGTGCGCGCCGATGGTGACGCGCTCGTTCATCAGGGTGGTGGTGGCGACCTTCCAGCCCTCGCCGACCGCGCCCAGCCGGTTCGCGTCCGGGACCCGCACGCCGGACAGGAACACCTCGTTGAACTCGGCCTCGCCGGTGATCTGGCGCAGCGGCCGGACGTCCACGCCCGGGTCGGTCATGTCGCAGAGGAAGTAGCTCAGACCCTGGTGCTTGGGCAGCGACGGGTCGGTGCGGGCCACCAGGATGCCCCAGCGGGCCACGTGGCCCATGGTCGTCCACACCTTCTGGCCGTCCACCACCCACTCGTCGCCGTCACGGACGGCGCGGGTGGCCAGGGTGGCGAGGTCGGAGCCGGCGCCGGGCTCGCTGAACAGCTGGCACCACACCTCCTCGCCGGTGTAGAGCGGGCGCAGGAAGCGCTGCTTCTGCTCGTCGGTGCCGAACTTGAGGATGGTCGGTGCGGCCATGCCGTAGCCGATCACCGGTGCGGCCGGGTTGGGCTGCGGCGCGTTCGCGGCCAGGAAGGCCTCGTCCACCGCCTGCTGGGCGGTGCGGGACGCGCCCAGGCCGCCCAGGCCGACCGGGAAGTGCACCCAGGCCAGGCCGGCGTCGAAGCGCGCACCCAGCCACTGGACCGGGTCCGCGCCGGCGGTGGGGTGCTCGGCCAGGAACTGCTCGACCAAGGTCGCAAGATCAGTCACGGGGGCCTCCGGCGACGTAGATGACCTGGCCCGACACGAAGCCCGCGCCATCGCTGACCAGGAAGGAGACGGTGTGCGCGATGTCCTCCGGCACGCCCACGCGGGCCACCGGGATCTGCTGCGCCGCCCCCGCCTTGAGGTCCTCGAACGACACGCCCAGGCGCTCCGCGGTGGCCGCCGTCATGTCCGTGGCGATGAAGCCCGGGGCGATGGCGTTGGCCGTGACGTTGAACTTGCCCAGCTCGATGGCCAGGGTCTTGGTGAAGCCCTGCAGGCCGGCCTTGGCCGCCGAGTAGTTGACCTGGCCGCGGTTGCCCAGCGCCGAGGTGCTGGACAGGTTCACGATCCGGCCCCACTTGGCCGCGGTCATGTGCTTCTGCACCGCGCGGGTCATCAGGAACGAGCCCCGCAGGTGCACGTTGATGACCGTGTCCCAGTCGCCCTCGGACATCTTGAAGATCAGGTTGTCCTTGGTCACGCCCGCGTTGTTCACCAACACGGTCGGCGCGCCCAGTTCCGCGGCCACCCGGTCCACCGCGGCCTGCACCTGCTCGGCGTCGCTCACGTCGGCGCCCACGCCGAGCGCCCGGCCCCCGGCCTCCACGATCGCGTCCACGGTCTGCTTGGTCGCGGCCTCATCCAGGTCGAGCACGGCGACGGCGAAGCCGTCGGCGGCCAGCCGCACCGCGGTGGCGGCCCCGATTCCCCGGGCTGCTCCGGTCACGATGGCGACCCGTTGGCTCGTCTCCGGCACGTGCTCCTCCTTGAGCTGGTCGGTTTTCCGCGAGCATACCGACCAGGCGGTATGTCGACCAGTAGAGGCACGTCACGCCCCTGTTCTCGCCAGGAAGGGGCCCTTCCTCTCGCCAGGCGCCAGGAAGGGGCCCTTCCTG